>Ga0268298_10000309_pt1 | contig 63248 bp, 58 predicted proteins | sample WWTPWeurt_MetaG_FD_194462 | JGI IMG/M metagenome (GOLD analysis project Ga0268298, IMG submission 194462) | Activated sludge microbial communities from WWTP in Nijmegen, Gelderland, Netherland - WWTP Weurt | ecosystem: Engineered > WWTP > Aerobic digester > Activated sludge | place...
TGGGCGGCCGGGAAGAATCCCGCCGGTCCAAGTACAAAAAGCTCTCCCTGCGCTGACCCCGTGCCCGGACAGCGGAAGGCGGCCGCCCGACTGGTTCGGGCCCTGGCGCGCTCGTCGCCGTCGCCCGACAGAGACAACCTCGCAAAAAAGGCTCTGGCCCGCTTTCGCCCTACCGCGAACCCCTGGGGCGATGTTTTTTACGTCCTCCACCTGACCGACCAGCGGTTGATCACCAGCGCCAACACGGTCATGGATGAAAACCGGCGGTCCTTTCTTCTCGCGGTTCGGGGTTTCGCCCGGGCGGAGGTCCTTTGGCGGTGCACCGACCTCGGCCTCCCCCCGGAGGAAGCCGACCGCCGATGGCGCCGGGCCCGTCCCCGCCTTTTCCACGTGGATCTTCGGCGCGGCGTCCTCGCCCCCGCGACGGCGTCGTCCTATCGCAAAGCCCGAAAAGACGCCGACCGGTCGGCGCGCGCCTTTGCCCTGTTGTCCCCCGATTCAAAAAAGCCGGTTTTGGATGCCCTCGCCGAACGCCTGCGCTGGGTGTGGCCCCGCCGCCGGTTCCCGGCCCTGCGTTATCGGACCGCCGGATGACTCCGACCGCCGTCATTCTCGAAGCCCGGAACCTGGGCAAATCCTATCGGGTCAACGGGCGCCCGTTGCCAATTCTTCGCGACATCTCCTTTCAATTGGCCGCGGGCGAATCGGTCGCGATCCAAGGGGTTTCGGGGAGCGGCAAATCCACGCTGCTTTCCCTCCTGGCCGGGTTGGACCGACCCACCGCCGGCGAAATCATCCTCGAAAACGAACGCCTGGACCTTCTGCCCGAAAAGGAATTGGCGAGGATTCGCCGGGAAAAAATCGGTTTCGTCTTCCAGGCCTTTCATCTGGTGCCCAGCCTGACGGTGTTGGAAAACGTGCTTTTGCCGGCCGCTTTCCGTTCGGGCGCCTTTTCGGAGGACCGGGGGCGGGCGCTGCTGGACCGCGTCGGCCTGGCCGACCGCGCCGGGCATTTTCCGGATCAACTGTCCGGGGGGGAAAAACAACGGGCCGCCCTGGCCCGGGCCCTGGTCAACGAACCCAAGCTCATTTTCGCCGACGAACCGACCGGCAACCTGGACTCCAAAAACGGCCGGGCGGTTCTGGACCTCCTGGAGGAACACACCCGGACGGCGGGGCGGGCCCTCGTCCTCGTCACCCACGACGACGCGGTGGCTTCCCGGGCGGACCGACGCCTGCGGCTGATCGACGGCGCCCTGGCGCCGGCCCCGTGACCCCCTTCCATCTGGCCCGACGGGAAATTCGCCACCGACCGCTCCACGCCGCGCTCTTCGTTCTGAGCGTCGCTCTGGGCTCCGGCGTGCTGCTGGGGCTGTCGGGTTTCAACGCCGCGGTGGAAACCGGCGTTCAACGGCAGGCCCGGGAACTCTGGGCCGCCGACATCACGGTCGAAGGCACCCCGGGTTTCCTGGACGACCTCGAGGTCTGGGCGACCGGCCGCTGGCCCGGACTTCGGTCGGCCCGCACCGTGGACACGGTCTCCATGCTCCGAGCCGCCGACGGGGACGGCGTGACCCGGGCGACCCTGTCGGGCCTTTCCCCCGGCTATCCTCTCTACGGGACCATCGGCACCGGTTCCGGGCGATCCTTGACCGACGCCCTGACCGCGGGGGCCGTGGCTTCGCCGAAAATATTGGCGCAATTGAACCTCGCCGTCGGCGACGAATTGGTCCTCGGCCGCCGGCGCGTGCCCATCGCGGACACCCTGGCGGCCCGCACCGACGCCCCGGCTTCCTTCTTTGAGTTCGCCCCCAGCCTTCTTTTGCCCCTGGACACCTTGGAAGACTCCGGCCTGTTGGGCCCCGGCAGCCGAAGCCTCAACAAGCTGTATCTCAACCTCCCGCCGGGGGTGGCCCTGGAACCCGTTTTGGAAGAAGTCAAAAAACGCGCCGCGGCCGAGACCACGGACGTAAAATCCTGGGCCACGGACAACCCGGGCGTCCTTCGTTTCATTCAAAACACCCTCACCTATTTAAATTTCCTCGGGCTCTTCCTTCTGGCCCTGGCCGGCATCGGCGTGGCCAGCGCCCTGCAATCGGCCATCGCCGCTTCGCTTCGATCCCTGGGCATGATGCGGGCGCTGGGCGCTCCCCGCGGATTTCTGTTCCGCCTCTGGGGGGCCTGGATCGCCCTTTTATTGACCGGGGGCCTCGGGGGCGGGCTGGCTTTGGGACGGTTGGTTTCCTTCCTCCTGGCCCGGTTGTTCGGGGACATGATCCCGGTGAGCGTTTCCCTCGGGTTCCCGGGGACCGCCCTTCTTCAGACCACGGGACTCGCGGCCTCGGCCGTCGGGCTTTTCGCCCTTCTTCCGCTGTGGCGCCTGGCGGAGATTCCGCCCAATTCCATTTTGGCCTGGGACCTGCCGCAAATTCTTCCTTCGCCCCGGAAAGCGTTGATGGCGGGGATCGCGTTCGCCCCGTTGTTTTACGGGCTCGTGGTTCTTCAAGTGCGGCGGCCGGGATTGGCCCTGGAATACCTGCTCGCCATCGCGGGGTTGATCCTGGGCGCGGCACTTTTGGTCGCTTTCCTATCGGGGATTCTTCGGCGGGGGCTCCGCCTCTCCCGGGCGCTGACGCCGCGACTGACTCTTCGGTCTCTGGCCCGTCCGGGCTCCTTTCAAACCGCCGCCGGCGTGTCCTTGGCCCTCTCCTTCGCGGCCGTGTTGACCCTCGCCCTGGCCCAGAAAAATCTGACGTCTCAACTGGTGGATTCTTTCCCGGAAAACATGCCCAACGTCTTTTTCATCAATGTGCAGGACGCCCAGATCCCCCGGTTCCGGGAAATCGTCAAAACCGATTTCCGCCTTTTCCCGCTCGTTCGCGGCCGGGTGGTGTCCGTAAACGGCGTGCCCGTCCGGGACCTGAACGCCCGGGCCCAACAACGCGGCGACGAGGGAGATTCCTTCACCCGGGAATTCGGCTTGACCTACGGCCCGGACCTTCTTCCGACGGACACGGTGGTCGCGGGGGGCGCCCTCTGGAACGACCGCATCGACGGACCCCAGGTGTCGGGCTTTATCGAACACCGTCGGCGGTTCGGATTGAACGTCGGCGACCGGTTGGAATTCAGCGTCCTGGGACGGCGCCTAACGGCCACGGTCAGCTCCCTGCGTTCCATTGATCAAAAAGTCCGACAGCCCTTTTTCTACTTTTACTTCAAACCGGGCCCCCTGGACCGCGTTCCCCACACCTTCATGGGCGGCGTCCATCTCGAACCGACCCGGCTTCTGGGAGTGGAAAAACAATTGACCCGGGAGCTGCCCAACGTGACCACCATCGACGTGACCGCCATCGCCCGCTTGACGGGAAAGATCCTCGCCCGACTGGCCCGGGTCGTCAACGCCCTGGGCCTTTTCACCTTTGCCGCCGGGCTGTTGCTCTTGACCTCCAGCCTCCTGGCCGGACTGGCCGACCGCCAGCGGGAGGCGGTTCTTTACCGAACCCTGGGGGGCACCCTCTCTCAAATCCTGCGCGTGTTCCTGCTCGAACATCTGCTTCGGGGCGCCGCCGCCTCGTTGACCGCTCTGATCCTGGGCACGGTGGCGGCTTGGGTTCTCATCCACCGTGTCATGGATTTGCCCTTTGCCGTGCCCTGGGGTCCCGTCTTCTTCGGACTTTCGACGGCGACTCTTTTCCTGGGCGCCTTTTCCCTGGCGCTCTCGGTCCGGGCCCTGCGCACGGCCCCCATGGAAGTTCTGCGCTATGAATAAATTCCTGGCCGCCGGCCTTCTGATCCTGACGGCCTGCGGGCGAAACGCCTCGCCGCCGCCTCCGGCGTCGCCGCCCCCGGCCCTTCACATTCTCTGTTTCGGCGACAGCTTGACCGCGGGGAAAGACCTTCCCGATCCCGAACACCAGTCCTACCCGGCCCTGCTGGAAAAACGACTGAAAGAGGCGGGGTACTCGGTCCGTGTGACCAACGCCGGTCAGTCCGGGGACACCACCTTTGAGGCCCTGGCCCGGCTGGATTTCAGCCTGGAGGACCGGCCGGACCTCGTCGTCGTCTGCCTGGGCTCCAACGACGTGTTCCAGGGGAAGAACATCGCCGACACGGAAACAAATCTGCGGGAAATCCTTCGTCGGGCCCGGGCGGCGGGGGCCCGGACGATTCTCTGTCAAATGCGGATTTACATAAATTTTGGTTTCGGCTGGGCCGCCCGTTATGAGAAGATATTCCCGCGGGTGGCCGAGGACACGGGCGCGGCGCTGGCGCCCTTTCCGCTCGAAGGGGTCGCGGCCCACCCGTCCAAAAATTTATCCGATGGGATTCATCCCAACGCCGAGGGATACGGGATTTTTGTCGACAACATTTATCCGACGGTGGAAAAAGCGGTCAAAAAACGCTTAAAGGAAAAACAATGAAGGGACCCCTCGCCCGGGAACGACGCCGTGGCCGGTAACGCGCCCCTCGCTGGGCCCGGAAAAACCGTTGCCGTCATCGGCGCCACCAACGATCGGGCCAAATTCGGCAACAAGTCGGTCCGCGCCCATTTAAAGGCCGGCTACACGGTTTATCCCGTCCATCCCCGGGAAACCACCGTCGAAGGTCTGCCGGTTTTCAAATCCATCCGCGACGTTCCAAACGTGGATCGGGTCACGGTCTATATTCCCCCGGGAGCCCTGCTGCAAATACTCCCGGACATCGCCGCCAAGCAACCGAAGGAACTCTTTTTGAATCCCGGCACCGAAAGCCCGGAAGTCTTGGAAAAGGCCCGGTCCTTGGGCCTCCAACCAATCCAGGCCTGCAGCATCGTCGATCTGGGCTACGCCTCTTCTCATTTCTGACATGCGCCCCCGGACCCTTCTCTTGATCCCGCTGCTCGCCGCCCCCGCCCTGGGCGCGGGGCGCATGAGCCTCAAAGAATTCAACGAGGGCCGGGAGGAAATCCGCCTTCTCACGCTGGAACGCGTTCGGACGGTGCCCGAAGATTCCCGGGCCATCGTCACGGGCGAGTCCCGGTTGCGGGAGCTCTTCGAGGAATACCAGGTGCGGGGCGGAACGCCCCCCGTTCGATTGTCCGCCGACACCTCCGCCCTCCGCGGCGAAAGCCAGAAGCTGATTCGCCTGCGGGCCGCGGGACGGACCCCCCCCGCCGACCCCGCCGTGGCGGCGCTCGTGGAAAAAAGATGGAACTTGTACTTGGCCCAACTCGACGCGTTAAAAGAGACGGCGGCCGCCGACCAGCGGGCGGGAAAATCGGAAAGTTCCGTTTACTGGGCCGCGCTCCGCGCCTTCGACCGACTGCTGGAGCAAACCGATAAAAAACTCCTACACAACACCCCCCCCGGGGAACGAAGTTTAACCGACGCCTTCGCCCGGGACCGGACCGATTTATTGATGGCTCTGGAATCGGGCCCCAAAAAAACCCGGGGCCCCGTCAAAGTGGTGGCGCCGGAGATCCACGCGCCGTCCATGACCATGGACATTTCGGCCTTTTATCACGCGGTGGATTCGCTTCCCGAGGCGCGCCCGCTCACCAAGGGCGCCTGGACCGTTCCCGTCGGCGCCCGCACGGTAACGGAACGGCGGGCGGGCGTTCGCCTGGTGGTTCGTCCGGCCGCGGGCCAAGGCCTCGCTTACATTGGTTCCGAAACCGTCGATTTTCAGTACGGGTATCTGGTGATTCCGGCCGAAACGGCTTATTATTTTGAAAACACGGGGACGACCCCCCTGGACATCGAATTTGTCGGGATCAAGCCCTAAAGGAAAACATGGATAAATTGATCATTCACGGGTTGGAACTCTGGCTCAAAGTGGGTTGCACCGAGGCCGAGCGGGCCTTCCCCCAGCGCCTGGAGATGGACGTGACTCTGGAAATGCCTTTGAGCGCGGCGGGCAAAAGCGATGACTTGAGCCAATCGGTGGACTACGCCGCCGTCGCCGAGGCTCTGCGGCAAAAATTAACACCCCAATCCTTTCGCTTGATCGAAACCGTGGCGGAACAGGCGGCGGACCTGGTGCTGTGGAAATACAAACCCCGGTCCGTCACCGTCCTTCTTAAAAAGCGCGCCCTTCCCGGGCTCGCCTGGGCGGGCGTCGAAATCCATCGTCCCTAACTTTCGGGCTTGAAATAACCCTCGATCGCCGCTATACATAGGGGATCGGTGTCTCACGAACCCCTGACGGAGGATTCCCCATGGCCTTTCTGAACCGCATCCAAACCAGTTGGCGTTTGATGAAAAGCTCTCTGTCCGTCATGGTCGATCATCCGAAGCTTTTGGTTTTTCCGGCGGTGATCACGGCCTGCACCTTTGGGATCCTCCTATTCTTTTTAGCCCCCGTGGCCCTTCAACCCACGGGCCACGGCTACGCCGAAGGGGCCCATTGGAAAGCCGTCAGCGAGAGTATTTTCACCCGGGAGTCCATGGATCAAATGGCCGCCGCGAAACCCGAGGAACGGCGAAATCAACAATTGGCCTTGACCCCCCAGGCCATGGTGTATTTGGCGGTGATCTATTTCGTCTCCATGTTTTTGGCGACCTTTTTCACCACCGCCTTCTACCACGAGATTTTGAGCGCCCTCCAGGGCGGGGGTGTCTCGGTGACGGGCGGACTGCGTTTCGCTTTGACCAAACTCCCGGCGATTCTGATGTGGTCCCTCTTCGCCGGCGCGATCGGCTATCTCATTAAATCCCTGGAAGAGCGTGTGGGGTTGATCGGAAAATGGATCCTTCGATTCATCGGCGTGGCCTGGAGCGTGGCCTCGGTGTTCGCCATTCCGGTCCTCGTGATGGAGGAGGAAAAAAACCCGGTGGCGATCCTAAAACGCTCCGCGGAGACCCTTAAGAGAACCTGGGGGGAATCCCTGGCCGGGTTCGTGGGGCTTCAGTTCGGCGGGTTCATTGTTATTATTTCGACAATCGGTCTATACGCGGTGGGAATCTTCGCGGCGTCCACCTTTAAGATGCCGCTGCTTCTTTTGGCGACCACGGGGCTCTGGATCGCGGGTCTCTTCGCCTTCTTCTACACCCTCGGCGTGGCCAACAGCATTTACCGTTGCGCCCTGTACGTCTTTGCCGCCCGGGGGACCCTGGCGGGGCCCTACGATCGGGAGGCCATGGACTTGGCCTGGAAAATGAAAAAGAAATGACGGGTCAGGGCTGGTAAGAGGCCCAGGACTTTTCGGTTTCCCAGAGGGTCACGCGGGTCACGGGCAACCCCCGCTTCCGGGCCACGGTGAAAATTTCCTTGGCAATGTTTTCGGCGGTGGGGTTGTCCGCCATCAGGTAAACCGGTTCGCCCAGATTTTTGAACGTTTTGACCAGGGGATCGTCTTTTCGAAGAATCATCCCGTGGTCCAGGTGATCGTCGATCCAGCTTTGCAGGCGGCTTTTGATGTCCCCGAAATTCACCACCATCCCCCGCGGGTCCAGTTTTCGGGCCGAAACCTCCACTTCCACCCGGCCGTTGTGGCCGTGGGGATGGCGGCACTTGCCCGCGTAATTCATCAGGCGGTGGCCATAGCAGAAGTGAATTTCCCGGACGACTTTGAACACGGGGATATGGTAAAATACGCTTTCCGGTCGGTCAACAAATCGATTTGAAATCAAAGGTTAAAAGGAGATTCGCATGAGTCGGGGGGAGAAAATTGTCGCGTCCGTTCTGGGGATTTTGGTGTTTTTCGGCCTCTTTTTCTTCATTTATTCTTCCATGAAAACCACCCCCGCCTACCCCCCGGTGGACGAAGCCGCCGCCGATTACGGCGATGATTACAATTTCAACGTGGAAGGCGACACGACCACGGTGGATGAAGCCCTTCCGGAAGAACCCGCCCCCACGGAAACAACCAAAAAGGATGAAAAACAGCCTAAGAAATAGGGCTGTTTTGCGATTCCCTTGCACCAACCCCGACGCAACGCCAGCCACCTTTGGGAGGCCATGCGGGAGATCCGGGTTCTCCGGTTTCCCCGACATCGGCTGGCCACCTTCGGCCAAAGTGAGATTTCCTATCAGCTGGTGACGTCCGTATCCACCCAACCGGCCCGGTCCACCCTGCGGACCGGGAAAGTCATCGCGGAACGCCCTCAAATCCTTACCCCCGACGCTTTCGTTCAACGGTTCAAGGATTTCGGGGAGGACTCTTCGGCCTACGAACGGTTCCTGAAAGATCATTTCTCCGACAGCCTGCGGGGCCTGGAATACAACTTCCGCAACATCCTCGAAACCACCGAACCCCATCACACGGACGCCCGGGAGCTGGCCCGCAACATCCGCAAGGATTTGGACGACCGCAACGCCGCCCGCGCCGCCGTCATTCTCGGCCCCGAATCGGGCTGGGGCTTCGCGCTCATGAAATTCATCCTGGAAGAAACCTCCCAGAGCTTCGCCGTCAACGTCCGCGAGCTGGACGAACGGGGCCTGTTCAATCCCCCGGACGCCGAGGAGCGCCGACGGCGGGAAATCGAAATCCTTCTGCGCCGGGCCGAGTCGGACCCGTCGCTGGTCAAACCCCTCGCCGATCTCTTGAACCGGCACGGCCTTTTCAACGACTACCAAGACGCCTTTTTCCGACTCGTCAAACGCGGGGCGTCGTGAAGATCCTCCTGGCCCGCCCCCGGGGGTTCTGCGCGGGCGTGGTGCGCGCGGTCGACATCGTCGACATCGCCCTTCAGAAATTTCCGGCCCCGATATACGTTCGCAAGGAAATCGTTCACAACCGGGCCGTCGTCGACGATTTTAAATCCCGGGGCGTGGTTTTCATCGACACCCTGGACGAGGCCCCGCCCCAAAGCCTCGTGGTCTTTTCGGCCCACGGGGTATCCCCGGAGGTTCGGCGTCGGGCCGAGGAACGGGGGCTTCGGGTGATCGACGCCACTTGCCCGCTGGTGACCAAAGTCCATTTGGAGGTCCACCGGTTCCGCCGGGAAGGATACCGCCTCTTGCTGGTGGGGCACCGGGAGCACGACGAGGTGGAAGGCACCCTCGGCGAAGCCCCGGGCGAAATCACCCTGGTGGAAAACGCCGAGGACGTCGCCCGCCTGCCCTTCCCCCCGGACGAAAAAATCATGATCCTGACCCAAACCACCTTGAGCCTGGACGAAACCCGGGGCGTCATCCTCGCCATCAAAAATCGCTTCTCCAACGCGCACACCCCGCCCAAAGACGACATCTGCTACGCCACCCAGAACCGTCAGGACGCGGTCAAAGATTTGCTTCGACGGGGCATCGATTTGCTCCTGGTCGTCGGCTCCAAAAACAGCTCCAACAGCCAACGCCTGGTGGACGTGGCCCGCCAGTCCGGTTGCGCCGCCCATTTGATCGACGGCGCGGGCGAAATCGATCCCGCCTGGCTCGCGGGCGTCAAAACCGTCGGGCTCACCGCCGGCGCCTCCGCCCCGGAGCATCTGGTGCAAGGCGTGGTCGCCCTGCTGACCGGCCGCGGCGGCCGGGTGGAGGAAGTCACCGTCCGGGAAGAGGACGTCCATTTTTCCCTGCCCAAGGAATTGGCCGGGCTCACGCCCACCCGATGAGCGACCGGCGCTCACCGCCGCGCGCTCCCGTCCTCGTTTTTCGCCACGTCCCCCACGAAGGCCTGGGGACCCTCGCCCCCGCCCTTCGCGCGGCCGGATACCCCTTACGAGTCATTGACATCGCCCGGGGGCGCCCGGCCCTGCCCTCTCCCCGCGAACTCGCCGCTCTGATCGTCATGGGAGGGCCCATGGGGGTCTACGAGAAAACAAAACACCCCTTTCTCCGCCGGGAAATTACCTACATCCGCCGGGCCCTTCGGGCGAAGACACCGGTCCTGGGCGTGTGTTTGGGCGCCCAACTGATCGCCCACGCCCTCGGGCAACGGGTCTACCCCAACCGCCAAAAGGAAATCGGCTGGTATCCCCTGCATCGGACCGCGGCGGCCCGCCGCGACGCGCTGTTCGCCCACTTTCCAAAAACCGCCACCGTCTTTCAGTGGCACGGGGACACTTTCGATCTCCCCGTCGGCGCGACTCTTTTGGCCACCTCTCCCCGTTGCCGTCACCAAGCCTTTCGTTGGGGGAACCGGGTCTACGGCCTCCAGTTTCACGTGGAGGTCGACCCGGCCATGGTCCGCGAATGGCTTTCCCAACCCGGCGTGGACCGGGAACTCCGGAGCGTCGACGGACGCGCCCGGCGGGAAATCCGCCGTCATCGCCCCGCCCGCTGGCGGGGCCTTCAACGATTGGCCGGACCGCTTTTTCAAGGATGGGCGGGGGTCCTGAACGGAACTCCTCCCCCCCGTGCGTCGCGCCCCCGCTGATTCCGCCCCCGCCGCGATGGCCTCCGTCCCTTGCGTCCCCGCGGAGGCCGGACGATCGACGGACTCGACGGCGGTCCGCCCCGCGGGCGCGCCCAAACCCCCCAAGCGATTCAAACGGGTTTACATCGAAATCAGCAACGTGTGCAATTTGCACTGCACCTTTTGTCCCGACGTCTCCCGCCCCAAAAGCTTCATGGACCCGGTCTTATTCAACGAGGTGGCGAAGGCCGTGGCCCCGCTGACGGAGGAAGTCGCCTTCCATCTCCTGGGCGAACCGCTTCTCCACCCGGCGTTGGAATCGCTGGTGGATATCTGCCGGGCTCTCGACCTTCCCGTCCACCTCACGACCAACGGCCTTCGTCTGACCCCGGCCCGGGCCAAGACGCTTCTGAATCCGATCTTCCGGCAAATCAATTTTTCCCTTCAAAGCTTCGACGACAATTTCCCGGGCCACGACAACACCGACTATCTCCGGGCCATTTTTGAATTCACCGCGACGGCCCTTCGGCGCCGGCCCGACCTTTACCTCAATTACCGCCTGTGGAACGACGGCGCGCCGGGCTTCGGCGCCGCCAACGATCGATGGATCGCCGAAATCAAAAAAAACCTGGGCGTCGACGTCGTGCCCGCGCGGGACCTTCGATGGAGGAAAAGCGTCCCGCTCAAGGGCCGGGTCTCGCTTCATTTCGACAGCCGGTTTGAATGGCCCCGCCCCGACCGGCCCGCCCGCTCCGACCGCGGTTTTTGTCACGGACTCTCCACCCACTTCGGCGTTTTGACCGACGGAACCGTCGTTCCCTGCTGCCTGGACAAAGACGGCGTCATCGACTTGGGGAACCTCCGAACCCAAAACCTCCACGAGGTTCTTCAAAGCGCGCGGGCCGAGGCCCTTCGCGACGGGTTTCAGAAGGCCGTTCTTGTCGAAGATCTTTGCCGGAAATGCCCCTTCATTGCCCGGTTCGACGCCAAAGCCCGGCGGATCATCGCCGGGCAACGTTCAACGCCCGCCCGCCCCCGCCCGTGAAATCCCTCCCCGACTTTCGAGAACCAAAAACCGCGGCGGTCCCCGACCCCTCCGCCGAATGGGGGGAGGAACATTTCGAAAACTACGGCGGTCCGGGACGGAGTTACCGTCGAACTTGGAAGCAATACAACAGCGTGACCGATTGCGTACGGATCTTTTCCCAAATCGAAGGGCTTCGAATCCAATCGGTCATCGTGCTCGGGGCCGCCATGGGCGACATTTTGAAATTCTTCGAATCCTCCTGGGGCACCCGCCCCCACGGCTGCGAGCTGAGCCGCTGGGCCTACCGCCAAATTCCCCACCCCTACCGCCGGCGCATCAAGAATCAGGACATGAAGCATTACGTGGCCGAATGTCAAAAAAAAGTGGACGTCGTTTACGCAAATTCGTTCATGTACTTAAACGAGGAGGACGTCGCCCGGGTACTGAAGGAATGCGCCCGCATTGGTCGCTTCCTGTTCGTGGATTTGAGCTATTCGGAAAGCTACGCCGAGAACGACCCCTTCCGACGGGTCCTCAAACCCCACCGCTGGTGGCGGAACCAATTCCGCGAAGCCGGCTTTTTGCCGTTCAAAAGACACCGGCGGTTGTGGCAATCGGCTCGGTGACCGACGGTCCGCCGGTGCCGATGGCCGGACCGCCGGATTCGCCGCCCCTTCACGGCGTTTCCGGGATTTGAGGCCGGGGCCTTTCGGCCGGCTCCCCGATGAGGTAAACTGTCCCCCGACTTCGAGGCGTGAGACGCCGAGAGAACCTTGACCATTCCAAAGACCCCACAACGAAACATCCCGTTGCCCCACGCCGAACGCGCTCGAAGCCTCATGCTTCTGGGATTCGGTGGGTTGTTGATCTCGGCTTTTCTGGCCCGCGGCGGCCGGGAACCCTTCGCCTCCGGGTTCGTGGCCTTGGCCGCTTGGAGTTACCTCCTCCTGGTGGATGGGTGGGTTTACCGTCATCGGGGCGAATCCCTGATTCAATCCCATCCGCGCCGTTTCCTTTTTCTCGCCTTGTGGTCGCTGGTGTTCAAGCTGTTCAACGAAATGGCCAACCTTCGCCTGGGCTATTGGGCCCATGGGGTAACGCCGGCCTCCCGGGGGGCGGCGTGGATCCTCGGCGCCGCGCTCTTGGCGGCGGCGGTGCCCGTCCTCCTGGAGACCGCCGATTTGATTGAATCCGCGGGCGTTTTTAAATCCGTCACCGTGCCGCCCCTCCACCGCGCCCCCAGTGTTTTCGTCGTGACCGGCGGCCTGATTTTCGCCGTTCTCGCCTTGGGGTGGCCCCGTCTGTTTTCGCCGCTGTGGTGGGCCGTTCCGCTGTTTCTTTGCGACCCGCTGAACGAGCGTTTGGCCGAACCTTCCCTGCTGTCCGATGCCCGGGTGGGTCAAGTTCGCAAAATCGCCTTGGTGGGTTTGGCCGGGCTCCTCACCGGCGTCCTCTGGGAAGTCACCAACGTCGTGGCCGGACCTCATTGGATTTATCCGACCTTGGACAACCCCGTTCGGTTTCTTGAGCTGCCCGTGGCCGGTTATCTGCTCTACCCGTTCATGGCGCTGAGCGCCTATGCCTCCTCGGTAACGGCCGTGGCCCTTTGGGACCGCTCCCGACCGTGGGTCCGGATTCTCCTGGCCTTCGCCGCGGCGGTGGGCGTCGTGGGCGCGCTGGCCCGGGTGTGGCCGTGAAACCCGGCGTTTACGTCGTCACCGGGGGCGCGGGGTTCCTGGGGTCCCACTTAAGCGACCATCTCCTTCGCCGGGGGCATCGCGTTGTCGGCGTCGATAATTTTTTGACGGGCGCGTCCGACAACATCGCCCACCTGGCCGGCCACCCCCGCTACCGATTCATCAAGCACGACGTCACCCAGGACCTGTACCTGCACGGTCCCGTGGACGGAATTCTCCATTTCGCGAGCCCGGCTTCGCCCCGGGATTATTTGGAATTTCCCATTCAAACCCTTAAAGTCGGCGCCCTGGGCACCCACAAAATGCTGGGTCTGGCCAAGGCCAAAAACGCCCGTTTCCTCCTGGCCTCGACCTCCGAGGTGTACGGCGATCCCCAGGTCCACCCCCAACGGGAGGACTATTGGGGCCACGTCAATCCCGTGGGTCCCCGGGGGGTGTACGACGAAGCAAAGCGGTACGCCGAAGCGATGGCCATGGCCTATCACCGGGCCCACGGCGTCAAGGTGCGCATCGCCCGGATCTTCAACACCTACGGTCCCCGCATGCGCAAGAACGACGGCCGGGCCGTTCCCGAGTTCATCGACGCCGCGCTGAACGGAAAGCCGATCCCCGTGTTCGGCCGGGGCCAACAAACGCGAAGCCTGTGCTACGTGGAGGACGAGGTCGAAGGACTGCTGCGCCTGCTGTTCTCCGCCCACGTCGGGCCCATGAACATCGGCAACCCCCGGGAAATCACCATTCTGGAAATCGCCCGCCTGGTCAAGAAGTTGACCGGCAGCCGAAGCCCCATCGTCCACAAGCCCCTGCCCGTGGACGACCCCAAAGTCCGTCAGCCCAACATTGCCTTCGCCCGCCGCGCGCTTCGATGGGAGCCGACCGTCCCCCTGGAAGAAGGACTTCGGCGGACGGTGGAATGGTTTCAAACCGCGGCCGACGCCGTTCCCGCCCCGAAACGATCGAGGAAACGCCCATAAAACGTCCCCCGGCCCACGGGGTGTGGATTGTCGCCGTCACCGCGATGGTCCTCGGGTTGTCCGCATTCGGTTTTTTCGACCCCTTCGAAAACATGTCCATGGATTTCCGTTTCGCCCGACGGGGTCCCCGACCCGCCGATTCCCGCGTCGTCCTCATTGATATCGATGAACAATCCATTAAGGCGTTGGGGCTTTTCCCGTGGCCGCGGGAAACCCACGCCCGCTTGATCGAACGACTCGTCCAGGCCGGGGCCGCGGCCATCGCCTTCGACGTTCTTTTCGTCGACGAAGACACTCAAAACGCCCCCGGGGACGCGGCCCTGGGACGCGCCGCCGAGGAATCCGGGCGAACCGTCTTCGGGGAAGTTTTCTCGGATTTTCGCCGAGACCTCCCGACGCGCCTGGAGACCCCCATCGAGGCCGTTCGGGGCCCCTCCGTCCAATACGGTTTCGTCAACGCCTTTCCCGAGGAGGACGGCGTCCTTCGACGGAGCGCCCTGTGGTTGGAATTCGAAGGGAAAAAAATCCCCTCTCTCGCCCTGGCCGCCCTGGCCGCCGCCCGGCGGGAATTCCCGGACAAAATGATCCGCCAATTGTCCGGGGGCTTCCCGGGCCGGACCCCCCTCATCAATTTCTCGGGCTGGAACAGCGGACGGGGCGGAAGTCGGTCGCCGTACCACTACCATTCCTACGCCGACGTTCTCCAGGGCCGCCTGGACCCCGGCGTGTTTAATGACAAAATTGTCCTGGTGGGAGGCACCGCCATGGGACTGTTTGACTCGCTGACGGTCCCCAACCTCCCCGTTTTCCCGGGACTGGAAATCCACGCCAACATCGTTGATAATTTGTTGAACCATTCGTTTCTTTGGTCGCCGCCCCGTTGGGGCACCTGGGGAATCGTTTTCCTCTTTCAGATGGTCCTGGGGACGTGGCTGGCGGGGCTGACGACCTCGCGCGGAACGACGATTGTCCTCGGAGGCGTTGTGGGCTATTATTTCCTTGCCCAGCTGGTTTTTAACCGCTGGTCGCTGGCCTTGGACGTGGTCGCCCCGATGGCGACGACGCTGGCCAACCACGGCACGCTGTTGTTCCGCCGGCTTCTGGCGTACGAACGGGAGATCGCATGAAACGCCCATCCTCCAACGTTTGGTCGGTCGTCGGCATCACCGCCGCGGTGCTGATTTTTTACGTTTTAGGCTTTTTCGACCGGATGGAAAACGCCTCCATCGATTTCCGTTTCGCCCGACGCGGTCTTCGCCCCGCCGATTCCCGAATCGTTTTGATCACGATCAACGACGATTCCCTAAAAAAGTTGGGGCTCTACCCCTGGCCGCGGGAAATACACGCCCGGTTGGTCGACCTTCTTACCCGAGCGGGAGCCGAAGCCGTCGCCTTCGACGTTTTGTTTCTCGAGGAAGACACCAAGCGCCCAGACGGCGACCGCGCCCTGGGCCGCGCCGCGTCGGCCAACGGCCGGGTGGTTTTCGGCGGCCTATTTACCCAAACCTCCGATGGGGAACCCAAAATGATGGACCGCCCCATTGCGACCCTCCGCCGGTCCGGCATCGGCACCGGATTCGTCAACGTTTTCCCCGAGAAGGACGGCATTTTGCGAAGCGGCGCCCTGTGGGTTCCTTTCGAAGACCGCGTCATGCCCTCCCTGAGCTTGGCCGCCCTCTCCGTCGTCCGCCAGCGCCCGGTGGAAAGTCTGGCCCGGGCCTTTGAGGAGCCCACGGCCGGGGATTGGCACGAATTGATGATTAATTTCACGGGCTGGAAAGAAGACGCCGAAGGGTCTCCCTCCCCGTACCGGTATTACTCCTACGCGGACGTGCTGTCGGGCCGGACCGACCCGGACGCCTTTAAAAATAAAATCGTCATCGTCTGCGGAACCGCCACGGGACTTTTCGACACCACCGCTGTTCCCAATCTGCGCAATTTCCCCGGCCCCGAAATTCACGCCAATCTGATCGACAACCTGCTCAACGGGACGTATCTTCGCGCCCCGCCGGTGTGGGTGTCCCTTCCCGTGATTCTCCTCCTCGGCCTCGCGGTCGGGCCCTGGCTCGCCGGTCTCAAAACCAAACGCGGGGCCGCCGCCGTGTTCGCGATTTTAATCGGCTACTACGCTCTCTGCCAATTCGGGTTCAACCGTTTTTACTACGTTTTTAATTTCGTCGTGCCCCTGGTGGCCTTGTTGGCCAGTTACGGGACCATGTTGTTCCGCCGGCTTTTGACCGAGGAAAAGGAAAAACGGCGGATTAAAAGCATGTTCGGCCAATACGTCTCCCCGAAAGTGATCGATATCCTGATCCGGGACTCCTCCCGCATGAAGTTGGGGGGGGAAGAGCGCCACGTCACCTTGTTTTTTTCGGACATCGCCGGTTTCACCACGGTCTCCGAAAAACTGACGCCCCAGGAACTGGTGGAGGTGCTGAACGATTACCTGAGCACCATGACCGACGTGATTTTGGACCTCGACGGAACCCTCGACAAGTTCATCGGCGACGCCATCATGGCTTTCTGGAACGCGCCGTTGGACCAGCCGAAGCACGCCCTCCTGGCCTGCCGGGCCGCCGTCGGCCAAATGGCGCTATTGCCCGAGCTCCACCGCCGTTTCGGCGACAAAGGCTGGCCCATCGTGGAATTCCGCATCGGGCTGAACACCGGCCCGGCCGTCATCGGCAACATGGGCTCCTCCACCCACCGGAACTTCACCGCCGTGGGCGACACCGTCAATCTGGCCTCCCGCCTGGAAGGGGCCAATAAAATGTTCGGCACCCGGATCCTGATTTCCGAAAGCACGCTCCAGGCGGCCAAAGACGACATCGAGGTTCGGGAGTTGGATTTCCTGCGGGTGAAGGGGAAGACTCAACCCATCCGGGTGTACGAATTGCTGGCCTTGAAAAACGGGGTCTCCCCCGAAAAGAAAAAAACCGTTTCCCTGTTCACGGAGGGCCTGGCGCTCTATCGGGATCGCCGATTCACGGACGCCACGGCCAAATTTTTCGAATCGCTGAAAACATCGCCCGATGACAAACCGTCCCAGATTTACATCAAGCGTTGCGAACAATTCCTCGCCGCGCCCCCGCCCGCCGATTGGGACGGGGTTTACGTGATGACCAGCAAGTAACCGCGTTGTCCGACCTCCTCGCCGAATTTCGCCGTCGCCTGCCTTTCCCGACGCCTTCCCGCCTCCTCGTCGCCTGTTCCGGCGGCCCGGATTCCATGGCCTTGGCAGACCTGGCGGATCGTTACCGTCGCGAAACGGGGGCTTTTGTCGCCGTCGGCCACGTGGACCACGGGTTGCGGGGGAGAGCGGCCCGGGTCGACGCCGCCTTTGTGGAACGGTGGTGCCTTTCCCGGGGATTGCCCGTGGACGTGCAGCGGGTCCATGGTCGGCAAGGGGCGCGAAGGCGCCGAAAAGGCGTGGAAGAGGCCGCGCGCCATTTCCGCTACGCCGCGTTGGCCCGGTCCGCCCGGAAGTTTCGGTGCCCGTGGGTCCTCACGGCCCACACGCTCGGCGATCAGGCCGAAACCATCGTTCTGAACTTGCTCCGCGGCGCCGGCCCGGCCGGATTGGCGGGCATGGCCGCCGACGCTCCCTGGCCCGCGGGGGCCGGGCCCCGGCTGGGACGCCCCCTGCTCGGAGTCTCCCGGGACGAAATCCTTGCCTACCTCCAAAAAAGGAAAATCCCCTGGCGGAAGGACGCCACCAACGACGAACCCCTGTTCCTGCGAAATCGCATTCGTCCGACCCTTCGCCGATGGGAGCGTTGGCGCCCGGGTTTTTTTGCCCGGATGGCCCAAACGGCCCAAATCTTCCGGGACGAGGAGGAATATTGGCGGCGGCGCCTCGTCCCCACCCGCGAAGGCCATCGACGGAAAAACGCCCCGTTTCGTCTTGATATCGCCCCTTTTTTGAGGTATCCTATCGTTGAACAGCGGCGGCGCCTCCGTCATCTTTTCGGGCTGGCCCATTTCGAATCCGTGGAGCGGGTTCGGGCCCTGGCGGCCGCGCCCTCCGGCGGGTCCCCCCGCGGCCCCTTGGACCTTCCGGGCGTCCGCGTCGCTCGCGCGGGCCGATTCCTCCTCTTTCGCTACCGCCGCCCGGGAACCAAAAGCGGCCGCCGTTCGTTACAATAAGGTTCGACCCATGGCCCGCCATCCCGATATACAACGCGTCCTGCTTTCGGAACGGGTTCTCCGACAACGGGTTCGGGAACTCGGCCGCCGCATTTCCCGGGATTACGCGGGCCGGGACATCCTGGTGGTCGCCGTCCTGCGGGGCGGCGTGATCTTTTTGGCCGATTTGATCCGAACGCTTTCGGTGCCTTGCGCCCTGGACTTCATGGCCGTCAGTTCCTACGAAGGCACCACGTCCACCGGGGCGGCCCGGCTCACCCTCGATTTGAAGAAGAACCCCGAGGGCAAGCACATTCTTCTGGTGGAAGACGTGGCCGACACGGGCCTGACCCTGGCCCGCCTTCGGCGGATTTTGAAGGCCCGGCGCGTGGCGTCCCTTCGGACCTGCGCCTTGTTGGACAAACCCTCGGGGCGACGCGTCCCCTTAAAGCTCGACTACGTGGGCTTTCGGCTTCCCCCGGGGTTTGTGGTCGGGTACGGATTGGATTACGAAGAAAAGTACCGGAATCTGCCCTACGTGGGGCTGTTGAAACCGAGCGTTTACAAGCGAAAGGCGACCTCCAAATGAAAGGCAACGGCCGAAACCTCATCCTCTGGCTCCTGATTTTCTCCGGGGTCCTCTTTTTCATCCAAAGCCTCCGCACCGCCCGGGTGGGGGAACAGGAGATTGATTACTCCGCCTTTAAACAGGAGCTGGAAAACGGGCGCGTTCTGGAGGTGCGCGTCCGCCCCGACCTCCTTCGGGGCCGGATCAAATCCGCCGACGGCAAAATCACGCCTTTCCGCACCGTGCCCCTGACCGATCCGACCCTCGTGGCCGAAATGCAGGACAAAAACGTCAAATTTTCGGGAGAAGCGGAGCGGGGATGGCTGAATTCCATCCTGGTCAATCTGTTGTGGATCGGCATTTTCTTCTTCCTCTGGTGGTTCGTGATCATCCGTCAGATGCAGGGCGGGGGAAAACAGGCCATGGCCTTCGGCCGTTCCAAGGCCAAGCTTCAGTCCGGTAAAAAGCAGAAGGTCACTTTCGGCGACGTGGCCGGCTGCGACGAAGCCAAAGAAGAGCTTGAGGAAATCATCGAATTCCTGAAAGACCCCGCTAAATTTCAAAAATTGGGCGGAAAAATCCCCAAGGGCGTTCTCCTGTTCGGGGCGCCCGGCACGGGCAAAACCCTCCTGGCCAAGGCCGTGGCGGGCGAGGCCGGCGTTCCCTTTTTCTCCAGCTCGGGCTCGGACTTCGTGGAAATGTTCGTCGGCGTGGGCGCCAGCCGCGTTCGGGATCTCTTTGATCAAGGACGCAAGAACGCGCCCTGCCTGCTCTTCGTGGACGAAATCGACGCCGTGGGCCGCCAGCGCTTCGCCGGCATCGGCGGGGGCCACGACGAGCGGGAGCAGACCCTCAACCAACTTCTGGTCGAAATGGACGGCTTCGACACCAAAGAGGGCGTGATTTTGATCGCCGCCACCAACCGACCGGACGTCCTGGACCCGGCGCTTCTTCGCCCCGGCCGTTTTGACCGGCAAATCTCCGTTCCCATGCCGGACCTCAAGGGTCGGGAACAAATCCTGAAAGTCCACGCCAAGGGCGTGAAACTGGCCCCCTCGGTGGATCTTTCGGTCATCGCCCGACGCACCCCCGGCTTCGTCGGCGCGGACTTGGCCAATCTGGTCAACGAAGGCGCCCTTCTGGCCGCCCGTCGAAGCAAATCCTGGGTGGACATGAAGGAGTTGGAGGAAGCCATCGACCGGGTGATCGCCGGACCGGAACGCAAAAGCCGCATGATGAGCGAGAAGGAAAAGCTCGTCATCGCCTACCACGAGTCGGGACACACGCTGGTGGCCAAAAAACTGCCGACCTCCGACCCCGTGCACAAAGTGTCCATCATCCCCCGAGGACCGGCCCTGGGCTACACCCTTCAATTGCCGACGGAAGACAAGTATTTGACCACCCGATCGGAGATCACCAACCGCCTCTGCGTGCTGTTGGGCGGACGCATGGCCGAGCAGCTGATCTTTAACGAGATGACCACCGGCGCCCAGGACGACTTGTCCAAGGCCACGCAAATCGCCCACAAAATGGTGTGCGAATACGGCATGTCGGACCGCCTGGGCCCCATCACCTACCGCAAAAAGTCCGAGGAGCTGTTCCTGGGCCGGGAACTGGGCGAGGGACAAAACTACTCCGATCAGACGGCCCAGGCCATCGATGAAGAAGTCAAACGGATTATTGCCGACGCCCAAGAACGCGTGCGCAAGATCCTTTCGGAGAACCGCGGGGCGCTGGAAACTCTGGCCAAAGCCTTGATGGAAAAAGAGGTGTTAAACGGCGAGGAAATCACCGCCCTGGTGGAGGGCCGTCCTTTGCCCACGCCCCCCTCGACCCCCGAAGCCGGATCTCCGCCCCGGGCCACGGAGGGCGGCGCCGGCACCGGGAGCTTTTCCCCGGCCCCCAGCCCGGCTTAGAAGATCTCTTCATCGGATCATAAAGAACCCCGCCAATCCCGTTGGCGGGGTTCTTTATGCCAATACAGCGAATTTAAATCACACATTAAATTCATATCTATAAAACAATCTGATTTTAACGCTGTCGGTAATTTTTTCCATTGAAAACTCTCATTATTGGCTCTAAACTGAAAGCATGGGCAGAGGTGCACGAATTCGAAAAGGCTTTACCCTGATCGAGCTAATGCTCGTGGTGGCCATCATCGGCCTCCTGGCCGCCATCGCCATTCCCAAATTCGCCAATTTGGTGGTGAAAGCGAAAGAGGCTTCGATCAAGGGCAAGCTCGGAACCCTTCGGAGCGCCATCAGTATTTACTACGCGGACAATGAAGGGATTTACCCCCCCAATTTGGTGGCTTCCCCGAGCCCTTTGGTTCCCAAATATCTTGACGAAATTCCCTACATCGCTATTCCGACATTCCCAGCCCACGTGCGTGGCAATTTGCAGAGCGGCGAGCTCGCCGGCGGTCGACCCACCGTCGCCGACTTTGCTGTCCCGGCCCCCGGCAACTCCTGCGCCTGGGCCTACGGAAGCGCCGGCGGCATTGTGGTCGTTGCCTGCACCCACACCGACTCCAACGGCACCACCTGGAGCCTGTGGTAATCCCGTCCTCGCGCGAAAACTGTTAACCTTTTTCCACCCTTTTCCCGGAACCAAAATCCATGAATTCCCTTGTCACCCGCGCCGCCACATTGGACTTTTCCCAGGGCCCCTTGCTGATGGGGATCATCAATGTCACGCCGGATTCCTTTTCCGACGGCGGCCAATGCCTTCGGCCCGAGGACGCCATCGCCCGGGCGGAAACCCTGGTGGAGGAGGGTGCCGTCCTTTTGGACGTGGGCGGAGAATCCACCCGCCCGGGAGCCGAGGCCGTCTCCGACGAGGAGGAACTTCGCCGCGTTCTCCCCGTCGTTGAAATCCTCGCCCAACGGCTTCCCCGTGTTCCGATTTCGGTCGACACCTCGAAAGCGGGGGTCGCCCGACAGTGCTTGGAGGCGGGGGCTTCCCTGATCAACGACGTCACAGCTCTGGGAGACCCCGGGATGCCGGCCGTCCTTCGGGAGCACGGCGTGCCCGTGATCCTCATGCACATGCGGGGCGACCCCCGCACCATGCAGGCAAACCCCGTCTACAAGGACGTGGTGGCGGAGGTGATGTCTTTTTTCCGGGCCCGGATCGCCTTCGCCGAAAAATCCGGCCTCCCCCGGGAAAAACTTCTCCTCGACCCCGGGTTCGGGTTCGGCAAGACCACCGCCCACAATCTCCAACTGCTCGCCCGTCTTTCCCAATTTCGGGACCTGGACCTTCCGCTGGTGGCGGGCCTCTCGCGTAAATCCTTCATCGGCCGGTTGCTCGGCGGGGAGGAATCGCCGCTTCCCCCCGCGGATCGAGAATCCGGATCCCTGGCCGCCAACCTCCGCGCCGCCCAGGAAGGCGCCGCCGTCCTCCGGGTTCACAACGTCAAAGACACGGCGCACGCCCTGCGACTGTTCAAGGCCCTTCGCTGATCACCGAGGGGCCCGGTCGCCCCCGGTGTTTTCACCGCCATCCCCTCCGGGAATCGTCCACGACCTGAGTTTGCCAAACCGACGGAAAGAACCGGGAAAACCATTGAAAGCGGGCCCCGGAGGGGATAAGCTTAGATCCACCATGATCCAGGAAAAAGGCGGGGCCTTTCCAGTCCGGGACATCCCCGGGGCCACCCACCCCCGGTGGCGCTCCCTCGTGACGGGCGAAATACATCTCCCGTTGGAATTTCTCGCCACAAAAATACTTCTCATCCGCGCGAAAATGGAAACGACCCTCAACAAAGCGCCGGAGGTCGTTCCCGCGTTGTGCCAGGAAGTTTATGAATTGCACGCGAAGAATTTGACCAATCCGAAAGTTCAAAGCGATCTTCGTTTGATTTTCCATCCCTAAGGAGTCCGCCATGCGCTCCACGCTTTATTCGTTGGCCGAAGCGACGGCAAAAATCAAAACCGGCGCGCCGCTCCTTTTGGCGGGAGACGAGTCTCTGTTGAAAAAACTTCCCCCCGGTCCCTGGATCGGAGGAACCATCCCTTATTTCATGACGGTGGAAAGCGGGGGCGTCTTTTCCCGAGACCGGGTGTTTATCACCGAATTGCCCCCCTCCACCGAGAACGTCCGAATTGTGGTTCTGGAAGACCGCCACCTCCGGGAGATTTATCAACAAATGCCCGACAACGGTTTTGGCTTTATCATCATGCCGGGATCTTCCAAAACACAGCTCCATTTCGCCTTGAACGCCCCCCGCTACCCGGCCTTTGGCGTCCGGCCGCTGGTCGGCTGGGTGTCGGGAATCGATTTGGCGGAATCGGGAAAAACCAAACCCAAAGTCGTGGACGGACAATCGGGAAGGATTTTCGAAGAAGGGGCGGTGGTCATGTATGTGTCCTTGCCCAAAACCAAGGTGGCCAACGTCGGCATTCACAATATTTTCAGTTCGGGCACGGGCGACGATTTGACCTTTGAGGCCGAAGGCTTCTCGGCCGGGGAAGTGCTCGTCAATGGCCGAAAACAAAATTTCGGCCGTTATCTTAAAGAAAATAAAATCAACACCAAACTGCCCCTGGTCACCAATTTGAACGGCGTGAACCTCAACGTCGCCTTTGCGGGGGTGGACGGAAAAACGGGGGTGGCGTCCTTTTACGCCCCGGTGTTCAAAGGTCTGACCTACCGACACGCCGTCCTGGAAGGGGATTACGTGGATCGGTTCCTCTCCGATTTTCCCGTCGATCTGGGCGGGTCGGTTTGCTTCTCCTGCAATTGCATTTGCAATTACCTGCACTCAAATCTTCAGGGCCGTAAAATGGGGGCGTTGGCCGGTCCCATCACCTTCGGGGAAGTGGCGTATCAATTGTTAAACCAAACCATGGTCTACCTTTCCATCACGGACGCCGTCAAAATATAATTCCATCGAGCTCCCGGGGGCCCTTTTTCGTCGCTCCCGCCGGGCGGTCAACTGGTACAATCTCCCTCCATGTCAAAACCCTTTCAATCGGATTTCGCCATCGTTGGATCGGGGATCGCGGGATTGTCCCTGGCCTTGAAGGCGGCGGAACACGGCACCGTTCATTTGGTGACCAAGCGGGCCATTCAGGATTCGGCCACGGACTACGCCCAGGGCGGCCTGGCGGCGGTGATTTCCGAAAAGGATTCCTTCGACGATCACGTCAAAGACACCCTGTCCGCGGGGGCCGGGCTCTGCGATCCCGCCGTCGTGCGCCGGGTGGTCACCGAGGCCCCGGACCGGCTAAAAGATTTGGTGCGCTGGGGCGTCCGTTTTTCCTCCGCCCCCAGCTTGGACCCCAACGAACAGCGATTCGAGCTGGGCCTGGAGGGGGGCCACTCCCAACGCCGCATCCTGCACGTCGGGGATTACACCGGCCACGCCGTGGAGCAGGTCCTGGTGGATCGGGTCCGAGCCCATCCAAGGATCCAGGTCTTTGAACACCATTTCGCGGTGGACCTTATCACCCGCCGACGGTTGGGCCTTCGAAAGGGCCCCGACGCCTGCGCCGGCGCCTACGTGTTGGACGTGGATTCGGGCGTCGTCCACACCTTCGTCGCCAAAGCCACGGCCCTCTGCACCGGCGGCGCGGGCAAGGTGTATCTTTACACCTCGAACCCCGACGTGGCCACGGGCGACGGCATGGCCATGGCGTACCGGGCCGGGGCCGTCTTGGCCAACATGGAATTCGTGCAATTCCACCCCACCTGCCTGTACCACCCCAAGGCCAAAAACTTTTTGATCTCCGAAGCCCTCCGGGGAGAAGGGGCCGTTCTTAAAAACCGCGCCGGAGAACGGTTCGTCAAGAAATACGACCGCCGGGGGGAGCTCGCCCCCCGGGACGCCGTGGCGCGGGCCATTGACGCCGAACTCAAGCGGACGGGCGACGAGTGCGTCTTTTTGGATATTTCCCACCGGGGCGCCGAATACGTCCGGCGTCGCTTCCCAAAAATTTACGAGCGTTGCCTCCAATTCGGGATCGACATCACGGCCCAGCCCATTCCGGTCGTGCCGGCGGCTCACTATTTTTGCGGGGGCGTGCGGACCGACGTCCGTGGACGAACATCCTTGTCCCGGCTGTCGGCCGTGGGGGAAGTGGCCTGCACCGGTCTGCACGGCGCCAACCGCCTGGCCTCCAATTCCCTGCCCGAAGCCATGGTCTTCGCCGACGCCGTGGCCGCCGATTGGAAACTCCTGGCCGACGGCAATTTCGTGGTCCCCCCGGCCCGGGTGCCCCGGTGGAACCCGGGCAAAGCCCGAAACCCCGATGAATTGGTCGTCATCAGCCAGGTGTGGGAAGAAATCCGCCGCTTCATGTGGAATTACGTGGGCATCGCGCGAACCAACAAGCGGTTGGAGCGGGCCCGCCGCCGGGTGGAAATGCTCCAGCGGGAAATCCAGGAGCAGTACTGGGATTTCCTGCTCACGCCGGATCTCCTGGAACTTCGAAACATCGCCGCCGTGGCGGAATTGGTCATTCGGGGCGCTTTGTTCCGGCGCGAATCCCGGGGCCTTCATTACACGGCGGATTATCCCCGAACGCTTAAAACGGCCCGGGGCACCTTGTTGGCGCGGGGGGCGGACGGACGCCCCCGGGCCGGGGCCGGCTCGCCGGTGAGAGGCGGATCGTGAGCGACGACGTCATCAAAATCCGGGGCGCCCGGGAACACAATCTTAAAAACCTCACCTTGGAAATCCCCCGAAACAAAATGGTGGTGGTGACGGGGCTTTCGGGGTCGGGCAAAAGCTCCCTGGCGTTCAACACCATTTACGCCGAAGGACAGCGGCGTTACGTCGAGAGCCTGTCGGCCTACGCCCGTCAATTCCTGGAGCTCATGGAAAAGCCCGACGTCGATTTGATCGAAGGGCTTTCCCCCGCCATCGCCATCGAGCAACGGACCCCGTCCCACAACCCGCGGTCCACCGTGGGAACCGTGACCGAAATTTACGACTACCTCCGCCTGCTCTACGCCCGGGTGGGGACGCCCCATTGCCCCGACTGCGGACGGGAAATCGAACCGCGCTCCGCCACCCAAATCATCGGGGACATCCTAAAGGAATTCGACGGTCAAAACGTTCAAATCCTGGCCCCCCTGGTCCGTGGACGGACCGGCACTTACGAGGCGCTTTTCGACAAATTAAAAAAATCCGGTTTCGCCCGGGTTCGGGTGAACAACGAGCTCCGGGATTTGGAAAAAAAGATCGCCCTGGACCGCTACAAAAAGCACACCATCGAGGCCGTGGTGGATCGCCTGGCGGTCGCCGCCGCGGGGCGAACCCGGCTGGCGGATTCCGTGGAAACCGCCCTGCGGGAGTCCCGGGGACTCCTGGTCGTGGCCCCGGCCGACGGCAAAGGGCCCGACCGGCTTTTCTCCGAGCACCACGCCTGCCCCCATTGCGGCACGAGCCTGCCCGAAATCGAACCCCGCCTTTTTTCCTTCAACAGCCCCTACGGCGCCTGCGCCAACTGCGACGGCCTGGGGGTCAAACTGGAAGTGGCCGAAGATTTGGTCGTCACCGACGAGTCGCTGTCCATCGCCGACGGGGCCCTGTCGGCCTGGGCCGACCCGGTCACCACCCGGACGAACCGTTGGAAAAAATCCTGGTCGGGCTATTACATGGAAATCCTGGAGGAGGTCTGCCGGCGGAATAAAATCCCCCTGGACAAACCTTGGCGGTCCCTGCTCCCGGCCCAACGGAAATCCCTGCTCCACGGCGGCATGGACCACAAATCCCCCTGGGGAAAGAACGTCAAGGAATTCGAGGGCGTCATCGGCAACCTGGAACGTCGCTACAAGGAATCCGAATCCGCCTTCGTTAAGGAAGAAATTCAGGCACGGTTCATGCGCAGCCGCCTCTGCCCGGACTGCAAAGGGGCGCGCCTCAAACCCGAGGCCCTGGCCGTCACCGTGGGGGGGAAATCCATCGCCCAGGCCACGCGGCTTTCGGTCCAGGAAGCCCACGCTTTTTTCAACGCGCTGCCGCTTTCCGAAAAATCCCAATTCGTCGCTCGGCAGGTGCTCAAAGAAATCCGCTCCCGGTTGGCGTTTCTGGTGGACGTGGGATTGGAATACGTCAATTTGGACCGGGAATCGGCCACCCTGGCCGGGGGCGAGGCCCAACGAATCCACCTGGCCACCCAGATCGGTTCCGGCCTGGTGGGCGTTTTGTATGTGTTGGACGAACCCACCATCGGCCTCCACCCCCGGGACAACGCCCGACTTTTAACCACCCTCAACCGCTTGCGGGACATCGGCAATACCCTGGTGATCGTGGAGCACGATGAGGAAACCATCCGCGCCGCCGATTGGGTCATCGACCTCGGTCCCGGGGCGGGCGTTCACGGCGGCCAAATTATCGCCCAAGGAACCGTGAAAGACCTGCTAAAGGAACCGAAATCGTTGACCGGGGCCTATTTGCGCGGGGAACGCGGAATTCCCGTGCCCGCGGAACGACGACGGCCCGGGGAAAAATTCCTGGAGATCAAAGGCGCCTCCCAATTCAATCTAAAAAGCATCGATGTCAAAATTCCCTTGGGGCTCTTCGTGGCGGTCACCGGCGTTTCGGGTTCCGGCAAATCCACCCTGGTGAATGAAATCCTCCACAAAGCCCTGGCCCAGAAGCTCCACCACGCGAAGGACGAGCCGGGCCGCCATCGGACCTTGGCCGGCGTGGAAAACGTGGACAAAGTGGTGGACGTGGACCAAACGCCCATCGGCCGCACGCCCCGGTCCAACGCGGCGACCTACACCGGGGCGTTTGGTCCCATTCGGGACCTCTTCGCCCAATTGCCGGAAGCCCGGCGCCGGGGATACAAACCCGGACGTTTCTCGTTCAACGTGAAGGGCGGGCGTTGCGAAAATTGCGAAGGGGACGGCACCCTGAAAATATCGATGCAATTTCTGCCGGACGTTTACGTGAAATGCGACGTCTGCGCCGGACAACGGTTCAACGCCGAAACCCTCGAAATCAAATACAAAGGCAAATCCATCGCCGAGGTTCTGGCCATGCCCGCCGAGGAAGCGGCGGTGTTCTTTGAAAACATTCCCGCCGTCGCCCGCGTGCTGCAAACCCTGGTGGACGTGGGCATGGGCTACGCCGCCATCGGCCAACCCGCCACGACATTGTCCGGCGGCGAAGCCCAACGGGTGAAGTTGGCCTCGGAATTGTGCCGCCGCCCCACGGGACACACGCTCTATATTTTGGACGAACCCACCACGGGCCTCCACTTCGCGGACGTGGAGAAACTGTTGGGCGTGCTTCAGCGCCTGGTGGACGGCGGCAACACGGTGCTCGTCATCGAACACAATCTGGACGTGGTCAAAACAGCCGACTGGATTTTGGATCTGGGGCCCGAAGGCGGAGCGGGCGGCGGACGGTTGGTGGCCGAAGGCGCGCCCGAAACCGTGGCCGCCGCGGCCGACTCCCACACCGGCCGCCATCTTCGACCGTTGTTGAAATAACGCGGCGCCGGCCCGAACGCGAAAACAATATTTGTTTTTCCGACGATGAAGTCGTACCGCCGCGGCTTGTCAAGCCCGCGCGCGCCCGCTCAAAAAAAATATTTTTCCGTCGTTGAACGAGAACTTTTGGCCGTGGCCGGCCATTTTTCCGTCGGACATTTTGTTTTGTAAATTTTTTTTCGCCCGCTTGACAACGTTGGCGTGCTTCATTAAGATAGGCGCGCTTCAGTTATTCACAGCCCTTTTCCATACCCAAAAATCACGAGCGACTTCGATTCGGACCTGGGCTTGCCGTTGCCACGCCGCGGCAAAAGATAGCACTATTTAACAAAATATAAGTTATTAAGATAATCCACAGTTACTATCAGACCGTGTGTATAAGTCTGTGGATAAGTGGAGATTTTCCTTGCTTTTGAGTGAAACTGCCGAGTCTATTTGGACGGGGGTTTTGGAGCGTTTAAAGCCCCAATTCAAAGAAGAAATCTACAATTTGTGGATTAAACCCCTCCGGCCAACGGCCTGGGGCGACGCCCGCTTAACCGTTCAAGTGCCCAATCGGTATTTTGCCGATTGGGTTCAAAAGAACGCCCAAACGGCCATCGAATCGTCCCTCCGCGACATGCTGGGCCGGGACGGTTCCGTTGCCCTGGTGACTTCCGAAACCCAGGACGTGGAGCCGGATTCGATGCCCGAATCGCCGGCCCCGGCGCCCGTGGTTTTGTCCCGGGTCGAAAACCACGTGTCGGACGAAACTTTCAATCCCAAGTACACCTTCGACACGTTTGTCGTGGGCCCTTCCAACCGGTTTGCCCAGGCGGCCGCCGCCGCGGTTTCCAAGGACCCGGGCAAAACCTACAACCCTCTATTTCTCTACGGCGGGGTGGGCCTTGGGAAAACCCATATTCTTCACGCCATCGCTCACGGCATCCGGGCCAACAACCCCGGCGCCCGGGTCCTTTACGTGACCAGCGAGCGATTTATCAACGAATTCATCGACGCCCTGCGGTTCGACCGCATGAAGGATTTCCGGGCCAAATACCGCAACCTGGACTGTTTGCTGATCGACGACATCCAATCGCTCATGAGCAAGGAGAATTCCCAGGAGGAGTTCTTCTACACGTTCAATTCCCTCTACGATTCCCGCAAGCAAATCATCATTTCCTCGGACCGTACCCCGAACGAAACCAAGGTGTCCGCCCGGTTGATTTCCCGGTTCGAATGGGGCGTGGTGGCCGACATCCAGCCGCCGGACTTGGAAACCCGCATCGCGATACTGCGCAAAAAGGCCGCCTCCGAAAACATTTTCGTTCCGGACGACGTGATTCTCTACATCGCCGGCCAGATCCGCTCCAACATCCGCGAATTGGAAGGCAGTCTGATTCGAACCGTCGCCTTCAGCTCCCTGACCGGAACCCCGCTGACCATCGAATCGGCCCGGGAAACGCTGAAGGACATCGTGGCGGCCTCGGCGGCCACCCGCCCGGTCCGTGTTGAAGACATTCAAGAAGTCGTGGCGGACCATTTTAATTTGGAACTGAAAGACATGAAATCCAAGCGCCGCACCGACGCCATCGCCTTTCCGCGTCAAATCGCCATGTATTTGGCCCGGACCATGACCGAGTGCTCCACGACGGAAATCGGCGACCATTTCGGCGGCAAAGACCACACCACGGTCATGCACGCCTGCAACAAAATCCGGGGCAAAATGACGTCGGATCCCTATTTCACCGCCCTGGTCAACAAAATCACCCAGCAAGTGAAAAATCACGCCACGCTGGGCGATCTCCGCTCCAAATAATTTTTTGTTTTGTCGGCGTCGGGCCCGTTCGGGGACGGTCTTTTTTTATCCGCGTTGACTTCGGGACAAGGTTCGGGATAACCCCTGAACAACCTCCCCGATCGGTGGAACCCGGGAGGGCCTTTGGAACAACCGGGACAACGCTCCCGGCTTTCCCACAGGTTATTCGATCGTGAAAACAATCGAGAGTCGCCGTCCATCAAAGGCTTTCGCGCCGTCTAGGAAATTACTATCATTACCCCGAACCCGGCTCCTACGACGACTCTTATCTTTATAGACCAATAGAAAGAGGATGGCCTTGAATAACTCAAGCACTGTTATGTCCTCGCCCAAAAAAACCGACGCCGCTCTGGAAATTCATTGCCAAAAAGAGGAACTCCTAAAAGGCGTTCATCTGGTTCAAAACGCCATTTCGCCCCGGAGCACCCTGCCGGTTTTGTCCAACGTTCTTTTTGAATCCACCGATCAAGGCCTTCGCTTGTCCTCCACGGATTTGGAAGTCGGGATCCGTTGCCTCGTGAAAGCGGACGTGAAAACCCTGGGCAGCCTGACCGTCCCGGCCAAGCCTCTGGGGGAATTTCTCCGAACCTTGGACGACGGCAAGGACGTCTCCCTCAAGAGTACCGACGGCCAAAAAATCGAAATCCGCTCCGGCCGTGACCGTTGCTCCTTGGCCTGCCTGCCCAAGGACGATTACCCCGTCCTTCCCGAATTCAACTTGGAAAAAGCCGTGTCCCTGAACCCGTCCGTTCTGCGCGACATGATCCGTAAAACGGCCTTCGCGGTTTCCACGGACGAGACCCGTTACGTCTTGAACGGGGTGGATTTTATGGTGGAAAAGGGTCAGATGACCCTGGTCGCCACCGATGGCCGTCGACTGGCCTTCATCCAGCGCGAAATCGCCGATAAAAAAGCCTCCATCAACGCCATCATCCCCACCAAAGCGGTCAACGAATTGGCCCGGGTGCTGAGCGCCGACGAAAAAGGGGCCGAGCTGTTGGTCGGCTTCACCGAAAACCAGGTCACGTTCCAATACAAGAACGTGGTCATTATTTCCCGCTTGATCGAAGGCAATTTCCCCAATTTCGAACAGGTGATTCCCAAATCCCACGACACCCGCCTTCGACTGAAAACAAAGCAAATCCTTTCGGCCACCCAACGCGCCGCCGTGGGCACCCTGGAACGGGGCGGGTCCGTCCGTTTCGCTCTTTCGGCCGGGCGCCTGCAAATCTCCGCCTCGGCCCAGGGCCGCGTGGAAGTGGAATCCGAAGTGGAGGTCGACTACAAAGGCGAGCCCTTCGCCATCGCCTTCAATCCCGCTTACCTGGTGGACGTTTTTAAATCCCTGGAAGCCGACGAGATCTTTTTGGAATTCAGCACCCCGCTCAACCCCGGCGTTATCCACCCCGTGGGCGACGACAACTACAAATACGTCGTTATGCCCATGCAGGTGTCCTAACCCGGGCCTTTCCCCGCCCTTCCCCACGTGCGTCTGACCCACCTGGGCCTCCGGCAATTCCGGAACTTCGCCCGGCTGGACCTCGCGCCGGCTCCCGGACTGAACGTCTTGGTCGGCCCCAACGGGGCCGGTAAATCGAATATTTTGGAGTCCATCGCCGTTCTGGCCACGGGTCAAAGCCATCGCGGGGCTGAAATCCGCCATTGGATCCAGGAAAGCAAGGACGAGCTCGCCCTGGTCGCCCAACTGGAAGGCGAAGAAACCATCGCTCTGGAACTCCGCCAAAAACGGGGACGGATGCGACAGGTGAAATTCAACAACCGCCCCCAGGCCCGGGCCCGGGATTGGGCCGGCCGGATTCCCGTGGTGGCCTTTTCGCCCGAGGATTTGGATTTGGTCAAAGGGGACCCCGGCGTCCGCCGCCGGGCCTTAAACGACGTTTTGGGCCAGGTGAGCCCCGAATACGCCGACGCCCTGGCCCGGTACCAGAAACTCTTGGAGGAACGGAACGCCGCCCTGCGCCAGGTGCGGGAGGGCGCCGCCAAAGCCAACGTGCTGGAACCCTGGGATTTGGCGCTTCTGAAAGAGGGCGCCCGCCTCACCGTGGTCCGACAGCGCTTTTCCGATGAATTCGCCGGCCGACTGCAACGCCGGCAGCAGGACCTTTCCCTCGGACGGGACCGGGTGGCCATGATTTACCGGCCCTCGTTCCACGTTCCCTCCGAAAACGAGGACGAAGTCGCCGAGGCCAACCGCCGACGGCTGGCGGACCTCCGGGAGGGGGAAATCGCCCTGGGGTCCACGTTGATCGGCCCCCACCGGGACGACGTGGAATTCCGCCTGGGGGACGAACCGGCGAAGGCCCGGGCCTCCCAGGGCCAGACCCGGACCTTCGCGCTCTCCTGGAAATGGGAGGAACGGCTTTACCTCAAGGAAAAACTGGCCCGGGAGCCCCTCTGTTTGCTGGACGACGTTTTCTCGGAACTGGACCCCGAACGGCGCCACCAATTAACCGAACGCCTGATGGCGGGCACCCAATGCTTTGTCACGCTGACCGATTTGTCCACCTGGGGCGCCTTCGGCATCGGCGACGCGCGCATTTTCGAGGTTCGGGACGGAAGCGTGGATCATTCCACCAGCGTCCTGGACGCCCCCGGGGAGCGCGCCTGAGCCCCGTCCGCAAACCCAAGGAAAAGGTCCTCCGCCCCGCCAAGGCCGTGATCGCGGCGGTGTTGGCCCGTTCCGGGTACGAACCGCGCCACTACGCCCTTTTCGACGTGTGGGACCGTCTCCTGGGTCCCCAGGCGGCCAAGGCCCGGGCCGTGGGCGTGAAAAACGGCCGGCTATACGTGGACGTGGACAGTTCGGTCCGCCTGCACACCCTGACCCTGCGCAAGCGGGAGCTGGTCAAAAAAATGAACGGAGCCTTTGGCGAAGACGCCCCCCTTTCTGATATAATTTTCCGTCTAGGGACGACCCCCTTTTCCGACGACACCAATGCCTAAGAAAACCAAAACCCCGGCGACCAAAAACGCCAATCCGAAACGGGCCGCCGACAAAGCGGCGACAACCAGGAGGCAACGAGTGGCCACCGAAGCGTTAGACAAACCCGCGAAAAACGCGGCTTACGATTCTTCATCCATCCAAGTGCTGGAGGGCCTGGAGGCCGTCCGCCGCCGCCCCGGCATGTACATCGGACCCACCGACCAGCGGGGCCTTCACCATCTCGTGTACGAAGCCGTCGACAACTCGATCGACGAAGTCTTGGCCGGCCACGCCACCTTGGTGGAAGTGACCATCCACGAAGACAACTCCATCACCGTCCTGGACGACGGCCGCGGCATTCCCGTGGAACCCAAAAACGACATCAAGGACCCGAAACTCAAGGGCAAGTCGGCCCTGGAAATCGTCATGACGGTCCTGCACGCCGGCGGCAAATTCGAGCAGAACGCGTACAAATATTCCGGCGGACTCCACGGCGTCGGCATTTCCTGCGTCAACGCCTTGTCCGATAAATTCAAGGTGGAAGTCTACCGCGACGGCAAGGTGTATTCGCAAACCTACAAATGCGGCAAACCGGACCAGGACGTCCGCGTCACGGGCAAAACCGAAAACCGCGGCACCCGGGTGACCTTCCACCCCGACCCGACGATTTTCAGCGAGCACACCTACTCCTTCGACACCCTGGCGGCCCGGTTGCGGGAATTGGCGTTTTTAAACCCCGGCGTCCGCATCAACCTGTTGGACGAACGGGACGACAAACAACATCTTTTCCACTTCGAAGGCGGCATCGTCGAGTTCATCAAATTCGTCAACGCCCACAAAACCCCGCTCCACGCCACGCCCATCTACTTCCGCAAGGAACGGGAAAACATCCAGGTCGAGGCGGCCATCCAATACACGGACGCCTACACCGAACAGGTCTACTCCTTCGCCAACAACATCTCCACCGTGGACGGCGGCACCCACATGACCGGCTTCCGCTCGGCCATCACCCGGGTGATGAACGACTACGTGAAGAAACACGACCTGCTCAAGGGGAAGGATTACACCATCACGGGCGACGACACCCGGGAGGGTTTGACGGCCGTCCTGTCGGTGCGCATACCGACCCAGGACCTCAAATTCGACAGTCAGACCAAGGGCAAGCTGGTCAACCCCGAAGCCGAAGGGCTCGTGAAGTCCATCGTGAGCGACACCCTGGCCACCTTCTTCGAGGAAAACCCGAACACCGCCAAAAACATTTGCGAAAAGGCGATTCTCTCCGCCGAGGCCCGGGAAGCGGCCCGCAAGGCCCGGGAACTCACCCGACGCAAAGGGGCCTTGGACTCCGCCTCCCTGCCCGGGAAATTGGCCGACTGCCAGGAACGGGACCCGGCCAAATCCGAAATTTACATCGTCGAAGGCGACTCGGCCGGTGGTTCGGCCAAGCAGGGACGAAACCGCGCTTACCAGGCCATTTTGCCCCTCAAAGGCAAAATCCTGAACGTTGAAAAATCCCGGCTGGCCAAGATGTTGGCCAACGATGAGATCCGAACCTTGATCACGGCCCTGGGCTGCGGCGTGGGCCAGGTGGAAGGCGACGACGGCATCAACATCGCCAAGCTCCGTTACCACAAGATCATCATCATGACCGACGCCGATGTCGACGGCGCCCACATCCGCACGCTGTTGCTCACCTTCTTCTTCCGTCAGATGAAACCCCTCGTGGACCGGGGGTACATCTACATCGCCCAGCCGCCCCTCTACAAGATCAAAAAGGCCAAGAAGGAAATGTACATCGACACCGAGGACAAAATGGACGAATGGCTGTTGGCCGAGGGCATGGACACGGCCGAAGTCCTCAATTTGTCCAAGGGGAAATCCGGGGTCAAGGTGGACGGCGCGAAACTCAAAGGCGCCTTCAAGGCCCTGACCGAATTGGAAACCCTGCGCAAGCGCCTCCAGAAAAAGGGCGTTTCCTGGGCCGACTACCTGGCCTTCAGCAAAAAAGAAACTTTCCCGCTCTACCGCGTGGAGGAGGAATCCGGCCCGAAATACCTGTTTACCGAGAAGGAAGTAAAAGCCTGGCGAGAGGCGTTCATCGAAACGCGCAAAGCCAAACTTCAACAGCAATTGGCCGCCGCCGGCGAGGCCGCCACCGGGTCCGCCGGGGTGGAGGAAGAGGACTTGAGCGCCCACATGAAGGAACTGTTGGAGCTCAAGAAAATCAGCGCCCTGGCCGGGAAGCTGCAGGACGCCGGTTTCGACGTCACCGTGGAAGCGGTCGCCAAAGGCGACGAAAAAAGCAAGGCGATGTACCGCGTGATCGTCGATGCCGAGGAAAAGGACGTCGCGTCCATCGCCGAGCTGCTGGAAGCCATCAAAGACGCCGGGCGGAAAGGCGCCACGATCCAGCGCTACAAAGGGTTGGGCGAAATGAACCCGCAGCAATTGTGGGAAACCACCATGGACCCGCAAAACCGAAAACTCTTGCGCGTCAAGCTGGACGCCAACAGCACCGAAGCGGACGACGTGTTCACCGTGCTGATGGGCGACAAGGTGGAGCCCCGCCGGCAGTTCATCGAGTCCCACGCGTCCGAAGTTCAGAACCTCGACATTTAATTCGGAGACCACGACATGGCCGATACCAAAAACACCGAACAAGGCGACCTGCTGGACCGCGTGATCCCCCGCGCCATCGAGGAGGAGATGAAAACCTCCTACATCGATTACGCCATGAGCGTCATCGTGGGCCGCGCCCTGCCCGACGTGCGGGACGGCTTGAAGCCGGTTCACCGCCGGATTCTCTACACCATGGACGAAATGGGCTTGGCCCACAACAAGCCCTACAAGAAAAGCGCCCGCGTGGTCGGCGACGTTATGGGTAAATACCACCCCCACGGCGACAGCGCCATCTACGACGCCGTGGTCCGCATGGTCCAGGATTTCTCCCTTCGCCATCCGCTGGTGGACGGACAGGGCAACTTCGGCTCCATCGACGCCGACCCCCCCGCCGCCATGCGGTACACCGAAGTGCGCCTCGCGGCCATCGCCCAGGAAATGCTGGGCGACATCGACAAAAACACGGTGGATTTCGGCCCGAACTACGACGGGTCCCTCACGGAACCCCTGGTCCTGCCCGCCAAGCTTCCCAACCTGCTCATCAACGGATCCGCCGGCATCGCGGTCGGCATGGCGACCAACATTCCGCCCCACAACCTGGTGGAAGTGTGCGACGCGGTGAACGCCTACATCGACAACGAAAATATCACCACGGGCGAACTGCTCAAAATCATCAAGGGTCCCGATTTCCCCACGGCCGCCACCATCACGGGGCGCGAGGGCATCAAACAGTATTTCGAAACCGGCCGCGGTTCCATCACCACCCGGGCCAAAGCGGAGATCGAAGACATTCGGGGCGGCAAGCAGGCCATCATCATCAACGAACTGCCGTACCAGGTGAACAAAGCCCAACTGCTGGAAACCATCGCGGAGCTCGTGCGGGACAAGAAAGTCGACGGCATTTCCGACATCCGCGACGAATCCGATCGGGACGGCATCCGGGTCGTCGTCGAACTGAAACGCGACGGAAACGCCCAGGTCATCCTGAACCAGCTTTACAAGTACACCCAGATGGAAACCTCCATGGGCGTCATCATGCTCGCGCTCGTGAACGGGCGTCCCCGGGTCCTCTCCATGCGGGAGATGCTCAAGTATTACGTCGAGCACCGCCGGGAAGTCGTCATCCGCCGGACCCGGCACGAATTAAAACGGGCCGAGGATCGCGCCCACATCCTGGAAGGGTTGCGCATCGCCATCGACCACCTGGACAAGGTGATCAAGACCATTCGGGAATCCAAAAACACCGAAGCCGCCCGAACGGCCCTCATGGAAAAATTCGAACTGTCGCGCATCCAGGCCCAGGCCATTTTGGACATGCGCCTCCATCAATTAACGGCTCTCGAACGGAAGGCCCTGGAAGAGGAATATCTGGAGCTGATCAAGACCATCGCGCGCCTCAAAGCGCTGTTGGCCGACGCCCGGAAGATCTTGGGCGTCATCCAGGAAGAACTCAAGGAATTGAAAGACAAATACGGAGAGAAGCGTCGCACGCAAATCACCGCCGCCGTGGAGGAAATGGAAATCGAGGATCTGATCGCCCAGGAAGACGTGGTGGTCACCTTCTCCCACGCGGGCTACGTGAAACGCCTGCCCGTGGACACCTACCGCGCCCAAAAGCGCGGCGGCCGGGGCGTGACCGGCATGACCACGAAAGAGGAAGATTTCGTGGAACAGCTGTTCGTGACCAACACCCACGCCCACCTGCTCCTCTTCACCACCCGGGGCCGGGCCTACAGCGTCCGCGTCTACGAAATCCCCGAGGCGGGCCGGGCGTCCCGCGGCAAGGCGGTCGTCAACCTCGTCGCGCTCAACCCCGACGAGAAAATAACGTCGGCCATTCCGGTGACGTCCTTCGAGCCGGAGAAAACCAAAGACATGGGCCTCATCCTCTGCACCCGGAACGGGCAGATCAAACGCACCGCGCTCTCGGAATACGACAGCGTGCGTAAAAGCGGGATCATCGCCATCGGTTTGGACGAAGGGGACATCCTGGTCGACGCTAAATTGACCGACGAGAAACGCGAAGTGCTGATCGGCACCAAGCACGGCATGTGCATCCGGTTCCCGGCGGAACAGGTCCGCCTGATGGGCCGGGGGGCCGGCGGCGTCCGCGGCGTTCGGTTGGAAAAAGACGACCAGGTGGTGGGCATGGAAGTGACGGCCCCCGCCCGGAAGGAAACCCTCGTCACCGCCTGCGAATTCGGCTACGGCAAACGGACGGAACTTTCCGAATACCGGGATCAAAACCGCGGGGGATCGGGCGTGATCACCATTAAAACCTCGGACCGCAACGGGCCCGTGGTCGGCATCAAGCTTGTGACGAACGACGACGACCTCATGCTCATGACGGAAAAAGGCATGACCGTCCGCGTTCACGCCAAAGACCTGTCGGTCATCGGCCGGAACACCCAGGGCTATCGATTGATTCGAATGGAAGAAGGGGACAAACTCGCCAACATCGCGCCGGTGGTGGCGGAGGAAGAGGACAACGGGGACGCCAAGGACGCCTGAGAACCCGCCGGTCCATTGGGACCCCGGGACCGGGCGGCCGACCCTCACGATCCGCGGTTTGGATTCGGCGGACGTTTTCGTCAACGCCGCCCGGGCGTTTTCGGCGCTCCTGGCCGATCCCGACGGCGTTTCGCCGGGGGGCCTTCACGATCGCCTTCGGGTCGAGGCGACCACCCGGGAAGGGTTGTTGGCCGCCTTCCTCAACGAACTGGGTCGTTTGTTTGAGCGGGAGCGGGAAATTTTTTGCCGGTTTCAGCCCCGTCGGGTGACCGACACCCTTTGTGAAATCGAAGCCGACGGGGAACTCTGGGACCCCGGGCGTCACCGGGCGGGGCACACGTTCAAACCGCTCTCGGCCGCCGACGTGACTTGGACCGCCGCGCCGGGCGTTCCCCCCATCGTCCGGCTTTGCCTTTCGGTTCAATCGCCCCCTTCTTAAATCCCGCCCAATATCCGAAAAAGCCCCGGACCCTTAGGCCGGGGGCAGCCGCACCTCGGATTTGCGCCGTTCCATGTCGACCGCCATTCCCACCAGCCCCTCTTCCCCGATGATTTTCTCCGCCAAGGGAAACAACGCGTCTTCCTCCTTGGCGAAATGGGTTTCCAGAAGAACTCGAAGGGTGAGAAGATGTGGACGGACCACGGGATCCGAGGGCGTTGCCCCGCGGAGACGGAGGAAAAGTCCGGCGATGTCCCGGTGCTCCTGGACGATTTCCTCCCGAAAGGGTTGAAACAGCCCCGGCCGGGCTTTCAGCGCCGGTAAAAGAAACTCGTCTTCAAACCACGCGTGGCCCAGGACCACCCGTTCGGTCGTCGCCAGGAGTTGGGGAAACCGGGGATGGCCTTCCGCCAATTCGGCCAACAGCTTGCGGATCATTTTATGATCCTTGATCAGCTGAGCGGTGGCGGTGGTCACGCGCGGGGCTTAACGGGTTTTCTGCAACCGGGCGGCGAGGGCGTTCCGCTCGTCCCGGAGCGGCGCCGGAAGGCGGTCGCCGAACTTCGCGAAGAAACCGTCGATGTCCGCAAGCTCTTTTTCCCAATCGCCGGCGTTGACGGCCAAAAGCTCCTTCATGGCGTTCGGACCCAGGTGATGGAGCCCCTGGGTGTTGACCGCGTCCAAGGTCGGCAACTGACCGATGGCGGACTCCGTCGCCGAACCGCCGCCCGCGGCCCGTTCGAGAATCCACAGCAGAACCCGCAGATTTTCCCCGTACCCCGGCCACAAAAACTTTCCGTCGGCTCCGTGGCGGAACCAATTGACCAAAAAGATCTTGGGCGGACGGGGAATCCGTTTTCCCATCTCCAGCCAGTGGGCGAAATAGTCCGCCATGTTGTAACCGCAAAAAGGAAGCATGGCCATGGGGTCCCGCCGCACCACGCCCACCGTGCCGCCTTGTTGGGCCGCGGTGGTTTCCGACGCCATGGTGGCGCCCATGAACACGCCGTGGTTCCAGGAAAAGCTCTGGGTCACCAGCGGGGCCAGACGCGCCCGGCGGCCACCGAAAATAATGGCGTCGATGGGAACGCCCCGGGGGTCTTCCCAATTGGGCGCGATGGACGGGCATTGGGACGCCGGGGCGGTAAACCGGCTGTTGGGGTGGGCCGCTTTTTCCGTGGATTCGGGTGTCCAGGGGCGCCCCCGCCAATCAATGGCCTGGTCCGGCGCCGGATCGTCGTGGCCTTCCCACCAAGGCGTTCCATCGGGCCGACGGGCGACGTTGGTGTAAATCGTGTTGCGGCGGATGCTTTCCACCGCGTTGGGGTTCGAGTGGGAATTGGTGCCCGGGACGACGCCGAAAAACCCGGCCTCGGGATTGGAGGCCCACAATCGGCCGTCCGCCCCCACCCGCAACCAAGCGATGTCGTCGCCCACGGTCCAGACTTTGTATCCCTGGTCTTCCAGAAAATCCGGCGGGACCATCATGGCCAAGTTGGTTTTCCCGCAGGCCGAGGGGAAGGCCGCCGCGACGTAGCGGATCGCTCCGTTCGGGTATTGAATGCCCAAAATCAGCATGTGCTCCGCGAGCCAGCCTTCCCGGCGGCCGAGAGCGCTGGCGATGCGCAGGGCGAGGCATTTCTTGCCCAACAGGGCGTTCCCGCCGTAGCCCGAGCCGATGCTCCAAATGGTGTTGTCCTGGGGAAAGTGGCAAATAAACCGACGTTTTTCGTCCAGGTCGGCTTTGGCGTGGAGGCCCCGGGTGAAATGCGGGGATTCCCCCAGTTCCTTCCACGCCACGGCGCCCATGCGCGTCATGATCCCCATGTTTAAAACCACGTAACGGCTGTCGGTTAATTCAACGCCCACTTTGGAAAAGGGCGATCCGGCGGGGCCCATGATGAAAGGCACCACGTACATCGTCCGCCCTCGCATGCATCCCCGGTAGATCCCGCGCAGCTTCGCGTAGGCTTCGTCCGGGGCCATCCAATTATTGGTCGGGCCCGCTTCGTCCTGGGTCGGCGTGCAGATGAAGGTCAGATGTTCCGTGCGGGCCACGTCGTTGGTTGCGGACCGATGCAGGTAAGCCCCGGGATGGAGGTTTTGATTGAGCTCCTCCAGTTCGCCGTCGGCCAGGCATTCCTGAATCAAGCGGCGTTTTTCGCCTTCGGAACCGTCGCACCAAAGGACCCGGTCGGGTTCGGTCAGCCGGGCGCATTCGTCCACCCAGGCGAGGACGGTGGGGTTGGCGGTACCGCGGGGTTCGGCGATGGGGGTGATCATATTACGTTTCCTCCGGAGAATGTGGGGTGTCGGAAGCGGGGGTGTCGCACAAAATGGTGCAGTTCTTGCCGAGGCCCTTGGAACGGCGAAGGGCCTGGTCGGCGATGTCCAGAAAACGCAAAACGTCCGCCCGATGGGGGATCTCGGCGATGACCCCCACGCTCACCGTCACGCCCACCGCGGGCCCGCCTTCCTTGGGGATCGACAGGGCTTCCACGCCTTGGCGCACGCGCTCGGCGGCCAGCATCGCCTCCCGGGCCCGGGCGTGGGGGAGCATGACCAGAAATTCGTCCCCGCCATAGCGTCCCACCACGTCGGACTCCCGGACGCTTTTTTGAATGACCCGGGCGATTTGGCGCAGGACCTCGTCGCCGAAGATGTGCCCGTGGGTTTCATTGAAATGTTTGAAATTGTCCACGTCAACGAAAAGGCTGGCGATGGGGGTTTTGTAGCGTTCGGCGCGGCGGAGCTCCTCCTCCAGTTTTTCGAGAAGGTGGCGTCGGACGTACACGCCGGTCAATCCGTCGGTCGCCGCCAGATGACGCAAGCGGCCGGCGGCGCGCTCCAACAACTCGGCGCGGCCCCGCTGGTCGTCCAAACGCCGGCCCGCCCAGAGACCCCAGGCGGCCATGGCCAGCACGGTGCCGATGGCCGCGTAAATGTAGTGCCAGCCGTAAACGCGCAATTCCCAGGCGATCCAAGAATGGATAAGTCCGCGGTGAAGGACGTAGTAGCGGAGGGCCAGGAGGCCCAGGGGGGATCCCAAACCGAGCAACGCGCCGACGTATCCGTAACGCCGAGCCCAGGCGGTGAATGGAACGGCGCCGTTGCGGGCCGTCCGGGAGCCGGCGGGAGGCGTTTCGTTGGGCGGCGGGGACGGCTCGGTCATGAAACTCTCCAGCCGGCGCGCCGGCTTTTTTTACGCGGCGACGCCCTCGACGAGCTCTTTTAAGGCGTCGGTTCTTTGGAGAACGATTTTCTTCCAGCCGGTTTTGATGAAACCGCGCCGGCGAAATTGAATGAGGGTTCGAATGGCGGACTCGGGGGTCGTGCTGGCCAGTTCCGCGATGGCCTGGCGGGTGAAGGGGAGATCGGGGCCGAATTTGCTCTCGAGCCACAGCAGGACGCCGGCGACCCGGCGCTCCACCGACTCGGCGCCCAGGGCGCGCATGTTTTGGGATTCCCGCATACGTCGGCTCATGTCCCAATACAAGGCGCGACTGAAGGCCGGGTAGCGGTCGATGAGCGCCACAATGATCGCCATGGGGAACCCGATGATTTCCGTGGTTTGACCCGCCAGGGCTTCGCAGGGGTATTGCCCGGCGGCCGAACAACCGACGCACCCGAAGAGTTCGCCGCTTTTAAGGAGTTCGACGGTGAGGGGACGGCCGTCCCGGGCGAGGCGCGTGATTTGCACCCGGCCGCCCAGGACCAAAAACGTGAATTGGGCGCGGTCGCCTTCGTTGTACACCCGGTCCCCTTTGGAAACCGTGCTCCGGTGGGCGGTCAGCGCGAGGCGGTCCAACTCCGCGGGGGGAAGGACATTGAACGGCGATGTGGTCGAAAGAAAACGGCGGATGTCCATGGAAACCCCATGATAGCATTTCCGACCAAACCGCCGGGAAACCCCGGAGCGGGATTAACGGGACCGGCGGAGGGGGCGGTTGCGTCCGGCGAAAATCCGCTGCCAGCCGGACACGGGTTTCGGGCCTTCCAGTTTGGGGGTGACTTTGTAGGGAAAATTGGGAAGCATGGCCCGGGGAAAGGTGAGGCCGGTGAACCGCTCGATGTCGGTGACGTGGACCTGCTCCACGGGATCCATCAAGGTGATGGCGTCTCCCACGCCGTAGGCCCGGGCGGTCCGGCCCACCCGGTGGACGTAGTCCTCGGGGTGCTGGGGCACGTCGAAATTGATGACGTGGGAAATGCCCTTCACGTCGATGCCCCGGGCCGCGATATCGGTGGCGACGAGGATCTGGGATTTCCCTTCCCGGAAATTTTCCATGGCGTCGGTGCGTTCCCGCTGGGTGCGGTTCGAATGAAGCACCTCGACCCGGTAGCCCGCCTTGTCCAGGGAAGCCGCCAGACGGTCCGCCCGGTCTTTTGTCCGCGTAAAGGCGAGCACCGAACGCATTTCGGTGTTTTTGAGGAGCGTCAACAACAAATCGATTTTTTGTTCCTGCACCACCGGATACAGGACCTGGCTGATGCCTTCGGCCAGAGTGGCGGGACGGGCGACCTCGACCCGGACGGGATCTTTCAGGGTGAAGGCCGCGACCCGTTCCACGTCGGGAACAAGCGTGGCGGAGAACAGGAGCGTCTGGCGTTCCTTAGGCACGTAATGGAGAATGGCCCGAATGTCGGGCAAAAAGCCCATGTCCAACATGCGATCGGCTTCGTCCATGACCAGATGATCCACCGTCGTCAATCGGAACGCCCGGTTCTCCAAATGGTCCAGCAACCGGCCCGGCGTGGCGACCATGATCTCGGCGCCCTCGGAAACGGCCCGGCGCTGTTGGTCGTACCCCACGCCGCCGATGACGGTCGCGACTTTGAACGACGTGAAACGCCCCACGTCCCGGAAGGTTTGCTCGACCTGGGAAGCCAGTTCGCGGGTCGGGACCAACACCAGCAAGCGAAGCCCCGGGGAGGGTTTGCGCAAGAGGTGGTCCAAAATGGGCAGGGCGAAGGCCCCGGTTTTCCCGCTGCCGGTCTGGGCGGCGCCCAGCACGTCGCGTCCCTCCAAAATGAGGGGAACGGCCTGTCGTTGGATCGGCGTCGGATCCGTCCAACCGAGCGCCTCCACGGCGCGGACCAGATCGGGGTGAAGGTTGATGTCGAGAAAGGACATGGAGGAAGATTATTTCATTTTCCGAGGAATTCGGGGGGCCAAAAACTTAAGGGAGGGGGGCCGGGGCGGTGACCACGGGACGGTCGGGATCGCCGCCCAGGAATTCAACGATCACGCGATCCCCGGGGCGCGGGGGGGTCGCCAACAGACTCGGAACCCACAGGGGATGGGGCGTTCCCCCCAGGGCGGGGGTGTTCCAAAAAAAGAGAATTTGGACCCGGGCGTCCTCGACCGCCACCACCTCGGCCATGTCGACCCCCTGTTGAAGAGGTTTGGGCGTATGACGCCGGGGGCGAAAGGGCGTGTCGGCCGGGATCGCGGACAAGGAAAATTGAAATTTCATGCCCAAGGGGGGAAGCGCGTCAAGCGGGGGGACCTCCTCGTCGCTCGTTTCTTCGGGTGGCGGTTCGACGAGGTACCACTGAGCGTTGGTCTCCGTCACCCAGTAGTCCGCGTTTTGCCGAGGGTCGGGGTGGCCCTTGAGTCGAAAGCGGTCCCCCGCGGCCAGGGAAGGCTCGTTGCCCGAGGCCGAATAAACCGCCCGGGCGGCGCGGTTTTCCTCCAGGCGAAGCCGGGCGAAACGCGGCCCCTCCTCGAGGGTGAATCGGGTGTCCAGGGCGTCCCGGAAAACATTCGGACCGCCGGTCGGCTCCGTCGCCGCGCTGACCACGATCGGCGTGGCCGCCTCCACCCCGTAATCCATGAGGGTGTAACCGCTCGGCGTCGTTTCGAATTTTTCCACCCAACGATCCAGACCCGCGTCGCCGGAGGATCGTTCTTTGAACCGGACCGTTCCCACCGGGTCCGGGAAATTCCGGTCCGTGATGATCATCCGTTGCCCCTCCGGGACGTCCCGGAAGTAATAAAACATTCCTTCCTCTTCCATCAATCGCGAGACGAAATTAAAGTCGGTTTCCCGGTACTGACAAACCAACGTCCGCCGGGGATGGGACGAATGGAGGTCGAAAACGAAGAGGGAGCGGGGCCATCGACGGAACACGCTCTCGAGAATTTCCGGCACCGAGCGGTCCTGAAAAACCGCCAGGTTGGCGGATTTGGTCAGTTCCTGAAGCCACGGCGCCACTTCGAGGAGGACCATCGGCGCGTCCTCCGCGCTCGATTCCCGCGTCACCGAAACAAGCGTGCCGTGAAGACGCCGGGGGGCTTCGGGGGGATTGGAGAGAAGAAAACTGACTTCCTGCCCCAGGAACCGCTCGGGGCGGAAATCCCCCCGGGGTTCGCCCGTCACCCGGGTATCCGAAAGGCGACCGACGGTCTCGATCCGGGAAATCGATTTAACGAGAAACTTTTCCGATGGAGCGTTTTCCCATTCCAAGGCGGGAAGGACCACGCGCGGCGGCGGGTTTTTGGCCCCCGCGGCGGCGGTGGTCAAGGCCAGGGTCAAAAAGGTCGAAACAACGAGGGACGTTTTGGGCACGGGTTTAAGGCCGCGGCTCCTTGGGGTCGCTGTGTTTCGGGTTGGCGAAAAGGCTTTCACGCGGGGCGCATTCCGGGAACGAGAGGCATTGAGTTGGAAATGGAGTATTCAAAACCGCGCCGCCCCTTCCCCCGGGCAGAACAAAGGGTAACCGGTTTCCCAACCGAGATATCACGAACCGCGCCGCCCCTTCCTACAAACAGGGACGGCGCCTAGCGGCGCCGAAACTCGACGTACCAACCGTCGTCGAGGGCGGCGTAGGTCGGGCGGGCGTTCCGTTCGGCGGCGTCCCAGGCCAACAGGGGTTCGGGCGGGCGATGGGAAAAAACGATGTTCGTCACGGGGCCCCGGCCCTGGGGGTCGGGAAAGAGGAAAACGGTCCCGCGCAGGGGGGCTCCCAGAACGTTTTGCCGGGCCACCCGATAGGCGCCCACGCGACTCAAAAGGGCGAGGTAGCGGTCGTATCGTTCGGCGGGAAGCCCCGCGGCTTCGAGCATTTCCCGGCGGCTGTAGGCGACAAACCGCCGGTCCGAGGCGGTCCAGGAACCGTCAAAGAGCCAATATTCGCCCACGTTGTCCACGCCGATGGACGCCAGGGACGGCTCGGCGGCGATCATGTCCCTGAGGCGCACGAAATCGGCCCGCCGGGCGGCGAAATGCCGTCGAAGGGCGTCCGCGCCGGAGGTTCGAAAAGGCAAAAGGAAATAGGCGGCGCCGACCGCGGCCGCGGCCAAAACCAATCCCCGGGCGATCCGGCGCGGGGCGGACACGGGCCGGGCCGCGACGGCCGGACGGGAGGAGCGGAAAAAAAGGCGTTGGGCCATGGCTTAGCGGGCGGGCATCCGGCCCAGGGACGGTTGAAGGCGCACTTTGCGGCACCAGTGGAGCGATTCGCCGGGGCGCTCGCGCTCGACGGCCGCCATGGCGTGGACGGCCGTGCGGAACAATCGGCGTCGGCCCCCGTCGTCGACCCACACCGCCGTTTCGCGACGACCCGGAGAGCGGGTCGGACCGGCGGCCACCTGCCAGCCGCCCCGGCCGCGAAGCACCTCCACGGTGGCGCACCCGTCCAGATCGCCGAAGGAGACTTTCCCCACGACGGTAAAAAAGACGATTTGACGCTCCAAGGAACGGTTCATGGCATTAGACGACAACGCCCCGGCCCGCGGCGGGGCGGTCGGGGCGATTATTCAACGGCCAACCTATGGTGTGGCCTTCCATTGGGACACAATATATATAGCCCCCAGGCCGATGTCAACGTCCCGCGGGGGGAAGCAGAAAAGGTTCGGCGTCCCGTCGGCGGTATTCGGCGGGGGAGGCCGGATCCCCGGCAAAGTCGGAAATGGCCTCCACGCCCCGCCGGACCGTCGGATCCTGGGCGACGGCTTTCCAGACGATCCCGTCGTGAAGGGTGTTGGCCAGAGCCAAAAACAGCATCCCTTGATCCAGGCTCAAATAGTTGCCGGACACCTCCCCGGTTTTCCAATTAAGACTGTCCCGAAACCCGAAGGGCCGACGGCCGTCGGCCCCGCCGTCCCAGGGCGCCCGGACGCCCATTTTTTCCAATCGACGCAAATTCTCCGTCGCCTGGCGAGGGTAATAAACAGCGGCAAGGGCGGCGGCGTGGGGCGTCACCACGGCGTCGTCGATGTGCCCCCATCCCAAATAAGATTTACCGTCGGGACTCTCGCAGGCGGACCATCCCCAAACCGGGGAACCCAACGAACGGGCGTGGAGGGTTTGGGCCCAGGCGAAATCGGCGGCCGACCGGCCCAAGGCCGAAGGTTTTTCGTCCACGAAGAGCCCGGAAACCATCTGCATGAACAACCCGCCCCCCTGCCAGCCGGGAACGAAATAGGAAAGGCCGTGCTTTTTTTCCCGATCGTGGTTTAAGGCGGACCAGCTTTCGGGGGGAATCTGACCCCGGCCGATGCCGTAGACATAACCGAAGCGGGTGTCCGCCCCCACGTAGCTGTAGTACCAATCCCACCCCTTTTGGCGGACATCGAAATCCTTGCGATCCCGGCGCCACCCGCCTTTCAGCCAGCGGCGGGCGGGGTCGTAAAGCCCGCCCCAGTCCATGGGTTGGAGGACGTCGTCCACCGTGGGGGCGTATTCGGGAAACAACCCTTTGACCACCAATAAACCGCCCACCAAATGGGACAGGTGGTCCACGGTGGAAAATTGGTTTTCCGTCGGCTCCAGGGTGTCGACGTTGACCCAAGTGACGGGGAAACCATATCCCCAGCGTTCGATTTTCACCAGGCTCGTCAAAGCGCGGTCCAAACGCGCCCGGGCCTCGTCGTCGGTCAGGAGACCGGTGCGGGCGGCGACGGCGGTGGCCGCCAGGTAAAGGCCGACGTTGGTCAGGGAGGTGGAGGGAAGACGTCGGGCGGAATCGTAGGGAAGGCCCGATCCCTCGCCGACAAAATGGGCGAGGCAGGCCCAGGTGTCCCGGTAAACGCCTTTCAGGTAACGACGGTCCCGGCCGGCCAGGTCGCCGGCGGGGGAGGCGGTTGCCAACAGGAGGATCCCGAGGCCCAGGGGCGAGAGGCGCCGGTTCACCGAAAGGGAGGGCGTCGGCCCCCGGCGATCACAACCCGCGCCGCGCCGAAAGCGTCGAAGGAAGGCCCCCGCGGGGCGACCCGTATATAATCCGCGATTTTTTTACCCATGGGAACTCCCGGTGGAATTGATTGGGGGAATTAGGGGGGGGACAGCCGGTCGATGCCCATCAGCGTCCGGAGGGCCTCGGGCACCGCGACCGACCCGTCGGCGTCCTGGTAATTTTCCAGCACGGCCGCCAAGGTCCGGCCCACGGCCACGCCGGACCCGTTGAGCGTGTGCATCAGCGCCCGGGAGCCGTCGCTCTTTTTGTAGCGCAGGCCGATGCGCCGGGCCTGAAAATCCGTGAAGGTGGAGCAGGACGAAATTTCCCGGTAGGCCCCCTGCCCGCCGTTTTCGGCCGGGAGCCAGACTTCCAAATCGTAGGTTTTGGCCGAGGAAAACCCGAGGTCGCCGGTGCAGAGCTCCATCACCCGGTAGGGCAACCCGAGACGTTTCAGCACTTCCTCCGCGTGACCGGTCAATTTCTCCAGCTCCGCCAGGGAATCCTCGGGTCGGACGAAGCGGACGAGCTCGATTTTATTGAATTGATGATTGCGGATAAGCCCCCGGGTGTCTTTCCCGTAGGAGCCGGCTTCCCGGCGAAAGCAGGCCGTGTAGGCGCACAGGGCCCGGGGCAGGGTGGCCTCGTCCAACGGCTCGTCCCGGTAAAGGTTGGTCAGGGGCACTTCCGCGGTGGGGATGAGGAACAAATCGTCGTCTTTGGTGGCGTAAAGTTCGTCGGCGAATTTGGGCAGCTGACCGGTGCCGGTCATGGTCTGGCGGGTGACGAGGAACGGGGGGAAAATTTCCGTGTACCCGTGAACCCCGGTGTGGAGATCCAGCATGAAATGGATCAGCGCCCGCTCCATCTTCGCGCCGGCGCCCGAGAGGAGGGCGAAGCGGGCCCCGGAGAGCTTCGCGGCCCGGGCCATGTCCAGCACCCCAAGTTTTTCGCCGATGTCTTGATGGTCCCGGGGTTTAAAAGGAAATTTTTTGGGTTCGCCCCAACGGCGGATTTCACGGTTTTGTCCGGCGTCCGCGCCCACGGGTACCGACGGATGCGGAAGGTTCGGCAGGCCCAGCACCTTTTCATCCACCCGGGCCTGGGCCGCGGCGGTTTTTTCGTCCAAGCCCTTGAGACGGGTTTTAAGTTCCTCCATTTCCTTCAGGAGGGCCGTCGCGTCCTTCTTTTCCCGTTTGAGGCGCCCCATTTCGTCCGCGGCCTGATTGCGGCGGGCCCGCAGGGGTTCGGATTCCCCGTTGGCGGCCTTCCATTCGGCGTCGGCCGCGAGCAAATCCTCGAGGGCGGGCACGTAACGACCGCCCCGATTTTGAAGAGCTCGGCGAACGCTTTCGGGATCGTTGCGAAGGAATTTAATGTCCAGCATATTTCGGAATCCTACCAAATCGCGGGAAAAGGGTGAAAAGGACCGGTCAGGGCGCCGGCGTTTTTGAGGCGGCTTCGTCTTTCCCTTTCAAGGTCAAAACGGCGATTTCCGGGGGAACGCCCAGTCGGACGGGCAGGACGCTGGTCCCGACGCCCGAGGTGACAAACATCGTTCGATCGCCCTCCCGGACGATCCCGGCCACGTAGCGCTGCCGGTAACGGGAGGGAACGATGGGCGCTCCCATGAGGGGCAAGCGCACCTGGCCGCCGTGGGTGTGCGCGGCCAGGGTGAGGCCGTTCAGACGGGGGATTTTCGGAAAAAGGTCGGGCCCGTGGGTCAGCACCAGGGCGGGCTCCCCCGCCGGAAGGAGGGCCAAGGTTTTCTCAACGTCGGGTCGGCGGGTCCACTCGTCGGCCAGACCGGCCACGTGGACTTTTCGCCCGTCCACGGTGATCGTGGCGACTTCGTCCTCCAGCACCCGAAAACCGGCGCGTTCCAAGGCCGTCCGAAGGCGGGGGCCGTTGTACCACCAATCGTGATTGCCTAGAACGGCGAACACCCCGCCCGGGGCGGAGAGGCCGGACAACGCCCCGGCCACGGTTTCCGGTTCCATAAAACGTCCGCCGAGGACCCCCAGGATCACGTAATCCCCCAACAGCGCCACCACGTCGGGTTTTTGGCGGTTTGCCAATTGAACCATGGATTTTATTTTCTGGGCGGTCATGTAGGGCGCCCCGCCATGAATATCGCCGATCGCCACCACCCGAAGGGGGCGCCCGCCGGGCCATCCGGGCAGGGGGATGTCCACCCGTTTAACAATGAGGCGATTGGGTTCCAGCCAGAAGGCGTAGAGCCCCAGAAGCGTCAGGGCGAAGAGAATCGCGGCGGGGACGCCGTAGGTGTAGCGGCGGCGCACGTCCCAAAGGCGGTCGGTCAGCCGGCGGGGCAAACGCCGCCGCTCGCTTTTAATTCGTCGAGGGCGGGCGAGGGGAGAGTCCATAAAGGGGTGTCCCGGAATTATAGCTCTCCCGGACCAAAAAAAGTCCACCCCCCCCTTGACAAGTTTTAGGAACCGTGATACTTTCTACCTGCGGTTGCCCACGTGGGCATTTAAACTTTGCAATTTCGGCCCGGCCGCGCAGCGCCGGCCCCGACAGGAGGAGCATCCATGGGGATTTGGAAGGCACGGAAGGCCGCGGGGGTGTTGGCATCGGTGTTTTTGGCGGCGGGCGGAGCGCGGGCGGAGTGGGCGGGGTTGCGGCCAGCGAATCAAAGCGGGCCGTCCGAAGCGTACCGGCTCAATTGCGGGGCGGAAAACTTCGACTTCACGGACGGCGGGGGAAACTGGTGGATGAAGGACGAGCCCTTCACCGCTCTCTATCGATGGGGGTTCACGGGCGGCCAGGCCGGCGGCCAATCCACGGCCGACATCCAAGGCACGACCGAAGACGCCATCTACCAAACCCACCACTACGGACCCGCGGGCATGGCCTATCGGTTGGAAGTTCCCAACGGCCGCTACACCGTCAAGCTCCATTTCGCCGAAACCTATTGGACCCAGCCCGGCCAGCGCGTCTTTGACGTCCAGGTGGAAAACCAATTGATCCAAAACGTGGACATCGTCGCCCGGGCCCCCGGGCAGAACCGCGCCTACGTGATGACCTTCACCGCCGACGTCACCGATGAAGCGCTGGACGTCTCTTTTCCCCGGGCGGTTGTGGACATGGCCATGATTTCCGGCATCGAGGCCCAGGTGGTCTCGGTCTCCGACGACAACTTCCTCGGATTCGTGGAGCGAAAACTTTTTTGGCTTTTCTGGAACGAAACGAATCCCTTGACGGGCTTGGTGAGCGACCGCGTGGACAACTGGCGCCCCTTGACCGGCGGGGCGGCCAGCATCGCCTCCACCGGATTTTCTTTGAGCGCCTTGACCGTGGCGGCCCAACGGGGCTGGGTGCCCCGGGACCAGGCTCTCCAGCGGGTCAAAAACACCCTGGCGACCTTCGCCGGGTCCTCCTTCGCCCAACCGGGGCAAACCGTTTTTCTTCCCCATCTGCAGGGCTTCTGGTACCACTGGATCGACCGGGACACCGGCGCCCGGGCCTGGGATTCGGAAGTCTCGACGGTGGACTCCGCCCTCCTTCTGATGGGCGCCCTGGAAGCCAAGGAATACTTCAAAACCGACGCCACCGTCGGCGCCATGGTGGATGCCATTCAAAACCGGATGAATTGGTCCTGGTGGCTGAACCGGGTGCCGGCGGGGCAGGGCGACCCGGCCTGGGAAGGCCAATTCGTCACCATGGCCTGGGTCCCCGAAGTTCGCAACGACCCCCACTATTATCCCGCGGATCCCGCCATCGGCGGTTCCTTCACCCGGGCCCGATGGAACGGCTATTCGGAAAGCGTCTTCGTCAATCTCTTGGCCATGGGCGCGCCGACCAGCGCCATCAGCACGGCGGCCTGGACCAACATGGGTCGCTCCTGGGTCGATCAATACGGTTACACCAACCTTCACCAGGCGCCCCTTTTTGAACACCAATATCACCACCTGTTCTACGATCTACGGAACAAACACGACGCCTTTGCCGATTACGGGGAAACCACCCGTCGCGCCACCCTGGCCAATAAAAACTATTGCCAAACCGTCCCGGGATACGCCGCCGACCGCTGGGGCGTCACCTCGGCGGACAATCCCGCCAGCGATGAGTATAAATTCGATTACGGCGTTCCCCCGGGCGGCAACGCCGACGGCACCGTGGCGCCCACGGCGGCCCTTTCGTCCATCGTGTTCACGCCCACGGAATCCATCCGGGCGGCCCGCCACATGTATTTCCAATACAAACACGACATCTGGGGTCGCTACGGGTTCACGGATTCCTTCAACGTGAACGCCCAGGCCCGTTCCAAGAGCGCCCTCAGTCTGGACAACGGGGCCATGCTGTTGGCCATCGAAAATTATCGATCGGGATTGATTCGCAACACCTTCGCCCGCGCGGCGACCGCCACCCGGGGGCTGGCCCGGACGGGTTTTTCCGCCTACGACGGCAAACCCTATTACCCCGCCTCCTCCTACATCGCTGGGAATCTTCCGGCCTACGCCTTCGACGGCAATCCGGCCACCCGCTGGGAATCCGAATGGTCGGACAACCAATGGCTCGCGGTGGACTACACGACCCCGCGCCTGGTGAACCGGGCGCGCCTCACCTGGGAAACGGCCCATCCGGCCCAGGAACGCATCGAGTACTCGTCGGACGGGAACACCTGGGTCGCGGCCAGCGCGACGGTCAATTCCGACGGGGGAGACGACACCATCACTTTCCCGGCGGTCCGCGCCCGATTTTTCCGCGTGAAGGGCCTCGCCCGGGCGACCCCCTGGGGCAATTCCCTCTTTGAGTGCGTCTTTGACTACGACGCGAATCTTCAACAAAGCACCTACTTCGGGGGCACCGGCAACTCCGTCATCAACGACGTGGTGACCGACGTGAACGGCAACGTGTACGTGGCCGGCGCCACAACCTACGGCCATCCCACGACCGCGGGGGCCTACGGCGCCACTTACAGCGGCGGGACCTGGGACGCCTTCGTGTCCAAATTCAGCCCCAGCGGCCAGCTTCTCTACAGCACCTACCTCGGTGGATCGGCGGAAGATTCCGCCGCCGCCCTCGCGGTCGACGCCCAAGGAATCGTGACCGTGACGGGATTGACCTATTCCGCCAATTTCCCGACCACGGCCAACGCCGTGGACCGGACCCTCGGCGGAGAACGGGACGCCTTCGTGGCCCGCTTGAGCGCTTCGGGCGGTTCCCTTCTTTATTCGACTTATCTGGGGGGCAATTCCTGGGATTACGGGCAGCAAATCGCCCTGGGCCCGACCGGGGACATTTTCATGGCGGGCTTTACGCACGGAGACTTTCCGACGACGCCCGGCGCGGCCCAGACCGTCTTCGGCGGCTACGGCGACGCCTACGTGGTTCATCTGTCCACCGGCGGCGCTCTTCTCTACAGCACCTATCTCGGCGGCCAAAGCTGGGACGGGCCGGGGGGCATTGCCGTCGACGCCCAAGGGAGCGCCGTGGTGGCGGGGAACACGCACTCGATTGATTTCCCCACCACGGTGGGGGCGTACGATCGGGCGTGCGACAACTGCGCCACCAACTACAGCACGGACGGGTTTGTGGCCAAAATATCGCCGACCGGCGCCGGTCTGGTCTTTTCGACCCTGTTGGGCGGCGCGGCGGCTCCGTCGAGCGAGGGGTTGAACGGCGTCGCCTTGGATGCCCAGGGTCGCGTGGCGGTGGTCGGCGTCAGCAACGCCGCCGACTTTCCGACCACGTCCAACGCCTATCGTCGAACGGCCTCGGGGGGCTACGACGTCGTGGCGGCCCTGTTGAGCGCCGACGGATCCCAATTGCTCTACGGCACCTACTTGGGCGGGGCCGGCAACGACCGCGCCATGGATATGGTGACCGATCCCCAGGGGAGGATTTACGTCTCCGGTTATACGGATTCGGTGAATTTCCCCACAACGTCCGGCGCCCCGCAAACCGCCCGGGCCGGAGGCGTGGACCTCTTTTTGGCCAAAATCGGCCCGAACGAGGGTTTGATGTTTTCAACGTATCTGGGCGGAACGGGCAACGAATCCCCCGTGGCCGCCCTGGCGGCGGACGGGTTCGGCCGACTTCGCTTGGCGGGCGCCTCGGCCTCCAGCAATTTCCCCATGACGGTGAACGCGCCCCAGCCGCTCTTGGCCGGGGGGACGGACGGCGTTTTGGCGACCTTCGCCTCCCTGTATCCCTTGCCCGGGGGCGGCGGCGCACCGGCCGTGGCCGCTCCGCCCGCCGACGCCGAGTTCCGTTTGGGGGATGTGTACGTGTATCCCAATCCGTCCTCCGGGGTTCCGCCCCGGGTGCACATCGAGGTTGGGCTGGCGGATCAGGTGCGCGTTCGGGTGTTTAACGCCCTGGGCGAAACGGTGTCGGACGCGGTCCTGACGGACGCGCCCGTGATCGTGGACGACGGCCAGGGCGCCCAATACGCCTACGAGCCAACCTTGGACGCCCAATTGCCATCGGGCATTTACACGGTGTCCATCGTCGCTTCCAAACGCGACCACGAGGATCTGCGGGCGCGGGCGAAGTGGGCGGTGGTGCGATGAACGGCGACGGACGGACGGAGAGGAGAGCGACCATGAAAAAATGGACCGTGGCGATTTTGATGGCGGTGGCGGGGTCGTTGTCGGCGGCGGAACGTCCGGGGGCGGCGTTCCTGTCCATGGGCGTCGGGGCGCGGGCCGCGGCCTTGAGCTCGGCCTACACCGGGGTGGCGGACGACACTTCCGCTTTGTACTGGAACCCCGCGGGACTGGCGGGGTTGACCCATCGGGAAGGCTTGCTGTCCTACGCGGCGAGTTTTTCCGACCAACGTCACAACTTCGCGGGTTACGCCCAGCCGACCCAACGGGGGGCCTTCGGTCTCGGTGCGGTCTATCTGGGGCAGGGGCGTTTGGAGGGGCGGGGGGCCGATCGACAGAAAACCGGTTCTTTCGGCGCGGCGGACACGGCTTTTATCGTCGGAGCGGCCCGCCGTCTTTCGCCGGGCTTGAGCGCCGGGGCCAATCTCAAGCTGATCCGGGAAACCATCGGGTCGGAAACCGCCCAAGGAATGGCTCTGGACCTGGGGGCCACCTATCGGCCGCCGGTGCGCTGGTTGCAAACGGGGGCGGCGGTCCGAAACCTGGGCCCCGGCCTCTCCTTCGCTCGGGAAAAATTCGCCCTGCCGGCCACCCTCACGGCCGGAGCGGCGGCTCGTTTGTCAAACCTGGGGTTGGCGTCTTTTGACATCGATTACAAACTGGTGGAGAAAAAAGCCGAAGCCAAGGCCGGGTTCGAATGGTCGCCCGGATCGGCCTTTTCCCTTCGGGCCGGCTACGCGTCGCCCCTGGCGGGCGCGGGCGTCGGCGCGTCGGGGTTCGTGTGGGGGTTGGGCGTGGCCCACGGTCGTTACCGATTGGACTACGCCATGGTTCCGGGCGAGGCCCTGGGGGACACCCAGCAAGTCAGCCTGCGGGTCGGCTTCTAAATACGATTCCAGGGTCCCGCGGGGGGCGCGTCTTTTATATCATCCGTCGGTAATGAATCCGACGGCTCCTCCGGACCCGCTTGTTTGCCACCGTTGCCGTCGCCCCCTGGCGTCCGGCGAGGGGCGGCCCGTCGCCCTCTTCTACCGACTGGCGGCGGCCCTCTCCCTGGGGCCCGTTCACGCGGGCATGTGGTTGTGGACGGATTTAAACAACCCCCATTGTCGATCCTGTCGACGCTGGGTATCGTTTTTGGCCCTGGTCCTGGCGACGATGGCCTTGGCTTTGGCGGGATGGGGATTTCGGTGGGCGTTTCGGGAAAAGCTCTTGTTCAACGGCTGAGGGGAACCCCCGCCGTTTCAGCCGGGAAACAGTCGACGGTCGCCGGGCGCCGGCAAATCCCCGGGGCCCCGGGCGCTGAGGCCCAAATCTTTGATTATTCCGTCGGCGATGCCGTAAATCCATCCATGAACCGATAACGGCTGACGCCGTTTCCAGGCCGACTGGACGACGGTGGTGCCGCAGAGGTTGATTAGTTGAGCCGTTACGTTCAGTTCCGCCAGCCGGTTGAGCCGGGCGTTTTGAGTCGGCAATCGGCTCAGTTCGTCCCGGTGCAGGTGGGCCACGTCCTGCACGTGGCGAATCCAATTGTCCGCCAACCCCAGGGAATCCTTCCGAAGAGCCGCTCCCACGCCCCCGCACCCGTAGTGCCCACATACAATAATGTGTTTGACTTTCAAGACGTCCACGGCGAATTGAATCACCGATAAACAATTCAAGTCCGTGTGGACCACCAGGTTCGCCACGTTGCGGTGGACAAACACGTCCCCCGGGAGAAGCCCGGTGATTTGATTGGCGGGGACCCGGCTGTCGGAACAGCCGATCCAGAGGTAATGGGGTCGTTGTTGGCGGGAGAGCTTCTTAAAAAACGTCGGATCCTGCCGCTGAACCTTTTGGGCCCAACGGCGGTTGTTTTGAAGCAGTCGGTCGACGGGGTTCATGGATGTTTTAAAAAAAATCGGAAAGGGAGGGATTCGAACCCTCGGTACGGGTTTACCCCGTACAGCGGATTAGCAATCCGCCGCCTTCAGCCAGCTCGGCCACCTTTCCATGGGGGTTTCGGCCCCTCTGGGGCCGCCCATGGCCCCAAGGCTGTCCCTTTCCACACCCTCCGACAAACGGGTGCCCCACCGATCGGGGAGGCAAAAAGGGGCGGCAGCTATCGCCGCTGTGCTCTTGGGGCCAGATAAATTGGTTCCGTCCAACAACGGAGCGTATTTTACCTTTTCCCTAGGCCCAATGACGCCTTGAAATTCCTACCGGCAAGCCTATACTGAAGCAAGGACAAAATTATGATTCCCGAGGCGTTCAATAAAAAGGGATTTACCTTGATTGAACTGATGCTCGTGGTGGCGATCATCGGCCTCTTAGCGGCTATCGCCATCCCCAAGTTCGCCAACCTGGTGGTCAAAGCCAAGGAAGCGGCGATCAAAGGACAATTGGGCACGATTCGAAGCGCGCTATCTATCTACTACAGCGATAACGAAGGAATACATCCCTCCACAAACTACGGCGCGCTAAGGACTTCATTGACCACCGGTGGAAAATATCTGGATGAGATTGAGACTTTCTCAATTCCCACCGTGCCGGGGCATCGGGGCCACCCCAATTTCAATCCGGGCAGTGTTAATGACGTATTTTTTGGAAATGCCGCAAGTGGCGGCGAGTGGGCTTATCTCCTCACCAGCCGGACCATTGTCGTCAATTGCACTCATACCGACTCGAAAGGGACGACCTGGAGTTTGTGGTAAAAAAGTTTTTCCTTGTGCTCGTCCGTTCCACGGAGCCTCCTCAAATATTTACCAGGTATGCCGGTCTTTTCTTGGGAGGTTCTTCCCGTTTCGTCGGCGCTCGGGGGTCTGACGCCGGCCGTTATTGGCCCATTTTTCCCGATGGCGGCGGACGATCTCCGTGGCTTCTTCGACGGTGTTCACGCAATGGGGAATGACGAGATCCCGGGGGTCCGCCAGGGGCGGTTTCGCGCGGAGCATGTGCCGACGGGCCCAATCCACAAGGTCCGCCCATTGGGGGCCCACGAAGACGAGGGGCGTGTTGTAAATTTTCCGCACCTGAAGCAGTTGCCAAATCATCATGGCTTCCAACGTCGTTCCGATGCCCCCGGTCACGACGAGGAAGGCGTCGGACAGGAGAACGAAGTGCTGCAAACGGGAGAAAAAAGTCCGGTGCTCGTAGGAGGTTCCGACGAAAGGGTTTGCTTTCTGTTCCGCCCGAAGGTCCACCCGGATGCCGATGGACGATTTCTGCCCCCGCCCCGCGCGGAGGGCCCCCTCGTTGGCGGCCCGCATGAGGCCCGGGCCCCCGCCGGTCACGATGTCGCAACCCATTCGCGCCAAAGCCAGCGCCAACTGCCCCGTGTGCCGGTAGGCCAAGGTGCCGGGGCGCGCCCGGGCGGAACCGAAAATCGTGACCCGATAGCGGGGGCGTCGTCGAGGACGCAAGCGGGCGAGATCGTCCACGGCCTGCCACAGTTTAAATATGGAATCGCCCACCACGCGTTTGGCGAATTCCTCATCGGAGAAGTAGACGGTTTCGGGTTCGGACCGGCCCATGCCCCTATTCTAGCTCTTCGGGATTGTCCCGTTGACAGCGTTCCCTTCCGGGGATACGTTTAAGGCGGAACAACGCGATGGAAAACCTTCATTCACACTCTTTTACCCCTCGGCGGCGCCTTTTCATCAGCGCGAGCTTTCAGGGAAAACTTCTTTGGGGCATCGCCGCCGCCACGTTGCTTTCGTTCGCTCTACTGGCGGTGGATTATTACGTCTTCTTTGGCCGGAACGTGCCCACGAGCCCCTGGGACCCCGAAATGATGTGGATCTTTCTGAAAGCCAATCGGCCGTTGATCATCCAACTCGTGGTCTTTGTGACGGTTCTGTGCGCGATCACCCTCGTGTTGTCCCATCGCGTCGCGGGCCCCCTTTACAGCCTGGAAAAATCGATAAAAATCGTCCAAGAGGGAAACCTGGTCCACCGAGCCCGATTCCGAAAACGGGACGAGTTGTCCCACCTGCGCGACGCCTTCAACGCCATGTTGGACGCCGTGCACGGGAAGGTGTTGAAAGACCGGGACGCCGTGGCCGCCGCCCGCCGGGAAATCGAACCCCTTCTGGCCCGGCCGGACCTCAACCCCGAAACCAAAGCCCAGCTGGAGCGGATCAAATCCCATTTGGAATCCGTGACCCGCGGGTTCACGCTGTAAACCACGATTCCGGAAAAAAAACGGGCCGGTTCCGCCGAGGCGGAACCGGCCCGTCGCGTTTTTGAAAGGAGTTATTTCTTCGCCTGAATACCTTCGATCACCAGATCAATTTTCACGTCGTTGGCGACCACCAGGTTGCCGTTGTCCAGGGTTTTGCTCCAACTCACGCCGAAGTCCTGCCGGTTGATGGTCAATCCGCCCTCCACGCCGATGCGGGTGTTGCCCCAGGGGTCCTTCACGGGGCCGTTGATGGTGAAGGGGATTTTGACGTCCTTCGTCACGCCTTTGATCGTCAATTTGCCCGCGGCTTCGTAGCCCAGGCCCTGTTTGACGATCTTGGTGCTTTCAAAGGTGATGTCCGGGTTCTTGGTCGCGTCGAAGAAATCCGGCGAGCGAAGGTGATTGTCCCGATCGTTGTTGTCCGTGTTGATCGACGCCGTCTTGATCGTGACCTTTACGGAGGATTTGGAGATGTCCTTCGCGTCGTATTGAATCGTGCCCGTGTAATCCTTGAACTGGCCTTTGGTGGTCGTCACCATGAGGTGTTTGACGGCAAAACCGACCGACGAATGGGCGTTGTCGATGGTGTAGGTGTCCGCGGCCCGAAGCGAACCGAGGGTCGCCAAGGCGACGGCGAAAAGCAGACTTTTGCGAAACATGAAGCCTCCTTGAGTGTGGGATTCGTTAAAGGGGTTGCGTCTAACTTAACGCGACGGCTTGGAAAAAGTTCCCGCGGACGGGCCCGTTTTTCGGCGGATCGCCCAAATTATATAACTTCCGCTCCCGCACAAAAGCAGGAAGGCCACCAGGCCCACGGTCAAATCGGATCGGTTGGACGCGAGGGATTCGTGCACCAGCATCAGATCGATTTTGGGCGCCCCTTCGACCAACACCCCCGTGATCAGGAATTCCCCGCCGTCCAAAATCTCGCACTGAAACAACGGCCGAGGTCCGGGGCCGGCGCCTTCGGGGACCATCAAAACCGGCACCGGAAGACCCGTGAGCGATTCCTGAATGGAAACATTGAGGAGCGGCGCGCCGCCCTTGGGGAGAGCGCCGACCGGCATTCCAAAGTATATTCCCGGCGACAACTTCAAGGTTTGGCTTCCCGGAAGGGTCAACCGGTGGGCGCCCCGGGTGGCCCGGCGCAGCACGTCGCCGCCCGCCACGGAAAGCAACACCAATCCCAAAGCGATCAAACCGACCCCCAGGGCCGTGCCCCATCGACGGGCGTTCACCGCCGGCGAGGGGCCCGCCGGGGGGAGGTGTTGCCAAGAGGGGGTGGTCATGGGGAGTCCTTTAGGAGAGATGTCGGCCGCCATCGACGCGCAATGTTTCGCCGGTGACGAAATCCGTTTCAACAAGAAAAAGGACGGCCTTGGCCACCTCGGCCGGTCCGCCCCAACGGCGGAGCGGCGTGGCGTCGATGACTTCCCGATGGGCGGCCCGGGAAAGACCGGCCGGAGCCAGGATGGGTCCCGGAGCGATGGCGTTGACCAAAACGCGGGGAGCCAGTTCGAGGGCCAGGGTTTCCGTCAAACCTTTCACGGCGGCTTTGGCGATGTAATAAGGACCGTAGCCCTTGTAGCGGGGCCGGCCCGAGGCGGCCACCCAGTCGGTAAAGTTGATAATTCGGCCGGCGCCGTTTTTTTCCATGGCGGGCGCGGCCACATGGGCCAAACGGTGGGCGCTTTCCAGATCGACCGACAGGGAACGACGCAACGCCCGCGTCGCCGCGCCGGGCCGCCGAAGGGCCGCCAGCGACGTTCGTTCGTAAAGGGAGGCCATGTTGATCAACACGTCCAGGCGTCCCCACCGTCGAAGAACGGCCGCGACCAGCCGCCGGGCTTCGATGTCCCGGGCCAGGTCGGCCCGGAGAAGGAGGGTTTCCCCGCCGCGCCGCTGGATGGCCCGGGCGGTTTTTTCCGCCGCGTTTCGGGAAGAGCGATACGACAGGGCCACCCGGCACCCGCGTGCGGCCAGGGCCTCGGCCACGGCGCCGCCCACCCGGGCCGCGCCCGTGATCAACGCCGTTTTGCCTTTCGGATCCATGTCAGTTCGGGAATCCCTTTTCCGGAAGGCCGTCGACAAGGGCCTCCAAAACCGTGATCGTGGGAGCGCCCGCCACCCATTCGGGGATTCGGCGCAAAAGCTCGCCGATGTGGGAGGACGCCATGTGCCGGTCGATGTCCGACTGGCTTCGCCAACGTTCCACCGTCATGAAAAACGCCGGGTCCCCCGCGTCCCGATGGACGACGTACATCCAACACCCCTCCTCGCGCTGGCTTTCCCGGGCGACCCGCCGGAGGGCGTCCTCCAAAAATTTTTCCGATCCTTTTTTGGCCCGGGCTTGGGCCACCACGGTCAATGGGCGCACGGCGCCTCCTTCCTTGGGAAACGACAAGTGATTTAAGCAAAAAAGATAGAATTTGCGGGCCGTGAAGATCCCCGACATCCTCGCTCAGAAGCGCCCCGCCTTTTCTTTTGAATTTTTTCCTCCCAAAACGGACGACGACGCCGCCCATTTGCTGGCCACCGCCCGGCAATTGAAGGAATTGGACCCGGCTTTCATCTCCGTGACCTGGGGGGCCGGGGGCAGCACCCGTCGGAAGACCTTGGACATTGTGAGCGCCGTGAAAAAAGATTTGGGCGTGGAAACGATGGCCCACCTGACCTGCGTGGGGGCTTCCCGGGAGGACATCGACGGCGTCCTGGCCGAGATCCGCGAACGGGGCATCAAAAACGTCCTGGCTCTTCGGGGCGATCCGCCCAAGGGGTCCACGGCTTTTGTGACCCACCCGGGGGGGTTCGCCCACGCCAACGAGTTGGTGGCGCACATCAAGCGGTTCGGGGATTTCAGCGTCGGCGTGGCGGGGTATCCCGAAAAGCACGTGGAGGCCCCGTCCTTGGAAGCCGATCTGGACCATCTCAAACGAAAAGTCGACGCCGGGGCGGATTTCATCATCACCCAACTTTTTTTCGGCAACGACGATTTCCTTCGTTTTCGCGATAAAGCCGCCGCCCGCGGGATCGCTTTGCCGATTCTGCCGGGCCTCATGCCCGTGACGAACGTCGGTCAGTTGAAACGGTTCACCACTCTTTGCGGAGCCAAGATCCCGGGGGACCTCCTTCAGCGGTTGGAGGCGGTCCAGGACAACGCCGAAGCGGTCATCCGCCTGGGCGTCGCCCACGCCGTTGCCCAGGGCCGCCGATTGCTGGACGCCGGCGTGCCGGGAATCCATTTTTACACCCTCAATCGCTCCCGATCCACCGCCGAGGTTCTAAAAACCCTTCGGGCTCGCTGAAATCCGAACACCGCTCCAGGGCTTGACCCCGACTTCCGGGGGGCCTACCCTTACATTATGCGATGGAAACCCCTGTCCGAAGTAGTCGGGTTCTACGGACTGGTTCTGCTTTCTATTTGGGTCGGGCAATCCTTGGGTCTGCGGGGTCAAGTTTGGATCGGCGCCGTTCTCCTGCTGGGGGCCACCGTTGTTTCAAGTCGAAAACATGGCGACGGTCGGGACCGATTGGGACTGGGGCGAAACACCCTGGGGCCGGCCGCCCGTTTGACCTTGATTTACGCGGGACCGGCTTTACTGCTTTTGGCCATCGTGGCCCTTTTCCGCCCGGCCCCGCCGTGGCCCAAAATTCTTTTTGGCGTGTTGGGATATCCCCTCTGGGCCTTCGCCCAGGAATACGCCCTGTTGAGTTTCGCGGCCAATCGGTTGGAGGAAGGTTTGGGACAAAAACCGGCGTTGGTCTCGACGGTGAATGGCCTGCTTTTCGCCTTGGTGCACACGCCCAACCCGGTGCTCATGGGGGCGTGCCTTTTGAGCGGTTGGGTTTTCACGAAAATATTTCTTAAAACCCGAAATATCTTTCCTCTGGCCCTGGCCCACGCCCTGGGGGGATTTTTGTTGAGTTGGATTTTATTGAATCAGTACAACGGCATGATGGTCGGTCCCGCCTATTGGAAATGGGCCGGAACGCCCGGCCCCCATCCTTAAGTGATCAATAGGTGCTCCAAATCACTCCTTTGGTATCGGTGTGGGTGCAGTTCAGATGGAACTCGGAGTAATCCGGGATGACCATGATGCCGTAAGGTCGCCGTGCCGGCGGCGACCACCGTGAATCGTCCGGCATAACCGAAATGGTGAACCCCCGCCCGGCCGGGTGAAGATCGGGATGGGCCGGATGCTCGATCATCGGAATATCATCGATGTACTTTGGGATTAACGGGTCGAAAAAATAGGGGCTAAAGGGGTTAAATCGATTGCCTTCGTTGTCCGCGTAGTAAATGGACATGGCGCTACGAACCGATCCTATTTTCCCCCGAACAGAGGCCTCCTTGGCTTTGACCACCAAGTTGGCGAATTTTGGAATGGCGATGGCCGCCAAAAGTCCGATGATCGCCACCACCAGCATTAATTCAATAAGAGTAAAACCGCGCAAATATCGAAATCGGCGTGGGGTCCTTCCTAAAATCACCATAAACTGATCGTCACTCCCCGCGTGTCCGTGTGGGTGCAATTGATGTAGACGTTTCCTGTCCAAATCGTCTGGGGCGGGTCCACCTGCCAGAACCACGGCGTCGGCGTGGGGGACGTGAAATCCCAATAAGCATCGATGGGGTCGCCCGGCAGAACCAAAACGTCGCTCCCGGTCCCGTGATGGTGGTGGGGGAGCCCCGCCGTCGGAATCGCATCGATGTATCGAGGAACAAGCCAGAGGGGGATATTGGACCATCCTGCCGTCGTGCTGGAAACGTAGGCCTGGTCCCGGTCGATATAGAGAATGTTGATGGCCGAACGAAGAGCGCCAAGGGATCCTTTGGCGGCGGCTTCCCGGCTCTTGGCCACGAGATTGGCGAATTTTGGCAGGGCGATGGCGGCCAACA
>Ga0268298_10000310_pt1 | contig 63068 bp, 79 predicted proteins | sample WWTPWeurt_MetaG_FD_194462 | JGI IMG/M metagenome (GOLD analysis project Ga0268298, IMG submission 194462) | Activated sludge microbial communities from WWTP in Nijmegen, Gelderland, Netherland - WWTP Weurt | ecosystem: Engineered > WWTP > Aerobic digester > Activated sludge | place...
GAGTGAACCCCAGCTTGATCGAAGCATCCTCCGGAGTCACTCCGCTATCCAAATGAGATCCATTGGCAAAATGCAACAGATTTGCCGCGGAACTTGTACTACTCGTAATTGCCATATCATTTCACCTGTCGTTTCACGTTGTTCTTGAATGGATACTTTGGAGTTAAGCTTCGAGAGGCCATCTGCTCTTTATCTTTCGGCCCCTCCTTTCTCTTAACTTGAGGACTCTCCATAGACTCTTCCATCGCATCATCCATCTGCATATCTCGCATTTTCTTCATATAGGCCACCCATCAACCAGAAAGGGCCACAGAGCCAACATTCACAACTACTGTCCCATTCCCAGCAGAATCAAAGTACACCACCAGCGTATCATTGATATCCTCAAAAGTAGCTACTTTATTCGTTCCGTTCCACGTTCCAGTAGTGATCGTTACTGTGTGATCCTGCCCACCGCCAGGCTCGGTAATCGACTTCACCACGAACAACCCCGGATGTGCCACAGTCGTTGCAATAGTCGCCGCAATCGCCACTGTGGTATGATCGAGTTCGACGCTCTGAACGCCAGCAGTGACAGCACCACTCGCTGTTATTGTCTGAACCCGAGCAGAGACATCGCAAGCATTGTTGATCTCTGCCGGAGTAGCATTAACGATAGTCCTATCGTTCTCCGCCGCCATCTGCATGATGAATGAAGCAGCTACTCCAGGATCAGGCAAGGCCACAGCCGTAGCCTGCCCCATTCCCTTTACTGTAATCGTAACAGCCGTATTCCCATCCTGATCGGCACAGGCCAAAGTAGCTTTTCCTTTCGATCCCGTAGCCGGAAAAATGTCCACTGTTCCAGCCGTCCCACTAGATCCAGCATCCAAATTCACAACATCGACATTCCTGAAATCCCCAATGTCCTTATTGGAGTCTACCACTACAGCCTTGCTTGCCGAAACCGCCCCAGCAGTAACAGCATCCAACACATCAGCTTCCGCCAATGTAAGTGCCTCTGAGCTTTGCACGACGTAACTTGCTGACGCTCCCGGATCAGGAACATTAATCAGCGTAGCTTGCCCCATCGCATTCACATCAACCGTAACAATTGTATTCCCTGTCTGATCGGCGCAAGTAATTTTAAGCTTTCCCTTAGATCCTGTTGTAGGGAATACATCAACTGTGCCAGCAGTCCCGCTTTTCCCTGCAACTAGATTCACGCAACCCAGATTATTGAAGTCTCCAACATTCTTGCTGGCATCAACAACAACAGCCTTAGACCCCGTAACAGTACCCGCCGTAACATCGAGGACTGAAAAGCCCGGCGAGCTAGGGTCAAGAGCGACCCCAGCCACCGTAACCGCATCAGCCGTCAGTGTCTCCGCTTTTACCGATGAAAAGGTCGGATCCCTTGTCAGCTTCATAGCCATATTACAGGTCCGTCACACCAACATGAGCAAGAGCCATCCAGCCATCATTCAGGATAGTACAATCAAAGTACATCCGCCCGCCAACATAACCCCTCTGTCCCAGAATATCACTCTTATCAATATCCTTCGGGCTCTTCTTGGTTATGAACAAGCTCTCATTCCCGCGCAGAGCTACTTGGCCCCAAGCATTTTCCCCACAGATAATCAACTGATAAACATCAATGTTGGTGTTACCCTTGAGCCCGGTAGCCCCGATCAAAGCACCAGCCGCCGGTCGATAAGTCAACTCAGGAGAAGTAATAAACCGATAGCTCTCCCAGCTTCCAATCTCCCGAGGATGAACCACCTTACGGTTCCCATACTCCGCCACCGGGGTAAACCCATTCAAATCCCGAATATCACTTTCGACATCTGTATGGCAGAACACCAAATAAGCCGCCTCAACAGGTGACGTATTAAACCCACTTCCAGGAGCTAGGATATCCGTCACCATATCCGCATGAGAGTTTTCCAACCCCCTCTTAATACTCCTCAACAGAGAAGCAGTAATCTTCCCGTTAACTGTACCGACTGAGTTTCCAGTCCCACCGTAGAATACATTGGTACACGCCTTCAGAGCACCAAACCTAACCATCTCCCGCAGCAGCCCAACCCGATCACCAAGTTGAGTCTCCATTTCCTTCGGAATATCGTCTTCATGAAGCTCGTCGGTCCGATTCGAGTATCCATAAACCGCAGCATACTCTTGAAGAACCGCAGTCACGTTGACACTGGTGATGCTATCCGCGGAAGGAGTAACCCCTTCTGCGGTCAAATGCTGGAGGACATAAGCAGCATCCCCTCCAGCTGACATAAACTGGTTATCCACCCCACCATAAGGCAAGTACCTTTTGTAGATAACCGTATCTGAGTTGTTCGGCGGGATCTTCTTCTGCTGCCCAGTGATCCCGAGAACCTCTCGGAGCATCGCCCTCTTCAGAACTTCACCCTTAAATTTCCCGATTCGCGCTTGGTCGGTTCCGTATAGATGCAAAGCCATCGTAATAACCCTCGTTAATTAATTCTCAAAAGCGGAGAGAAAGCCTTCTTCTTCAGTCATTAGCTTTCTTCCTTTACCATTAGTCTTTTCACCTCTTGGCTGCATCCCACTTTGCAAGCGTCTTTCCTTGCCTTTAGCAGCCTCCACTCTTTCCTGATTCTTCTTCTGCTCCCATTCCTTAAAAGCATTAAGGGCTTTTACAGCACCGACTCCTCGATTTTCTAACTGCTTCTGTTGATCCCAAGTCGAAACAGTGTTGTACCACTGTACATAATCCTTCTCTCGTTGAGTCCTTGGATTGCTCCAATCCTCCGGGGCAAACTCATTGATATCCCCATGATGAGCAGCTACTAAATCAGAATTGAATCTATCCTGAAGCTCTCTCTGAGCCTTACCCAGATAAGGCGCCAGCACATCATCATTCAATGAGTATATAGACAAAGCTTCCTGCAAATCTTCCGCAATAGCCTTCGCCAATTCCGGATCGTACTTCGCAATCCTACTCAGTTTGTTCGGATCAAATTTCGCTTGGGAAGGAAGAGTACGCTGTAGACTGTTGATAGCTTGTTCCAACGTACTCATCTTCCCAAACGCCGATCCCTCCAGATCTCTTAACCTATTCGGGAACTCAGAGACCTGCTTCAGTCTATTAACAACATCGTCCTGTGTCATCTCCCCTACAAAATATTCTGGAGTGGAATCAGAAGAGCTATCCTCATCAGCCTCTTCTGGTCCGACCCCATCCTCGTCAAAAAAATCTACATCTGTCATCTTTCTACCTCTAGAACTTTATCGAATCTTCTTCGTATACGGGACTTTTCAACTCTTCCCAAAATATTCCACCCTCAGCCGTTTCGAGGATTATCTTTATTCTATGTATATTTCCTCGAAGAGCTGTCGTCTCTTCCAACGAGAGCTTTGCATCATTCCTTTCCCTCAGCTTCAGCAACTCTACTAATAGATACTGTCGTATCTTTCTCCAAGCAGAACTATTCCTCTCCTGCTCATTCAACAATCCCTTCTTCTCCATTTATGCAAGCCCTAGTTGAGACAGAATCTTCATCTTAGATCCCTCATCTTCAGGATTTTCTTTCTTGCTATCCGTCGGAGGTTTTTGACTCTTCTGCTGCTCCTGCCCGACAATCTTCATTCCCTCAATCTGCCCTTTCGCCCCAACCCGGATCTGCTCAATAGCCGCCTTGACATCAACCTTATACTTTTCGATCTCTGCTTGAAGCTGCGCAATTTGAGCCGCCGATTCTTCTCTAATCTTAGCTACCTCAATTTGTATCGGAGTTCCCGGTTGCAGCGCAGCTTTCTCTTCATCACTCAACTTCACAGACGAATAGTCGAACCTCTGCGCTCGTATAAACATCTCCATCATCTTTGTGGGAGAAAGATTATATGACGTATTCAGCGAGAGCGGCAGCAGGTTAGTCAAAGCTTGAACCTGAAGATCTCTTTCGACAAGTGTGCTTGATCCTCTCGCTTGCACCTGAAGATCTCCAATCGCATCTTCTGGCCCATACGTCTTAATCCATTCATAATACCGATTAACTTGAGCTTCCGTAATATCATCAAAATCCCTAGCAAGAGTTCTCAAAACACTAGACGCCATATTAGTCTGCATTTGCATCCCACCGAGCGTCTGCTTCGAGTTTTCTCCACTAAGTCCTTGGAACGCAACCGAAATCCCCGTACTTTGCTCTGCCGCGTCCATAAAGAACTTTATAACAGTCATCACCTCATTTATGTGCTGAGGTATGTCTATCGTAGTTATCGCATTCTGAACTTGTCTTAGCCCCTCATCAGTCTGCTCTACATTAGCAAACCAGAGCTTTCTCGGATAAATCTCCCATTGTCCGTCCTGTGGCTCAATAACATTCTTCCAAAAGATAATCTGAGGTCCGCTTGATAGAGAAGCATTGTCAAGAAGATTCCGTAAAGAAGCCGTAAGTCCCCTTTGCGGGGTTTGTGCGTGGTCCGCAACCCCGATTCCCGCCCAGTAATCATCACGAGCCTGCCAGCAAAGAATATCAAACGGAAACTCTTCAATGTCTAATGTGTTTCGGGCGACCTTAATAATTCTGTTGTTACAAAGGACTGCATAGGCAAATTCTTCTTCCTCGTCCTCTTCGTCTCCTTTCTCTTCCATTACGGATTCATCAAAGTCCTCTGGACCTCCCTCTCCCTCAACCACAGCCTCTACCGAAACCGAATCCTTTACCGAAACCTCATCTTGTGGAATCAACCCTTTTGCTACCGGCCCCCAGTACAACCACAAATCAAATACGTTCTTCTTAGCCCCACCCATCCGCTCTCTCGATCCTTCTCCTTCCTTCGGCCCTTCCTCTAAGCACTTACAAACCTGGTCACAGAAATACGAAGGATCTTCTTTTAATCCCTTTAACTTTCTTTTCGATATCTCAGTCCGCTCAAAAACAAAAGACCCATTCTGAATATCATTCCCACAACTTGGATCTGGATAGAAATTTCGTACAGGAACAAACTCAGACCCAGGCCGGTACAGCACCCTCAACCTTTCTGCTGGAGATAACGTCATTCTCAGAAGATCCAACTCCCCCCGAGAAAACTTTCTCTCAACTGGCATCGGCCCCTTCAGGATTCCAGTTCCATACAACGCAGCAGACTTAATAAATCTTCTTGCGTGTCCCTGCCAGTTGCACTCAACCATCCAATCTTTAATCGTGGTATACGCCTTCTCTACCCGAGCTTTGTTCTCTTCCTCGGTTTTCTCGTCTTCATTCTTTATTTGTTTTATGAGATAGCTAATATCACTTCTCGGAGTCGGAGCAACTCCAAAGGGAATCTCATCAGTCGGGAGCAGCATATCCGACACCCTAGCCGCCGCTGAATTAACGTACAAGCGGGTGATATTCAGAATAGCCGTGCTGTGAACTCCACCCGATCGTCCTCTGACACCAGCATATCCTTCAAAATCAGCCTTCGTCTGCCCACCACCCATTAACTTGGTAGTAGCATCAACCCCTTCATAAGCGTCGTCCACAGCATCCCACTGTTCTTCAACCCCAGCTCTTTTTCTCCCATCTATAGCCTCCTTTCTCCGCCTGCATAACTCCTTCGCTCCTTCCTCAAGAAGTTCCTCCTGGTCAATAAGAACCTCTTCAATCACCTCAACTAAGGCTAGATCATTCATTCCCGCTCTTCTCTTCAACAAAGTGCTTTCTCTCTTTGTATTCAGACAATTTGCCCGGATTAAAAGCAGAAATAGGTCTGTGATATCCCATCACCCGAGTCCATATCTCGCACGGAGTACGCTCAGAATCATCAAGCTGCATCTCTTCGATCACTTCAAACTTCTCCGTCTTGGGTTCCTGTCTCATCAGGAAAAGAGAATCCAAGGCTTTCTAACACCTCAGCCAATCCTAATGCTAGTTGATCTATCATCTCTTCGTGATGGCCTCCATTTTTCTTTTTCAGAGTGGAAAGTCCTCCATCTTGTACGAGTCCATGAAGTATTTCATGCAGCAGACTTCGGAGTTCTCTTTCTTTTGGAGCGGAGGCGATTCTGATTGAATGGTCTACATAACTAATTTGCCCCCATAAACTCGTGTTATCACCGCCATGATCGACAAGCTTGTGGCTTGACACTCGCGTTATCGTATACGGGATGCCCCAGATCTTTATTTTCATCGTGGACTTCTATAACTTTACTTATCTTCTTTGGGGCACCGAGACTCAAACGGCATCGGTTCGACAGCTTTCAGCCCTCGCACTTCATTCAACACCGCCACCCCATCACATGCCGAAAATCTTGGACCGATTTTGGTCTGTCGCTGAAGCTCGATAATAGTCTCTTGATTAGATCTTACCAAGTCGTGAATGTTTTCAAGCTGATCAAGCGCCTCGACATTTGCCGAATAATCATGAAGCCATGTAAGCATCGACCAAACAAAAAGCCCGGCCAACACCCATAAAACCATATCAAATCTTGGGGGCACAGTCATGGCTTCAAAAAAAGCTGCATTACTTCGACAAACCCAAACCGAAGCACTATCACAACAACAATGAGCGTTACCAACACGGTTCTGATCTGTTTTGTAAGTTCTTCGATTGACCGTAGCCGCGCATCGAGTTGCGAGTGATTCGTTGCCATCTGCAATATCCCTTTTTCCAAATCGTCTTGTCGTCTTTCTATCTGATCTATTCGGTGCTCAAGCTGGGTTTGATACTCAGATTTTTGGCGACGGTCAACGAATCCATCAGAAGCATCATTGCTATTTACCATCGGCCCGGATACCCGGAATCTGTTTCAATGCTTGTTCGACATCTACCGGCCCTCCTATCTGCTTCTCCACCCAAGACTGCCCTTGTGTCTGAAGCATACCAAACGCTGCGGTTATAAACATTGACAGTGCCACGCTAAGTATCGGAGTAATATTTTCGAGACTCTGCTTTCCAAATTTCCGAAGTAAATCAAACTTTGCTGATCCAGGAAGATCGAGATCGACCATAGCCGTCATCAACGACAGCAACCGAACCCGAAAATCAGTTGAGAAAGCGCGACTCAGGATATTCCATACCAACATGATAAGCACTTTTACAGCTAGTTCTTGCATTTTTTATTACCTCTTATTTGAAAACTGAATAGCAGAGTATCAAGACGAGAACAAACCCCATTCCTATCCCAGACCAAAGGGTCTTTCTCCATTCTCGCCTGGCTTCCCTAAGCTCCATTCTCCACTCGTCTTCATCAAAAACCATTTTCATCTCCTAACCGTGACAGCTAAATCCGGTTATAGCCCCAGAAACTGAAGGCGCTTCTACTTGATCTTTCTTCACCGTCTCGAAAAGTGGCTTTACTGTCGGGATGCAGGAGCACGAAACAACCCAACAACAGCCGATCGCCGCGCACATTCCGCGTAGTACATCCCAGCCGTTTCTACATGGTTTCGCACCAGTCCGGCCATCGTTGAGTCCTTCAACTCCAAGAGAGGTTGGCATCGCTCACTGAGTTCCTGCGGCAGCTCCGGCATTGGCCGCGTTCCACAAGCGCACCCCATCAGCATCGAGACGGCAATCAGATGGATTAGTCTTTGCCCAATCATCTACCTTTTCTCTTATAGTCCTGGTCCGCCACTTCACCACCTCAATAGTTTTCGTCGCCTGAGTCTGGGCTTGGCTGATCTGCTTCTGTAGATCCCGTTCACGCTCCACGGTTTTGACTTCAGCTTGATGTCGCTCTTCGATGTATGCCTGCTCGGCTCGGTATTCTCCTACCCGATAGGCTCCATAAAGTCCGCCCGCCATAAGCAGCATAATCAGCTTCCAATGCTGTTCAGCCCATGAGGTGATTATTTGCATCAGTCCTGCTCTTCTTGAGTAACTGTCTCTCGTTCATTTTGAGCCACGGCTTGCTCAAATCTTTCGGCATCTTTCCCGGAAACTGTTGGTCCATAAGGAGGCATCCCTGAGCGCCACCAGACTACGAGATCTCTCCAAAGATTCACTGACATGCTCTACTCACCCACCCATTCTACCTGACTGATGTTAGATTGCTTGAGCAACTTCATCACGGCCTTTGCCGTGTGCTCTCCGAACTTTGCATTCAGCCAATTCTTATATGCGGCTTGCTCTGTCCTGAACCCGCAGACCGCACTATTCGGAAAGTCCTTTTCCTTGTACCCGATCCTCCCGCCCCATTCAGGGTCGCACTCAATAAGCGTTACGCCAGCACTATTTGCAAATTGTTCAAGGTTCATTCTCTTTCTCCGTATTAACAACGCCCTCTAACTTTTTGCATTATGCGCCATCAACGCCAAGCGCAGCAGTTCGTCACGAAATTCTAAAGGCGTGGCGTTCGCCTCTCGCTTGCTTAAAGTTGGCTTATTTCGCCAAGGTTCTGTTTTCCGTATTCCTTGCCTACATTGGCAACCGACTTGGTGCGTCCCTTTCGGCCTCCCCCAACGCAGTTCAAAAGGCGGGTTCGTGCCACAGTAGTAGAGCCACGTCGCCTTGTTCGCTCGGTGGCCGTAGGCGCTCTGCCAAACCTCGCACACCCACCCACCACAATTTGTCTGTTTCCAGCCAATCCAGTATGGTTTCTCAATCCCATATTCAGCCCATGCCCTAGTCTTCGCTGGATGCTCTAAAACACCCCCAAAAGTTCTTACGCTATTGAGTGCGGAAGCAAAACAACCTTTATCATTTCCAGGTTTATTGTACTCGCCTCCCCACCTTGAGTAATTCACACTCGCCAATGCGCCCCATAATTGGCACGGAGGATGTGCTACTACTGGGTATGGACCGGAATATAAACGGGCATCACGACTGATATCCCACGGATCTATGTCCGGATCATTGAAGTACACCCCGCCGGTTTCAACGAAAAGTGCCGCTACTTTATTTGACACAAGTTCCCGCCCCATCCAGCATTGATATAAAGTGGCTCCCATCGGCGCATGATCTTCACCGGGTACTCTCTATTCTCTCGGCACGAAGCCGCTGACCGATAGCACTGCTCGGCAACACTCCCAGCATTTCCAGGATTTACAGCCCGCCTCTGCTCGGACCTTATGTACCCCATCCCGCCATTATATCCTCGAAGCGCCAAAGCCCATCTATCACATTCAGTATCAGCTTGACTAACTTGGCCTAGAAGCTTGCGCATATAGATCGATTGAGCATTCAACGCCCAACGCGCACTGTAAATCGGGTACTTCTTCAACTCATCACTCTTCTCGTGCTCCTCCCGAGCCGTAGCCGGCATGAATTGCGTCAGACCCATCGCGCCTACAGGAGACCTTGCGTTCTCCTCCCACCGGCTCTCTTGGTGTACTTGGGCCGCTAATCTCGAAACCTCAGCATTCAATCCCATTTCTCGGTGGGCTATTCCAGTTAATTCCCGGCGATAACGGGCCGCCCTCGAAGGGATCTCATCTGCAAACACATCCACCAGATAAAACATTCCTACTAGCACTATATTAGCCAAGACCCAGTAAAAAAAGGCTCGGCAAAGAAAACATCTCATATCACCAGACCGCCGAATATAAGTGCCGCGCAAATCACAGCCGCCTTCGACCTTCTATACTCGATCATTTCTTGGTCATTTAGATAGCCTAAAGGTCTTGAAAAATACGTCCTATGGCCTATGTACCCGAGAAAGAGAAAGAATCCGAACTTCACTGCGGCGAACATCAGCACCCCGATTTGCTGCGGGCTAAAAATCCCTAAAACTACCATCCCGAGAATCGAAAGCAACATCCAGCCCCAGCCACGTGTCCACTGCCGAGCAAGATCCAGATCGAATCGAGAGACCAAGGTGATAAAAAGAATCCGAAGTCTATTCATCAAAGATTCCCTTATGCTTACTTTTATTTCTGGCCAACCTGTCACATTCTTTAATAGCTGCTTCCAGAACTTCCTTGATCCTTTTTCCAATTACTTTTGCTTCTTCTTCCGACTCCGCCTTTACCCACTCAGTATGATATCCCCCGGCTTTCCACAACACAGTCACCCGCCAATCCACAGGAGGTACATAGGGAAAAACTATAAGCTTCATTGAAGCACCTGAACTCGACAAATAGTCCCACCAGCCCCACAAAGCGGATCTGTCGGAGTAAAGCTAAGATACCCAACACCTGTTGGTAGGACACAAGTCGGAGTAGTTATCCCCGGAAATATCTCTACTGGTTTTTGAGTAACATCTACATGCTGACTATACGGAGCTAGGTCACAGACTCCTAAGCCGTTCCTGACTCCCGGGGTGGAACTTGCATACCCAATAACGCTTGCAGAAAGCTCCTGGGCTTCAGCTCTATCCACCCTAACCCTGATATACGTGTCTTCAGTTATCGGAACACGCACAGAATAAGTATGTCCGTATTGAAGACTCCCGCTGTACGGGCAGTTGCTATGCCAGTCTTCCCCGTTTATGCAGCCCGGAACAAACACTCTGTTTTGGCCTGCGGCGAAGCTAAAGACAGTCAAGTTCGGGTTAGGGTTCCACACTCCAGAACCCGGATCCCCAGTCGAGGGGGGAGGCGGAGGCGGCGGAGGCGGAGGATTAGGAACATCCTCACACGAAAAAGCCTCGCAATCCACCAGCATTATGACGTTTCCATCCGCAGTGACTTGAGCCCCCTTTAACGGACAAGTTATTTGGTCATCAGTCGCAATGAAAGTTCCAGTAGCCCCAAGAGCTAAGGCACCGGCCCAAAAAACCCCGAGAAGACCCAATAACTTTTTCATCTCAATACCCATACGCTCTATCTCTTGGCAACCAAATAACCGCTTTCTCTTCAGCTATCGGCCTCCCTACCGAATGAGTAAACGTTAAGACAAAAGCATCAAACCTATCCGGACTCGGCCCAGAAGCTCCCTTTCCCATCGTTCCAAACCCTCTTCCGCTCGACAACCTCATCCGATATTCCTTCTTCGATTCAATCAACAGCTCTCCACCTTTATAATCGTGGAGTAGGCTTGTTGCTTGCGTCTTAAAGACTTCATCTCTTGGGATATGGCACCCGCCTTCTTCTAGGTACTCTTTTGCTTGCCGATGAAGCCGAGCCCTGAGATTGTAGTTCCTTCCATCTCCGAGCTTCTTTCCAGTATGTATCCCTGACACAACTGACCTGAAAGGCCCGCGCTTGAGAATATCATGTACCCCGATCCCAGGCCCGTCCAGCTCAATCGCTATCAGCTCAACAGGAGCGGTCACTAAAAGATCCCTGCATGTATCCTCAACCAATCCAGCTAGTTGAACTACATCGAACTTTCTCTTGGCAATAACTGGTAAGCTTATCCGTCCCCTTCTTCTCCATATAACACTCTCATCATCCCCCATGTGAGCTGCATCCACCCCGACTCTCCAAGGAGTGCTTGAGGGGACGTGGATCTTGCTCGGAATAGTGTTCTCTGCTTCAAAGATTAAAGAGGTGGGAATATACGTGTTGCTGATAGATGCTCCGTAATCTCGAAGCACTTCAGACGCAAACACCGATGCGTCAAGTTCCGTCTGCTTTTTCAAGAACCACGGCTCGGAAGACGGAGGGGTATCTGGATTTCTTCTTTTTCTCGGATCTTCCGTCCAGTCAAAGACAAAAACTTGTTCCGGAGGTAGGCTCTTTCTATTGGTATAAAAAGCATTTCCCGGACCATTCACCGTTGACATATCTATCCGGCAGTCTGTATTCGCACTTAACGAAGCTTCTGCGAGCATCGGCCTAGCTAGGAACCCAGCTTCATCAACGATGTATAGCGAACAACGTCCGCCTCGCCCGATCTCATCCCCGGCCTCTCCTTTGATAACCGATCCGTTTTCTGGATTAGTTATCAAAAGATGCTGGCTATGCCTCTTAAAACTTGTTGGTGTTGCGAACTCTTCTGGTTTGAACTGAGTCGGAAGAAGTTCTATGAACTTTCTGATCTTCCAGAAGATCGTGTCTGGATCCTCTGCCCGATCAACAAGGTCTTCCTTTCTCGATCCGAATCCGCCGACAAACTGTGGATAGAAAAGAAAAAGGGATGACACAGTTGCCGCAGCTAACCATGTCATCCCCACATCACGAGACTTTTCAGCCAGCCCCCTCTGCCCTTTCTTCCACCTTTCCAGAATCCAAGCAACAAACTCTTTTTGTCTTGGGAAAAGAATAAAAGGACACGTCGGCTCTTGTCCTTTAGTCACCAACCTCGGGTCGAACGTGCATCCCCAGTCGTTAATAAATTCTACGATATGGTTCTTGTAATACTCTTTCAGAGCCGGAACCAAAGAAGGATTATTCTGCATCTGAATAATCCTCTTCGATCTTTCAAGAAAGATCGGGCTATAGTCCGGATTCGCCCAATCAAAGTTCATGGGCTTGGAAGCTGAGCATCTGAATCAAAAATCCTTTCCCCCCTAATCAGCTTCTCATAAGCTCTTTCCGGAGATATCGTTTCCCCGAGCACTTCATGAGTCACATTCGACTGGAACTGCCCTGTCACCGCAATTTGTTTGGTATCTTTCCAGTATGGGGACAAGTCGATCTGGTCCCTCGGGTCTTCCGGGAACCCGTCGGGGATATTCTTCAGCGTGAACTTAGCTCCATCCGTCGCTCCTTTTACGAAAAGATCCCCTTCACAAAAATGCTGGATCAACAAGAAAGCCCGTCCGATCAAACTCCGAAGAGCCGGATTCCTAATCCCGAGCCTCTCAAGCCCGGAAATCGAACTTAACCCAAGGGCCAATGCCAAACCAGACATTGTTGGTCGCTCATCTGCATGTTCACATCTGGCGAAATACAACTCCGCCAGCGAAGCGTATTCCTCATCTGAATACACTTTTTCCACGATGAGGTTTGACGGGCACCGCACTGCTCTATCCTTCTGAGCCCTCGCCCGCAACGCAACTGCTTCTGTTCTATTCGCAATCGCATTGTTCTTTGAGGTCTCGATAAGCTTGGATAGATCGAGCCCGAAGTCCGTAACAAGCTGTTGCTCAAACGTTGAGTGTTTTGATAAATCCCTCGGAAATTCCGCTTGCTCATATTCTTTTACTTCTTCCTCTTCGGAGTCAAGCTCCGTTCCAAGTCCCAATACGGACTCAAGCCAGGAGTCCCCTTCGGCCTGGTAGCATTGAAAATTCTTGCTGCTTTCGTCTTGCATTCTCTTTCATCCTTCCCAGAAGAGATACACTCGTCTCGGATCGCTTCGTATTTCTTTGGCATATCAGTAAAGATACGAAGGGAAAAAATAGACTGATCTTTTCTGTTCTATCGCTTCTTCTATCGAGGTAGTTATTTTGAATTGTATCCCAGGAATCAGAAACTTGCAAGCTTGAATCAAAGAAATCGGTTTTTTCGGAAGAATCCCTTCTAATAGTCTCAAATACATTTCCAGTTGTTCCCACGCCCCTTCTGTGTATGTCCTTTTCACTTCAATAATAAAACATGAGTCAGGAGAGATCCCGATCAGATCCGGGTATCTTCCCCCTATTTCCGGATTTCTCCAAAACACCACCGGCCCGCCCATCACTTCCTTCAAGTGCTTCTCTAAGATCCTCTCAAACCTCATCCCGTCTCTTCGTAGAATCTTTCTGTTCATTCTCGTTCTTTTTAGTTGGCGTTTCTGATCGGGCTTGGTAGACGAGGAATGGTTGAAGAGCCTGGAAGATAGGAGAGGACGGTGGATGGGGTTGAAAGAAGAGTGACCGAAGGGTTTTGTAGGTCATGGGATTGGGAGAATGGTTTTGGGGTTTTATAGAATAATAGAGGAAAGGATGGAAAAAGTCAAGATGTCAAGTGGAATTTGGCGGAAAATTCCTTTTGGCGAGGAAGGGAATCGGTGGGATATTTAGGTTGCTTGAGGGCTTTATTTGAATTTGTTTGATATATGCTTTATTAAAATTTGTAAAAATTTATAAAAATTTTGTTAGAGGGGTCCATAGCATATTAAGACCGCGCGCGTTCGATGCCCACCTGGTCGAGCACGTGTAGGAAAAGAATGCTTTTTTCCTACCGGGCTCGATGAGGATTTTGCGCGGAAGTGCTTGCATTCGATGGGAGCTTTGTGGATAATGGAGATCGTCGAAGCACACATACAGGAGAAAAAGATGAACAAAAAATCAATTGAAAGAGCTGAGAGTCGCCTGCGCAAAGCGGGGTTCCAGGGATGGCAAGTTGAAGCATACAGGGAATGGCTGAGGCGTTTATCAGACCACAGAAAGTGGAGAAAGATAACTGAGAAGACATTCGGGGTGCGGGTGTAGTCTTAATCCCCTCTCAGATTTCTACGCCCGACTGATGACCGGGCATAGAACAAACAACCGGCGACTCATCACCGTTTGAGGAAAACATCATGTATATAAAGACAAAAGCACTCTGCCCAGATGGGAAAATCAGGACTGTCTACCACAGGGAAGCGGATACATTCTTCTCTGCTCCCGCGCGGGTCAAAGTGCGGGGGCGTGGTGTGGCCGGGTTTGTGGAACCCGTCTCGGAGGGCGACCTCCCGCCCTCCATGATTCCAACGTCCGGGCTCCAGTTCATTCCGTTTACCCGGAACGTCCACCTCATACCGGACACACTTAAATCCACCAAAGCGATATGGAGTAAGACTTTCCCGCATGCGTTGCCACCTAAATATAGGTGGATTTGGGAAAGGTCTAGCATTTGAGCGAGCATAGGGCCGGGACCACAACCGGCCCTTTCTTTTGCCATCTAAATGAACATTGTTCAATGAGAGGGCGATAGCCTGAGGCTATCGCCCGAAATGAACATTGTTCAATGAGGCTGGCCCGGGCGCACCAATACTAATACATAGGGTATACGGCAAAGTCGCCCACAATGGCGCACAGGCGCAAGGATAGGCATGTCATCCCCTGGGGATACCGTTTTTCCGTTCCGATCCGGACTATGGAACCCTTGCAGGGTTCCATTCGCCAATAGCCATACCCTATCCGGCCTTGCTCAGCAAAGCCGCTGTCAATAGCGTTTCTCTGGTGGGGCCGATCCAGCCTCATAAAAATATTCTAGGTTTTTCAAGGGCTTACAGCACCCAAAAAATCCCATCCCCCTGTTTCAGAAAAATTTCAATTTGTCAATCATGATATTTTTCAATCGGTTTTGAAAAACCTATAGCTTGTCAATGTTTTTTCGTAACCCTCTGATTTTCCTACTGACTTTTTTCAAACCCCCATTAGCAACCTGATGTAGGTTTGCCTATGTGCTTTAAGCAACCTCATATTTTGGCCCAAAAAATATCTAAATCCCTCAACGACTTACGAAAAGTCAACCCCCAATTTGTGTGGGATATCCCAAAATGCTGTAATGCAACAACACATTAGCTTGTTTATGCTTTTTGATCTAACCTATTGATTTTATTCAAAAAACCCCTAAAATTATTAGCTTGCCAATGCGATTTTTTAGGTTGCCAACAAATTTGAGCCTGAAAAAAAATTTCACTTGACAAATCATCAGGAATATAGTATTAAATCCTTTAAGAGAAAATATATTATTATATTATTATATTCTAACTTCTCTAACTCCTCTCCCCCAAAAAATATTTTTCCTTCCCCCTCCTCCTCCTCTTTCTGCAACCTGAAAAACATCATTAGCTTGCCCATCCAAAAACCCAAAACCCCAACAAAATCAACACCTTAACCCCAAAAACACTAGCAAGCTAATCCCAAACCTCTCCCCTCTTTTCCACTAAAAACCCCACAATCTCTCTCTTGACTTTTCCTAACCCCTTGAATTTCTTACACATTTTACCCCCCAGGAATACAAGCAAGCCTATAACACATAGGCAAACCCGCACCAGCTTGCTAATGTGGCCTTAAAAAAAAATCCCAGCAAAATCATACCCTTACACCAAAACATAAGCATCCTAATCTTTTCCCCTACCTCTCCTTATCTTCTTCTCTCCTCTCATAATCCCCACCTTATCTTGCCATTTTGCAACTACTTGATTTTCCTCGCATTTCTTCCATCACCTTTCCTTATTCCTTCCCCTCTCCCCATAACCTTCTCTTCCTTTGGCCCACTTCTTGCATAAACACAAAAACCCCCTTCCACACAAACACAAAAAACCCCTTGCGCGAAGCTCATAAGCTTGCTAATATTCCCCTTACACAAACCCACCCACCCACAACGCCGAGGTATTCTCCCATGTCAACCGAAATACACGTCCGTGCATCCTACGGCCTTTCCGGCACAATCGTCTTGGAGAAGCTTTCTCCTGAATTTCTCGCCTGGGCTTTGTCGTTTGCTATCTCCCAAGCGACCGGCCATGCTTCAAATGCCGGTCCTGTCGGATCTGCCGAAAGCCAGAATGCCGCCACCAAAAAATTCAACGCCCTCCTCGCGGGAATTGTCCCGCAATCCGGTCGTGGGGCCTCTTCCCCGAAGGTTTCGAGAGAATCAGAACTCCTTTGGGATGTCGTCCGCGATGCCTGGAAAGAAACCGGGCGGCCAATGGCCGAGCTTGATCGACTCTGCAAGCTCAAAGACTTTGAGAATGACGAGAAAAAACACCTCTGGCTTGACCCTATCAAATCCGCCATGGAACGGAAAGCGAAACGTTCCCTTACTACTGAGCGGGTTATGGAAAAACTTACTGGTGAAGTTATCCGCCGCATGAACCAAAAATCCCTTCTCGAAGTCGACGACTAAGCACAGAAGGGCTAACCCGTGCTGGGATTGGATTTATAAAGGTAATCTAATCCCGGCTTTACTCTGAGCCTTCCCACCACAAAAGGCTCAGAGTAAAGCCGAATCCACCAGGAGTATCCTAATGAAAGCGTCTTTTTTGTACATCGAAGCATCCATCAACAGCTTGGGTGAACCGATCTTCTCCGTCTTTGACGGAAGATCAGACCTAAACCTTCTGTTGAAAACAACCAATCCCAAACACCTAGCTAACTGCCTCATAAAAGAGCAGGATTCCCCCGGATCGCTACGCCAATTCCTCAACCTCGCATATCCCGAACTCCCGCGCGAAAACCCAAAACCCAAGACCTCCCCAAAATCCATCCTTGACATATTCAACCTGGACTAATCAAATGAAAATCACCCGCGAAAACGTCGAAACCCTACGCCGTGGCCAAATACTACACCATGTTACTGTGTTAAACGTGGACAAGACCCCCTTCCGGGCAAGAGTCAACGGAAAAGTCAAATTATGGAAGACCTCCCCCGAAAAGTTCCGGATCCCAATGAAATATGGCATAAAAACCTGTTTCTACATCACGGACCTTAACGCGAAAGATTGGATCATCCCAGAGGACTAATCAAATGAAATTATCCTACTTCCTCTTTCTCTGTGCGTCCCAAAAACCGAAAGCGACAATCGAGGATATTCAAAAGATAAAATCTTCCCTTCCCCCCGATATCCTAGCACTCTTCCAGAAAGAACATTCCGCAATCGAGGAAGCCGCCTTGCGTAAGTTTGCCAACTACGAAAACAAAAGCATTGAAAAATACAATCGAATCCTTTACACAAAGGCCCGAATAAACAAACTGCAACAAATCCGGCCCCGAGGCGTATATGACTACCTATGACACATATCGACAATGGGATGATGAAATCGAAACGGAAAGACTATCAGAGTCTTTCTTCTCCGCCATCTACAATGAAAAAGAGGACAAACTAACCAACCTAATCTCAGACCTTCTAACCGAAAACACCAGTTTTCAAAACCTAGTGCTCGCGCACCTTGCAAAAATGTTCCTAGACACCTTCGGGCCTTATTCCCGAAGATCCCAGAAACCTAACCCAATATCCATCCAGATCAACAACTCAGTCAACAAAGCTGCTAAAGCCTTTATCAACCTCAACCTTCAGGAGCACTCAAATGACTAAAACTGAGCAAATCTTATCAACCCTATCCTCATACGAGGATTGTGAGAACTTCTGCCAGAAGCAAAACCCGCGGCGGATCGACAAAAACACTATCGTTCGAGTTTATCCGCATAGGGCTCAAGTAGTTCATCATGGTACTACAATCGTTGCCTTATACCAAGGCAAGCTACCCATGTTCAAAGCATGGCCATCACAGTGCACCATTCGCCGCCAAAACGCTATCCTTCCCGGAAAGCCTATCCACATAAAACAGAGGACCATCCACTACAACAACATACCCTTAAACAGCTACTCATGGTACTTCCTTGATGAACTGTAACAAAACCCCCCTAAACCTTCTTCCGGAGGATCATCCCCTCCGGAATCAACCCCTCTCCGGCTTCTGGTACAAAAACAAAGTATCCGGAGCCCGGAAAGAAATCCTTCCATCCTTCAAAATAGCCCAAAAAACATTCAATGATCTCGGTCCTGCTTGGACCGACTTTGACGAATTTTTCAAGGAGAAACCTGATGCATAAAACCATATACCCCTGCAAAGGGCTGATAATCAACATATCCTTAGAAGAGGGAAATCTATCCTTCGACGGATCTTTATATCATCCAATCAGAGACGCGCACGGCCAAATCCAAAACCACCTCTCATTATTAGAACCCCTTAGATTCAATGAAGGCTGGAACAAAGACAAACTAGACGAACTTCTCGAAGTCTGGAACCGCTGGCATCTAAACGACCTTCGTGCCGGAAGCCCAGATCAAGAATCCGCCCTCAGAGAAATCGAAATATTAGGAGACTACTACCCTCAAGCCGTAGCCTACCTGGAAAGCCTCGGCCTACAACCAGACCCTAACTATCTTGTCGACGGGAAACCATATTCCTACGGTACCCATTGGTTAAAAGAAGAGATTCCAGAAGAAATAACAAAGTATCTGGAATCCTTATGAAAATAATCCACAAAATCCTTCTCTTCCTAGAATGGCTCGGCTGGCTGTTTACTCGGAAGGAAAACGAGAACAAGTTCAAGTCGGAAGTCTAAATAAAAACTGCTGAGGATTCTAAAAGATCCTCAGCAGTTTTCGCTTATCCTGTCTAAAACACAAAGACCAAGACGAACACCAAAGACCCAAGACAAAAACCATACCAAGGGATAGCCAAAGCAAAAACTACGCCAAAACCCAAAGCCCAAGACGAAAAAAGAAGCCTAAAAAGTTGTTTATTCCCTAGCAAATGGGCTTGCCTGTGTCCTACCCCTGTGCTATCATTCAATCGTGGATGGATGATCCATCCCAAACAAAAACCAACCTAACAGGAGCATATCATGCGAATCCCCCAGAACACAGATTGGGCGCCCGTCGAAATAAACGAAACGGCCCTGGTCTTCCCAGCAGTATTCACCGCCGAGATGTTCAACGCCGACTTGCTAGAGGGGATCATCTCCCCGGAAGTATTAGCGAAAAAATGCAATCAAACCCTCAAGGAGGACTTGAGAAATAACTTCGGCTCACTCTGGAAGCGAGTAGTTGCCAAAGGCGAATCCTTCCCCTCAACTCAAGAGGACTTCGAGGCCTATATAAACTCCTATATCCCCAACGCCATCGGCGGTGGACGTGGCACTACGAAGGACAAGGCTCTGGCGCTGTCCCCGATCGAAGTAGAGGCTCGACGCCTTATACGAATCGACCTTCGGGCGGCTCTGAAAAGCCAAAAGAAAATCACCATCGCCAAGCGCGGTGTTGATCCCGTCGGAAAACAGATCTCTTACGAGAGATTCCTCGAAATGGTCGAGGCGGTTTTGGTCGACAACCCCTCCTACCTCAGCCGAGCGGAAGCTAACGTCTCGGCCCGAAAAGATCTTCTGGTTATCGCGGACGACGACGAGTAAATGAAAAGACTCCCAGGCACTCGAAAGTACACCATCCTCCTCGAAACCGAGGTGGTAGACGAACTGGAGGAACTCTTCGGGGGCTACGGGATTGCGCGAAACGAAATCATCAGGACTCTTCTTAAGAGAGTCCTGAAAGCCCTCAAAGACAGATCCTCCGCTCTTGCCGAAGATGAGCAGATAACTCTTTCTGAGTTAATCGACTTGTCTATCAAAGACATCTAAAACCCCAGAGAACTTGACTAACCCTCAAGTTCTCTTTCCCCAAATCTAATTCCTCTGGAGGTCATCATGGCCCTTGAAGATCTCTTTGCCCAAGATCCCAATACGTGGACAGATTCAGACATTGACGAGATTATTTCATCAATGCGCTCCTGGCGCGCCTCTTTTGAGGCCGCCGAGTCCACCGCCCGAGCTACAAACACCAGAACCCCAACCCGAGCTATCGCAAAAGAATCAACGAAAAACGCGAAAGAATCAAAAACAGCCAAGCCCGACCTCTCGAAATTCTTCTCTGACTTGGACTAATCCTATGGAGAATACATCTTTCCTCCCCGGGACAACTACCCAGTTCGTCTGGGATTCTACTTCCCTAGGCGCGTTAAAAACCTGCCCGAGGTACTATTACTACACAATAGTAAAAGGATACCGTAAGGAGAAAACCCCTCCTCCTCTTGCCTTTGGAATCCTATTCCATATAGGACAAGAGCAATTCCAGAAAAACCTCGCCGCCGGCTTCCCCCACGACGAGTCAATCAGAAACGTTATAAAGTTCCTAGCCCCCCGACTAAATGAGTTAGAATACCCCGTCCCGGATACTTCCCGGACCCCTTTAACCCTAATTCGAGCCCTCGTCTGGCACTTCGACAAATTCAAGGACTCTGAATTGAAGACAGTATTCATCGGTGGAGCCCCAGCCGTCGAGCTCTCCTTCAAACTTCCCTTCCTGACCATCAACGGAGTCCAAACATACCTCTCCGGCCACCTCGATTGGCTAGTCTCATTCCAAGATGATCTCTGGTTCGTGGATTTCAAGACCACGAAATACGAACTTGATAATAACTTCTTTAACCAGTTCTCCCCGTCAAACCAGATCGACATTTATACTCTGGCAACGAAAGTGGTCCTGGCCCAAGAAGCAAAAGGAGGAATCATTGACGGGATTCAGCTCTCCCCGAACTTCAACAGATTCAGAAGACACATGGAAATCCGATCTCCTGAGCAAGTCGATGAATTTGTTGAAGATACTCTTTTTTGGATAAACCAAGCATTCACATTCTCTGAAAACAAAACCTGGCCGAAAAACGAAACATCTTGCTCTAACTATGGCGGATGCGTCTTCAGAGGAATCTGCTCGAAAACCCCCGGAATCCGAGATCACTTCCTCGAAACCGAGTTCATTCAGAAAATCTGGGATCCAAACATCCCAAGAGGATAGGACCATGAAACTTACCACAAAAAACCCAATGTATCTGGGCCAACGGAGCAAAAAAGATTTTCTTCAGCTACCGCAGGGTAGCCTCCCTCGTCATTATGACAGCCTTGTCCTATTCCCAATAAGGAAATTTAGCTCCTGGGCTAAATTCGTCCTAGTCGGCTGTATAGACGGAGTCCCTATCAGGATTCATCTTTGCACCAAAGTTTTTTGGTCCCTTTCCGAAGTTCAAATTGATTGTCTCCAAAAGCCCCAAGCACTCCACTTCCGAAGAAACCCAGAACACTTCGAGGACTCAGGAAAAAATTTCCGCATCACCAGATTCGGTGATGGTATCAGGATCGAGCTATCCTTCAGTTATGACCTTTGTGGTCTATAAAACTGCATAAAGAAAGCCATGGAGAGTAAAATGTGGGCAAAATTAAGAGACTATGATAATGATTGGGATCTAGTCTGTTGCAAAGACTGCAATAACGGTAGATGGGAAATTCACCACTGCAACGATGAAAATTGTGCTTGCCGAGGACAGCCGATAGACCTAGGAAAATGCTTAGTCTGCGACGGCACCGGCTGGCACAAGCCAGAAGAGCCCCCCAACACTAGACCACAGGAGCCGAAACCATGACTAAAGACCTAAACAAATGGACCAGAAAGGAACTTCTCTCTCTTCCGAAAAGAGAAGGGCGTACCAAAAGCGTATATGACAGCATACTCCTGTTAAGCACGAGGAAACGTCATGCCAGTGGCTGGGCTATGATGTTTGTTATAGGAGTAAATAATGGTGAACCTGTAGAGATAGCATCCTCCCACTCTGACGATGTAGAATGGGTCTTGGGTTCAGATACTAATGGATCGTACAAAACCAACCGGATTCGCGTAGACTGCCCTCTGGCATCAGGAGCTATTCAGGTATGGTCTCTGTATAGAAGATTCCAAGTCAGAGAAGCCCTTTCATCTCTCACAATAGAACTTATTCCTGAAAAAGAAATAAGCTAACCAATTCCTCCGGAGGTCATCATGTTCATTCCAATCCCAGAAACCGAAAACCCACCCATCTCCATTCTTCTCTGCGCATTCAACAAAAGGATCGTCGAAGACCTACAGAAACAAATAAAAACCCCTGTCCTCCGTCCGTTCACACCCCAACAAGAATCCTTCATCTCTGCTGTTAAAAACGGAGAATCAGTAGCTCTCCAGGCGGTAGCTGGTTCCGGTAAAACATTCACTCTTCTCTCAGCAATCAGAGCCATCGTCCCGGACCACAAAAGCCTTCTCGATTCCACGACCATCGCCACGATGAACTCTCTCGGCCATCGAGCTTGGCTCAAAAAAACCGGGCTACCAAGACTATCAATTGATACAAGCAAGATCTACTCTCTTGTCCAGGCAAGGACTTCCCGATCCTACGATTCCTCGGAAACCGTCTCAACCCTGACCAGACTTGTAAACATGGCTCGGAATTTCGGATTAGTCCCGCAGCTATTCTCTTCTTCCGTCTCCACAGACGTGGAAACAAAAACAAGAGAGCAATACAAATCCGAGTTGTTCTCCTTGGCGGATATGTACGATCTCTCTCCTACAGAGAAAGAAATCGACATATCTTACGAGATCCTATCAGACTCAATCAAGCGGGCCTTCAAAGGGGAAATCGACTTCGATGACCAGATCTTTATGTCTGCATTCTTCCGGGGAGTATTCCCGCAATTTGATCTAGTTGTCGTAGACGAGGACCAGGACTTGACGAAGGTTCAGCATGTCATGATAAAGAGACTTAAAGCCTCGTCTGGTCAGTTAATCGCCGCCGGAGATCCTTACCAAGCAATCTACACATTCCGCGGGGCTTTATCGGATTCAATAGACCATCTGGTTTCAACCTTCAATCTAAAAACCATGCCTCTTTCCGTTTCCTTTCGGTGTCCTAAAGAAATAGTTCAAGAGGCGAGGAGATTTGTTCCAACAATATCCTCATCTCCTTCTGCGATTCCCGGAAAAGTCCTGAGACTGCCTCCAGGCGAGGACTTCTTGGCATACAACCCGAACGTAATAATCTGTCGGAATACAGCACCTCTAGTCACCCTAGCCCTACAACTTCTCTCTTCTGGAAAACCCTGTTATGTCCTCGGAAGAGATATCGGGAAATCCCTATCCAATCTCATCAAAGGAGATCCAAATACTCCCATACCCCAAGTCTTCAAAGACCTAATAATCTACATCCAGTCCCAAATCATAGCCAAGCCGGATAAAGAAGAGTATTTCATGGACAGGCTCGAAGCTATCCAAGTAATCGCCGCAGACCCCGACATAAAAACCAGATCCAATCTGATAAACCAAATAGACAGGCTCTTCTCCGAACCCAGATCCGATAGACTAACCCTCTCCACAATCCACAAAGCCAAGGGCTTGGAGTGGGACACAGTAGTCTTCCTAAATGAGCATCTAATCCCATCGAAATATGCTCGGCAGCCTTGGCAGATCCAAGCAGAAGCCAACCTCTTTTATGTAGGAGTCACCCGTGCTAAAGAAAACCTCATCTTCATTTCGGCTTAAAGAGGACAGAAAATATCCTTCATCACTCCTATTCGGAGCGGCATCATCCGTCCTCGCTATGTCAATCTGCTCTCTTACGGATGAGACGTTTTTCTGCTCACCTGAGTTCGAGAAAATCCATCTATCTCCTACCCAGGTTGATTTCACAAGTGACTCTCTGAACTACAAGAGAGTAGTATCCAACCTATTCTTCTCAAGGATAGGTCTGACCAAGCGAGGAATAAAGCTCCCAGATAAATACATAGACATTGTTGAGAACGGACAATCAATCAGAATCTCTCTGATCCCGTACACTTCCAACATCTTCTACAACTCTCTTCTGTCCGTAATGAACACCCTATCCCCCGTTCGGATCTTGGAAGTCCCGTACAAGGTCTTCACATCTTTCCGCTCTTCTCTTCTTTACGAGAAGAACTTCCGGGTGGCCGAAGAGAAACTGATCGGGGATCTTCCCGGCTCTTTTCACAAAAATCTACCTTTTATCACAGTAGAATATGATAGAGCCTATAAAACAGTCCTGATCTTTCACAAGTACAACAAACCAAGCGAGGTACAAAATCTTTCAAAAGTCTTCTTCAACCCGACTCCCCCAAAACCCGAGCCAGAACCCAAACAAGAGGAGGACATATCATGGCTGTACTCAGCAACACAAGCAAACCCAACCTGAAAAAGATTCTTCTGCTCGGGGATTCCGGGTCAGGCAAAACAGGCTCTTTGGTCTCTCTTGCCCTTGCAGGATACTCTATAAAAATCATCGACTTTGACGCCCAAGCTGAGGAAGTGATTCGGGGGGTTCTGTCAAGAGCATCTAGTCCCCCAGGTCTTTCGTTTGATGGGGGCCCAGTAAGAATCATAGCACCCGAAGAACATGAGCAAGCCCTATCGCGGTTCGATATCGAGCCCGTTTACGATACAACCTCAATCGTCGGATCAAAGGTACAAGTAACTGCTGCAAAAGCCTGGGCCTCTGCCATGCGAAAACTTAACGAATGGATGAGAGCTGGCCTGTCCTCTAAGGACATCGTAGTAATCGACTCGTTAACCTTCGCATCCAAGGCCGCAGCATCTTGCTATCTTGCTATGCAAAACAGACTCTCAGAAGGAGTTCAATGGTCCGATTACAACGAAATCCAAAAGATGATCTCAACTCTTTTGGAATACCTATATACCCCCTCCTTCACCGCAAACGTCATAGTCATGACGCATATCGACCTAATCGAGACAATGGTGGACACAGGAATGAAAGACGGAAAAGGACGACCCCTCAAAGAAGTCGTAGACACTCGTGCCCTTCCAATGTCCATTGGAAAAGCATTAGGCCCAATCATCCCCCAATACTTTAACATCTCTCTGGTCTGCCGATCGGAGGGAAAGGAGAGAGCAAGAAAAAGATACATCTATACAACCCCCATCGGCTTGGTAGACACCAAGACCCCTAGAAATCTCCCCCCAAAACTTCCCTTAGAGTCCGGACTCCGGACAGTATTTGCAGAATAGGAGCTTAACATGATCGACTTTCAATCCATTGTCGGCAAAACCGCTGATGAAATCTCAACCTTAGCCCCGTTCCCGGTCGGCGCCTATGTGGGGGTTATATCCCAGGTAGCTCATCTTCAGTCTTCCAAAAACCATACCGACTGCATAGCCTTCGGGGTCAAACCAATCGAGGTTATCGAGGCAAGCTACGAAGAACTGGAAGAGTTCGGGGATTGGCAGAACTATGAGTTCAAACCAAAGGCTATGGTCTCTCCCCTCACGTTCTTTATGACGAGCGAGGCCGCTGCGTCCTTTTTAATCGCCACCAACCGAAAGACAAGGGGGAGGTCCGGATTTCTCGTGGATGTCTGTCAGCTCCCGAGCAGCGTTCTAAGTTCTGGTCTCCCAGTCTGGGCAGAGGATGAGAACGGAGCCCCTATGGACAGCCTTTGCCTCGCCGCGGTCGGCAGCACGGTCGAGTTCACAATCGGCCATGAAATCTCCGAGAGTGGCCGAACCTTTGCGGTTGTAAAAACCGTGAGCAGGCATCAATAATACAAAGCGGGGGCAGCAATGCCCCCAAGGAGTTTCTAATGAACGCTTCCTTCTTTGATGTAGAAAAAGTTGTTATATCCAAAAGGCAGATTATAGAAAGTGAGCCGAGATGGGTATCTCTGGATATTAATATCATTGGTAATGATGGTCATGTGGATACGGTGTCAATTCATGGTCCTGGGTATCACTTGATAAAAGTGAATATCTCTGACGATCTCATCAAAAAGGAGATCTCCGATGATCCAGAATAAGATAAATCTCGTTGACGTTAATTCAATCCAGATCAAGGATCGTCAGCGAAAAGAGATTGATCCGCTTTCTTTGGAAGAATTAGCCTTGGCTATCTCTTCCCATTCTCTAATCCACCCGATCCTAATAGAGCCAGAAACCAATAACCTTATAGCCGGGGAGCGACGCCTTCGAGCTTTCCAACTAGCTGAATCCTCAAACCTCCCTTGCCCGGACAAAGGTTACGACAACTGGAAAAAGATTCCAGCCCGCTATGCCAAAGACGTCTCCCCTGATGAAGTCTTTGAGATAGAACTCATCGAGAACCTTTCCCGAAGAGATCTTGCTTGGACGGATGAAGCTATTGCGATAGCTCAACTTCATAAGAGAAAAGCAGAGACTAACCTTTCTTGGAGTCAGAAAGATACTGGTCGAGTTATCGGGAGGAGTCAAAGCTCGGTGTCTAATGCAACCACCGTGGCAAACGCCCTTCTTTCCGGAAACCAGAAACTAATCGACATGGTTAAAGAAACTTCTGGGATCAAAAGCGCGGCTCTCTTAATCGAGAGGGTTAAGTCAAGGTCCGGAAAGTCTATATTGGATTCGGCTTTCAAAAGGAATACCTCAGACAAGGCCCAATCCCCGGACTCGGATAAGGCCCAACTCCTGGACCCAGCAATCCAAAACAAACCCACCACTCCGGCTCCAAAATCCGACATAATCCTGTTGAACGAGGACTTCAATTCTTGGGCTGCTACCTATTCCGGCCCTCCGTTCAACTTCCTCCACCTAGATTTCCCCTATGGGATTAACCTAACCGATAGCTCAGGAATGAAGTCTAGAAGAGATCATAATTCTTATGATGATTCCTTTGGAATCTTTGAGAAACTACTAGAAACCCTCTCTCTTTACCAAGAGAATCTAATAGCCCCGTCCGCCCATATCATGTTCTGGTTTTCTCAAACTCATAGGAGGTTCATCGAAGACTTCTTTATGGCACATTTCGATTGCGAAATAAAGGACCACTTAATGGTCTGGAACTGCTCCGATAATTCTGGAATCATACCAGACCCAGAATATTATGGCCGGAGAAACTATGAAACAGCCATGCTGATTGTGTTTGAGCGGAGGAAGATAGTCAAACCAATTTCTCTCTGCTGCTCCTATCCCAGAAATTTCCCGGGGAAACTCCATAGATCCGAGAAGCCACTCGATGTCCTTCGACATTTCCTAAAAATGTTTATAGACGAAAGCACGATCTTTGGAGACTTCACCTGTGGGTCGGGCACTTCCCTACAAGTAGCTAGGGAGCTAAAGGCCAAGCACATCCTAGGACTAGAGATTGATCCAGAGATGTTCAAAGAAGCACAAGCCGCTCTTGACAATCCTTCCTTATACTTCTCATCGGAGATTTGAAATGACACAGGACTTTCTCGAAAGTATGGTATTCATAGGTTCTTGGAACCATCAGTCAGCCACTATTCACAGCATAGCTGTCGATCACGGCTTCTGGGACTCCAACCGATCGGACGGCGAAATCATCGCCCTAATCCATTCAGAGTTATCGGAAGCTCTTGAGGCTCTACGGCACAATAATCCTCCCGACGACAAGCTCCCTGATTTTTCCGGGGCAGAAGTGGAACTTGCGGATACAATCATCAGAATCATGGACTTTGCTATGGACCGAGGTTTCAGAGTAGCCCAAGCTCTTCTGGCAAAGGTCGAGTACAACAAGACAAGACCGCACAAACACGGGAAGGCTTTTTAGCATGAACTCAACGACACGACAAGTAGGTGGCGATCACTATCTCAACATGGGTATCCAGCCTTGGGCGGCCTTAAGTTGCTGGCTTTCGGATGAGGAAATGTGCGGCTATCTGCGCGGTAGTGCCATTGCATACCTCGCTCGCGCTGGAAAGAAGGGGTCGATGATTGAGGACATTAAAAAAGCGCAGCACTATCTGGAGCATCTGATAGAGTTGTTAGAGCATACAGAAGACAGAGAAGGTGAAGAGCTTGGTTTCTGTTATCTGCCACGGGAAGACCAACAGAAATATTGCCATGACTAACATCCAACGCCTAACCGCGAGGAAAGACAGATGAAACAAGAAGTTATGGTTTGTGGGGTCGATTGCCATAGAGGTGGAACTAACTGCAATGGGTATTGCATGGGTAAGGCGGCATCGCCACCCATCGCTACAAACGAAATGATCCTCTTAAGGACAAAAGAGAGACTGCTTAATGCGATTGCAGAAACCGAGAAACATTTCAGAACCTTTTGCGAGGCGGCGAAAGAGCAACCACAGATCGACAATGAATTGCTGCGTGAATGCCTTAAAGTCTTGGAGTATGCCACTTACCATGATGGTCGATATGGGCAAGTCAAGAACGAAACATTCCAGAAGGAAGCGCAGCCGCTTGTAATAAGAATTGCAAAGCGCCTTGGAGTGAAAGCTTATGACGGATTCTAATGCAGGCCGCAATGAACCTTGATAAATAATTTGGGAGAACAAAGAATGAAGACACAACCCGATCTAATTAGCTTCGCTCGGAAGATCTTATACACTTCCGGCTGGCCTATCCCGTCAACGGTTCTGACAGTTAAGGAGGTAGAAGAAATAGCTGTTGAATGTGGACTCCTAATCCCAGAGCTACGAGAAGTTCCAGAATGCGGAAGCTGCCCCCAACATTCCGCTATTTGCTTAATCCCTCATGAGATCTTGGGGAGACAAGAGGGCTAATGCCTTTATCATCATCAAACAGAAAGAGGAATAACCATGCGCAATCATACCTCACATAATTTCTTCGTTATAGTAATCGCTATAATGATGATCGCGGCTGGTGTAGGGTGGGTAAAGAATCTCATCAAGCTAACCGAATGCGATTTTGAGAGTCCATACAAAGCTGAAGTTATCCATACACTCGGACTTATACCAGTCATCGGTATTTTCACCGGGTATATGGATTTCGGAAAATAGCAGATAGAAAACGACCAGCGGGCGGTGTCGGTTAATAACACCCGCAGCAGAAGACTCTCGGAACTGACCTCCTCCCTTAGAGTTGATTCTGCCGTATCCCCCACGTTACGGGGGCTCAATCAACAAACTACTGAGGATGGAGAAAACAAATGACAACTGAAGATGAAACGGTTGAAGATCTAAGAGATATTCTCAGGCCGCATGGTTTCGTGCCTTGCGACTCACCGGCCTGTAATTGTGGACGATGGCACGCACGATATGGATTGATTAGGATAGTCCACGAGATCGAAGATGCTCTTGCAGAAGCAGGCCATCCCCTATGCAACGAAAATGGACATCTCATAATCAATTCTTTGCGGGAGCTAATTGCTGAAAGGGATCTTCTCAAAGAGCGTACACTGAACAAGCTTCGGCACGACGAAGAGGAGATGTAAAATGATTATAACAGACTTAGTTATATTGGTGTGGAAAGCAAAGAACCCAGACAAACTTTGGAAGGATCTTACAGAAGATCAAAAGATAGAGTTTGCCTACCTTCTAGGATGGGGAGCTGGGAATGCTTATGCCCTCCCCGAAAAGGCATCAGATGAAACCTGAACACATCCAGCGTTTTTTAGACGAAGCAGCTCTTGTAGCTTCGTGGTCTAAGATCGAAACTACAAAGGTTGGCTGCGTGCTAGTAGCTCCAGATCAGACATTCATTGTAGGGTTCAACGGCCCTCCGAGAGGATTCGATGATAGTTTGATTCCGCAACTTAGTCGAGAACATCTCCGGGCGATTACAACTCACGCAGAAATTAATGCTATCGCAAATGCTGCAAGATCCGGATTCAAAACAATCGGTACTACAGCATTTGTAACCCATCCAGTCTGCTCTCAATGTATGGGAGCGCTAATAAACGCCGGAGTATCAGAGGTGTACTTCTCCGGGAAGCTTCACCCTGATTGGTTTGAATCTACCGAGCTTGGTGTTTGGCTAGCCGGGTCTTGCGGAGTCGCAGTAGTCTTTCTTAATCCTCCAGATTCGGAAAAGGACTGAGGAAAGCGAGCCTTTTTGGAGGTTCATCCAGAATACTCTGAAGCTAAGCTCGGTCTTGTTCATCAATCCCGACAATAAACCAATACAGGAGACGAAGAATGAGTCTTTGGTGGTTAGAACCAGATTGGACATCCGCGGTTTGCCCAAGATGTGGTACAAAAATATGGCCTAAAGGAGACCCAGATTGGGGCCTATGCTATGATTGTTTCACAGAGGCACATCGGAAAGATCCAGAACCACAGGAGCCAGAATGTGATATCTGCGGCTATAAAGAAGCAGTCGACATAACTAATGGCTATAACGTATGCTCCCAGGAATGTTCCGACGTTGCGTTCTCAAGGGGGGAGAAAACATGCCTCTTGAAATAAGATACTTTGTACTTAATCCAAAAGGTACAGACTCATACGCTAATGCTTCACGTGAGGCGTTAGTAGCTTATGCCGAAAGCATAAAGAACCACGATCCAGCTCTAGCTAAAGATATCTGGGAGTGGGTAGACCAGGAACTCACGAAGATTCAGAAGGAAAAGAAATGACAAAAATCGTCCTCATCGGGGAAGCCTGGGGGGAGCAGGAAGACATCTACAAATTCCCGTTTGTCGGCTCCGCTGGTCAGGAACTCTACAGAATCCTTCGGGATGCTGGGTTTCCACTAACCCCTCCATCTCGATTTATTCCACCGCACAAACTTAGAGACCTCTGGAAAGCTTCAGGAATAACCCTCTTAAACGTTTTTAACTCCCGCCCCCCGAACAACGCAATAAGTACCTACTTCGGGAAAGCAGCTGAAGATGTTGACCGGGAGTTTCCGCCTATGGCCCCCGGTCAGTTTGTCCTAAAATCCAAATCAGATGAGGTAAGAAAGCTTCGATCAACTCTTCTCCGTACCAAACCAAACCTAACTGTCTGCTTGGGGAACACAGCTCTTTGGGCTGTCCTTGGCCTTACGAAAATCAGTAATGAACGTGGAGCCATCCATCTGAGTCAGTATGGAAAAGTCCTTCCGACATTCCATCCAGCGGCAATCCTTCGCCAATGGGATCTTAGAGTTCTTGCGGTAGTGGACTTTATGAAAGCTTTTCGTGAGCAAGAGTCTTCGGCCTTCCAGCAAGAGCAAAGGTTTATCTACTACAATCCAACCCTACCAGATCTCGATTGGTTTTGGGAGAACCACTTATCAAAATCCCCTCTCATCACAGTTGATATAGAAACCGAGGCCAACAAACAAATATCCGAGATCGGCTTCGGGTCTGATGCCAACCACACCCTCCACCTCCCGTTCATGATAACCCACAAGAGAGGACCAAGGATAATAAAATGTGATTCCTATTGGAGATCGGTTCATGAAGAGAGAAAGGCATGGGAGTTTGTCCGGGATGTTCTAGCTTCTCCTATCCCGAAGCTCTTCCAAAATGGAGTCTATGACCGATACTGGCTCCGCCATTTTCCTCTCCATATCAACGTAAACGGAATCTGCGAGGATACAATGCTAGTGCATCACGCTCTCTATCCCGAGCTAAATAAAGGTCTAGGGTTTCTTGGTTCAATCTATATGAATGAGCCGGCTTGGAAACACCTCAGAAGAGAATCGAACAAAGCAGGAGAATGACATGAATATAGAACCCCAAGTAATTGATCTTCTAACGCAAGCTTGTAGTCTTTACAAGAGTGCTAGCCATCAAATCCATAGCGGGCATTGGGATCCGACTGGCCGCTCAGGTGGAGGGTGCCCGGAATGTAGAAGAGCTAGGATTCTTCGGGACGAAGCTGACATTCTAGTTCTTCAAGCCCGAGAGCTGATAGCGTCTACCTGTAGGAAAGCAATATACCGGGGGAAGGAAATGAAAAATTTCAGAAAGCAACCATACCCAGATCTTCGTGCCGGAGAGGAAGCTTGGATACGATCTCTCACTCCTCTAAGTGACATAAGTGTGATTCGATACAGAAATCCTGTTGGGGATTATCTCTGGAATACAGGGTTGATCGTGTGGGATACTTATATCCCAAGAAAATGGGATCGCCGTGTTAAACCAAAAATAACAAGTGTTGCTGGTGACTTTAGAGAGGAGCTAGATGAAATGTCTCTAGAAGATGTTATAGCTTGGTTCTCGGTTAGAGCCTGAGGGGTAAAGCTAAATGGAAATCCTAGACACTTCGAAACTCCCGGACTCTCTAACCAAAATCCAACAAGCAGCTCTTTACAACGGCATGGATGTTCTAGCAACCAGAGCTGTCTTCGACAACATCCATCCGCTTCTTTCTGGAGATACTTTGAAGACCTATGAGTTTTCTAGGGCTCTTCAAGGACCAGTCTTAGACATGATGGAGGCTGGGTGCCACGTAGATTTTTCCGTTCGGGGAAAGCTAATTGAGGAGTGGCTTTCAAAAAAGGAACGTCTGACTCTTATCCTAGAGAGAATGGCTGAGGCTTTGGGCTACAAAGAATATTTCACAACAAGAGCATTCGAGAAACTTCAGCAAACACTTTCCTCTACACTAGGAGATAAATCCCATCTCTTAGAAACCATTGATGATCCTAAGACGAAAAGAGAAATAAGATCTCTTTCTGGAGGAAGGGAAGCCCTTGCGGAACACTCCAAAGCTATCTCCTTCTACTCCAAAGGATTCAACGGGGGTTCTCCCAAACAGAAAGCAGAACTCCTCTTTGATCTTAGGAAGTTCGGGGGCAGCCGCGGGCCTGTTGGTCTTCCTCCTCCTCTGGTGAAGGATAAAGTAACAGAGCAAATGAAAGTAAGCACAGCTCGGGAGAGCCTAACCCCACTTCTCGAAAAAGGATTCCCGGCTAACTTCATCATTAAAACGGTGCTTGCTCTTTCCGATGCAGATAAAACCCTCGGGTTTCTGAAATGCACCCTTGAGAAAGGGGTATTCAGGTCAACCTTTCATATCGGTGGGACCGAGACAGGGAGATTCTCCTCCACAAAAAACCCTCAAGGATTCGGCTGGAACGCCCAGAACGTAGACAAAGATCTACGTTTAATATTCACAACTCCCATAGGAGAAAAGTTCGGGGCTGTTGATCTAGAACAAGCGGAGTCTAGAGTTGTTGGAGCAATCTGCTTTCGGTTGTTCGGGGATGAGGATTATATAAACGCTCAGGAATCCGGAGATCCTCACTCCTTAGTCTGCTCTTTGATATGGCCTAAGCTCGGATGGCCCTCGGAATTTTCTCTAGATGGTCTTAAGAAGTATGGGGTCTTTCCAAAAGATGTAGTCATTGCCGCCCGAAAAGTAGCTAATCAAATCTTCTATCGAGGGTTCTCCTATCGAGATCTTGCTAAGAGCGCGGCCCATGGAACTAACTATGGAGGAAGAGCTAAGACAATTGCTCTTCATCTGCATGTTCCGGTAGAGCTTGCAGAGCATTTCCAGAAGGAGTATTTCTGTGCGTTTCCTGCAATCAAAAAATGGCATCTCTGGGTTGCAGAACAACTTCAGACAACTAGGCAAATTACAACCCTTCTTGGCCGAAGGCGAATCTTCTTCTCTCGACCAACGGACGACTCAACTCTTCGAGAAGCTATTGCTTTTGAACCACAGAGTGTAGCTACAGGGGATTACACCAACCGAGCCCTTCTCTCAATCTGGAACGAAGCGAAAGCTGGGAGACTCCCTATAACTCTATTCTTGCAGAAACACGATGAGCTTGGGTTTAGATTCAATGAGGAGGACGAAGACCTTGTAGTTCCAGAAGTAGTACGTCTGATGCAACCTGAGATTCTTTTGAGAAGTCCAAGCGGTAAGGAAAGAATCTTCAAGATTCCGGCAGCCCCTAAAACTGGATGGAACCTTGCGGACTACTCTGAGAAGAATCCAGATGGGTTAAAATCCTTTTACGGTCAAGACTCCAGGAAAAGAGGAAACCAGCCATGTCTTTCGATACTAGAGACTCTCCAATAGGGCACAAAAGAACAAGAGAAGAAGGGGCGAAACCAAGAAAGGAGGAACCAAAACTACCAGATTTTTTAGAATACGGCACGAAACCGACAATAAAACCAGGGGCAAGTAGCAGAGTCACTCCAGACTTTATTGAGGGGTTTATGCACTACACTGAGGGCATGCCCACCGGAAAACTATTCAGGCTCTGGGGAGGGATCAACACTATTTTGGGGGCACTGACTAGACGAGTCTGGACTATCTCTGCTGGTCTTCGAGTGTATCCAAACCTGTATACATTTTTTATCGGGAAACCTGGAACCGGAAAGGATGTCGTTTGTGACGCCATGGAATCTCTTTGGATGTCCCTTAACGACGAGTTAATTCTAGCTCCGAGATCCCTTTCCCCAAAGGGGCTTATTGATGTCTTAGGTGAGGAGGAATGTTCTAGGTTTTATTCTTATACCAATGAGGATGGTCTGCCGATTCAAATAGAGTTTCGGCCTCTTATCATCTGCGTCCCGGAATTAGGAACTATCCTCCCCGTTTACGATCCACAAATCCTCTCATTCCTCAACGAACTCTATGGGAGTAAAGATCATTTTGAGGATAGGGTCAGAGGTAGGGGAATGGTGTCCATCATAAACCCGTGTGTTCATGTAGTGCTCGGGACTCAGCCGGACTTTCTTGGGGAAACATTCAGAGACACAGCTTTTGGAATGGGGATATTCTCCCGGCTCATCATGGTATATTCCTCAGACATTCCGAAAGTTACTCTTTGGGGGGATTCTACCGAAAATAAAAGAGAAACTATTAAAGGGGGACTCGTCCATGATCTTCAACAAATAGTCAAGTTGACGGGGGAGTTCAAGATAACTTCAAAGGCTCAAGAACTGGTAAGTGAATGGTATCACAAGCAATCAGCCAAAGATGCTCCAACACATCTAAAGCTTGAGCATTACAACTCTAGGAGGATACTTCATCTTCTTAAACTTTGTATGGCTTTCTCAGTATCCCGAACCAACGACCTTGTTATTGACGAGATAGATTGGAGAAAAGCCTACAATACTCTAACATTCACAGAAGCAAGAATGCCGGAGATTTTTGCTTCAATGACATCGGCTCGAAGCGACAACTCCACAATCGAAGAAGTAATGCTTCACATCAGAGATGTACTTTCCAAAACTGAGAAGCCGATTCCAGAAAGCCAACTTGTGAAATACCTTTCAAAAAAGGTGCCCTCCCAAGTGATCTCTCCCATTATTGAAAACATGGTGAAGTCCAAAAAGATCAGACCTCTTATTGGAAAGAACCAAGAACGTTTCTTCGATCTCTGGGTAGACCTATCTACCAAAGAGAAAGAAGAACAAACTAAGTCAACAGGAGAATGAAATGTTATTTATTACAGAAGTGCAGGTTATAGAAGGGGAAGGTGGGCTTTTAGTGAGTCCGGGAAGTTATACTGTTCTACACAGCCACCCAGAAGGAGAGAAAGTTCCACTCGCCGTCACTCGCCCTACTATGATAGAGAGTGTTATCGTCTTCAGAATATTAAGTGCTGACTTGAAGTGTCTCAGCGGCCCAATGGCCTACGCCAAGGAGATTGACAGCGGCCTACCTCTTGATCTATTAGGCTCAGTCACACTACTTGAGGTTATCTCACCAGAAGCTCTCAGCAAAATCTACGAAAATATTGACCAATACGATCTTGGTCCCAAAAAGCAAGAGCTGAATGGTTAGGGGAAATCAGCGAGGAATCTAAGAATGACCGACATCTACGAATTAACAAGCATCCTTCGCCAGTTCGCGGAGTATAAAAGTGAGCAATCGGAAAAGCTTCTTGAGCACTGGCCTGGGAAACCTTTCCGCGCTCATGATGCTGAGAAAGCCCGAGATCTACAACATCAAGCTATCGACCTGAGGGATTATGCAAAAGAGATCGAGGAATGGTGGGAGAAAAGAAATGGGTAGAGAAGTAAGACGAGTCCCAAAGGACTGGGAACACCCAAAATTCCCAGGAACAGAAAACTACATACCACTTCTTGATGGTAAAGACCTTCAAGTAGATATTGGAATATGGGATACAGAAGCCTCCGCTTGGGAAAGAGGTGAATATCCTGACTATGCTGACGAAGAAGACAGGAAGCTAACCTATGAGGAATGGAGTGGTCCTCGCCCGAATAAGGAAGATTATATGCCACAATGGAAGGAAGAAGAGTGCACCCATCTGATGATGTATGAAAGCACCAGTGAAGGAACTCCTCTAAGCCCTGCCTTTGAGACCCCAGAAGAATTAGCAAGGTGGCTTACTGACAATAAAGTAAGCGCCTTCGGCGACCTTCTTGGAAGTTATGAAAGATGGCTGCGTGTTGCTAAGGGTGGGTGGACGCCTGGAGCTGTTTATACTACAGAAACAGGATTCATTAGCGGGGTTGAGGCAGCTATGATCCTACCAAAGAAAACTCCGAAGAACGGTGAACAGATGGAGCCTGTTGAGAAATCTCAGGAAGAGCTTCAGTATTGGTCGGCTAAATGTATGTCCTGTGGGTGGGAAGGAAGCAGCAAGCATCTACTTGGAGGAAAACCAATTGCTGACACTGGAGATTATGGTGAAGTATCCTGTCCAAGTTGTGGATCAACAATGATTGAGGATACTGAATCTATGATCCTCCCACCCTCTCCTTAAAGACATCGTTGTATCTCGCTTGAAGCTCCTTGATTCTTTCGTCAAGGAGCTTTTCTCTTTCTCTATCCCCATTCCTTATCGCATTCTTCCGCAACGTCCGCAGACGATTCAATCTTGCCTCGGTCGAGGCAGTCATCGCAAACATCTTCCGTAATCCAGAGTTCTTTTCCAGCAGCTCGCTTACATAATCCGGATCAGTCCTTCTATACTCTTTTATTTGCGCCCTAAGCGTAAGCACATCAGCCACGTTCTGATGATACTTCATTGGGTCAATAGAATGCTTAGTAGTCGGAAGGAGTTTCCTGGCGATAGGAACATCAGCCAGTTCAATATCATCAGCTCGATCAGTAGCTATCTTCTCAGTCAAAGACCCCAGCAACATTGCTTGTTTACCAAGCGCCCCGAACAAAGAATTAGCCCACATATCAACCACGTTCGGGCTGAAGTCGAGAAGCCCGGATTTCACCTTATCTCCGCCACTGACAGAGTTTAGAAATTCCGCCATAGTTCTACTTACTGTGCTTGCAGAACTCCAGTAGAGTTGACTATCTGCAACCATTTGATTCGGAAACTTCTCAGGCCGAAGAGGATTTCCGAACGGATCAATATTCTCCCTTACCATAACATAAGGATCAAGAAGAGTCGGGGAAAGTGATTGAAGTACAGAGCCGGAATAGAATGGAATGAAAGCGTTTAGAGCTGTTTTGAACATACTCGTTCCGGCTTCGGCGAAGGAGAAATCTTCTTTCTGCAACATCTCTCCAATCTTAGTCCCAGCTACCCAAGCTATATTAAACCCCCAAGGGGCAGGAATAGTCAGGAATCTCCCTGTTCCGGGAATCGTAAAGACAAAATTTCTTTCCTTCACATTATCCGGCAAATTATCATAAAGATTCCTGCCTCTATCATCTTCATCACTCAAAGCCCTATTGACAAGATCCGCTATAACTCCAAGCGCAACAGCAGAATAGACATACTTCCTCACCTTTGCACTCTTCGCTATATTCATCATGATAATAGCGGATCCTTGGATCCCAGCATTCGCGAAAAGGTAAAGAGCGTTAATCGCTTCTCCTGCTGTTCCTTTCCGAGAGAAGTGAACCGTCAACTCATTAGTAATCTCTACCGCATCCGCATCACTCATTGCAAGACCGCCGTCTGCTCTCGAAGCCGTTAAGGCTCTGAAAGCTGCAAGTCTTGTCATATTCTCCCCAATTGAGTTATAATCCTCAATCAGCAAAGCTATGTTCCTCTTGTAGTAGTGCATAGTCCCGGGAGTCAGTTCCTTGATTCTTCTCTCTAAGGCGGCCCTATGCCGTTCCGTGGTTCTGTAGCTCTCCGCCCAATCCATCATCCCTCCAGCTTCCTTAAACCTCTTCGCATCTAGCACTAGCGGATCAGTGGAATTTGTTGTATCCGTCCGGAGCAACAGCCGCAACGCTTTGAATGAATCCTTATAATTACTGTAAATCTTCTTTCGTACTAGATCCGCATCAGAAGCCCCCATATTAAAGGTGGCAGTAAAGAAGTCCCTCGGGAGGTTGGTAAGTAAGAACTCTGGAGACAAGGACGTGTTGACCAAAGCCAGCCATCTGTTGAAAGCTCTCATCGCCAACAACGGCCCCTTTATCTTCGGGGTATCCAGCCGGTTGAATGCACGAGCGATTGATATAGCTCTTTTGTTTGCTGGGTTAAACGATATCAGATTCGGCTTTCCTTGCAGCCAAAACACAACATCATTATCTCCGATAAATCTAGTGTCTCCAAAAGAAACAAAACCATTCTCATCAAGAAAAGCAGCTCTGTTCGCTTTGATGACGGACCAGAAATTCTTATCTGGATTTGCATTTACTAAACCGGCCAGACTAAGAGCTGTTAGGTTCTTCTCGGCTTTGATAATTTGAGCTTCTGCGCTCGCAAAAGTATTCGTCAAAATATCCCGTGCCTCTCTCACAGATCCGTATCTCAACTTAGACGCCCTACTTGCCGATAGCCCTCTTCCGCTACCTGGAGTAGTATCTTCATATCCATGCCTTTTCAACATTACATAATGTTGATAATTATTCCAAGCAATCGCTTGATTCTTTGATAGCAATTGTGAATTAACAAGCTCGTCTACCACAAATCTATTCATCTCATCAATCTTAGCTCCAATATCTTGAAGAGCTTGATGATAGGGGGTCTGGGCCATGTTTCCTAAAATAGTCTGAGCATCTGCTGTCGTCATCCCAGAAGGTTTACTCCTGAACTCAGTGATAGTAGCAATAAGCTCAGGAGAAGCAAGATGTAGGTTTTGGTCAAGGATCTGTAGGTAGGCAGTCTGAAGTTGCCTCCGTTTGATATACCACTTGCCAGCAGCATTCTGAGCCCTAGCATTAGTCCTAGCTGTTTTCATTTCTCCCAAGATTCTATTTGCATCTCGAGAAGAAACATTACTATCAATCACAACCTGCCGTAGCATGTCCTTTGCTCTTCTTCTTTCCAGAATGTCATTTGCTTGCGGAGCAGATCGAGCATAAAGAAACTTATCCATAACATCAATAGGGATATTATTATCCGCAGCAATTTTCAGAACAGGCTCTTGAAAATCACTTCTAAGTCCCTTGACTCGTTCTGTGCTGATGTTGTGAAAAGCCCCTACTTTTTGATAGGCTTTAGCATTGGCCGGTAAATTAGCAGCTTCTTCCTGCTTTTCTTTCAAGACCAGAAAGGCGTCTTGCATCCAAATTCTAAAACGCTCAAACCAGGACAGATCATCATTCTCGTGTCCAAGGACAAAATCCAACGGATGGAGAAATGCAGCTGAATTCAGTGGTCTTGAGGCGAGAAGATCTTCGTTGAGAATTTCTGAATGATTAAACTCTCTAAGACGAGCCGAGCTAGCCCTTTGGACTAACTCTTTCTCTTGAGACTTTTTCTGCTCAGTCCAACTAGCCTTTGGGTGTTTAACTACTATTGTGTCTTTTGAGGAGACAGGTAGATAATCTTCAGAGAACTTTTGTGTTTCCGGTATGACTCCGGATCCGCCAAGAAACTTTCTGGGGGGAGTGACTTTTAACTCTTCATTAGAAAGCGTAGACCTAAACTCAACCTCTCTAGATTCCGCCTCTCCGTGCAGAATCCTATAGAACAGATGCCCGAAGTTTCGGCTATAGCTATCTAATTGATTATCTATTTTATCTAGTGTATCTTTTGTAAGTGAAACAAGATCTGGAGAACTCGCCGTCTCAAGGAGTCTCCCTAACCGAGCCCTTTCTTTGTGTAAGCGCAAAAGACTCTCTCTGTTATCAATGAATTGATTTAGCAGCCTTTGATAGTTTGGTGCATTAGTCCCTGCTTGACTCCGTATTACTTTGGCCAAATCTTCATCAGAAAGCAGATTAACATTAAGATGCGATCCTCCCCCAGCAAAGCCCTCAATCGCTTGGATTATATGCTGTACCTCGTGCATCACTACTGTTTTTTGGGTAGCAACATCTTTGCTGATTACGATCGTTGTCGGCTCATTTTGATAATGCTCAGCATAAGCTCTTCTTCCAGAGAGCTTGTCACTTATGACAAAAGCAACTTCTTCAAGTTGTGGGTAGTATTTATACAACTCCGGATGGTCTAATACATCTCCAAAATAATAAGCGGTTCCCCTGTCTGTCTTAACCCCTCCCGGAGGAATCGTTACTTTTGCGTCAGCATCAGAGATCTCGAACTTCATGTTCTGGTCCGCATCATCCATAAACCACCCGGTCTGCTTCCAGACTTCCTCGGGGCTGACATTTTTATTCGTTAGCATATAGGCGATCTTCTGCCCTTCGGCAACGGCAGACGTAAGATTCCCTGTCCTCCTCGCTTGATTGAATCCCAGTACACCAACAAAGGAGGCTTTAGTGTCGTCATCAACTCTTTTATAATTTCGATTAAGTATGATGATCTTATCTAATGTCTCCTGGTCCCAAATAACAAGGTTATATGTTCCTTCCCCAGCCATTCTGCTTTGTGCGTTTAGGTATTTATCGCCAAGAATACCAATACTTTTTAGATAAAGACTTGCAGCTTTATCTGATCCAAGCCTACTAGAAAGATTTCTATATAGCTCTTTACCTGTGATGTTTTCATTCTCAGAAAGATTAGCACTGCTTAAAGCGTTTCTAACAAACTCCGGCTGATCTTTAATTGGTTTGTCCCAATAAAGAAGAGTCTTCAATGCTTCATCAGGAATATCTAGTTTATAGATAGAGGATTCTCCCTGATAAGCGTTTAATGTTTGTGCCCAAGCAAGAGCTAAAATCTTTTTTCTATCTTCAATTGATTTTATAGGATTCCTGACCGGAGAGAGTATATAGTCTTGAAGAGCTCTCCATTGTTTTGGGCTAACTCTTTTCTTGGGCGTTTGAATGCTATAATGAAAATTTTGTCCAATACGGTTAGCTATGCTTGATATTAACCACCCACCTTCATAAGAACCTAGAGGATGTTTCATCCCGCTTATAATGAACTTACTAAGGTCACTTAAGTCAAGGTATGGATCGGCCTTAGCTCTTTTTTTCATAAAATCCGTAAAATAGTATAGGGATACATCCTCCACCTCAGCAAAGTAAATTCCCCAACCCTGTATTTGTCCCCCGGTTCCCTCGCCAATTCTATCTAATCGAGGGCGACCAGCGGGGAATCCTTCTTCTGCGGCCCATGTATTGGGGGATCCATGCCAACCGATAGCTGCAAGATCTGATGCGTCTGATAGTTCTTGCATTCCCTGGGTATAGGTAGATAAACTGTCAATGGCTCTTTTCGCTAGGGCAACAGCATACTCATCTGTTAATTCAAAATCTATTCCGCGGCTCGCTAAAGCCTTTCCAAACTCTGTAGTTCTAAACCAAGCTTTTATGGCATTGATAATGCGCGTAAAAAGTCCTTGGGCTTGCCCGATATCCTCGCGATTCTGTATCCTCCCCCACGCCTCTTGGATAAAATATGCAATCCTTTCCTCCTGCACATGCTCAGGCTTCAGCGCCGACTCTTCCGCCCTTTTCTGAGCAGCTAACGCTGTTGGACTTCCACTATTCAGAAGCTTATCAAATGAACTTTGTAAACCTTCAAAGCTTTTTCCGAGCATCGAAGGAAGCGTAGCATGCCCAGAACCTTCATGCAGAAAAACCCCAACCGGATCTTCCTTCCCATTAATTACATTCTGCGGATAAAGAGTTGATACCCCCGTGCTTCTTGAATAAGCCCCGGCATAACCGTGGCCGTCTACATCTTCAGCATATTTGAGAAGTCCAGATCTCTCCAAAGACCCTACTGTTTCTTCACCAAGAGCAGAAACTAAAGACCCTCTAACAGATCTTGTAGCATCTTCATGCTTTACAGCTCCAGCTTCCTTTAGGTTTTCAGGCTGGGAGTAAAGAGTCGCTCCTTTTTCCAAGACCTCCTTCTTCAGCTCCGGGGTAATATCAATAGCCCAGACATCCTGACTATTTCCTTTGCCTATATCCAATTGAGTCTGAAAAACCTTCCCACCAAATTTCTTTACATATCCCCCAACCTCCCTCGGAAGCTCCTGATCGTAGAACCTCTTTAACGGTCCCTCTCCCGAACCCCCATATCGGTCTGCCTGAACCTGCCCCGGAGTCCAATAAACTCTATTTAATCCTTTCTGAGCCGCTTCAGCTATGGCCCTCTTCATGGTCAATAAAGGCCAACCTTTTTTGAACGGGGTATCTGGGACTAAATCCTGCTGCTTTTCTTCCATCTGCGTATTTACCCGAAATGCGGCTCGCTCCAGATAAATCTCTTTTGCCTCCTGAAGTGCCTCTTCCTTCGTCGGAGAATCTCTAACAGACTGTATTGTCTCCACTCGCTCCCCATTAGGAAGGATAACGTCATAAGTTTTTATAAGACTTTGACTCCCCTCTAAAAAATCCCTAGCATTATATGCTGCATTAATCAAATTTGCTTTCGTATTGAAGACCTCCATATGCTCGTTAAACTCTAGATCTCGATTTTTATTACTGTCTACCTTGTCTACTGCATCCATAAAGGCGGACCTATTTATCCTTCCATTAATGAAGTTATCAACAGTTTCCTGTAAGTTTGAGTTAGGATAGAATTTTTCTATGGTAGCTATATATGAAGAAAGAACGTTTGGGTCAGAGTATCTATCTCTAATTACAAGGGACTCTGCCTTTTTATTTTCCTCCTCCAACAGCCGTGCCCTTTCTTTTTCAATAGAGGCAGGATTATTATATCCTGTTCTCCTACCCTCCTGATGCCTTTTTGACTGTATCTCATCAACAAAGAAGCCTGTCTTTCCTTCTACATCAGTTCTCTCATCCCCTCGAATCCAAGACAAACCTTTCTGTCCTGTCTTATCCCCAAAATGTGCTCTATCTTCTCCACTAAAAGGTTCAGCATTCGGAAGTGTTAGAGAAATCTCCTGATAGTTCTTTGATGGTCCTGGAAGACGAAGACTACGTTTTGATTCATATATGGGGTCTGTTACTGCGTCCCTAGCCAGTATAAAAGACTCTTGTTCTTGCCTCAATTTGAATTTTTGTTCGTTTAGAGGTTCTAACAGGCTTCTATATTTTTCATTTATCTGGTCTAATTTACCTGGGTTTACAGCTATTTCTTGGTCTCGCTCCAATTGTAATTGATTTATCTTATTGTAAAGAGGCTCCATCTCGTTATGAAGTCTATTGACCTCTGCGTTTAACTGCTTATACCTTTCTTTTCCGCTGGTCACCTCAGATATTTTTGGCCTCTTTTCCGTCAAGAACCCAAGTATTTTCTCTTTAGAAACGGCAACGGTTCCTTGATTCATCAACCAAGGTTCCAATTCTGTATCGGCAATTTCCTCGGCCTTTACTCCTTCCTTCCCCTTCAGCATATTCAGCCACTGGTTCCCAGAAGCTTTATTCTGCTTGATGGAAGAGATGGCTTCTTCCAGGCCAGACCGAGAGGGAATCAAAGGATTTTCTTGTTCTTGCCCCTGCGGGGTCGAGGCAAGAATATCTTCCGTCCTTTGAGTAGGAACAGGAACTTGCTGAGTTCCTATTCCTTGGTCTGTTCCCGGAACCAATTGATCCTCTGATATCACGGACTGCGTGGATGGAACTCCTTCTTGGGATTCTTGTACTCCTTCCGGAGCCGGAACGGACTCAGTCGGAATCAAGTCTTTTGTTTTCGTCTTTCCTGTAGCTTTTGAAGCTCCTCGCCCAGCACTTAAAGGAGACATAAATGCTCCCAAGAAAGTTCCGGTTGCGGCTGCATTCAGAGCTTCCATATACTTCTCTTTCGAGAAATCTAAAAACTTTGCATCCTTATCCACCCACTGAACAGCAGCTTCTTCAATCAGCTCCTGTAATCCTTCAGTCACTCCTTCTGTCGCTGCGGCTTTCGGAAGTTCTTTAAGCAATCTTCCCCATAGCGTTGAGTCCTTAGCAATAGTTTCGCCTATTCCCTTCTTGGCAAGGTTTCCGACACCAAGCCCCTTGAGCACTCGCATTGGGGTTAGGGTATCAAGAGAAGCCGCGATTGTCCCAAAAGCCAAAGAAGTTAATGGAGCTTTTTCCCCTGTCCGTTCAAAGGTATCCCCAAAAATCTCTCCAGTCTCCATTCCCAAACTAACCGCACCAGCACCAAGAGTTGCTCCTGTAGTGACAGCAGTATTTGTCGCTGAAAGGGCTGCCAATTCTTCTCCAGTAAGAGCCGCCGCTTCCTTCGCAGCTTGCCCCGCAACAACTTTCTCCATAGCCCCTTTAGCGACAGCTTTGACTCCAGAGCTTACTAAGGCTTTTCCAGCAACAGCTCCGACTCCACCTCCCACTACCGATGTCAATAGCATAGGAAGTCCTTCCCCGAGCTGGCTTGCCGCCCAATCCTCAAGCCTGCTTAACCCACCCTCTTCAGTTAATCTAATATCCTCAATTCCCGGAACCGCCGCTTGAAGATTCTTATCTTCCTCAACAGCCTTCATCCCCTCAGTATACCCAGCCAGCCCGGCTTCCTCAGCAGTCTTTAGAAACTCTGGCTCAATAGCATCGGGAACTATTGATCGAGCCAGAGAAGCTAGAGCCCCACCAGCTCCTTTAGCCAAAGCCTCAAACTTATCAACACCACGGGACCATCCTTTCCCGATCTCGCTTCGATCGGTCTGTTCGGGAGCGGGTAATTGAGTTTGCTCTTGAGAGACAAGAGTCTTCTCTGTAGGAGTCGGAATCTGTTCTTCAGCCCCGGGAAGCTGTGCTATCTCTTCAGGGGTAAGCTGAGGTGTTCTTTGCTCGGGTGGGAGTGTCCATTCCTTCGGCACTTCAACATCTTTCAGATCTTCAAGCGTATACTCTTTCATTTATCTATCCTGATCTAACTAGATACTTCTTATCGAACTTGGCCCCAGATTTCCTCGGTTGGCCCCCACTTGTCCCAATGGGCCTGCTCACTTTTGCTCAAAGGCTTATTTGCTTTTACCATTGCGCTAATCCTTTGTGCTTCTTTCACAGCTTCATATTGCTTGGCGGGGAGTCCCCCCGTAGCAGATCTATCTACAGTTCCGGTTGCTGTATTGAAAGGAACTATGTTTGTCACCTTATCTCCGTAGTCATCAGTAGCTTCCTCTCTCGCCGGCACGTATCTCGGACGATTAGCAAGGGCTAGTTGAGTATCAAGTCGATCCTTTGAGAGCTTCTCCAGCATTTGATTCTTACTTTCTTGTGCAGCAATCTTCGCATCACTAGCATTTCCTTTAGATTGAAGATCAGCTGCGTTTGTAATCCTTTGTTTTTCTAGGACATTTGCCTCTTTTCCTTTATTTGTAATGGCCTCAATCTCGGGCTTGTAGGATTCGGCTATTGCCTGAGCTGCGGCTGCCTTCGCTTGAGATCTTCCAGGAGTATTCCTTAAAGCGGAATCCATCTCGAATCGCATTATACTTCCAATCTTCGACAGCCGATCAGTATCGACTGAGGCTTGTTGCGGAACCAACGCTCGTTGGGCAATTCTATTTTCCCGATCCCCACGAATGATATCAAGAGCCCTCATGTCGTGCTCATACGGAGTTAGTTCCCCGGACGTGCTTGCCGGTCTAGCAGCAGCGGGAGATCTAACAGCATTCATCCGATCTAGCTGGTCATTGGCACTAACTGCTAGCCCCGGCTTCTCAATAGAGCGTTGTGGTTGAGGTGGGGGTGCTGGCGGCCCAGCAGCTCTTGCTAAAGCATCTATCTCAACTTGGCTACGTGTAGCAGTAGACAAACCAGGCTGGGGGGGCCTATAAGACTCCGCATTAGGAGCGCCGTGTTCTTTGGCAGCCTTGTATAGTAACTCCCTCTGCGCTTGAGCTGATCCTAGATCAAGGCCTCGTCCACTATTGACAACAGCAGCCGCACCTCTAGCTATGTTCTGCTGAGTTGGTTGAGTCAGACTGTTCCTAACCTCAGCTGCTTGATTAATAGAATTTTGAGCTTGAGTTGAGCCTTCAGCAGCTCGATCAGTATTTCGTGCAGCTCGCGAGGCTGCGTATGGATCACTCACCTTCGGAGTTAACGATGCCTGCCCAATATCAATAGCTCTAAGTCTATCAGGAGAAACATTTGGGTTCTCAGCAGCAAACTTCTTTGCTATATCCGAATTTAGCTTTAGAGTTTCTGGATCAACCTTTGGTGGAATTAACCGTTGAGCATCAAACTCCTGTTTCTTTCTCCACTCATCATAATCAGCTTTAGTGTTCAAATTTGCCATGTTCGCACCCTCAAGAAAATTCTTCTACGCGCATTCAGTAGTAAATGTGTCAATCTCAGAACCAGAGTTGCTCATACTAGCGGAAGCATTAAGTGCAGCCAATGCAGAACTTGCTACAGTTCCATATATTTGAGCAATAGATTCTAATGACTTAACTTGTATCTCAGTAAGTCTTAATGAATTAGCTGCGTTTGATTGAGCAGTAGCTAAAGCAAGCTGGTTAAGATTATTATAGTAAGCGATGTCCCCAGAATACTGCTGTGCCTTCATGTTGTTGGATGCAGCTTTAGATTGAGCTTCTGCAGAGTATGAAAGTCGATTTGTATTATCAACTTCTACTCCAGCCTTAAATTCCTCTGTTGCTTTTGCTAATTGTGCCTTAAAAACTTCAACACTATTAGCTTGCTTCTTTATCTCAAAATCATTAAGAGCTAAAGCATCCCTAAAAGCCTCCCTCTTCATTTGATTATCAGCGGTTATCCCTTGAATCTGAGCAGCATATACCCTTGCTTCTGCGTCCCAAGCTTGGGTTTTCCCTAGCTCGCTCTTTACAGTAATATCATACTTCTCCACATCCAGTTTAGATGCATCCACCAACAGACTCTTACCTTTTATTTTTTCTCCATAGAGCTTAACCAAAGAGTCATAAACCTGTGCAGCTGTCATCTGTCCTTTATTAAATGCTTCATAGCCAGCATATTCCAGCTGCTTTGATTCAATACCAAGTCGTTCTGCTGCAATTCGACTAGCGTGGATCTGAGCTTCCACTGCCCATGCTTGTGTTTTGCCTAATTCCGCCTTGACCTTTGTTTCATACCCAACATATTCAAGCTGCTTGGCAGAGATAGCAGTTTTTGCTCCTTCTATTTGTGCGGCATAGATTCTCGCCTCTACATCCCACGCCTGAGTTTTTCCAAGCTCCCCTCTAATCTTTGTCTCATACCCCTCGTACTCAAGCTTCTTAGCCTCTAATCCAAGCTTAACAGCATTTAGCCTTTCAGCAAAAAGTTGAACCTTTGCCCTATTGATCTCATAGGTTGATTTAACCCCTTCTAGTTGAGCTACATAGAGTTGAATGTCTTTGGATACTCCCTCTAACTGTGCAACATATAAGCTAATCTTTCTCTGGTCCTGCTCACCAATGAGCGATGCAATTTTTATTTCGGCCTCTACAAGCTGAAGCTTTGCTAGCTCAGCAGAAATAAGATCTCGATGAACCTCCGCTTTCGTCTTATAAATTGCAAGATCCGCATTCAATTTCGCTACTCTTGCTTGGAGGAATGCTAAAGCAGCATTATTGAATACTTCTACTCGTCTCAGTTCTCGTTCTGCGGCTCCAGCAAATAGCTGGATCAGCATACTCTCCAGGGCCAATCCTTGTGAGACAAAGAAATTAAACCGAGCAACCTCCTGCTTGTTTTGTTCAATCGCAATCTCCCTGGCTCGTGCAGATGCAGAATTTTGAAGCCCCTGTGTGATCTTAAATAGTTGTTCTGCCTCTGCACCACCCGGCGCTTCCCACCCACGAGATCCCCACAGCTCCATAATCTCTTCCTGAGCTGCTAAGGCAGCATCAGATTCATTACGAGCCTCTCGTCCCCAAACCATATCCCAAACTTCATCCAAATAACCTCTATTCCCGTTGAGTACATTCAAAATAGTTGACTGAAGCCTTACCAAAAGAGCTGAAGAATATTCTTCTTCTGGAGCCGGCTCAATAACTGTAGGCAGTGAAATCAGACCGTCCGGAGCAATAGCCGAAAATATTGGAATGGTAAGAGCAGGAATATCAACACTTGGAACATTTGATAGAGTCGGAAGGGTTGGAAGTGCAATGCTTGGAGCACTCGGAAGGCTTGGCTCATCTAATACTGGAACGTCATCTGGAATAGTTACTGATATTGGAGCAGGAGCCCCAGACAAATCAAGTTCTCCAACACTATGCTCCGGAGCTACTGGCAAAACAAGCTCTAATGCTCCCGGCATTCCTGAGAAATCAAGTTCACTTACTGAATGCCCAGGGATGTTTGGAACGTTTACTGTAAATGGAGCAGGAAGATCCATTGTACTCAACGTTAATGGATCAGGCTCCGCAACAGCTAAATCTATATATATCCCGGGAGGGGATCCAAACTGTAACTCATCACTACTGTGTTCAGGTGGGTCTGGAATATCCTCAAAATCTATATCTTCTAAGGAGACATCAGTGTATTGAGGAACATATATGTCATCAATACCTGAATCGCTAAAGTTCCCAGGCTCTCCATATGGAGGAGCCCCTACTTGATCGAAGCTTGGAGGAACTGGAGCCACAGGAGTAGATGATATTGGAGGAACAGTAACCTCTCCGGCTACAGATGAATACGCGGCAACAGCAGACCTAACCTCTACATAAGCGTTAGCAGCATATTGTTTCAATAGAAGGAAGGTATTCCTCACTTCTTCAGCGGCTGGACCAGCGGAAGCACTTAACCCACAAGCCATCTTTTTCTCCTGCCGAGGGGAAGTAGCCTTCCCCTCGGCCTACAGACCTAAGAAACAGAACCAGACAACGTATGCGTGATATACACTTCGTTTGAGGTCGCCGCTGGCAAATCTACAGAAAACCTCTTTCCGGCAATAGCATATCCACTATTGTCTGAGGATCCATCCTTTGTGCTTTTTGATACTAGGCATGCTCCTCGAAGTGTCCCGCTTCCGTTGCATGTAATCTTTGCCGGATTGGCACTATTTGTGATCGACTTCGCGGCCGCCGCAGCATACGTCCAGGTCTGCCTCACTGCCTCAACGTATGATGTAAACTCTCCAAAGGTCGTCCTGATTTTCGTCCCAGACGTTCCGAGAGTCCATGCTTCTGCTGGAGTCACATCATTTACCCCGATCAAGAAATAATGGTTCTGCTGCTGAGTTCCGTAGCCCAAAGCTACCGAGAGCGCATTTGTGATTCCTTCTGCAAACCAGGTGTTAGCTCCAGATACCTGCATCGTTCTTTCCAACGGAAGTGAGATGCCCGCCCGAAGAAGTCCTAGAACTCGTCTCCGGATCAAGTTTTCCTTTTCCAAATCCCCTTCCAAAGCAGCTCTAATAACATCTGGGTGCTGCCATAATTCTGCCCCCATCAGTCCTTGGAATCCCAAGTCAATCTTATCAATCACTACAAACTTTCCATCTTTGTACGCCCCAAAACGCTCTAGGGTCTTCAGAATCTCTTTCCGATGCCGAAACAAACTTAACAAACTCATGCTAGTCTCCTATCAAAGAATCGAATCAAATGGAAAACACAATATTATCAGATTCCTCTTGTTACCAAAGTAGCAGTAAGCACATCCGATACTCCAAAGGAAGTTCCACTTCCCCCACCAACAAAGGCAGAAATAATTTGCCGCAATCCGTTTTTTTCCTTGAGTAATGACGCCCCCACTTTATACTGAGGAATTGATATCTCCTTATCCCCAATCGGGGTTATCTGCCCCCCAGGACTCCCAATTACAGGAAATCCGTTAGATGTCCACCAGAAACCTACTGGTTCTTTGGTGCCTTGAAGCCCAAACCAATATCCGGGTACTAAAGTATCCGATCCCTCAATTGCGCTGTGACGCTCTGGCAGTAATCGTACAATAGCTGTATCATCACTCTTTGAGAAACTTACAAATGACAAGGAACCATCGTCTACAAAAAATCCATCCCCAACCGGCACAATCATTTTGATTCTATTGCTAAACGGTGGAAGAACATCAACAGAGGGTCTAAAGAGATTTGGCCTTTGTGGGGCTGAGTAGAAAATAAACTTTCCCTTTGCAATGAGTAGACGGTCACGAAATTTTCGTACAATGTGCCCTACAGGTGGTTTATCAAAAAACTGTGTATTTAACCTTTTTCCTAAAGCCCCAGTAGTAAGAAAAGCTTCCGTTGTCCCAGCAAGAAATTCTGAATATTTTAGAAAAACTTCTCCATTTACGGGAGTTATATAGACACGAATTTTAGCCGTTCCATTTTCTGGTTGAGGAATATTAGTCAACCTAATTCCATTTCCAGAACTCAAAGAAACAGGGACTCCTTTTCCAGCTCCTGTCTCCATATATCCATCAATAAATGTTAGTACAACTTGATAGTTTCCAGCAGTAAAACCTCCATCTGAAGTGGCTTCTACAGTTGGACTTCCTGGTCTCGTCAACCCCCAAGAGCTGTTTATTCCATTTTCAATCTTTCCATTCTCACTTCCATTTGCCCAATACAGTTGATTCCCATACCTTGCATAAGAAACAGGAAAGTCTGTGCTTACATTAGCATTTATCACTGAATAAGTTTTAGCTAAAGGGTCAATAAGAATTAGCCCCTCCGAGCACATGCAAACTATTTTATCCTCAAAAGAAAAACCAGAATGTGCTCCGGAGATATCTAGAATCTTAGAGTAACCAGCTCTAGAGACCAAGCTTAGTCTATTAGTCAAATCAAAGTTCTTAGCCTCTCTAAGCTCAAGTCTTCCTATCTCTTTCTGATCAATTATCGGGCTTATAAGGTCTTGCTCTCTGTCCCTCTGATTAATCCCAAGAAAACCAGAAGCCTCAACTATTGTCTCATGGGCACTCATATTCTTCTCCGCAGAACAACGACTCTCCACTCAATCTCATCAATTTCCAACGAGGCTCCATCAACATTCTCTACTTCAAACTCCCAATATCGAGCTTGAATCGAATTTGACAATTCCTTTCTAGTTTCGAAAACATTACTCGATCCCCTGGGACGAAGCAAGTAATAATCCATTCTACGAGTTCCTTCTCGGGTAGTTATTGTTCTTAGTACTACGTCTCCAGAGGAGGACATCCCTATGTAAACATGCCGTACATTTTTTAGCGTAGCCGACCCAAAATCAATAAGGCCGGAACGAATACGAGCTGCTATATCTACTCCCGCATCATCTTCTCCCTCAAGGATGTATACACCATCATCTGACACACCATAAGCATGCTGTCCAATCTGCACAAAGGAATTAAACGGATAATTCGTATACTGTGTGAATTTCCCCAAAGCTGGATTAAGTACCCAAGCAACATAATCAATTCCATCAAGTGTGATTGTTCCAGACAGAAACAAAACATCGTCAATGTATTCTCTAAAGACCGCTCTGGTTTCTACAGATTCTGCAAGATGAACAGAGTCCTCAAGAATCCCCCAAAGCACAAGCTTATTACTAAGAGTATCTGACAGAACAATATTATCTAATAAAGCCTCAAAAAACTTGACTATGTTTGCTAATGCATCAGCTAAGGAAACTGAGTCGGTTATAGTTGCTCCATAGCCTTGAGCAAAAACATCAGCAAACGTCGTAGTATCAGTAAACGTCTCAAAGAACTTACTCCAGCTAGCAGCCGCATGCTCAAACCTCAATATATCCAACATTGATGCAATCATTCGCTTGAGTACGTCGGCATCATCCAGAAGCAGCACTTGACTGGAAATCTCAGTTCCTACTCCTTCTTTCGAGATAAGAGCTAGAACAATCCCACTAATCAATCCTTCTCGAAACACAGCTTGTTCTTGACTCGTCATCTCAAAGGAAAGTAAATCGGCTAAGACGCCCAATAGCCTTAGCGTATCTCCGATATTATCCTCTAAAACAACGCTGTCCTCAAGAACAAATCCAATTCCCTCGACCATAGCAAGAGAAAAAACAGACGAATCCTCCAAAGTCTCGAAAAATTTGGACCCGCCAAATGTTAAGTTCTCTGTAAAATAAACGAATGATAATAGATTGTTGATGTATTTTTGTTCTAATACATCACCTACAGAAAACTCATCCTCCAATACTCTAGAAAATCCAGTATCAAGACTAGATTTTGACGAGTTAACTGCAACGGAATTTAACGAGCTGCTATTTATAATCACAGAGCGTTTTCCATTTGTGCTAGGTCGATGATTCTTCTAGGTTCCACTAAGAGCTTCGCGCCGTCGCATCAAATCTCTTTCTATCGTCAACAAGACTCTTAGGTACCCCTCGTTGTATTAATTCTTTATATAAATCTTCATCGTTTTTAGGACCTGATGATTTTGAACCTAGTGTTCCTCTGTTCCAATTGTAGCATACAATGTTAGGCGCAAAACGAAAGGAAAGACCCATATCAATCATCCTCAACCAAAAGCGCGTACCTGAATTACACGGCCAGTTTGGATCAAAAAATGAACCAAACCTATCGCGAATTTTATGCAAGCACTCTATTCTTGCAACCCAATTCCAAGGCCCAATATAGTTTGTTGCAGCAATTAAAGCATCGCAACAGGGAACCCGAACCAACCGTCTATTATTTATGCTATAGCTCGCAGCAATAACAGAGGCATCGCCAAGTAAATCAAACAATGTTCTTGTACTACTTGCAGTATCATCGTCATCACAAAAACGAACCACCGCCCCATTAGGAACTGATTCAAGCAATTTATTCCTAGCTTCTATCTCCCCAAGACCTCCATAGTATGAATATACAATATCGCAGTCCGACAATGACGCGATGGCCTCCCTAACTGTGTTTTCCCGAATATAGGGAACTAATCCAACAAGCACTCTATACCGTCCGAATTATATTAATTGTGATTGCCGTGCCCCTTTATTCTACGTCCCACCGCCAAGCGCCCCATGCCCTCTAATTAGCCTTATGTTGAATTTCGGTCCTCCATTTCCTGCTACAATATCAATCGGACCCCCAGCAGTATGGTTGGCTATTAACTCGACATATTCGTCCTCAGCAAGATAAACAGGAGTATCAACAAAAACTGGAGTTGTAACTACACCACCGAGATTTCCTACCCTATTCAATACCTGTATTGCAGATCCACCTTTCCTGACAGAAAGCTCCCGGTATCCAGTTGCATTCGCTTCAAACTCAACAAACCCACTTACCATATATGTTCCAGTGATTGGAGCCACTAACCGAGAATTATCAGTTTCGGTGTCGTGCATTGAATGAGTTTGATAAAGCTCCATCTCAAAAGCAACTGCTATCGGAGTAGCATCCGCAACCTCTTGATTAGTCTCGGAAAAAACAACAGAGAACGCAGGAACTTCTTCCTGGGCTACTACAGCATCCTCTACTGCTCCAAGGGCCTGAACAATAGCATTTAATGAACCAGCAGTTACTCGAATATTGACTACTGTCCCTGAATCCCAAGCCTGAGCTGTACTTCCTTCTTGCCCTCGTGTAACATAACAAACGTTTCCACCGGGAAGCGCATAGATATGAATAATTTCTCCTGTCTTTGAGTCGCCTAATGATGCTACCAGATACTCAGACCCAGTAATTGCATACAAGTCTGACACATCATCAACACTAATTGATGTATCATTTGCATCAATTGGAGCTGTGAGAGTCAAATATTCAGACAGATTTGACCATCGTTGAGAAGCAATCACAGAAGACATTTGGTTCTCCTAACTTTTCCCGGTAAAGGCACATTCTTCACGAAATTCCTGATATCCACGGTGGATAGTATATTCTTTGTCTTCATCGAAGTACCCATTGGTATGTCCGAATTGATAGCTTTCTAATACAGCAATCTTCGGAAAAACATATTTGCCGCCTATTGTAGTCGAGAGAGAGAAAAGCGAATTATAAAAAGGAGCATCTTCACACAATGGATTTTGATTGTCTGGACAATACAATACAAAAAACCACGACCCTGGGGCCTCTGTCCCGCTGGCTTGGTCGCCGCAACTAAGTGATGTTACAGGCGTCCCGCCATAAGCGGCATCAAAATCAACAATCTCTTGCACGTCTCCGACATGGGGAAAATATGTGCCTTTCAATGAATAATGAAAATTCCAGTCTGTATTTTCATGCTCATCGTGCGGGTTGTCATCAGCATAATAATAGTTACTTACGAAACCTTCCACATTTATTGTTTCTTCGCAGGTTCTCGACATAAATTTCGCTTCAGTAATGTAGGCCCCTGTATACTGATCAAAAGATGTTTGCAAATAAGTCTTGTCAATTCCTAGTTCAAAAATAGAAAAAGATTCGTGTGCATAAAACGGGATAACAAGCGCTTGCCCGCCGACAGTGTCTTGAACAAGGGTTCCTTCCTTTCGTGTATCGGTTGTGTCAGAAATATAAACTCCTACGTCGATAAAGGCGCAACCCCTTTCTACCATTTCGGTAAACTTATCAAGAATTGGGTCATCCATGTCGCAGCCAAGCCCATAAACATAATATTTCCATCCCCTCCCGCCGCCGACCTCCCGTTCAAGCTGAATATATTCTTTTGTAACTTTATTTGGGTATGTCTTTGGTGAGATCGACGCAATAGTAAATCCGCTCGTTACTCCATTGTGTCCATAAGTTATGGCTTGCGTGCAGCTTAGAGAAGAACATGAATCGATCCCAGTATGGTCTACGTCTGCCTGTTCTGCTTCTGCCACAGCTTCATAATAAATAACATCCAATGTATCATCTAGTCGATAGCGGCAATATATCGGAAAGCTCGGCTGAACAAATGTGTGATTTAGGTTTGTAGCGCTTGTGACAGTAGCTCCTAGCTGCAAACAATCTTCTGTATAGTACGGAATTAAAACCCTATCCAAACCAGCTAGAGAAGTAAACTGTTCTGAAGCAACGTTAGAAAACGTGATTGAAAATCTGCTCGCTATGTACTCTTCGTCCGTCTGCCCTGGTTGCTTGGCAATGCCACTATCTGACAATTCGTATTTATACAACCCACCCGTTGGAGCCCCAATAAGACAGATATGCCCGACATCTCCTCGTTGAGTAGCATGCCATCCATTTGTCATCGGCCTATGTGTTTCAAGCAATTCTTCCGTACCAGAGCATAATATAGAAAACACTGAGGATTTAGGAATAAGCGAGAATAAATGATAAGCTTCTTTGCCATACTCAACAGTATCAATATTGCTATTGCATGGTGATGTCCAAGCTTGTATTGAAGCTGATTCGAGGCCGATTATTTGTAGCATCCAGTAGTTTTTCTTGGCATCAGTATAAAGAATTGACGACCTAGAGAACGTATGAGTTAGTTCAACTCCCGCCAGAATTAAACTAGCAGGATCTATAGATGAGATATCTGTTCTTTTTGTCCCGTAAACACACTGAATGAGTTTGGCTAATTTTCCTGTAAATGAACTTGCTGGAGTTGTTTTTCTAACTACTTTTTTTGCGTAAACTTCTGTATTACAAGCTGATTGATTGCTCGGTGTCTTGCATCCAAGAGCAAGCGACAACCCTTCTGATATCGCTTGTGCTGGACTTGCCGGTCCATTGCTCCCCTCGATATCAGTTGATATCTGTATATATCCTCGATCTGTATCGAGTGGCCCCCACCACTGACGACCCGATTCAACATATTTTTTACATTCAACCTTTGCTTTCTCTGGAACTTCTAAAATCGCCTTATCAATTCCTCTATTTGAGAAAACTTTGATCGAACTTCCATCTGGAAGAACCTTCTTCTGGACTCCCATTAAAAGCCCAAGAGCCTTCATTCTTGCTTTCAGCTCACCTAGCATGGTCCGTGCTAAAGAACCCAGACGTTGTGCTTCTGGAGTCTTTTTGTTCGTGAAAAGAGGCCCAACTTCCCTACCCATCAGTAGCGTAGCTCTACATCATCCAGATAACGATTTTTGAACTGACGTGTCATCTGAGGTAAAGTTGTATCTACTCTCGGAAGTAATTCCGGGACATCATAAGCAGTAGCATAATCCCGCAGAGCCATCCAGACAAGAATCTCATGAAAGTCTTCCGCCCAAATAGGTTCATCGGAGTTTATTTCCATTACATCATTTGCAATGAACCAATCTCCCAGAACTGTGATACTTTCTCTTGGTGTAGGAAATACCTCAAATTCTTCTGAGGGTTTCCAGGTTAGGTAAATAGGTGTCCCGGACACTGTTAATCGAAGCCTATTAGCTTGCCTAAATTCTTGGTAATCAAGATACTGCAAGCACCAAGAACTTCCACCTGCATTCCTTCCAACAAACGAATCTTTCAAAATATGCTTTATCCCCGGCACCGTTGCTGTACTAACTCCGGCAGATAAAGAAAACATCTCTCCTGATCTATGATGAAACCTCCAAAACCTCTGTTCGCTTTGCAACGAACTATACGCATTCCTTACCCATCCGACAACCCTTCTATGCTGGATATCCTCAAGAGCTGTTAGTGAAACAGTCGTCAGCAACTCCGGATCTCTATCAGCCTCATCAATTACCCTCTTACAAATCTCCAGAAAATTCATCAAGTTTCTCCAAAAAGATTTGTTATCTTGAACCGAAACTCTTCCTTCAGATTCAAATCATTGCCATATAGAACCGAATCATATTGGGCCTTAACTAAAAGGTATCGGGTGGGTTTCTCGATGTTTGGAAGGGCTAGATCCGCTCCAGTCAACACTATGCTGACAGTTGCCGTCAGAGGATCAATATTAACATCCTCTCTTGAATTGACAACTGCTCTATCTTCATCAAACAAAGACCACGAAGCTATCTTCGGGACAACTGCACTTTTCTCCGTATCAATAAAAGAAACAGAGACAATATACGTTGACTCTTCTATCGCCGGAACACTCAGCTTAATAGTCATTAGATTAATCCTGAGAAAAATCAAGAGCCCCAGCAGCGTACTGAACTACATCATCCGCTCCAACAGCCTGATCCGTAATCCCATTATCATACCAAATCATAATTCCTGATGTGCCACTAGCAACGTTTGTCATGAACGAGCCGACTACAGTATCCCAAGAACCGCTAGGAGTAGCAAAGTCAATAACATGGGCATTTTGAACTGCATTACCCGAGACAGCTTCCCAAGCTGGATCAGCCCCACCAGCCTCATTTACCAATTTTCTCTCGTAACCATTCCCAGAAACCTCAGTAATATTTCCAAGAACCGAGTCATCGTCCATTGTAGCAGTAACCAACCCAAGATAGGTGGCCCCAATTGTAAATGCCTGATTCCGAAACATCCTATCAAGAAAGCCCTCAGCGGCTTCAGTAGTCAACCCGGTAGAGGCGGTCAGTTCTACCCATACTTCCTCGCTGGGGATATTTGGTGTGTTCCCGGAAACAACACTCTTCGCAGTAGCAAAAGCTCCATAAGCTAATACATTTCCAGCTCCGTGAGTTCCTGAGTCGGCAATTGCCCAATGGCTTACTGTGCCCCAAGATCCGTTTGCTAGAGGAAACGTAACTGATCCATCCTGTGTTACCCTTCTCAATGCAGCCGGGCTGAAAGCAATAACTGTTCGGGCATAATTTCCAGAATTGGCGCATTCATTCATAGAAGCTCCGGTGGCTGCCTCCCCCGGGCTGCTAGTACACAATGCAAGATAGAGAGAAGCAACTGGCGAATATGCTTCCTCATTAAATATATGCTTAACAAGAGCAGCTTCCCCATAATTAGTCAAAGAACCCATTGGAACACCTCAATCAAACATAACATAGAAATTTAGAAGCTGGTTCCAACAAGACTTGGAACTTTAACAGACTCTTTAGTGCTAACTGTTCCAACCCTAGCCTCAAGACTCGGCCTATTAACATCAGCTTCTACTCTTGGTTTCTTCAAACTTACGTTGACATTCATTTTACTCCGAATCGCCTCCGCAACTTCCTGCAGAATCCTTGTTCGATACGATACATCCGAGCCACTCTGGATAATACTTATACTCCTGTGCAGTATCACAAGATCTGCCTCTGAAACTCCAGTAGAGGCACTGGTTACTATGGTCTCCAATGGTCGTCTTACATTAATCGCACCAGATTCCGCGGTTTCTGAAAGACTGCTTAAAGCAGAAATCAACTTCAGAAAGCCGTTTGGGGAAATAAGTACAGTATTTGGTGTTATGGAGGAGGAACTAAGATCAGAAGCAAATAAACGATTTATACTAATACTTGGGATTGCGACTCCCGACAAAGCATTTAGTGTACTTATTAATGTCTTTATCGGGACGAGAAGAGTAGAATCTGTTGACAGAGAAGTAGATCCAACAGCTGTGCTAAGATATCTATTTATTATTTGACTTGCGTTCTCTGGACTTATCGACAGGGATCCTAAACTAGTGGTAAAATCCCTGCGGACAGAGGAACCAGAAGTGGAAGTAGACGATCCACAACTTAGAGTGGATACCAACCTACGTACACAAATTACCTCAACAGAATCGGAGCAAGATGAATTAGAACTTAGTGTAGTGCTAAGACTAATTAGACGAGAACTAACAAAAGCATTAATTGCTTGATTATTAAGAGCAGAGGCATTAATAGTCATATACCGGACTTCTATGTTTTGATAGCAGCGGTCAAGCCAAAATGAAGCCCCTCAACCCCGCCAATGTCGGGAGGTTGCCATACCGAGTTGTTACCAGAGCCACATTCGTTACGTTTACCAGCCGAGAATCATTATGGGTTATAGGCCGGGATCTTGGTCACCCAGGCATGGGTCACAATTTGCCAGCCATTAGCATCGCTCGATCCTTGTTGTGTGGTAACTTTTATTGTCTGATCGGCCGTGAAATCATCGGTCCTGTCATGGATGGCGGCTCCCGCATTGGGAGAAATTGAAGCGGCGGCAACACTCGAAGATCCCGGAGTGCCAAGGCGCTCTATTTTATAGGTATATGGAATATAGGAATGTCGATACAGCGTAAATGTTACCTTAAATAGACCATCGGGTTCGTTTGCTATATCGTAAGTGAAGAGTACAGTTGATCCTATATAAGCCCTCTGCGTCTTTGTTGATGAGGGACTGGTCGATCGAATTAAATAGGTGATCTCGTATTTATCGTAAGCGGCGGACGAATTGGCCGTGATTGTATAGGAGATAATCGTCTGTTCAGATGTATTATTGTTCCAGTACTGTTCGACCTCCGTCTTGAGAACAACCACTCCTCCCGCGGCATTGGCCCCGGCAGCACCAGTAGCGCCTGTTGCTCCAGTCGCTCCAGTCGCTCCAGTTGCGCCAGTAGCACCAGTGGCTCCAGTAGGCCCAATAGGACCGGCTGCTCCAGCTGCCCCGCCAGCCCTCCAGTCTACATAAGAAGTTCCATCCGCCAATGTCCTTATTCTGCTTTTTACTGCATTGGAATAAGAGTTTGATGTTTCTACAACAAATGTAGCTACAGGCACATATTCCAAAATCAAAGAGGCGACAGTACCAAAATTTATAGCATGAATCTCAACATCTGCTCCAGTTCGTGCATTAGCAAGAGAGCTATATTCATTCTGACCAACAACCCATATAAATGGCTCCAATACATCATTAGTGGCATAAAGATGCATAAGAAGGAAATTGTTGTTTGACACTTCCGTAAGTTGCCACGCGGCGCCAGTCCATTGATTATAGGCCGCTCTGCCAGATCCGGTAGTTGTTACCACATAGCCAGAACTATTTACTTTGCGCCATGCTCCAGATGCTCCCGACAAATAGAAAAATGGGATTGATGCCGGAATCGTAAAATTCTGTGGGGCATCATCAGTTAGCGTATGTTGTATATCCTCATCCCAGATGACACCGCCATCGACTCCTATCTCAGCATGAGTATTGGAACTGCCGTTACCATCTGCTGTTACGTTATTAGGAGCAAGGCCAGACGCCCAGATTGCATGGCGCGTAGCATGTAGATACGCATGAGTAGTCGAATCCATGGTTTTACCATGGCGCTCGTCTCCAATTCTTAAAGCGGTGCTATTTGTTGCATCCCAATAAATAGCAGCAACAAAAGCGTATGTTGAGATAATTGCATCAGTGAATGAGGTTGTTTCTTCTAATGTACTTCCATCTAAATAAAGATAATGTAATCCTTCGGTAGTGCTGATTACTTTAGTTTTATTTCCAGTAAACGAATAATCAATGTTATTCGAGGTGTAATAACATGTCCCTATAGCCGAAAGAGTGAGAGTTCGAGTACCATTATCAAACGATATACTGCTCTGCCCCGTTCTATCAACAAAACCATTCTCATTTACTCCCGGTCCGGTTGGGCCTGTAGCTCCGGTAGCGCCTGTCGGGCCTGTTGCACCAGTTGCGCCCGTAGCGCCGGTAGCCCCAGTCAAACCAGTCAGCCCGGATGAGTATGCTAGGCTCGACCACGAATCGACACCATTACCTAGTTTATACTTTCCAGTGTCAATCTCAACACCAAGCTCTCCTTCGGCAAGTATTGGGTCTGCTGTGGTCCAATCAGCCGCCGCCCCACGACGAAGTTGTATCTGAACAGCCATTAGTTCACCACTACTGTATTACCACGACCTTCAAGCGTGGCTTTCGCCGCCAATCCGGTCGCACTTGGTGGAGCATTTGTTCCACCGGAAAGATCAACGGCTTGATTTTCGTAGAGAGTTGTTCCCCCTGTGCCGTCGAGCCCGACTAGCTCAACCAAAATGGCATCAACAACAGATTCGGTCAATGCGCATCCTGATATATCTACTGTATCCGCTTGCAATAGAGAGCCGAGTGTAATTGAGGCGAGAGATGCGTGGCTGGTCAATGACAAATTGGCAACTCTCATCAAAGACGATAGATCAATCTCGGTTATCAATGAAGATGTTATCGTAAGTCCGTTAGGAACTGTTTCTAGCGCGCTCAAATCCACTGTTGACAAAGATGAGCAATCCAAGATTATTAACGCACTTGCGGCAGTCAATGCTGGCAAAGAAACGGTTTCCAATAAAGTACAGTTACTCAGCTCAAAAGGCCCGTAATTTCCTTTATTGTCACCGACCACCACCAAAGAAGGAAGCGAAAGAGTAACCAATTCTGCAGAATCAGAGTAAAAACGTACATCTATCTGATCTAATACAGGCAGAGATATTGCGTCTATAAAGGAAGTAAATTTTAATCCACCGTTCACCCTAGTGAGTTCTGGTGCACTAAATGAACACCCAGAAACAGCACCTCTTACTTCAATAATAAGTCCAACCGGAAATATCTGCTTCAACGCTGGCGCACTAAATGCTCCGTCGAGCCAGATAAAGTTCGTAGCTGTAGTTGTATCAAAAACAATAGCCTCGACATTTGTCCATTCAACATCACCACACCCGGAAAAACTGACTCCAGTTATTTCCGTAAAATAGTCGGCACCAACACCTACAACGCAATCATAGGTTTCAAATACTCCGTTAACGTACGATCCTATGGGGGGCAGCACGGCTATAGGTGGATGCGTGCCAGTTGCTATCGTAATGGTAGGTGCTACTGGAGCACCGCCAGTAGCGCCCGTCGCTCCCGTTGCACCTGTAGCACCTGTAGCTCCGGTTGCTCCGGTAGGACCAGTGTCGCCCGTTGGTCCTGTACTCCCAACACCACCATAGGGGAGCGTATTCCACGGCGTCAGGCCATCTCCAAATTTTATTTTTCTCGTGTCAAGCTCCAGCCCGATCTCGCCTTCCGACAATGTTGGATTGGCGCTTGTCCAAGCTGTGCTAGCCCCACGTCTCAGTTGAACATGCTTTGGCATTGCTATATCGCTCCACAGTCAAATACGTCTATCCCACCATATACTGAGTACGGTGTTCCGCCATCTATATTAAGCAGCGCATCCCCAGTCGGGCCGGTATCACCAGTAGGGCCGGTCGGTCCGGTAGCTCCTGTTGCTCCGGTCGGGCCAGTAGGACCGGGTAAAGAACTCGAATACTCCGCCAGATCCGACAAAGTTTCAGCAGTAAGTCTTCCCTGTATTTTAGTTCCGGTCGGCCAAGCTCTTGCCACACTCCCTTCCTGTGCTCTGACTATCGTACAAGTATTCCCTGTCCGAGATGTCATCTTGACAATCTCATAATCAGTTCCATCATCGAAAGTCAGCTTTTCATATTGATCCCCCGTAGGAGAGCTTAACTTCGATCCATCACTTACTGAAACCGAAGTAGCTACATCAGTTACATCAGCAGTAGTAACCACGCTACGACTATCATTTGACCAAAGCTGATTCTCTATACCCATCTTACTAGCCTACTGCTATTTACTCTCTTGTATATTTTCTATTTATTCTTTATGAATTATGAAGCTAAGATCCTTCTCAACCATTCCGCTCCCTTCGGATTCTTGTCCTGTATAACACTAAAATTATATCTCAAGACAAGTCGAGGTATCATCATATTAACCGGCGCCCCGGTAAGATCATTAATTTTGACGACTGGCTTGTAACGGATCTGCTTCGCCCGAGCTAACACTTCCAAATATTTCCGTTTAATGATGATAGGCTGCCCAGGAATAATCATCTGAGATCGTCCTTGCACAAACAACTGAACCAAACTCGATTCTTTTTCATCCTGTGGTTCCGCTACCATTATCTCAACTGGTTCCTCTAGAAAGGCAAGCTGCTCTGCATAACTTTTTTCCAAGTTCGTTGTAATCACCAACTCACTCTCAGATATCACTTCCGCTTTTCCAGTCGCCGGAATGCTCTTTACAGCACCTTTTCCTACCATACTCTGAGCATCAATATCCACAATAATCTCCAAATTCTAATTTATTAAAAAGGAGGAGGCTAGTTGTCCAGCCTCCCCAACGCCCGGTTCAACGCCTTCCTTAACCCAGCGAGATCCACCGATACTGCTTGTTCTGAATAACCGGAAAAGTTATCGTGTCCCCGCTAACACCAATCAACCCAGAAGTCTCAAGAGTCCGATCTCCATTCGCAGCGGTCTTCACCCCATGCGCAGTAGCAATCCCTTCATACCACTCGAACGTGATCCGATCAGTCTCATTGACCACTTGCACAAACCGAGGAGTGAACCCCAGCTTGATCGAAGCATCCTCCGGAGTCACTCCGCTATCCAAATGAGATCCATTGGCAAAATGCAACAGATTTGCCGCGGAACTTGTACTACTCGTAATTGCCATATCATTTCACCT
>Ga0268298_10000311_pt1 | contig 62904 bp, 57 predicted proteins | sample WWTPWeurt_MetaG_FD_194462 | JGI IMG/M metagenome (GOLD analysis project Ga0268298, IMG submission 194462) | Activated sludge microbial communities from WWTP in Nijmegen, Gelderland, Netherland - WWTP Weurt | ecosystem: Engineered > WWTP > Aerobic digester > Activated sludge | place...
GTATTTTTTTAAGAGAATTTGTTTCTTAAAAAGAATATCTAAATCCTGTATAAATCATAGCACCAATTGCAGGCCCCCATACAAGGCTTCCATCAAAATAATTTCCAAAAGGATTTTTGCCATCAATAAATAAATGATGTTGTTTAAAGTTAGTTAGATTTTCGCCACCAACATATAACTCAAAACCACTTTTGAATTTTTTTGTAATTTGTGCTGCCATCTGAAAATAGTTTGGAGAATAGGCTGCAAACCGTTTGTTAATTGGGTTAGCTGTGGTTGATGGAATTCTTTTTTCACTCATCCATTGTGTAGTAAAATCAACCAACCAGCCTTTGCTTAATTCGTATTCTAAATTAATAAATGCTCTGTGCTGAGATTGTAATGGTTTTTGTAATCTTCCTGTTGTATAATCTGTTTGTACATCTAAAAATCTATACGCAATTCTTGTAGCTAAGTTTTGCAAAATATAAAAATTTAGTTCGGCCATTACAGTATTTGAAAATGATTTTCCTTTTAAATTATAGAAATGAATTTCTTGTGGATTTTTATCATAATCTACAACTGTTTGCTGGCTAAAGCTTGTTCTGTATAAATCTAAAGTAAAAAAGCTTTCTTTATTGTTTGTTCTAAATTTTTGCATAAAGCTTAAGCCAAAGTTTACTGCTTTTTCTGGCTCTAAACCATATTCATAATTATTGGTAGGATTATCAATAAAAAATTGTCTTGAGCTAATAAATGCATTAGAGTTTTCGGTAAAAATATTGGCCAATCTAAATCCAGTACCAACTGCAAATCTAAAAATGGTATTATTTGTGGCATCATATTTTACATGTAACCTTGGTGTAGTAATCCATCCAAAATTATTATGATAATCTTCTCTTATTCCAGCTATTAAAGATAAGTTAGGTGTAACAGTATAAGTATATTCAAAAAATGCTCCTGGTACCAGTTCTTTTCTATTATAATGTTTATTAAAAACATGCTCTTTAACATCATCGGCTACTATGCTTAAGCCAGTTTTAAATTTATGGTTGGTATTATTAATTATAGATTGATAAATTAAGTTACTATAAAAACCAGTTTGCTTTGCTTTATAATTAGTTAAACCATACACATTATTTATATTGCTATAACTACCAGATAATATTAAACCAATACTTCTATGTTTATATTTAGGAAAAATATACCCAATTTTTGCAGTAGCATTTAAAGCATCGTTATTTAGCATTACTCCATAATTGTTTGTAGTTAATTTGTCGGCAGTAGTAAAATTTTTGTTACCACCAATTCTTCTGTCAGAAACTCCTTTTAAAATCCAATGAATTCCAAGCCCATTTATATTGCTATAATCCCATCTGTTAGCAATATTTATTTGATGTCCTTTGGGTATATCTAAATAACCATCCTTGTTCATGTCATTTTTGGCTATAACACCATTGGCATGCACTAAAGTTGCAGTGCTCCATTTATCATTCAATTGCTTGGAAGTAACAAAATTTCCTTCCATTCTGCCCATTGTGTTTACATAACCATTGATAAAAAAAGGTTGCTTTGGGTTAGGCTTTTTTAATTCTACATTAATTTGTCCAGCTATACTCTCGTAGCCATTTACAACAGAGCCAATACCTTTGGTTACTTGAATATTTTCTATCCAAGGGCCTGGAATAAAATTAAAACCCATATTGCCAGCAACTCCTCTATACTCTGGTGTATTCTCTGTAATGGTTTGCGTATAACTACCTGCTAAACCTAATAGCTGAATTTGTTTTATTCCTGTAACTGCATCTGCATAACTTACATCAACTGTTGGGCTTGTTTCAAAACTTTCAGATAGGTTACAACAAGCAGCTTTGGTTAATTCTTTTGTACCTAAGTTTATTTGATTGCTGATAATTGTAGAAGACATATATCTGCTTCTTTTTACAGTAACTACCACATCATCTAAACTGTTTTTGCCTTTATGGCTTAAGGTTATAGTTAAAAATTCGTTCTCATTAACTTCAATACTATCTTTCTTAAAGTTTACATGGTTTATAGATAAATATGTGGCAGATTGGAAAGGAATTTCGAAAGCTCCTTTTGCATTGGTTTGTACCGAAAATTCATTTACCAAATCATGCACATTTACATGTGCAATTGGCATCATTTTACCACTGGTATTTTCTTCTAAAATAATGCCTCTTAATAAGTTTTTGGAAGTATTAAACTGATTACCTCTGGTATAATGACAACAATCTGGTAATTCGTTATACGTTTTATCTGAAGAGGAAAAATGTTCTGTATCGTGGCCAATATTAGCTACTGCTTTTTCAATATCTGCAACATTTAGTTTATCATTATCTAAACTAAAACTTAAAACCTGTGTGGCTAAATTATAGTTAATGTTAATTGCCCCTGCTGTTTTTGCTGCTTGTTCAATTCTCTCTTTACACATTTCGCAGCTACCTTTTACTTTAAAAGAATAGGTTTTATGTGTTTGTGCATTTACGTTTAAGCTTAGTAATAAGCATATAGTATATATTAATAAAGTTTTCACTTAATGAATTTTAAAATTTAAAAAATAATTTAAAAAAATAGAAAGTGGAAGCTATCTATATTAAATAACTACAATACTGTATGTAATGTTTTGGGGCATACTGTAAAGTATGCTGCTTAAAAAAGATTGGATAGTTTGAGTTTGGTTTTTCAAATAAATTTTGAAAACTGTAAGAATAGGTAATACAATGAATTTTTTTGGAAGAAACAGAAGCTTCTACAACAATATTATTGGTATTACTAACAGCATAGTTTAATTGATTGGGAGCAATAACCTGGCAACATTTATGTGCATGTTTAGGTATTGATTTTTTTTCTTTTGTACAGCAGGATTTTTTACAATGGCCAGGTATTGTATGTTTAGCATTATTAACAGCACAACAATCGTCTATTACAGCTTTACTGGTAAAAGTGCTAATACTAAAAATGAAAAATAATATGTATGCAATAATTTTTTGCATAGTGCAAAATTAGGCATTTGTGAGAAATTACAATGTTAATCTATAACAAAAAAGAGATTAATAGATAGATTCAAAAATTAAAATATGTTTAAATTACTTCTTTAACAACATTCCATATCACTTTTGGCTTTCCTAATGTGTAGTAATGTAATACAGGTACACCAAATTTTTTTAATGCCTTACTTTGGTGAATTAACCATTCCGTTCCAACAGTTTCTACATCTTCATCAGTTCTACATTTCATAATTTCTGTTGATAGTTCAGTTGGAATATCAACATGAAAAATACGTGGCAATACACTTAATTGTTTTTTGGATGTAATAGGTTTTAACCCTGGTATAATTGGTACAGTAACACCCATATTTCGGCATTGATTTACATAACTAAAAAACTTTTCGTTATCAAAAAACATTTGTGTCATAATATAATCTGCACCTGCATCTACTTTATTTTTTAACCTTTGTAAGTCAATTTCTAGATTTGGAGCTTCAAAATGCTTTTCTGGATATCCTGCGGTGCCAATGCAAAAATTAGTTTTTCCACCATCTCTAATATCATCATCTAAATAAATACCATGGTTTAAGTTTACAACCTGTTTTTGTAAGTCAATGGCATATTGGTGGCCACTTGGTTCTGGTAAAAAACTAGGTTCATTTTTTTCAGCATCTCCTCTTAATACCAATACATTGTTAATGCCTAAAAAGTTAAGGTCAATTAAAGCATCTTCACTTTCTCTTTTATTAAAACCTCCACAAATAAAATGTGGTACTGTATCAATTTTATAATGGTTCATTATAGCAGCACAAATACCTACTGTACCTGGCCTTTTTCTTATTTCAACTTTTTCAAAAGTGCCATCTTGTTTTTTCTTAAAAGCTGTTTCACTTCTATGATAAGTTACATTTATCCAACTTGGGTTAAACTCCATTAATGGGTCTAAATGATTGAATAAGGTTTGAATTGTTTTTCCTTTTAAAGGAGGTAATATTTCAAAAGACAGTAAGGTATCTTTTGCTTGTGCAATATGCTCTGTAACTTTCATTAAATAAAAAATATAGCTGCAAACATAATAAGTATTGGGTACTTTAAAAAGTGTATTGTTACAAAAAACTATTGTACTTTAATTACCGAAAAAAAATCTTTTTGGCTACCAGAATGGCCTACCCCATCTGCATCAAAACTTAACCATGCTGCATTAGTATCAATAAATCCATTATTATCTAAAAAAACCCAGCGTTTGTTTACCTTATCCGAAACATTGCCTCCTATAGTAATTACAATACCATTAATCTTATCTGTTTCAACCACTACATCACAATGTGAGATAGAATTTTCCTTGATTGAATGTAAGATATACTTCATTCCTTCTCTATTCTTGCAAAGTAAATCTCCTGGCTTTGGGTAAGCAGCTTCTTCTTCGGTAATATCATAAGCCCAAAATGGATTTTCGGTTAAGTTATTCTCTCTATTCTGTAAAGCTTTTCTTATATATTTTGCATGGTTAGGAGCATAAAAAAAATTATTGCCATAGCCTGCAGCCTTCATACACCATGAAATAAATGCAGAACTCCAAGGATTTCTATCTTGCCATTTTGTACTTTGAATTTGCTTGGTTGTAGGATGAAAATTTAAACAACTCCAATATTTTTTAACATGTTCAACCGAATTAAACTGTGTTTCAACTCTATTTACAGGATCGTTCCAAAAACAATATTCTTCTTGCACTATTTGCAAAAGATTGTTTTTAAAATTGAGTAAACTATCCGAACGTTCTGTTTGAGCAACAAGTGTACCACACCATACCAGCATATATACTAAAACTAGCAATTTCATTTAGCTAATATATGCTGCAAATACTTATTTACAAGCATCCATTTTAAAAATACCCATTAGTTGGTATCTTATATAATTTATAAATTATGATCTAATTTTTGCACAATTAATTTATTAATTAAAATAGGTATTTTTTAAGCAACTTTGCATCTTTATTATTATGCTATGCAACTATATTGTAATTCTTTAACCAACTATAAACGTTTATTAACCAAAGAAGTTAAAATTGGCGATTTGCTATTAGGAAACAATCATCCTATTAGGCTTCAAACAATGACTACAACCGATACCATGAATACTATTGCTACAGTTGAGCAAACTATTCGTTGTATTGAAGCAGGTGCAGAACTTGTAAGAATTACTGCTCCAAGTATAAAAGATGCAGAAAATTTACTACACATTAAAAATGAATTGCATAAACGTGGTTTTAAAATACCTTTAGTGGCAGATATACATTTTACACCCAAAGCTGCTGAAATATCTGCCAGAATAGTTGAAAAAGTTAGAGTAAACCCTGGCAATTATGTAGATAAAAAAAAATTTGAACAAATTGAATATACTGATGCAGAATATTTGGAGGAAATAGAGAGAATAAGAGAACGATTTACTCCTCTAATTAAAATTTGTAGAGAGTATGGTACTGCAATGAGAATTGGTACTAATCATGGTTCATTAAGTGATAGAATTATGAGCCGATATGGAGATACACCAATGGGTATGGTTGAAAGTGCAATGGAGTTTTTAAGAATTGCTCGAAACGAATCTTACCATAATATTTTACTAAGCATGAAAGCAAGTAACCCACAAGTAATGGTACAGGCTTATAGGTTACTTATACAACAAATGGAAACTGAGTTTGGTGAATGTTATCCACTGCATTTAGGTGTAACAGAAGCAGGTGACGGTGAAGATGGAAGAGTGAAAAGTGCAGCAGGTATTGGAACTTTATTGGAAGATGGTATTGGAGATACCATCAGGGTTTCTTTAACTGAAGATCCTGAATTTGAAATTCCTGTTTGTAAAGATTTAGTAAAAAGATACAGTTCAAATAACCAACAGTTAACTACCAAAGTTCCTGCTATAAATAAATTATCTTATAACCCTTTAGAATATAAAAGAAGAGAATCATTTGAAATAGAAAATATTGGCAAAACACATGTGCCTATTGTAATTGCTGATTTAAGCAAAGTAGAAACTATTTCACCAAATACTTTACGTAGTGTTGGTTATAGCTATAATTCTAGAACAGACAAATGGAATATTAGCGACCTTGCTGCTGATTATATTTTTATTGGAAATAAAACTTTAAACTTTGAACTACCAGGAACTTTAAAAGTAATTGTTTACCCTGCTACTTGGAGCCTTACAAATAATAAAGCAAAATATTTTCCAATATTTGATGCAAAAGCATTCATAGAAAATAATAAAAACAACTCCTCTACAAACTTTGTAATGGTAGATTGCTTTAGCGATGATACCACTATTAATGATTTTTCTTTTTTAGAAGAATTGGCTAAAGATAATACAGTTGTTTTATGCCTTTCATCTACCAATAAAAACAGCATGCAATCTATACGTAGAATGTATATAGAATTACAAAACAGAAATATAAAAAACCCAGTTGTAAATATTTGCGATAGCAATTGGCAAACAAATGACGAACATTTAATTCATTTTGCTACCGAAACAGGTGCCTTATTTTTAGATGGTTTTGGCGATGGTATTTGTTTAGGATTAACAAATAATAGTTATCAAAATGCTATCATTAATAACCAGCAAACAACTGGCAGAAATTATAGTAGCAACCAATCTATAGAACAGTTTATAAATAACACTGCATTCTCTATTTTGCAAGCAACTCGTACAAGAATTTCTAAAACAGAATATATTAGTTGTCCAAGCTGTGGCAGAACTTTATTTGATTTGCAAGAAACAACTGCAAAAATTAGAAATAGAACCAACCATTTAAAAGGAGTAAAAATTGCAATCATGGGCTGCATAGTTAATGGACCAGGTGAAATGGCTGATGCAGATTTTGGTTATGTTGGCAGCGGACCTGGAAAAATTACTTTGTACAAAGGGAAAGAAGTGGTAAAAAGAAATATTGACAGCAATATTGCAGTAGATGAATTAATTAATTTATTAAAAGAAAATAATGCTTGGATAGAGCCAGAACTAAATAAAGAAAATTAATTATAAAAAAACAACATTGAAAAATATCCAATGTTGCAACTTCAATAAAATAAGTTGATGAAAGATTAATCATTAAGTGAGTAAACACCCCCCATTTCAGATACTCTTAAAATTCTTCTCTTACCATTTTTAGATTCTAATAAAGATAAGTAATAATTTATTTCACCATTTGGGCTTGTTACTTCTATTACCTCTGTTAAGTTGTATAAAGGAAAAGGATAATTTTTAGTAAAATTCCTAATAGCATTTTCTGGCAATTTATCTAATGCAACAGGTTTTGAATAACCTAAATAACTACCATCAAAAAAATAATAGGCAGTAACAAATTCATTATTGTTGTTAAAACTTGCTTTTACAACATCTTTACTAATTTTCCATTCTACATTTTCTACAGATGGAAATGACTGTTGAAAATTTTCAATTATAATATTAGAAACTTTAAGGTCATCTGCTGCTTTTAATTTAAAAGAGAATGCGGTGCAAATAAGCATTATAAATAGTAACTTTTTCATTTTATTTAGTTTTAAAGATGATTTAATTAGTTTTCAATTTATTTGATGATGTAAAAATAAATTGGTTTAATAGCAAGATTAAGTAGTTATACATAAAACCAACCAATGGTAAAAAACACATGATGAACGGTAATCCAATAACGAATTTATATTTTCATTAATTCAACAAAACTCAATACAGAAAGCAGTTTCAACACATTTCTTAAAAAAATTAAAATTAATGTTATGGTTTGGTTAAATTATAATTTTGGTTTTAATAACCTACTTTTATTAAAATATTTATAACGGAATGAAAGAATTTTTAGTAATAGTGTTGCTAATAATATGCACCTCCTTTAAAAGTTTGGCACAAACAAATGAAAAAGACATTTCTATTAAAATAAATAATGGAGTACTGGATGGTACTTTAACAACAACAAACAACCATGCAGTATTGGCCATTATAATTGCAGGTTCTGGCCCTACAGATAGAGATGGAAACAACATTGCAGGAGTATCGGCAAATACTTATAAAATGTTAGCAGCAGAACTACAAAAAAATAACATAGCAACAATTAGATACGATAAAAGAGGTGTTGGTAAAAGTCTGCAAAAAAATAGTAGTGAAGATAGTTTAAGGTTTGAAGATTATATTAATGATGCAATAACATTTTATCATTACGCTATTGACAGCTTAGGATATAAAAAAATTTTCTTCATTGGCCATAGCGAAGGCTCTTTAATTGCAATAGTAGCTGCACAACAAGTTAATGTAATGGGTGTTGTATCTATTAGTGGTGCAGGTAGGCCTATTGATGAAGTAATATTAAGCCAATTAGAATCAAAAGAAGAAGTAGTATATCAACAAGCCAGAGATATATTTACTATTTTAAAAAATGGTAAAACCATACATGATGTACCAAAATATTTATATGCATTGTTTCGGCCATCGGTACAACCATATATGATTTCCTGGTTAAAATATAACCCTGCCGATGAAATAAAAAAAATTAAACCTCCTGTATTAATTATCAATGGCACATGCGATATACAAACAAAACCATCAGAAGCACAAATATTGTATATGGCAAATACCAAAAACAAAATTGTGCTAATAAAAAAAATGACACACACTTTAAAAAACGCATCAGATGATTGTGAAGATATTGGAATGAAAACTTATACAGATAAAACGCTACCAATTAATGAAGAATTGATAATAAACATTTCAAAATTTATAAACTAATAATTAATTGAACTATTTAGCACATGCATACTTATCTTTTAATAAAGAAGATATATTAATTGGTAATATGATTAGCGATTTTATAAAAGGTAAGAGAAAATTTGATTACCCATTGCAAATACAAAAAGGTATTCAATTGCATCGTAATATAGATAGTTTTACAGATAACCATTTTGCAACTAAAGAAGCCAAACAAATTTTCAAGCCAGTTGTTGGCTTATATGCTGGTGCATTTATAGATGTAGTGTACGATCATTTTTTAGCAATAGATAAAACCGAATTTGAAACAGAAAGTCATTTGAATAATTTTACTCAAACTACCTATAAAAGTTTAATGCATAACTATAGTTTAATGCCACCAATTTTTCAGCAAATGTTATTAAAAATGAAAGCACAAAACTGGTTGTTTAACTACCAATTTTTATGGGGTATTGAAAAAAGTTTTGAAGGTGTAGTACATCGTGCAAAATATTTGCAAAGTTCTACTTTGGTGTATAATTTATTTATTCAAAACTACTCGAGTTTGCAAAATTATTATTCCTTATTTTTTAAAGATGTAAAAGCATTTTCATTTAATGAATTTTCAAGTTTAATAAGTAAATAAATTTTTAAGAAAAATAAAATATGCAAACTAATTACGAAAAGATAATTATAGTAGGACAAGGTTTATGTGGAACATTTTTATCTATGTATTTACACCTGGCTGGTAAAGAAATAGTAGTATATAATCTTCCCAAAAAAAACTCCTCAAGTATTGTAACTAGTGGAGTAATAAACCCAGTAACAGGAAGAAGAATTGTAAGAACATGGATGATTGAAGAAATTATGCCTTTTGCAGTAAATGCCTATCAAAAAGTGGAGCAATTATTACAAACTTCAATTATTAAGCAATGTAATATTTTAGACTTTCATCCTACACCCCAAATGAAAATTGCTTTTGATGATAGAATAAATGAGGAGCCATTTTTACAAAAACCATCCAATCAAAATCAATGGAACGAATACTTAAACTATCATTTTGGTTTTGGAGAAATTAACCCTTGCTGGCAAATAGATATTCAAAATCTTTTACAAAGTTGGAGAGAATATTTACTTACAAATAGGCTATTAAAAGAAGAATATTTTTCTGAAGAGCAAATTAATTTGCATAAAAATAATTTAGTTATTTATTGCGATGGAGCTGATAACACAACCAATTCTTACTTTAAATTATTACCTTATGCATTAAATAAGGGCGAAGCTTTAATAGCTGAAATAAACGATTTGCCAAGAAAAAATATTTATAAACAAACCTGTGCAATTGTACCATACAAAAAAGATTTATGGTGGATTGGCTCCAATTATGAATGGAATTTTGAAAATGATTTACCCAGTAACCACTTTAGAGAAGATATGGAAGCAAGGTTGAAAAGTTTTCTTAAAATTCCTTATAAAATTGTTGAACATATAGCTGCTATAAGGCCTGCAAATATTGAAAGAAGGCCATTCATTGGCTTTCATCCTATTCATCAAAATATTGGAATTTTAAATGGCATGGGTACAAAAGGCTGTTCTTTAGCACCATATTTTGCCCATCAATTTTCAAATTATATTGTACAAGGAACAGCAATTCATTCTATGGCAGATATTAAAAGATTTTCTGGCATCTTATCTAAAAATTAATACTTCTATAAAAATACTTTTCTTTGCAACTTTCAAAACAGTTATAATAAAAAAAGTATGTGGTATAAACTTGGGCAGTTTATTTTAAAAAATAGGCTATTACTATTAATAGCTTTACTTATTACAACTGCCTTAATGGGGTTTTTCGCATCTAAAGTAAAATTAAGCTACGAGTTTACTAGAGCCATTCCTACAGATAATATTAAATACAAAGATTATCAGCAGTTCAGACAAAAATTTGGAGATGATGGCAACACAATGGTTTTTGGAATTGAAAGCAACCAATTTTTCACACCTTCAATATTTAATGAGGTAGCAAATTTTCATAAAAACTTAAAACAAATACCTGGTGTTACAAATGTTTTAAGCATACCCGAAGCAGTAACCTTAGTAAAAGATTCGGTTGGAGAAAAATTATTACCCCAAAAAATATTTAATGCCCCGTACACAACTCAAGAAAATTTAGATATAGATAAAACCTTGTTTTTATCCTTGCCTTTTTATAATTCACTTTTATATAATGCTAATACAAATGCTTATATAATTGGTGTTCAGCTAAACAAAGACAGCGTAAATAGTAAAAGTAGAACAGAGTTAATAAACAATGTAATGGCACAAGCTAAAACATTCGAAAAAAATACAAATATTAGTTTGCATACTAGTGGCTTGCCTTTTATAAGAACAACAATTGGTAATAGAATTAAAGATGAAATGAATTGGTTTTTAATAGGCTCATTAGTTTTATCAGCTATTACCTTAATGCTCTTTTTTAGAAGTTTAAGTGCTACAGTAATGAGTTTACTGGTTGTACTTTTTGGTGTTGTTTGGAGCTTGGGAACAATAGTATTATTAGGTTACAAAATAACATTGTTAACTGCTTTAATACCACCTTTAATTGTTGTAATTGGCATTCCTAATTGTATCTACTTTTTAAACAAATACCATTCTACATTTAAAGAAACAGGCAATAAAAATCATGCATTAGTTACTATGGTTGGGCGTATGGGTGTTGTTACACTTTTTTGCAATATTGCCGCAGCTATTGGTTTTGCAGTATTTGCATTTACAAAAAGTAATTTATTAATTGAGTTTGCTATTGTATCAGGCATAAACATTATGGCTTTATTTATTATTTCATTAATTTTTATTCCTATTGTTTTAAGTTATTTGCCAGAACCTAAACCAAAACATGTTAAATATTTAGATAATAAAATTTTAGAAAAACTATTAGTAAAAATAGAACGTTGGTCATTAAACAATGCAAAGTGGATTTATACCTTAACAATAATTTTTTGCACTTTAGCTATTATAGGTTTTTTAAAATTAAAAAGCGAAGGATTTATAGTAGATGATTTACCTAAACAAGATAAAATTTATACCGACTTAAAATGGTTTGAAAAAAACATGAAAGGTGTAATGCCATTAGAAATAATGGTTGATACCAAAAAGAAAAATGGGTTATTACGCAACATGAACCCAATAAATAAAATTGAGGAACTATCTACTTACATTGCAAGTAAAGAAGAAGCAGCAAGACCTATGAGTTTTGTAGAGGGATTAAAATTTGCAAAGCAAGCATATTATGATGGAGACAGTTTAAGCTATGCAGTACCTTACGAAGGTGATATGGCTTTTTTGGGGCCTTATTTAAAATCTAATAATTCAAGCGATACGGTTGGTGCAAAAAAACAAAATACTACTAGTTTGCTTAATGGTTTTATGGATAGTACAAGGCAAACTGCAAGAATAAGTGTTAACACAAAAGACATTGGAAACGTTCAATTGCCTTTATTACTTAAAGATTTAGAAAAAAAAGCAGCCGAAATTTTTGATACATCTGCTTATAAAATTACGTTTACTGGTACAAGTGTTACATTTTTAGAAGGTAGTAGTTTTATAATTTCTGGTTTAAAAGAAAGTATCCTTTACGCATTTTTATTAATTGCATTTTGTATGCTATACCTTTTTAAATCTGTTAGAATTTTATTTTGTTCTTTAATTCCAAACATTGTTCCATTATTATTAACTGCAGGCTTAATGGGTTGGGCTGGTATAAGGTTAACACCTGCAACTGTTTTAATTTTTAGTGTTGCTTTAGGTATTGTGATAGACGTAACCATTCGTTTTTTAGTTAACTACAAACAAGAATTACCACACTATAATAACCAAACCATACCAACACTTATACAAACTATTAAACACACAGGCATAAGCATTATCTATACATCATTGGTATTAATTGCAGGTTTTATTATTTTTAGTTTTAGTGGTTTTAATAGTACTCAATCTTTAGGTTGGCTAACTTCTTTTACATTGGTTACTGGTACCATAACTAATTTATTATTATTACCTGTATTATTAATTTCATTACAAAAAAAATCAAAAGAGAAAAGCTAATTTTTTAAGCTATGGCAGGCATTTACATACATATTCCTTTTTGCAAACAAGCCTGTCATTATTGCAACTTTCATTTTAGCACATTACACAACAATATGCCTGAAATGCTTGATGCTATTATAAAAGAAGCATCATTACAAAAAAATTATCTTCAGGAAGCTATTGAAACAATTTATTTAGGAGGTGGCACACCAAGTATTTATAAACCTTCTGATATTGAAAAAATAATTACTCATTTACATCAAACATTTACAGTAATACCCAATGTTGAAATAACCTTAGAAGCAAATCCAGATGATATTACTGAAGAAAAATTACAACAATGGAAAAACATTGGCATAAACAGATTGAGTATAGGTATTCAAAGTTTTGTAGAAGAAGATTTAAAATGGATGAATAGAGCACACAACAGTTTTCAAGCACTACACTGTTTACAAATAGCCACAAAATATTTCAACAATATTACTGTTGATTTAATTTATGGAACTCCATATTTAACCAATGAACAATGGAAAAAAAACATTGATACAGTTGTACAATTTAATATTCCACATATTTCCTGTTATGCACTTACAGTAGAGCCTAAAACAGTTTTACATACATTAATTCAAAAAAATAAATTACCCAATATTGATATAGAAAAACAAGCACAACATTTTGAAATATTAACCAATACCTTAGCTAAAGCACATTATGAGCATTACGAAATAAGTAATTTTGCAACAAGTGGTTTTAGAAGTAAGCACAACAGCAGTTATTGGCAAGGAAAACATTACTTAGGTTTCGGACCATCTGCACATTCATTTAATGGCATTTCAAGGCAATGGAATATAAGTAACAATGCTTTGTACTTTAAAAGTATAGCTCAAAATAAAGTTCTTTATGAAATAGAAATATTAACAACAAAGCAACAGTTGAACGAATATATTATGACCGCTTTACGAACAATAGAAGGAATATCGTTACAACATGTTAAAGAAAATTTTAGCGAAGAAGAAAAAGAAAAATTATTAAGCAGGAGTAAAAAATTAATTACCCAACAATTATTAAGTATAGAAAATAATTTTTTAAAACTTACTCCGCAAGCAAAATTTTTAGCAGATGGTATTGCTGCAGATTTGTTTGTAGATTAGAAATAACACATACTTAGTATTTATTTTCAGCCTTTGCTTTCTTCATCCAAGTAATTAAGCCTGCAATAGCCAATACAAGCAATACTATATACTGAACACTAGTAAATACTAATGATTTTACAAAATATAATGGTATAGATGTAATATTGGTAGCTATCCACCACCACCAACTTTCTACTTTCTTTTTAGCCATCAACCACATACCTGTAAAAGCTGTAGCAGTTGCAAAAGCATCTGCAGCAGGAATAACACCTTCAAAAAAGTATTGTTTAGCTAAATGTAATGCAGTAAAACATATTGCAAAAACAACAGCAAAAAAACAAAGTTGTTCTATCCATTCTTTTTTAGTACTGTACGAAATATGCAAAACAATTTCATGGCTTTGTTTATCTTTTCTAGTCCAAAGCCACCAGCCATAAATGCTCATAATGGTATAATAAAAATTAACAGTTGCCTCGCCCAACAAATGGTGCTTAAAACTAATGTACACATACATAATAGTGTTAATTAATCCAACAGGATACACTAAAATATTTTCTTTTCTGCTAAACCAAACACTTGCAATACCTGCAAAAACTGCAACTAACTCGTACCATTGTGTTTGCTGTACTCCTGAAACTAATTGTTGGGTAAATATTTCAAAAGTCATTGCTTACTTTTTTAAATAATTCTATTTGCTTGGGTACAATATTAAAACTCTTTCTGTGGTATTTACTTAGTCCAAATTGTTCAATGGCTTTTCTGTGTTGCAAAGTGCCATAACCTTTATTTTTATTCCATCCATACATTGAAAATTCATGATGTAATTGTTGCATAAATTCATCTCTGTATGTTTTTGCTAAAACACTTGCAGCAGCAATAGAAGCAAATTTACCATCGCCTTTAACAATGCAATGATGTTTAATTTTTTTATACTGCAAAAATCTATTGCCATCAATCAGTAACAAATCTGGCTTTAATTTTAAATTATCTAATGCAAGATGCATGGCTTTAAAACTTGCTTTTAAAATATTAATCTTATCTATTTCATTATTATCAATCTTACTTACAGCATAAGCCAAAGCATTTTGCTCAATATACCATCGCAATTCATTTCTATCTTTTTCTTTTACTTGTTTGCTATCATTTAATAGAGGGTGAAAAAAATGGTTGGGTAAAATTACAGCAGCTGCAAAAACAGGACCTGCATAACATCCACGACCAGCTTCATCGCAGCCAGCCTCAATTATATTTTCCTGATAATATGGTTGCAGCATATTGCAATAATACACTTTATACTCTGTTCTTTCAATAGTTTACTTTCAACAAAAACCTCATTAGGCAGGTATAAAATAAAATATTAACAATAGGCAATTCAAAATAAAAATTCAGTATCTTTAAAAGAAATAATTATAATAATAATGAGTGGGGGTTAATTAAAATTAGTTTGGTAAATACATTTTAGAATGAAAAAATATTTTGTAGGTTTTTGGTACAGTATGCCTGTACAATTACTGTTTCTGCATTTTAGAAAATATCAAATATTTTTAGTTTTATGGTATGTTTTATTTGCAACTGTTGGCGGAATTTTTTTAAACAACTTCGGTGCTAGCTCACTATTTCTTGCTCCAGAATATTTTAACGAGGTTAGTTTTTCCAGTACAGCCATAGTAGGCTTTTCTATTGGTGTTTTTATAATGAGTTGGAATATCACAACTTTTATTTTACATGGCAAACACATACAGTTTCTTGCTTCTACAGCTCAACCATTTCTAAAATATTGTATCAATAATGCAGTATTACCAATTTTATTTTTAATATTTTATTTTTTTAGTGCCCTACAGTATAATAATCAAAAAGAGCTAAAACCAATTGTAGAAATAGCTTTACTAAGCAGTGGTTTTTTAATCGGATTCTTTTTATCCATCACTATATCATTTATGTATTTTTTTAGTGCCGATAAAAGAATATATAAGAACATGGCTACAGTAATTCACGAAGCCAATAAAAACTATGCTATTGCATTTACAGAAAACCCATTACCAAAAGAAAAAAGTCAAATAAGAATTGATTGGTTTTTTAGTGCCAGAATGCACTTACGCAAACCAAGAGATATAAGGCATTACTCAACCGATTTTTTAGATAGAATTTTTAAGCAACACCATTTAGCTGCAATACTTGCATTTTTCTTAGCTTTTATAGCATTAATAGCATTAGGTTTTTCGTCAGACTCTAGGGTATTTCAAATTCCTGCTGCAGCTAGTGTAACCATTTTTTTTGCTCTAATCATTGCTTTTGGTGGAGCATTTACATTGTTTCTTAAATCTTGGAGTATTCCAATAATTATTCTTTTATATGTTTTATTAAATAGTTTGTACAAGTACAATATTTTAGACTTAAGAAACAAAGCTTATGGTTTGAATTATGAAAATAAAAACAACCGACCTGAATATAGTAAAGAAAGTATTTATGCTTTAGCAAGCAAAGAAAATATAGAGAATGACAAACTAACTTTTTTAAAAAGATTATTACACTGGAAAGCCAATCAAACAGAAGACCTACCCATATTATACATCATTAATACAAGTGGTGGCGGAGTTAGAAGTTCTACTTTTACATTTAGTGTGTTGCAAATGTTAGACTCTGTTGTATTCAACGGAAATTTAATGAAAAAAACTTTTTTTATCAATGGTGCATCTGGTGGTATGTTAGGTGCTGCTTATTATAGAGAATTGTATTTTCGTAAGCAACAAGGCTTTAATATAAATCTTCAAAACAAACAATATTTAGATGATATTTCTAAAGATTTACTAAACCCCATATTCTCTTCTTTTGTTAGTAGAGATATTATTGGACCTGTTCAAAAATTTAAAAAATTTGGATATGAATATGTGAAAGATAGAGGCTATGCTTTTGAAAGATCTTTAAACGTTAATACAAGAGGTTATTTAAATAAAAGATTAATAGATTATGCCGAAGTGGAAAACAAAGCAATTATACCTACCATGTTTTTTAATAGTACTATTAGCACCGATGGTAGAAAATTTGTAATGTGCTCCCAACCTGTTAGGTTTTTAATGAATCATGTTAATGCAAATGATTTATCTTCTGAACCTGCACCAGATATTATTGATTTTAATAGCTTTTTTAGCAAGCAAAATAGCAACAATATTGGTATTTTAAGTGCATTAAGAATGAATGCTACTTTTCCTTACGTTTTACCCAATGTTTGGCTGCCAACCAATCCTGTTATTGATGTTATGGATGCAGGATTAAGAGATAATTTTGGACAAGAAAACACTTTGCGTTTTATAGAAGTTTATAAAAATTGGTTAAAAGAAAATACTTCTAAAGTAGTTATCATTCAAATAAGAGATAGAAGTATAAACGACTGGGATGAGGTGGAGAAAAATAAAAGCTTATGGAGTGCATTTACCAAGCCTGCATTCTTATTGCAATATAACTGGTATAGACTGCAAGATTATTACCAACATGCCCAGTTAGAGTATATGAATGAAAGTTATGGCAGTAATTTACAACAAGTAAGCTTTCAATATGTTCCATCTAACAAAAGCAAAGCTGCAAGCTTAAGTTTTCATTTAACTACTAACGAAAAAAAAGAAATCTTAAACTCTCTTCATAATAAAGTAAATGTGGATGAATTAACCAAGCTTAAAAATTTTTTAGTAGAAAAAGAAGATTAATTACAAAAAAAATACCCTTAAAAAAAGGGTATTAAAAAATGTAAGCAATAAATAAATGCTACTTTTTTAATGCATCTCTAATTTCAATTAAAAGTTTGTCGGTAGATGAAGGTTCTGCTGGAGCTGCAGGTGCCTCCTCTTGTTTTTTCTTCATTCTGTTAATAGCTTTAATTACCATAAACATTACAAAAGCAACAATAATAAACTCAATAGTTACCGAAATAAAAGAACCATACTTAATAGCTACTTCTTCTGTACCTGCTACTTTATCTGCATCTTTTAAAACAAACTTCCAGTCAGATAAGTCTTTACCTTGTATCATACCTACTAAAGGCATCACCATACCATTAATAAAAGCTCCTGTAACTTTTGTAAAAGCAGCACCCATTACAAAGCCTACTGCTAAATCTATAAGGCTGCCCTTCATGGCAAACTCCTTAAATTCTTTCATCATTCCCATAATTAGTTAGTTTTAGTTAATAATTATGTCAAATTTAGGTTTAAGCTAGGAAAAATGGTTAGAAAGAAATTTATTTTCAAAAAAAATCATCTCTAGTTTTTATTAAAAATTCTTACCCTAATTACAACTAATTACCATTCATATTATTTCTTTACCATTGTTATATTATTTAACGTTAATACAACAGTTAAACGATTATTTTCGTACATAAGATTATTCCCAATCAACTCTCCCATTTATGAAAAAAATTTTATTTGCTTTCATTTGTTTAATGTTAATTCAAGTAGTTCATGCTCAAAATAGTACTAGCCTTAAAGGAAAAGTAACAGATACACTTTCAAAACAAAATTTAAAAGATGCATCTATAAGCATGTTAAACGCAAAAGATTCCACAGTTGAATCTTTTGGCCTTGCCAAAACAGATGGAACCTTTGAAATAAAAGGCTTTGCTATGGGCTCTTACCTTTTACAAATAAGTTTTAATGGTTATGAATCCTATTTTAAATCAGTTGTTTTTAATAAACAAAATCCAACCTTAGATTTAGGTACTATTATCTTAAAACCACAAGCAAAAGAGTTAGAGGGTGTTTCGGTTGTTGCTGCTCCTATACAAGTTAAAGGAGATACAACAGAATTTAATGCAGGAAGTTTTAAAACAAAACCCAATGCTACAGCAGAAGATTTATTAAAAAAATTACCTGGTGTACAAGTAGAAAAAGATGGCTCTGTTAAAGCACAAGGACAAACAGTAAAACGTGTTTTAGTAGATGGGAAAAGATTTTTTGGCGATGACCCTACTACTGCAACAAGAAATTTACCCACCGATGTAATTGATAAAGTACAGGTTTATGATGCACAAAGCGATCAAAGTTCTTTTAGTGGTTTTGATGATGGCAACAGAGATAAAACAATTAATATTATTACAAAAAAAGACAGGCGTAAAGGCTATTTTGGAAAACTTAGTATAGGTGCAGGAAATAATGAACGGTATGCAACTAATGCAAATTTTAATAGGTTTAATGGCAATCAGCAAATTTCATTTATTGGTCAAGGAAATAATATTAACCAACAAAATTTTTCAATGCAGGATTTATTTGGCACAATGAACTCTGCAGGAGGCCGTGGTGGTGGTGGAATGTTTGGAGGTGGAATGAGAGGTGGTAATTTAGGAAACTTTTTAACAACAAACCAAGCAGGTATTGCTACAACATGGGCAGCAGGCTTAAACTACAACGATGTTTGGAGCAAAAAAACAAGTGTAAGTGGCAGTTACTTCTATAACAATATGAAAAGAAATAACGACAACGAAAGCCATACCGAAACCTTTGTAACTAACGATTCTTCTCAGTTCAACAACAACAACACTTTTTCAAATTATCTTAATCAAAACCACCGATTTAATTTTGAATTTGACCATAAATTCGACTCTGTAAATTCATTACTGGTTCGTCCTAATTTTTCTTATCAAATTAGCGATAATAACCAACAAACCATTTCAACTCTTACAAAGGGAAAGTTGGTTAATTTAAGCAATGTACAACAAGTTACAAATAGCCAAAACACAGGTTACAACTTTAGTACAAGCATTTTACTAAGGCATAAATTTAAAAAACGTGGACGCACTATTTCTCTAAACCTTACACCAGGTTTAAGTAATAACGAATCAGACGGTAGCAATATTTCTTATAACGATATTTATACCATAAATGGAATAGTGAAAGACACCATCAATCAAATAAACAGTAATGATAGAAATGGTAGAACTTTTAGTAGTAACTTATCTTATACAGAGCCCATTACTAAAAAAAGTCAATTAGAGTTAAGCTATAATTACAATTACAGTAAAAACAATTCCAATCAACAAACTTTAATGTACAATAAACAAACTAATAGTTTTGATATAATTGTACCCAACCTTACCAATAAGTTCGAAAACACCAATACCTCTAATAAATTTAATGCTAATTATCGTGTACAACTAACTAAAGAGTGGAGCTACACTTTAGGCATGGGTGTACAGTTTGCAGAGCTTACAAGTATAAATAATACTAAGGCAACCAAGTTAAGCAATACATTCACTAATTATTTTCCATCTGTACAATTACACTATAGTAAAAACAGAACTAAAAATTTAAGATTGGTTTATAGGGGGCAAACCAATGCACCATCCATAACACAACTACAAGATGTAATTGATAATAGCAACCAATTAAATATAAGAAATGGTAATGCAGGTTTAGAGCAAGAGTTTCAGCACAATTTCAATTTATTTTATACCAATTTTGATGTAATTACTTTTAAAAACTTCTTTGTAAGTATTAACGGAAGTTTTACTCAAAATAAAATTGGCAATAGTGTTATTCAAAATACTGGCACAACACCAACAGTTGTAGATGGAATAGTTCTTATACCTGGTGCACAATATACAAAGCCCATTAACTTAAATGGTGCAATGAATATTTTTGGTTTTATTAATTATGGATTTCCTATAAAAAAACCTAAATCTAATTTAAACTTTTCAACTACTATGTCGTATATAAAAGATGTAAACCTTTACAACCAAACTAAAAATTATACGCATAATTATATTATTGGCGAAAGAGTAAATTATAATATGAATGTAAAAGAAGTTTTTGATGTAAACTTTGCCAGTTCTTCCTCTTACACTTTTGCCAGATACACTTTAAATAACGAGCAAAATGGCGATTATTTTACTCAAACATTTTCTATAGAGCCTACCTATTCATCAAAATCAGGTTGGATTATTGGCAGCGATTTTGATTTAACTATAAATCGTGGTCAAAGTGCTGGTTATAACCAAACCATCCCTTTATGGAATGCTTCTATTGCCAAAACAATATTTAAAAATAAAAGTGGCGAAATAAAATTTAGTGTGTTTGATTTACTAAATCAAAACAAAAGTATAAATAGAACTGTAGAGCAAAACTATATTCAAGATACCAGATCGCAAGTTTTAACACGTTACTTTATGCTATCATTTACTTATAACTTAAGAAAATTTGCTGGAAAAGGGCAACAAATGCCTCCATTTATGAGAGGTATGATGCGTAATGCTCAACCAAGAATGATGCGTATGCATTAATCATAAAATCAATTTTGGTACTTGCCAATAATCTTTACTATTTTGTGCCAATTTAATTTATTAAGTTGGCATATTTATTATATATAGATTCCGTTTTTGATACAGCAAATATTTATTTAACAAATAATGAGCAAATAATTTTTGCCGATAAAAGTCTCGAACAAAAAAACCATGCTTCATTTATTCAAGCTGCAATTCAAAAAAACTTTCAGAAAACCCAAATTAATTTACAATCAATAAATGGCATTGTAGTTGTAAATGGACCAGGAAGTTATACAGGCGTAAGAGTTGGTTTAGCAACAGCAAAAGGCTTGTGTTATGCACTAAATATTCCATTAGTTTTATTAAATACTTTAGATATAATGGCATTTGAAATGAAGAGTAACTTATCTAAATTTATTCCTCTAGCTAACTCTACATTACCAATATTATTTTGCCCAATGATTGATGCCCGAAGAATGGAAGTATTTACAGCCCTGTATAATCATAATTTAAATTATATTATAAAACCTTGTGCAAGTGTATTAAACGAATTTAGTTTTGAAAATGAACTAAAAGAAAATACTATTTTTTTTAACGGAAATGGGAGCAATAAATTAAAAGAAGTGTTAAAAAATCCTAATGCAATTTTTACTGATTTACTATTTCAAGCATCTACATTAATTCAATTGGGGCTTAATCAATTTAATAAAAATAACTTTTCTGACTTAGCATATAGCCAACCTTTTTATACAAAAGAATTCTATACAACTGCATCCGCCATTAGTAAAATTAAAGGTTTAGATAAATAATTTTTATTTGAAAAAAAAAAATTGTATAAATTTACATCCTCTTTAACCCCTAATTTTAATAACAATGAACCAAACAAACATTGTATTGTCTAATGGAGAGTTGTCGTTACAAATTGATCCCCTAAGAGTAAAAAAGTCTGCAATGGTTATTCGGGCTCTCAATCATAAACTTCGTCAGCAAATGATTAAGTTAATAGATGAAGTAAAAACTATAACCGTTACTGATATTTATGTAAAGCTTAGGCTAGAGCAATCTGTAGCATCGCAGCACCTAGCTGTTTTAAGAAAAGTTGGTATTGTAGCTACTAAAAGAGATGGTAAAAAGATTTTTTATTCTGTCAATTATCATCGCTTACAACACATATTAAATACAAGTAACAACTTATTAAATTAAACAATTTTTAAAAAATCCGTAGTAAATACGGATTTTTTATTACTACTGTTCCTTAATACAGTCATCAATAAATTGTAATAATTGTATTCTTCCTTCTTTTTTTTCAGCACTTGTAATAAAACTTTGTGGTAAAAACTGCCAGGTTTCTCTCATTTTATTTAAAAAAAGCTGTTCATTTCTTTTCACTACAAGTGGTTTTTCTTTATCTGCTTTAGTAAATACTAATACAAAAGGAATTTGCCATTTACCTAATTTATCTAAAAAATCTAAATCATTTTTTTGAGGGCTGTGCCTACTATCTATTAATACAAAAACATTTATCAAGTTCTCTCTCTTTCTCATGTAGTGTTCAATCATTTGCTCCCATCTATTTCTATCTTTTTGAGAACGTTTGGCATAACCATAACCAGGCAAATCAACCAAATACCAACTATCATTTACAATAAAATGATTAATTAATTGGGTTTTACCAGGTGTACCAGATGTTTTAGCTAAATTTTTCTGGTTTACCAACATATTAATTAAAGACGATTTTCCAACATTACTTCTACCAATAAATGCAAATTCTGGCTTATCTGCAACAGGGCATTTATCAAACGTAGGCGATGAAATAAGGTATTTAGCAGTTTTAATTTGCATAATGTAAAAATAAAGTTATATAGCAACCAGCCAAATATCTAATCTTGTTTTACTAAATAGGTTAGTAAATTGTATAATTGCCATTAAAACTTTAATTTTGCACCACTTTTCAGTTTTTTAAACATTTTAAAAATTTAACTCATGGTAAAAGTTGCTATTAATGGTTTTGGACGAATTGGTCGTTTAGTATTTCGTCAAATTTATAACATGCAAGGTATAGATGTTGTTGCAATCAACGATTTAACCTCTCCTGCAGTGTTAGCACATTTATTAAAATACGATAGTGCACAAGGGCGTTTTAATGCAGAGGTTTCTGCTACAGAAGATGCCATTGTTGTTAATGGAGATACAGTAAAAATATATGCTCAAAAAGATCCTGCTCAAATTCCTTGGGGAAGCCATGGAGTAGATGTTGTAATTGAATCAACAGGCTTCTTTACAGATAAAGATAAAGCAGCAGCACACTTAACAGCTGGTGCAAAACGTGTAGTAATTTCTGCTCCTGCAACAGGCGATTTAAAAACAGTTGTTTATAATGTAAATCATAGCATTTTAGATGGTTCAGAAACTATCATTAGCTGTGCATCTTGTACTACTAATTGCTTAGCTCCAATGGCTAAAGCTTTAAACGATAATTTTGGTTTAGTTGCAGGCAGCATGACCACAATTCATGCTTACACAAACGACCAAAATACTTTAGATGCTCCACATCCAAAAGGTGATTTACGCAGAGCAAGAGCTGCAGCACAAAATATTGTACCAAACAGTACAGGTGCAGCTAAAGCTATAGGCTTAGTTTTACCAGAATTAAAAGGTAAGTTAGATGGTGGTGCACAACGTGTACCTACAATTACAGGTTCATTAACCGAATTAGTAAGTGTGTTAAACAAAAAAGTAACTATAGAGGAAGTAAATGCAGCAATGAAAGCAGCAAGCAACGAAAGTTTTGGTTATACCGAAGATGAAATTGTAAGCACTGATATTATAGGTATAAATTTTGGTAGCTTGTTTGATGCAACACAAACAAAAGTTATTACACAAGGCGATACACAAATTGTAAAAACTGTTAGCTGGTACGATAATGAAATGAGCTATGTTAGCCAATTAGTTCGTACAGTAAAACATTTTGCTGGTTTAATAAGCAAATAATTTTTATGTTACCAATACAAGATATGCTATTCAACACCTGTTGCGTCGCACACTTGTACTTTAATAATTCTATTCAAAATAAAAGTTCCGAAAATAAAATTTCGGAACTTTTGTATTTATAAATAAGCAATACCTTCACAAAAAATTTAACCCTTCATTTTCTAAAAATATTATTATGAGCAAATTTTCAAACCACCAATTCGCAAACCAAAAAGCATTAATTCGTGTAGATTTTAATGTGCCATTAGATAAAACAACCTTAGCAATTACAGATGATACAAGAATGAAAGCTGCAATACCTACCATTCAAAAAATATTAAACGATGGTGGCAGTGTAATTTTAATGAGCCATTTAGGAAGACCCAAAGAAGGACCAGAAGATAAATATTCATTAAAACATTTAGTACAACACTTAAGTAATTTATTAGGCGGTAAAACAGTTTTTTTTGCAAATGATTGTATTGGTGAACAAGCAACACTTACAGCATCAATGCTTAAAGCAGGAGAAGTTTTATTGTTAGAAAATTTACGATTTTATAAAGAAGAAGAAAAAGGAGATACAGCGTTTGCAGAAAAACTTTCAAAACTAGGAGATGTTTGGGTAAACGATGCTTTTGGCACTGCACATAGAGCACATGCATCTACTGCAATTATTGCAAAATTCTATGCAAAAGAAAATCGATTTTTTGGTTTATTAATGGAGGCAGAAGTAAAAGCAGCAGAACAAGTACTTCACAAAGCACAAAAACCTTTCACAGCTATTATTGGCGGAGCCAAAGTATCGGATAAAATATTAATTATTGAAAACCTTTTAGAAAAAGCAACAGATATAATTATTGGTGGTGGCATGGCTTATACATTTATGAAAGCTAAAGGAGGCAGTATTGGAGGCTCTCTTTGCGAAGACGACAGATTGCAAACTGCTTTAGAAATTTTAGAAAAAGCCAAGCAAAAAAATGTATCTATACATTTACCAGAAGATTCAATAATTGCAGACAAGTTTGCTGCAGATGCAAATACACAATTAACAAACAGTAATGCAATACCAACAGGTTGGATGGGCTTAGATATTGGCACAAATGCAGCAACTAAATTTGCCAGTGTAATTAATAGTTCTAAAACAATTTTATGGAATGGGCCAATGGGTGTTTTTGAAATGGAAAAATTTCAGGCTGGTACAAAAGCAATAGCTGTTGCAGTAGCAGAAAGCACACAAAATGGAGCCTTTAGCTTAGTTGGTGGTGGAGATAGTGTAGCTGCTGTAAACCAATTTGGATTTAATGATAAAGTTAGTTATGTAAGTACAGGCGGTGGAGCCATGTTAGAATATTTTGAAGGTAAAATTTTACCGGGTATTGCAGCAGTGAATGAATAACAAAACTAACCAAATGCAAACAGATTTTTTAGTAATTGGTAGCGGTATTGCTGGGTTAACTTTTGCACTAAAAGTTGCCAACCATTTTCCAGATAAAAAAATTACTGTAATTACCAAAACCAATTCAGACGAAACCAATACCAAATATGCCCAAGGTGGTATTGCAGGTGTTATAGATGAAACCAATGATAGCTTTGAAAAACATATTGAAGATACTTTAATTGCTGGCGATGGTTTATGCAATAAAGAAATTGTAGAAATAGTTGTAAAAGAAGGGCCAGCTAGAATAAAAGAAATTATTAATTATGGAGCAAGATTTGATAAAAATGAAAAAGGAGATTTTGCTTTAGGAAAAGAAGGAGGGCATAGCGAATTTAGAATTTTGCATCATAAAGATGTAACAGGTAAAGAAATGGAACGTGCCTTATTACAAGCTGTTACTAATACAAAAAATATCAACATCATTAATCATTGTTTTGTTGTGGATATTATTACGCAACATCATTTAGGTTATTTAGTTACAAAATCTACTGTAGATATTACATGTTATGGTGTATATGTTTTAAACTTAAACACCAACTTAATAGAAAAAATAGAAAGTAAAATAACTTTATTAGCAACTGGTGGTTGTGGGCAAGCTTATAGAGCAACTACTAACCCCAAAATTGCTACAGGCGATGGCATTGCAATGGTATATAGAGCTAAAGGTAGAATTGAGAATATGGAGTTTATTCAATTTCATCCAACGGCATTATATGAACCTGGTATTTCTCCTTCTTTTTTAATTACAGAAGCCGTTCGTGGCGATGGTGGCATTTTACGCAACAAAAAAGGAGAAGCCTTTATGGAAAAATATGATAGCCGTAAAGACCTTGCTCCAAGAGATATTGTTGCTAGGGCTATAGACAATGAAATGAAATTTGAAGGCACCGAACATGTGTTTTTAGATTGTACTCACCTACCCAAAGAAAAATTTGTTAACCACTTTCCAAATATTTATCAAAAATGTTTAAGCATAGGTATTGATGTTGCCAAGAGCTATATACCTGTTGCACCTGCAGCACACTATAGTTGTGGTGGCGTAAAAACAAATGCATTTGCACAAACTTCTATTAAAAATTTATATGCATGTGGCGAGTGTGCAAGCACAGGCTTACATGGTGCAAATAGACTTGCTAGCAATAGCCTTTTAGAAGCAATGGTTTTTGCACATAGGGCATTTGAAAATATTGTTGAAAATGCCTCTGAAATTTTTGAAAGAAAAAATATTATTATAATACCAGATTGGAATACGAAAGGTACTATTGAACCCAGAGAAATGATATTAATCACCCAGAGTTTTAAAGAGCTACAACAAATTATGAGTGATTATGTTGGTATTGTAAGAACAGATGTACGTTTAGCACGTGCTATGAAACGTTTAGACCTATTATTTGAAGAAACAGAACAATTATATCGTTCCACAAAAGTATCTCCACAACTTTGTGAACTAAGAAACCTAATAACTACAGGTTATTTAATTGTAAAAGGTGCCGATTTTAGAAAGGAAAGCAGAGGATTACATTATAATACCGACCATCCTTGTAAAAGCGATATAATACAAAACACTATTTTATAAAATAACACTATTCTAAATTAGTTGTTAATTCATTACTCTCTGTGGTAGTAGTATTAGGCATTTTCTTTAATTCTTTTCCTATAATATTAGCAGCACTAAAACTTGCTACCATGTTATTAAGCATCTCGCCAGCAGCACTTGGCGAATTAGGAAGTAAAATTAAATTAGAATGATTATTAGAACCTATTGAGTGTAATGTATCATAATGTTGTGTAACCACAATTAAAGCAGAAGCTTCTTGCGAATTGATACCAACTTTGTTAAGAACAATAACCGATTCTTCTAGGCCTTTTGCAATTTCCCTTCTTTGGTCTGCAATACCTTGCCCTTGTAGTCTCTTACTTTCAGCTTCAGCCTTGGCTTTTTCAACAATTAAAATTCTTTGAGCATCACCTTGATATTGGGCAGAAACCTTGTCTCTTTCTGCTGCATTAATTCTGTTCATAGCTTGCTTTACTTCAACATCAGGGTCAATATCGGTAACCAATGTTTTAATAATGTCGTACCCATAAGTATTCATTGCTTCTTGCAATTCGCCTTTAACTGCAATTGCTATATCATCTTTTTTCTCAAAAACATCATCTAATCTCAACTTAGGAACCTCAGCCCTAACCACATCAAATACATAAGATGTTATTTGCGACATCGGATTATCTAGCTTATAAAAAGCTTCAAACACTTTATCTTTAATTACAACATATTGCACCGACACTTTCAATTTAACAAATACATCATCTTTTGTTTTTGTTTCTATAATAACATCTAACTGTTGAATTTTTAAACTCAATCTTCCTGCAATAGTATCAATAAATGGAATTTTTAACTGAAAGCCTGCATTACGTACACTGTGAAATTTTCCTAACCTTTCAACTATTTGTGCAGTTTGCTGCTTTACAATAAAAAATAATCCAAAAAAAGATAAAATAAAAATTAAGATTACTACATAAAAAATAATATGTTCCATATATTATAAGTTTTACTTTTTTAATGATAGTTAAAGTGCCAATATACAAAAATTAAACAAATAAAAAAGTAAAATAAATAATTGAGTTTTTAGTTACCTACTCATAAAAAAATACAAATTCTTAACAAAAAATGTCAAATACTCCACAATACTCAATTTCAATTTTTTTGCAGCAATGCATTACATACATTTGCCCATATAATTTATTTTATGGTTGATGTTATTTTAGGCTTGCAATGGGGAGATGAAGGCAAGGGGAAAATTGTTGATTTTTTTGCCCCACATTACGATGTTATAGCACGTTTTCAAGGTGGTCCAAATGCTGGTCATACTTTATATGTAGATGGTAAAAAAGTAGTATTACATCAAATACCTTCTGGCATTTTTCATCAAAACTGTGTTAACCTAATTGCAAATGGTGTAGTACTTGATCCTGTCACTTTAAAACGTGAATGTGAGACAGTTGCTTCATTTGGCATTGATGTAAAGAAAAATTTATTTATTTCAGAAAAAACAAATCTAATTATACCAACGCATAGAGCCTTAGATAAAGCAAGTGAACTACAAAAAGGAGAAGGAAAAATTGGTAGCACTTTAAAAGGTATTGGCCCTGCATATATGGATAAAACAGGACGTAATGCAATACGTGTAGGTGATTTATTAAGTAAAAATTTTACAACACAATACATAAAACTTCGTTTAAAGCACCAAAAATTATTAGATAATTTTCATTTTATTGAAGACATTACTGCATGGGAAGAGGAATTTTTTGAAGCCATAGATTTTTTAAAAACTTTAAATATTGTTAACGGAGAATATTTTATAAACAATAAATTAAACGAAGGAAAAAAAGCTTTAGCAGAAGGGGCACAAGGTACTATGTTAGATATAGATTTTGGCACTTTCCCTTATGTTACATCTTCCAACACAATTAGTGCAGGCGTATGTACAGGCTTAGGTGTTAGCCCTCAAAAAATTAATGATGTAATTGGTGTTACTAAAGCATATTGTACAAGAGTAGGCAGTGGCCCTTTTCCAACTGAATTGCATGATAGTGTTGGCGATGAACTTAGAAAAATTGGTAATGAATATGGAGCTACAACAGGTAGGCCAAGGCGTTGTGGTTGGATAGATTTAGTAGCTTTAAAATATACCTGTATGTTAAATGGTGTAACCAAAGTAGTAATGACTAAAGCCGATGTGTTAGATACTTTTGAAAATTTACAAGTATGCACCAGTTACACAATTGAAGGAAAAACCACTCAAGAGATTCCCTACCAAATTAGCAAAGTAGCCATTGACCCTACCTACCAAACTTTTAATGGATGGAACTGCGATTCTACAAAAATTAATTCTGCAACCAACTTACCAGCTAATATGGTAACTTATATTAAATTTATTAATGAATTTATTGGTGCACCTGTAAAATATGTTTCAAACGGGCCAGGAAGAGAACAAATTATAGTAATTTAATTGGTATAAAAAAATATTAGTTAATACAGCTTCAAATTAATTTTGTTTAAAAATAAAATAAAAAAAATAGAAAAAAATTAAAGAAAATTTTGGTTAGTAATTTTTTGAGTTGAAATTTTACAATCCAATATTAAAACTTATTAGAACTATGGCAGCAAAATCTGATAAGGGTAAAAAATCTGTTAAGCCCGAAACAAAAGAAATTAAAGAATCAAAAAAAACTTCATCAAAACCTAAAAAACAATTAGAAGAGGAAGATGAAGAGGACAATTTTGAGGATGATTTAGATTCTCCATCAACCTCAAAAAAATCTAGTAAAAAAACTCCTTCCAAAAAATCAAAGGAAGAAGATGACGACGACGATGACGATGATGTTGAGGATAAAGATGATTGGGAAAAAGTAGAAGAAGAAGAAAATTGGGATCCTGATTTTGATGAATTTGATATTCCAAAAGCAAAAGGAGGAAAGGGAGGAAGTAAAAAAGGTGATGATGATGATTTTGATTTTAACGAAGACTTTAAAGAGTTTGATGACGACATTTTTGAAGACGATGAAGATGATGATTATAATAGTAAAGATGACTTTTAACATTACTAAAAGTGAAGTATTATAAAACTTCGTTTATAATAAAAAATATAAAAGAATTTAAGCAGCAAATGTTGAGTTGGGGTAACCAGTTCAACATTTGTTGTTTCTTAGATAACCATCAATATCAAAATAACCCAACCAATACAGAGTGTTTATTAGCTGTTAATCCAGTTAAGGAAATTAAAGTTCAAAACAATTATTTAGATGCGTTAACAAATTTCATCCAATCAAACTCAGGAGAGTGGTTTTTTGGACATGTGAGTTTTAATTTAAAACAAGAAATATATGGCATCCATTCAACCAAAATAAACCAAGTAAATTTTGCTCCTTTATATTTTTTTATACCAGAAATAGTTGTAGAATTAAAACAACAAAAACTTACTATCTATAGCAAGCATAACAATACAGATACCATATTTTCTGACATCCTAAATATTAATTTCAAAAAGAAAGATACTAATACCAATGCTTCCAGCTTTTTAATTAAGCCAAAAATATCAAAAGAAGAATACATAAAATGTATTCATCAATTAAAACAACATATTCAAAGAGGCGATTGCTACGAGATAAATTTTTGTCAAGAGTTTTTTGCAAAAGATGTGGCAATTAATACAATAGAAGTGTATAAAAAATTAACAACCTTATCTGCTACACCTTTTGCCTGTTATTATAAATTAAATGAACAGTATTTACTGTGTGCAAGCCCCGAAAGATTTGTTTGCAAAAATGGAAATAAAATAATTTCTCAACCAATAAAAGGAACAATAAAAAGAAATTTAAAAGATAGCTTACAAGATGATGTATTAAAAAAACAATTACAAAACAGCAGTAAAGATAAAACTGAAAATGTGATGATTGTTGATTTAGTAAGAAATGATTTAAGTAAAATTTGTACTAAAGGCTCAGTAATTGTAGAAGAACTTTTTGGTGTTTATAGTTTTCCTCAGGTACATCAAATGATATCTACAGTTAGTGGCAACGTACAAAAAAATATAAATTTTTCTGAAGTTTTACAAGCTACTTTTCCTATGGGCAGCATGACAGGTGCCCCAAAAAAAAGAGTTTTAGAACTAACCGAACAATACGAAAAAAGCAATAGGGGAATTTATAGTGGAACTGTTGGATATATTACACCTGAAAATAATTTTGATTTTAATGTTGTAATAAGAAGTATAATGTATAATGCAGTCAATAAATATTTAAGCTATATGGTTGGTGGTGGTATAACCATTAACAGCAATGCAGAAGATGAATACCAAGAATGTTTATTAAAGGCAACTGCCATAAAAGAAGTGCTTACCTAAACCACCTTTTACATAAATAAAAAATTACAGTACATTTGCAAATTGCAGGCAGATTTGTTTATTGTTAAGCCTACATCAAAACATAACTAATAAACGAACCAACCAATATTACCAATACAAAATATTTGGCCTCGTTTTTTAGATACAGTGGGTGTAGTACAAAAAAAATTATACGTAATTATGTTTACAATTCAACAAGAGTTAGAAAAAAGAATATTAATTATTGATGGTGCAATGGGCACCATGATTCAAAGGTATAAATTACAAGAAGAAGATTATAGAGGTACCCGTTTTATAAACTGGCATAAAGATGTAAAAGGAAACAATGATTTACTAAGCATTACCAAGCCAGCAGTAATTACTGCTATACATAAAGAATATTTACTTGCAGGAGCAGATATAATAGAAACAAATACATTTAGTAGTACAAGCATAGCACAAGCAGATTATGATATGCAAGAATTTGCTTATGAATTAAATGTAGCATCTGCAACCTGTGCAAAAAATGCAATTAACGAGTATATTAAAGAAACCAATACAACTACACCTAAATTTATTGCAGGTGCAATTGGGCCTCTTAATAAAACACTAAGTCTTTCGCCTGATGTAAATAACCCAGGCTTTAGAGCAGTAACTTTTGATGAAGTGGTAGCTGCTTACACAGAACAAATAAAAGGTTTAATAGATGGTGGAGTAGATATTCTTTTAATTGAAACCATATTTGATACCTTAAACGCTAAAGCAGCAATTTTTGCTGCAAAAAAATTTTTCAGAGAAAATAATATTGAAAAACCCATAATGATTAGTGGAACTATTACTGATGCAAGTGGTAGAACCCTTAGTGGGCAAACCTTAGAAGCATTTTATATTTCGGTAAAACATGCAAACCCTTTAAGTATTGGTTTAAACTGTGCACTAGGTGCCAATGAAATGAGAGGGCATATAGAAGAGCTTTCAAATATTGCTTCCTGCTATGTATCTGCATATCCAAATGCAGGCTTGCCAAATGCTATGGGTGAGTATGATGAAGCTCCAGAAGAAACAGCACACTTTATTGAAGATTGGGCAAAAAATAAATGGGTAAATATTGTAGGTGGTTGTTGTGGCACAACACCAGAGCATATTAAACATATTGCTGAATATGTAAAACTATTAGAGCCAAGAAGTTTACCAGTTTTAGAAACAACTATTTAATAAAGTTTCCGCTAAATATAGAATGGCTAATAAGCTTATTATTATTCAAACTCATAAATAGAGTTAATTTTTGTTCCTGCTTTCATTTCAAAAACAGGTTTAATAATACCATCATTTAAGCTATAAACCCACCCATGAAGATGTGGTATATCGCCACCTTTCCATGCATTTTGAATAATAGAAGATTTGGCTAAATTTAATACTTGTTCTTTAACATTTAGTTCAACCAACCTGTCATAGCGTTTTTCTTCATCAGCAATATTATTCAACTCTTCTTCGTATATTCTTTGTATATCCTTAATATTTCTTAACCACATGTTTAAAATATATTTCAAATCAGTTTTACACATAGATGCTTTTACACCACCACAACCATAATGCCCACAAACAATTACATGTTTTACTTTTAAATGATTAATTGCATAATCTAAAACTGCCATTAAATTAACATCGGTATTTACTACTAAATTGGCAATATTTCTATGTACAAAAATTTCGCCAGGTTGTGTACCAGTAATCTGATCGGCAGATACACGACTATCGCTACAACCAATCCACAAAAACTCTGGTGTTTGAAGTTTGGCAAGGTTGGTAAAAAAATCTGGATCCACTTCTACCTTTTCCTTTGCCCATGATTTATTTTCTAAAATCAGCTTTAGGTAAGATTGCACTTGAGTTGTTTTATAAAGTTTTCAAATAAAAATAATTTGTATCAAAAAAAATTACCTGTAACTATATTTAATTTATACAAATGTAACCTTAATAAAATTTAAAAATTATTATGTACCATTTAATTTATAAATTAATATTTTTATTGAACAAAAGGGTAGCCATTAATTATGAAGTTGACACTAGAAACAAATATTGTAACTGACGATTTTTTTAATGAAACAATATTATTAGGAATTACCACAACCATTAAAAACTATAAGCTTTGTTTACTTTTAAATACTTTTATGGGTTTTCATTTTAAGTTGAATAATAATATTGAAATTTGTATTTCTAAACGCAAAAGAAAATATTATTTTAGCGTATATGAATCTGTTTTAAAAAACAGCACATTAGTACATTACTTATACCATAACCACAACGATGGAGAATATTTATTACCTGAATTTAAACATATAGATTTTTTGTGGTTAATGAAAGGAGATATTTTAGATACTACACAGGTAGAAGAAATAAAAACTGCTATTAAAACATTAAATGGTGTACAAATGGTGGCAGAGCTAACCAATGAGCAAATAAAAACCAAAGGCAATATGATATTTTAATTTTTTTTATGTGGCAAGAAATAGAAAATAAATTATATAAAAAATTTAGCTTCAAAAATTTTTCTGAAGCATTTGCATTTATAACTCAAGTTGCTTTAGAAGCAGAAAAAATGAATCATCATCCAAACTGGTCTAACTCATGGAATATTGTTGAAATTTGGCTATACACCCATGATATGGGCAATAAGGTTACAGAAAAAGATATTTTACTCTCCAAAAAAATAGATGCAATTATTAGCAAATAATTCTTAAGATATTTATTTAAGAAAATTTTTTCCATACTTACATTTGTAGATAGTATGCAAGAGCCTAATAAAAAAAAGGTATTTGATTATTCATTATTAGTTAGAATTTATTCTTACGTAAAGCCTTATAAACATTGGTTTTATTTTAGCTTAGTTCTGGCAATACTAATAGCAATATTAGCTCCAATACGTCCATATTTAATTCAACTTACTATAGATAAAGCTACAGGTAAGAATATAATAATTCCTACTTGGTTACAATTTATCTTTCCATCAAAAAATTTAAACATAGCGGCACAGTTGGTTATTTGGATAACCATTTTTCAAATTGTATTTATAATTTTCGAAACTATTATCAGATTTGTTTTTTCTTATTTAACTGCAAAGCTTGGGCAACATATTGTAAAAGATTTAAGGGTTAGCGTTTTTAAAAAAATATTACACCTAAGATTAAGGCAGTTTGATAAAACACCAATAGGCACTTTAACCACCAGAACCATCAATGACATTGAAAGTATTAATGATATTTTTAGCGATGGATTAATACCCATTATTTCAGATTTGCTTACAATTATTTTTACAGTTGCAACAATGTTTTGGATTAATTGGCAATTAGCCCTCATTGCTTTAATTCCATTTCCATTTATAATTATAGCAACCTACTATTTTAAAGAAAGTGTTAATGCAAGTTTTATACGAGTAAGAAATGCTGTAGCTAACTTAAATGCCTTTGTTCAAGAGCATCTTACAGGAATAAATATTGTACAAGCCTTTGCAGCAGAAGAAAAAGAGTTTAAAAAATTTGAAGCAATAAATCAGGAACATAGAAGTGCAAACATTAAAGCAATTTTTGCGTATAGCGTTTTTTTTCCTGTAGTTGAGTTGGTTTTAGCAGTTAGTATTGGGCTTACAGTTTGGTTTATTGCAGGCAAACAACTTAATCCTGGTTTATTAATTGCATTTATTTTATACCTTAATCAAATTTTTAAACCTTTAAGAATTATTGCAGATAAATTTAATGTTCTACAAATGGGCATGATTGCTGCCGAAAGAGTTTTTAAAGTTTTAGATAATAAAGATGTTGAACCTACAAACAATACTTCTGCAAACATTTTACAACTAAAAGGAGATATAACTTTTAATAATGTTTGGTTTGCATATAAACCACAACAATACGTTTTAAAAAATATTTCATTTAATGTACAACAGGGCGAAACAGTTGCATTAATTGGGCATACAGGTAGTGGTAAAACATCAATTATAAGTATATTGAATAAACTATACGATATAGAAAAGGGCGAAATATTAATAGATGATTTTAATATTGATAAAATTAACATAAGTACATTAAGAAAAAATATTGCAGTTGTTTTACAAGATGTTTTTCTTTTTGCAGGAACTATAAAAGACAATATTACACTTGAAAATAAACTTATAACAAATGAAAAAGTTATAGAAGCTGCTAAGCTAATTGGTGTACATGATTTTATAATGAAGCTACCAGATAATTATAATTTTAATGTTGGCGAAAGAGGCAACTCTTTAAGCATGGGGCAAAAACAGCTAATCTCTTTCATCAGAGCTTTATTATATAACCCTTCTATATTAATTTTAGATGAAGCAACATCCAGTATAGATTCAGAAAGTGAAATACTAATTCAAAAAGCAACGGAACAATTAATTAAAAACAGAACATCTATAATAATTGCACATAGATTAAGCACTATAAAAAAAGCCAATAAAATTATTGTTTTAGATAATGGAGAAATAAAAGAAATAGGCTCGCATGAAGAACTGATAAATAAAAATGGTTACTACACTAAACTATACAATTTGCAGTTTAATATTAATGAAAAAATTTTAATCTAAACTTTGATTGCTGGCTGCAGCAAGTTTTAGTAACCTATCGTATTGTTCTGGTGTTAAGTCGTTATAAAAATAATATATCGGATCTACAGGGTGGCCATTTCTATGAACCTCATAATGGCAATGTGGGCCAGTGCTTTTTCCTGTACTTCCTACATAACCAATTACCTCACCCCTTTTTACACTTTGGCCTTGCCTTGCTTTAATTTTTACCATGTGGCCATATAAAGTTTCGTATCCATACCCATGATTAATTATAACATGATTACCATATCCTCCAGCATTAAAATTGGCAGTTTTTATAGTACCATCTGCAGTTGCATAAATAGGTGTGCCTATTGGTGCAGTAAAATCTAACCCAGCATGAAATTTTGTTACTTTATATACAGGGTCAATCCTGTTTCCAAAACCACTGGCAATACGTTTTAACCTTTTATTACTTACAGGTTGTATAGCTGGTATGGCAGCCAATAATTTTTCTTTATTTTTTACCATATCATCTATTTCATTAAAACTTTTAGATTGATAAGCTATCCTTAAGGATAAATTATTGAGTTGTGCCGACATGCTTTTTACCAAATCCGTTTCGCCCATTTTTTGAATAAGTTTTACTTCTTGCTTTACTTCCTTATCTTTTACTCTTGCACTATCTGGTATTGGTTGCGATTCAAAAATACTTCTATAAACAGAATTGTCTCTATCTTCTAATTCTTGCATTTGCATTTCCAATTGCCTTGTTCTTTCCTGTAAAACAGCATAATTATCTTTCCAATCATCGTTTTGTATTCTTAATAGTTTTGCTTCAGGGCTTTCAATTAATCTTCCTGCAATAAAAAAAATAACTGCCGCAGATACCAAACTAGCTGCAACAAAACCAAATACCCTCAGCAATTTTACATGTAGTGGAACTTCAATTTTTTCAAACCTAAGTGTGTGGGTATTGTAATAATATTTTATTTTCTTCATTGCCAAGGGCTAAAATTAGTATTCTTATTTTATTTTAAAAAGTTCATTTCACACTTAATCACATTTTCTCTCTTGCAAATAACAATTATTTAATTACCATTTAAAATGTATTTAGTATTGATTGCAATTTATTTTTCTATTTCATTTATATTCGTTTATCATTCATTAAAGCAGTAAATGTATTATATGATTTCATTAATAAAAACGGAATGGTTAAAACTAAAAAAATATAGAATTTTTTGGTGGATGCTGGTAATTGTAGCTTTAACCTATCCTGGTATTAATTTAATGTTTTATAAAGTTTACTCTTCTATAACTGCCAAAGAAGGTATGGAGGGAAGTTTAATGAAAATGCTTATTGGCAACCCCTTTGCCTTTCCTGAAGCATGGCATACAATTGCTTATTTTTCATCTTGGTTTGTATTGGTGCCTTCCATTTTAATCATCATGATTATCTCTAATGAATATACTTATAAAACAAACAGGCAAAATGTTATTGATGGCTGGAGTAGAAAAGAATTTATTTTAAGTAAATTATTTATTGTTATAATAGTATCAATAATTGCTACTTTAATGTTTACTATTATTACTATTATTTTAGGATTAAATTACTCAACAGAAATACAAGCAACCAGATGGAACGAGCAAATTAAATACATATTTTTATTTTTACTACAAACCTTTTCGCAACTTTCATTGGCATTTTTTGTTGGTTTTATTTTTAAAAGATCTTTTATTGCTTTAGGTGTATTTTTTTTCTATTTAATAATTGTAGAGCCCAGCTTATATTTTTTAATTGATAAGTATTTTGAATTACCTACACTTGCAAAATTATTGCCTTTAGAACTTAGCGATAGACTAATACCACCTGCTGCATTTTTAGGAAAATTTAATAAAGAAGCTTATGAGCAAAGTCTTGACAATATTAACTTACACATTTTATATACTGTCATTTTCACCTTTCTTATTTGGCTATTTAGTATAAAAATTTATAACAAAAGAGATTTATAAAAGAGGTATAAATTATCTGCTTTTTGCAAACTTCCACCAATCTAACAAATCGGCACAGTTAGTAAATTCTTTATCTATTGTAATATAGTATAATGGTAAATGATCTTTAAACCATTGCTCTAAGATATGTTGCTTTTTTTCTTCTAATGCTCTTGCAGCTACTTTATTATAATCTTCTCTAAGGTTTTCTATATGTGGTTCAGTTCTGCTTTTTAAAAATACAATTCTCACCTTTTTTAAACCCCTATCTTCATATACAATTGGGTTAGATAGATCTCCTTCTTTTAAATCTTTAATAGCTATAACCATTTCTTTATCTAAAGCATCTATAGATAAAAAGGTTGAGCCATCTGCACCAATTTTAGCTCCTCCATTAAACTTACTTTCTTCATCATCGCTATATTTATTTACAGCTTCACTAAAAGTTAGTTTACCTTCTTTAATATTTTTTCTAATAGTATCTAATTTTTGTTTGGCTAAGTTAATTTCTTCATCAGTAATAGGTGGTATTCTTAGTATATGTCTAATAACAGCATCATCACCTGCTCTGCTTACCATTTGTATTATATGATACCCAAACTTTGATTTTATAACTGGTGAAATTTGTCCTTCTTTTAATCTAAAAGCACCTTGTAAGAAATCTTTATCCCAAAATTTTTCATTTCTGTTAATATTATACATTCCACCATTTTCTTTACTTCCAGGATCTTCTGAATATAATTTAGCTAATGCTTCAAACTTTTTTTGTCCATTTTCAACTAGTTTTTTATAATCATACATTTGCTTAATCACATAATCTTCTACTTCTTTATTAGCTTTTGGTATGGTAACAATTTGGCTAATTTCAATTTCACTTTCATAATATGGCAAACTATCTTTAGGTATTTTATTAAAAAAAACTTTCACTTCTGCTGGTGTTATTTTTACTCCATCAACAATATTACTCTTCATTAAATCAGCTAATTTTCTTTCTCTAAAGGGCCCTCTAAAATCTTCTTTTAATTGATAAATTGTTCTACCAGAATATTCTTCTAACATTTCTTTACTTCCATACATTTGAATAAATCCACGAATTTGGTTATCAAGTGCTGCTTCAATTTCTTCATCGCTAACTGTTAGTGAATCTTTTTCGGCTTGCAGTATTAAAGCTTTTTGAATTAGTTGAGCTTCTAAAAAAGCACATTCGGGGTTGGGAGGTAAACTTGCAGCCTGTCCTTGTCTTTTATAATCTTCAATTGCATTAATAACATCAGAACGTAAAATTATTTTATCTCCTACCTGTGCTATTATTTTATCGGCTACAACCTTTTTTGGCTGGGCATAAATGGCACTATAAGAAGTAATAAAAAGTAGGGTTAAAAAAAAATTTTTCATTTGTTTATCTTTTAATCTTTCTTGTTATGAAAGAATTTATCTTACAATAATTTGCTATTATGCTTTTTTGTAACAAACTATTTTATGGCTCTTGTATTTTATATAAAAGCAATGTTGTAAAAATAGCAGGAGTTTTTAAAAATACAGTTTAATTATAATGTTTTAACAAAATAAAAAAAGCGGAAATTAAATATTCCGCTTTTAAAAATAAGTATATAATAATTAGATACGTTTTTCTTTAATTCTTGCACTTTTACCACTTCTTTCACGTAAGTAAAATAATTTTGCACGGCGTACTTTACCAACTCTATTTAAAACAATTGCATCTACATTTGGAGAGGCAAACGGAAATAAACGCTCAACACCAACGCCATCTGATATTTTACGAACTGTAAAAGTAGCTGTTGAACCGTTACCCTGAATTTTAATCACATCGCCACGGAAACTTTGAATACGCTCTTTACCACCTTCTACAATTTTATAGTTTACAGTTACATTATCGCCTGCTTTAAACTTAGGATGATTTTTTGTAGCTGTTAATTGCTCATGTACAAATTGAACTGCTTGATTCATAACACTTTCTTTTTTTCGGATTGCAAAGGTAAGGGGTTGTAATTAAATAGAAAAAATAAATAGGCTGTTTTTGTAAATATTATTGAGTAAAAAGAAATTAATCTTTAATAATATAGTGTAACCCTTTACTTTTTGAATAATTACGAATTATAACACTTTGATTTGCAAAGTATTCTTTAATTGCAGCAGTATCTTCTGCTTTTTTATAATAATTACTAATTATTAAAATACCGTTGCTTACAATTCTTGGATATAGGTACTGCAAAGCAGCCAAAGTTTGTTCATAATTGTCTAAATCTATCACTAATAAGGCTATTTTAAGCTCTGGGTTATTAATAAGATAAGTAGGTAAAGCGTTAGTTACATTGCCAGGAATAAAATCAATATCTTCTTTCTTACTTTTTAGTGCAATATTTTTTCTCGATGAAATTATATCTTCTGAACTTTTTACTGTAATTACTGTTTCATTATTTACTAATGCAGGTTCAAATACAGAAGGATTTTTTTCAAATACAACCAATGGTTGATTGGTATTATATTGATTGGTTTTCTTGAAAAAGGAAAAATAACTAAAAGTCTCGTTATTGTTTACACCACATTTTAAAATAGAGCCATTAAGGTTTTTTACTAATTTATACAATTCGTAATACTCTAATAGTTTCTCTGTTTGGGGTTGGTACTGCTTATCTATAAGCAATTCAGAGTCTGACAAGTAATCTAAAAAAGGCTTTGACATTAAAATCAATTGTTGATTGTTTAACAATTGGTTTTTTCTATAGAGATAATTGGGTACTTAAAATGATTAAATTTCGCTTAAATAACGGATTACTTACTATGATGAATTTTTATATATAAAGGTTGCAAAAGAGTATAAAAAATCATCTGTTTTTACTTAACATTTCTGATACAACTAAACCAAACTGTAAATAAATTTGCCAATATGCAATTACCATTTTTTTATGAGTCAAATTTAACAGAACAAAGCAACTTATTTCAATTAAGTTCTACTTCTTTTAAACATGCTATTCAAGTTTTAAGGCTACAAAAAGAAGATGCTATACATATTACCAATGGCAAAGGTTTATTATGCAGGGCTATTATTTTAAATGCAGATAAAAAACAAGCTACGGTTAAAGTAGAAGCTATAAAGTTTATTGAAAAAGAGGTAGTTAAGACATGTATTGGTATTTCATTATTAAAAAATAATAATAGGTTTGAATGGTTTTTAGAAAAAGCAACAGAATTAGGCATTACAGAAATTTATCCTTTATTATGCTCCAGAACAGAAAAACAACATTTTAGGTTAGAAAGACTAAATGCTATTATCATTTCTGCAATGTTACAAAGCCAGCAAGCTTGGCTTCCTACTTTATTGCAGCCACTAAGTTTTAATAATATTGTAGTGGATAAAAAAGATTATAATATTAAGCTTATTGCCCATTGTAACCTTAAAGAGAAAGTACCCTTACAAAAAATTTCAATTAAAGAAAATACAATGCTTTTAATTGGCCCCGAAGGAGATTTTACAGAAGATGAAATTTTTTTAGCCGAAAAAAATAATTTTATCGCTGTATCATTAGGTAATAACAGGTTTAGAACAGAAACTGCAGGTATAGCAGCAGCAGTATTATTAAAATTAAATAATTAAAAATGCAAATAAAAGAAGTAAATACAAAATCTTTAGAAAATGATTTTATTACTGTAAATGTGTTAATGAACAAAAGTAATAAGGCATATATTAGGCCTTTAGATAATGATATTAACGATATTTTTAACCCTAACAAAAACAAAGCATATCAAAACGGCAATGCTAAAAGATGGGTTTTAGTAGATGAAAATGGAAATTTAATTGGAAGAATTGCAGCTTTTATTTCTTCAAAATATATCAATAAAAATACCAATTACTTAACAGGCGGTATAGGTTTTTTTGATTGTATAAATAATCAAAATGCTGCCAATACTTTATTTAATACAGCAAAAGATTGGCTTCAGCAAAATGGTGCAGAGGCTATGGATGGACCAATTAATTTTGGAGACAGAGATAAATGGTGGGGGTTAATGGTTGAAGGTTTTAATGATGAGCCTGTTTTTGGAATGCCTTTTAACCCTGCTTACTACCAAAATTTATTTGAGCAATATGGCTTTAAAAATTATTATAACCAATATTGGTATAAAATGATGGTACATGACCCTTTACCAGCAAGATTTAAAGAAAGATATGAAAAATTTGCTGCTAAGCCAGACTATTATGCAAAACATGCCGATTTAAAGAATTTAGAAAAATATGCTGCCGATTTTGCAAAAGTTTATAATACTGCATGGGCACAACATGGCGAAGGAAAAGAAGTAACCAAAGAGCAAATTTTAAAGCTTTTTAATACTATGAAACCAATTATGGATGTTAGGGTAATTTGGTTTGCATATTTTAAAGATGAACCAATTGCTATGTTTATAAACATACCAGACATTAACCAATATATTAAGTACTTTAATGGTAAGTTAAATTTACTTAATAAACTTAAATTGCTTTGGATGAAAAAAAACAGAAAACATAAAAGGCTTACAGGGCTTGCATTTGGTGTAATTCCTAAATTTCAAGCATTAGGGGTGGATAGTTATATCATACAATCTTGTGCTAATTTAATTCAAAACAAAAACTGGTATGAAAGTTATGAAATGGGTTGGGCAGGAGATTGGAATCCTAGAATGGTAAATATTTATAAAAGCTTAGGTGGTAGCCAAAATAGAAGAATGGTTACCTATCGTTATATTTTTGATGAAAGTAAATATTCGTTTGAGAGGCATCCTGTAATGGAGTATAATTAACAAGATTTAAAAAGTTTTAAACTTATCTTTACTTAAACAATAATCAATGATTTCAAAAATTTCTGAAGGCATAAAAGTTAATGTAGAGTGTAATTATAACACTAAACATAGCAAGCCTATTTTGGGAGATTTTATCTTTTCTTATTGTATAACAATTGAAAATTATAATGCTTTTACCGTTCAACTACTAAAAAGAAAATGGCATATTTTTGATAGCCTTGGAGCTTACAGAGAGGTAGAAGGTGATGGTGTTGTGGGTGTACAACCTATTATTAAACCAGGAGACCATTTTCAATATGTTAGCTTTTGCAATTTAAAAACAGAAATTGGCAAAATGCAAGGCAGTTACGAGTTATTAAATTTAAATACTTTGGAAACTTTTTATGTTACTATTCCAGAATTTGAGTTGATTGCACCATTAAAATATAACTAATCTTCGTCGTTGGCACCTTTAGTAAAACGTTTTATAATTCCTCTACCACTTTCTCTAATAAACATTATAATATCATCTCTTTCATCACTAGCTTGAATTTCTTGTTCAATATAGTCAATAGCTTGCGAAGTGTTTAACCCTTTATTATATATTATTCTATAAATATCTAAAATATGATTTATTTGCTCTAAAGTAAAGCCTCTGCGTTTTAAGCCTACACTATTTACACCACCATAGCTTAATGGATTTCTAACAGCTTTCATAAAAGGAGGTACGTCTTTACTAACTAAACTACCACCTGCAATAAAAGTATGTTGGCCAATGTGCACAAATTGATGTACAGCACTTACACCTCCAATAATAGCATAATCTCCTACTACAACATGCCCAGCCATTTGTACACTATTACTTAAAATACAATTATTGCCAATAATACAATCATGTGCTAAATGGGTGTAAGCCATAATTAAGCAGTTATTGCCAACTTTTGTTTTACCTCTATCGTTGGTGCCTCTATTGATAGTAACAAACTCTCTAATTGTAGTGTTATCCCCTATTTCTACATTCGTTTTTTCGCCATTAAATTTTAAATCTTGTGGTATTGCACCAATTACTGCACCCGGAAAAATTCTACAATTTTTACCTATTCTTGTTCCTTCCATTATTGTAACATTGCTACCAATCCAGGTTCCTTCTCCAATTTTTACATTATCATGTATAACCGTAAAAGGGTCTATTTTTACGTTGGCTGCAATTTTAGCATTTGGGTCAATATATGTTAATGGATGGGTCATACAAATTTATTTATTTGAAAGAGAATAGGGTTTATGAAAAATATTTATCAAAATTAGTTTCCTTATTTTTTAATTACTTGGGCTACTAAAATTGCTTCTGTTGCAACTTTTCCTGCTACATAAACAGTACCTTTCATTTCGCAAATGCCTCTTCTTATAGGCGATACTAATTCCATTTTTAAAAGCATAGTATCTCCTGGTTTTACCATTTGTTTAAATTTACAATTATCTATTTTTAAGAAATAAGTATTGTATTCACCTTTAGGCATTGCATTAATACACAAAATGCCACCAGTTTGTGCTAAAGCTTCAATTTGTAAAACTCCTGGCATTACAGGATTTCCTGGAAAATGACCTGGGAAAAACCATTCGTTAAAAGTTACATTTTTAACTCCTACAATTTGGGTATCTGTTAGCTCCACAATTTTATCAACCAATAAGAAAGGATGACGATGTGGTAATGTTTTTTCAATTTGTTCTAAAGTGAAAACAGAAGGAATTAAAGGATCATAAACAGGTACATCTTTAACGTGTTTATTTCTTTTTATATATTGCTTTATTCTTTTGGCAAACTCCACATTAGTACTATGTCCTGGCCTATTGGCTATAATTCTAGCTTTAATAGGATAGCCAATTAATGCAAGATCTCCAATAATATCTAAAAGCTTATGCCTTGCAGGCTCATTAGGAAAACGAAGCTCTAAATTGTTTAAGTATCCTTCTGATTTTACTTCTATTTTATCTCTTTTAAATGCTACTGCAAGCCTTTCCATCTCTTCTTTTGAAATTGGCTTATCTACAACCACAATGGCATTATTAATATCGCCACCTTTTATTAAATCATTATCTAATAGCATTTCTAATTCATGCAAAAAACAAAATGTTCTACAAGGTGCAATTTCCTGGCTAAAATCTTTAATTGTTTTTAATCCGGCATGCTGTGTACCTAAAACATTACTATTAAAATCTATTAAGGTAGTTATCTGATAGTCCATTGCAGGCATAGCTACCATTTCTACTCTTTTAGACTCATCGTAGTAAATAATATTTTCATCAATACTATACCATGCTTTTGCAGCATCTTGTTCAACCACACCAACTGTAGAAATAATATCTACAAAGTCTTTGCTGCTCCCGTCCATTATTGGTATTTCTGGTCCGTTTATTTCTATTAAGCAATTATCCACACCCATACCTACCAATGCAGCTAAAATATGCTCTACAGTATTAACTTTTGCATCGCCACTTTGTAAAGTAGTACCTCTAGATGTATCCGTTACATAATCACAATCTGCCTTAATTATAGGCTTATTAGGCAAATCTGTTCTTTGAAATTGAATACCAAAACCTGGGTTAGCTGGCAATAAAGTCATATCTGCTAAAATTCCAGTATGTAAACCTGTTCCACTAATACTTACACTGGTTGCAATACTATGTTGCTTATCAGGATTAAAAGTAGTATTCATAAATAGTTTATTAATTGCAGGAAATAAAAGTAATATATATCAAAATATAATTTTTTAACCCTACATTAAATAAAGGGCAAAAATAAGTGTTAGTGAACAAATTAAAGTTCAATATTTTACATTGATTTTATAAATTTTATCCAAAATAATATATTTATTGCATTAAGGTTATTAAGTATCTTTACCGCTTCAATAAAAAATGCTACACCATTTAAAAAACTTGAATGAAAATAGCTATTTATAGTAGAGGGTTAGATGCAAGTTTAGAAAATCCACTAGTTTATTTATTAAATGAATTGGTAAAATATAATATTGAAATTGTAGTTTATAGGCAATTGCCACAATTATATCATTTACCTAACGAATTAAAAAGTATTATTTCTACTTTTCAATTTTCAGAAGAATTAATGCCAGATATAGATTGTTTAATAAGCCTTGGTGGAGATGGAACTATGCTGGATGCAGTTGCTTTAGTAAAAGATAAAAATATTCCAATTTTAGGTGTAAATATTGGCAGGCTAGGCTTTTTAGCAAATATTAATAAAGATGAACTTTCTTTGGCTGTAGATGCAATTATAAATAGAACTTATACTATTGATAAACGATCTCTTATACATGTAGATGCTAATGTTGGTTTGTTTAACGATGCCCCATTTGCATTAAATGAATTTGCTATACTAAAAAGAGATACTTCACCAATGATTAAAATTCATACTTACTTGAATGGAGAATTTTTAAATACTTTTTGGGCAGATGGTTTGTTAGTTTCTACCCCAACAGGTAGTACAGGGTATAATATGAGTTGTAATGGGCCAATTGTATTTCCCGATGCATCAAATTTTATTATAACACCTATTGCACCCCATAACTTAAATGTTAGAAGTATTGTTGTATCTGATAGTAATATTATTTCTTTTGAAATAGAAGGTAGGGCAGAACAATTTATTTGTGCATTAGATGCCAGAAGAGAAATTGTAAATAAAGATGTACAATTAGCAGTAAAAAAAGAAGATTTTTATATAAATATTATTCGTTTAAACGAAGGTAGTTTTTTATCTACTTTAAGAAATAAGCTAACCTGGGGAATGGATAAAAGAAACTAAACCCAATATTTTTTATGTTTTGTATTAAAATTTTAACTCAATAATTATAAGAAAATATATCTAATTTTCGTTTTAACCCTTATTAGTACGTTAATTTGCCCCTATGTTTAAAAAAGTTATTACTTTTTGTGTTTTAAGTATTTTTTCATTTCAGGTAAAGGCACAAGTTATGGATGCCTTTGTACATGAAGGTGAATTTGGAATTGGTGTTGGAGCAGGTCATTATTTTGGCGACTTAACTGCTGGTATGAAATTAATTGATATTAAACCTAAACTATCGGCAACTATTTTTTTTCGTAAACAATTTAATAATTATATAGGAATAAAAATAGCTGGAACTTTTGCTTTTTTAGGCTATGCAGATAAATACACTAGCTATAAAGATAATTTAGTAAAAAAAAATAGGAACTTAAGCTTTAACACTAATATTTGGGAGCTTAGTATTAATGGCGAATTTAATTTCTTTCGTTTTCAGCCTGGTTTTTCAGAATATAGATTTACCCCTTATGTATCATTAGGCATTGGTGCTTTTGCTTATGACCCTTATGCCTATTTGTATGGTGCTAAACATTATTTAAGACCACTTGGTACAGAAGGGCAGCAAGACAAGGTTAACTATCCTAATTTAAAACCATATAGCAATATGGCAATGTGTTTTCCAATTGGGTTTGGTTTAAAATATAGCCTTAGCGAAAAAATTAATATTTATGGAGAAATGGTGTATAGGCTTACTAATACAGATTATATAGACGATGTAAGTGGGAATTATGCTCCTGATGCTTTTCCACCAAATCCAAATAGTACACCATCGGTAGCATATTTATTGCAAGATAGAAGTTACGAATATGGCTTACCAATTGGAATTAAAGGCAGACAAAGAGGTAACAGTAAACAAGCTGATAGTTATATAACTACTCAAATAGGAATTAGTATAAATATTGGTAGTTACAGGTGCCCTAAGTATTAAAAGTTAACTACACTAAAGCCAAATTATTTGCCATTACCTGATCGTAAAGTTTTTGAGTTTCTAAAGTTAACTTATCGTAATTAATATCTAATTGTGGTATTAATTCTAAAAGAGTATTTATTCTTCCTTCAACATTTAAAAATTTATTTAGTACTACAATTTTTTTCAACTCTAGTACACACCAACCACTCTGAAAAGTACCTCTCTCGTACCTTACAGTATAATCGCTTTCGCCTAAAACATCTTCTAACTTATTTAATGTGGTTTGATTATATTTCATTAATTATTAAAATAAATTATTCAATGTTTCAAAATTACTGAAACTGTTTTCCATTAGCTGTTTGTTTTATCCACACTATTGAATAAAAAAAATCCCTGCATTTTTTATATGCAGGGATTAAAAATTAATCTCAAAAATATTACAAAATCACTACTCTTTCTATCCATTTTTGTTCTCCATTGGTTACTTGCATTAAGTATGTACCTTGAAAAATATTAGCAGGAATTTTTATTTGAATTCCTTTGTTGCTTGAACCTTCAACAATAGTATTAAATGTTCTACCATCAATACTTCTTAAAGTAGCTGTAACTCTGTTTTTTGTATTGGAGTTATGGCTAAACGTAACATATACAGTTTGACCTTTAGTTACAGGGTTAGGATATAACCTCATATCACCTCTGGTTGATAAGTTAGTAGCTGCTAATTTAGTTGCTGTATTTGCAGCTTTAGGGCTACAAGCATTTACATTAACAACAGATACTGTACTTACAGCTTCAGCATTACAAACAGATGATTTAACTACCAATCTGTAATATGCTGTTGTGTTAGATGCTTTAGGTAATAAAACAGCTTGTGTTGCTCCGTTCATATTTGTCCAAGGACCACTAGGCGATGTAGCTCTTTGCCATTGGTAAGTTACATTACCATTAGTATAATGGCAGTTTTGAGTCAATCCTAATAGTTCAGGTGTTTCATTGGTACAAACATTTTGAACAGCAGGTGTAATTGTACCACCTTCAATTGGTGGGTAAACAAATACTTCTACTTCATTACTGTAAGTTGCACCTCCACAGCCATCTCCAATTTTTCTTCTATATTTTGTTGTTTCGTTAATATTTGTTGCATTGTAAGTTGGTTGGTCTGCACCAGAAATTATTGTCCATGGTCCGTTATTTGTACTTGCCTCCCAAGAATAAGTAAATACACCACCACCGCCACAAGCATCAATTATATTGTTTATTATGCCAGGGGCAGTATTGCTACAAGTTACAATTGGTCCATCAATTAAACCACCTCTTAATGGGCTATTGCTTTGAATAGAAACTAATACCTCGTTACTAGTTAAAGAAGTATTATTTGCATCCGTTACAATTCTTCTATACTTAGCACTATAATTTAAAACTGGTGGGGTATAACTAACATTATTTGTGTTTGCAATATCCACCCAATTGGTACCATCAAAGGTTTGCCATTTATACACATAAGGAGTACTACCACCAGTAGCAGGTGTACCTGTTATAGCTAATGGTTGAGACCCTGGAGTATTACAAGCTGTATTACCACCATTAATGCTTATTGTTCCATCGGTTAAAGGTAAAGCTGGTTGAATACAAATGGTATTTGTCCAAGTATCTCTTGTATTTGTTGCACAATATTCTCTAATGGAACGACGATAACAAGTTAACACAACTGTTGGCGTAACTGGAGGGAAATAAGTACTATAACTATAGTCATTAATTTCTGTCCATGTGTTACCACCATCTAAACTTTTTTGCCAAGCATAACCGGCATTCCAAAAATTACTGGCAGATTGAATATTGATTGCTGCATCGTAAGGGGCATTAGGTGCAATAGCAGTTTCGTTGGTTGCAATCATTCCTGGGTTTGGTACAGTTGTAACAATATAAATAGAACTTTCATTTGTGTATCCCGTATTACCGTTTGCATCAGTTGCTTTACGTCTAAACTTAGTTGTTTCAGTTAATATTCCAGGCTGGTAGGTTAAAGTATTGGAATTTGCAATTGTTTGCCAAGTTAAATCTGATTCTCCTTTTTTCTCCCATTCATAAGTATAAGGTCCTGTGCCTCCAATTGCTAGGCTACCTTGTAATAAACTTGGCGTATTGTTAGGGAAAACACATGGGTAGTAATGTGTAAAGAAGCCTTGAAAGAAAGGAAGTGTAGTAACTATTTGAATATGGATTACATCGGAGTAAGCAATGTTTCCGCAATTATCATCTGTTGCTTTTATTCTAAAAAAGTAACTTCCCACTGTATTAATTGCAGGAGATTGGTAGGTTAACCCATTTTCTCCAGAAATTGCAGACCATGGACCACCTAAAGCAGTTGCAGTTTCCCATTGGTAAGAGTATGCATCTGTGCCATATCTTGCACCTGCAGCAATCATTAAGTCTATTGGGCTACCTGGTAAATAATAATTATAATCTTTTACTGCATTATCTAATCTTATTTGACCAGCAGTAAAACCCTCTGTTAAATATAATCTTACCTCGTTAGAGTATGCAATGTTGCCATTTGCATCTGTTACTTTTCTTCTAAAATTGGTATTATAAGAAAGCATTCCTGGACTATAAGAATCACCATTTCCATTACTTACAACTGGAGCCCATCCGGAGTAGTCTATTTTTGCCTCCCATTGGTAAGTATAGGGTGCAGTTCCAGAACTTGGTAAAGTATTATTAATAATATCTGGTGCATCTGTATTTCTTTCAGTACAAATAGATGTGGCTGCAATAGAGCCAGGGTTTAATTGAGCTTTGGATGCAAAAGAGAACACTAATAAAGAAAACAAAAAGCTTAATGCTTTAAAGGGTACATTTTTTTTCATAACGCTTGTATTAAATAATTAAACAGCGTTTTTCACGGATAAAGTAAATGATTCTTATCTAAGAATATATGGATGACTATATAAGAGCAAATTTAATATAAAATAGTTGCTTTAAAATTCACTTTCATTCTAAAAACAAGTGTTTTACCTCTTTGGAGGGTATCATACAAGTGTCCTTTTTACCAAACCATTTATACCTGTTTTTAGCTACCCATTTATACAATGCATCTCTTAAAAATGTTGGAATAAATTTAAATATATATATAAACCTTATTGGAGGATTTAAGTGTCTTGCAATTTTTAAAGCTGCATCTGAATAGTAATAAACTTTACTTTCATCAATAAGTATAATAGAATCTATTGATTTTGGTATATTGTAATAGCTAATTAAAGACATACCAGTATTGCTTTGTAGCGATGTATAATGTAATTTTTTTTTCTTATCATGCTTTATACAAAAGTTAACCATTTTGTTGCAATAGTTGCAAACGCCATCAAACATTATAATTGTTTTGGGTAAATTATTCATCATCAAAAATTATAAAATAAAAAACAAAAAATGTCCATTTCTGTCTTTTTGGGGCATATAAATTATGCTATTATGTTAATGCATTATATTTTTAACATCTAAAATCATCATTTCTAATTTCTCATTACGAGAAATTAAAACATTTAATTTAGCTCCTGCATTTTGCAATGCATGTTTTACAGTTTGAATATTAGTAGAATAATCATTATCTATTGCTACAATTATATCTCCTGCTTCAAAACCTGCTTTATCGCCTGGCGAACCTTTAATTACATCGGTTACAATTATTTTATCTTCAATATAATAAATTCCTAACCCTGTATAAGAGTAATCAAAAGCATCTACAAACTTTTTGTTTGGTTTTATATAAATTATTTTTTCAGGATAATTAATAATTAAATTAAATCTTCTTAATAAATCGTTTCCAATAATTCCTGTATTTTTTGGGTAAGATATTACTTTAAACTCATCATCAAAAATATATACAGGTACATCTTTAAAATAATAAGGACCTAAACTAACATTTTTTATTACAGCAAGCTCTAATGTTTTTTTACCTCCTAAACCTTCTGCTTGTGTTGCATAAAATTTTGTTCTTTTATTAAATAGAGTACTATCTTTTACAAACTGCTTATTCAATAAAAAACATAATCCAGCACCCATATCAAACAAATATCTACTTTTTATTTTTTTGTTATTACCTAACGAAAAATAAGTGAAAGGTAATGTTGTAAAATCTGGTTTTAAAATGTGCCCACCTCTAGGATACTTGATAATGCCAGGTTTATACACTTCTACCATTTGCATATCATAATCTACCTTAACTATGTATTTGCGTAAAAAACTATACCCAATTACACCATCAATTTTATACCCATATGCACTAGAAATAAGATCATAATTATTTATATGAAAACTAAAAGTATCGGTTACAAATTCAGGAAAATTTAAATAATGCCCATACGTAAATGATAGTTTTCTTTTTCCTGCTATACCCCTAATCATTCTTTCTGTTGGGTAAATAGAAAAGCCTAAACGCTTTGCAGTTGTAGAATCTAAGGATATTCCACCACTGCCAGTGTCTAACAAAAAATTTAAAACAGAGGAGGAAGTATCAATAGTTGCATGCAAAATAACTAAGCCACCAGTTAATTGTGTAAAAGCAAACTTTGAAACCATTTTAGCATGTGGCTGATCAATATTTTCTTGTGCATTTACCAATAATTTACTCATTAACAAAAACAAGAGAAAATAATATTTTAAAATGGAGGATGTATAGTTCATGAATTAATTTAAAATTATTATCCGTTCAACAGACTGCACTTTCTTTACTTTTGCTGCATAATGTAAGAAAATGAAAGTTATAATTCTTTGTAACGAAATACAAGAAAAAGAAATTATTTCTAAACCTACAGCAACGGATGTTAATGTTAGTTTTACCAACAATAAACATACCTTTTATAGCACTTATGCAGATGCATATTTTGATTTATTGGCAGATGAATTAAATCTTGAAATATTAAGAAATGATATTCCTGTTTTTATAAATAGTGTTATACAAACTTGCAAAGAGTTGCCTAATAATTGTATAAGATTAAATGCATGGAATGGTTTCTTGAAAAATGAAATTATTGAGATTGCAACATTACATCACTTAGAATATGTAGAAAAAGTAATGAATAAATTGAGTTGGAAATATCAAGTATCGTCAGACGACTCTGGTCTAATTGTTCCTAAAATAATTTCAATGATTGTTAATGAAGCTTACTTTGCTTTAGAAGATAATATAAGCACTAAAGAAGAAATTGATATTGCTATGAAGTTAGGAACCAATTATCCTTATGGGCCGTTTGAATGGAGTGAGAAAATTGGTTTAAAAAATATTTATTTTTTATTAGAAAAATTAAGTAGAACAGATAATAGATATTTGCCTAGCAAGCTTTTGCAAACTACAGCATTACTTTAATGAAACAAATAGCAATTCTTATTTTCTTTTAATAACTCTTTCAGTAGCATCTACAATAAATGGAGTATCTAATCCATATTTTGTAAGTAACTCAGTTGGCTTACCACTTTCGCCAAATGTATCTTTTGTACCAATATACTCAATTGGTATTGGTAAATATTTTGCAGCAACTTGTGCAATACTATCTCCTAACCCTCCAATAATATTATGCTCTTCAACCGTTACTGCACATTTTGTTTTTTGTATAGATTGAATTATGGCATCTTCATCTAATGGTTTTATAGTATGTATATTAATCACTTCCACACTAATGCCTTTTTCTTCTAAAATTTTTCCTGCTTCTATTGCTTTCCAAACCATGTGGCCACAAGCAAAAATAGAAACATCGTTTCCGTCACTTAATTTTTGTGCTTTGCCTATAATAAAATCGCTACCATCTTCTGTAGTAAAATTTGCCCATTTTGGTCTGCCGAAACGTAAATAAACCGGACCATTATAATTGGCTATAGCTTTAGTTGCAGCTTTTGTTTGGTTAAAATCGCAAGGTACAATTACAGTCATACCTGGTAACATTTTCATTAAACCAATATCTTCTAAAATTTGGTGTGTTGCTCCGTCTTCTCCTAAAGTAAGCCCTGCATGGCTTGCACAAATTTTTACATTTTTATTACTGTAAGCAACACTTTGGCGAATTTGATCATACACACGGCCAGTGCTAAAGTTAGCAAACGTAGTAGTATAAGGAATTTTACCACCAATTGTTAAACCTGCAGCAATGCCTATCATGTTTGCTTCTGCAATACCAACTTGTATAAAACGATTGGGAAAATCTTTTATAAAAGGGGCAATTTTCATGGAGCCTGCAAGATCTGCAGTGAGTACTACTACATTTTCGTTTTCTTTACCTGCCTCATAAACACCTTCTCCAAAACCTGCACGTGTTTCTTTTTCGTTTAGTAGTTGTATTGCTGAGCATTTCATTACAAAAAATTTTAAAATTGGGTAACTATAGTGGTGCAAATGTAAAGGAAAAACAGTGCTTAGTTAAAATATTAGAAGTACAATTATTTAATTTATTTCAAAAGATTTTTATACAACTTGTAAGTTTTAAAATTTGTTTAGATTTTAATTAGAATTAAACTTACGCCGTAAACATTAACTTATATTACACTGGTAAACTGTTTTAAAAACCTAATATCATTTTGGCTATACAATCTTAAATCGTTTACACGATATTTTAACTGGCAAATTCTTTCTACTCCCATACCAAAAGCAAAACCAGTATATTTATTGCTGTCTATTCCAAAATTTTCTAGCACTTTAGGATGAACCATACCACTTCCTAAAATTTCAACCCAGCCAGTATGTTTACATACATTACATCCATCGCCATTGCAAATTAAACAACTTATATCCATTTCGGCACTTGGTTCTGTAAAAGGAAAATAGCTTGGTCTAAATCTAACTTTTACATCTTTTCCAAACATTTCTTGTACAAAGAAATATAGTGTTTGCTTTAAATCTGCAAAGCTTACATTTTCATCAATATACAAACCTTCTACTTGATGAAAGAAACAATGTGCTCTTGCACTAATTGTTTCATTTCTGTAAACCCTGCCAGGGCAAATAACACGAATAGGTGGTTTTTGATTTTCCATTACTCTAGCTTGCACACTACTTGTATGTGTTCTCAAAAGCCATGTAGGATTTTGGTTTACATAAAAGGTATCTTGCATGTCTCTTGCAGGATGATCTTCTGGCAAATTCATTGCTCCAAAGTTGTGCCAGTCATCTTCAATTTCAGGACCTTCGGCTATAGCAAAACCAAGCCTTTGAAATATGGAAACTATTTTATTTCTTATTATACTTAATGGATGCCTGGTTCCTACATTGTAAATATTTCCAGGTAATGAAAAGTCAATAGTATTAGTAATTTGTTCAGAAGCAGAAAAGGATTCTTTTAATGATTCGTACTTTGCTTCTACCATTAATTTAAATTCATTTAAAAGCTGGCCAGCTTCTCTTTTTTGTTCATTGGGTACATCTTTCATAAAGCCCATTGCATGTTTTACAATGCCTTTTGTGCCCAAATATTTAATTCTAAATGCTTCTACTTCATCGGCATTTGATGCGTTGTAACTAATAATTTCTTGTTTATAAATATCTAATTGTTGTACCAAGCTATTCATTGGGCGAAGATAAGGCTATGAAACCTATTTGTAGTATGAAAAATTGTAAAATAAAAACAGGCTATAAAACTATAGCCTGTTGCTTTTTATAACTATCTTAAGTTAACAATTTTTTTATCTTTAGGATATTTAACTGTGTAACTAAACCTATATTTTTTTTGTTCGCCAGGCTGTAAGCTTATTTTCCAGTTTAAAGTACCTAACTCTTCGTTAATTTCTGCATTACTGCTTTCCTCTAATTTTATTTCCACTTCTTTTATTCTGCTTATTGGATACTGATCTTTTAATATCATATTCACAACTTCCTTTTTATTATTTTTAACTGTTACTTCATAAGTAAAACTTTCTATTTTATTGCTACCAATAAACCTGGTTTTTGAAAACTCTTTCATCAACATTCGTTTGGTTGAAACTCTTCTATCTCTACCTAAAGAAATATTTAAAGTATCTAAGGTAGAATTAGGGTCAATAAAAGATTTGCCTAAATAAACATTGTCCATAATTATGTTAGCATCGCCTGGTAATAAATCTAAAGCCTCCCAATTATTTATTTCTGCCAACAAAAAAGCATCTTTATCTAATTTAGGTATTGCATAGTGTTTGTAGGTTGCCTGAATTTTTTCTTCTTTTATTGCAACACTGTAATTTAATCCATCGCTAGGTATATCATAAGGTAGCTCTATTTCAAAACTTGTAAATAATTGACTTTCGTTTAATGTAGTGTACCTGCTAATATCGCTAGTTACAATTTCGGATGCAGTTGAATTATTGGTAGAATATTCTGCATCGCCACTCACAGCAATTTCCTCTGCTTTCATTCCTTGTACTCTATTATAAGCTTTTGCAGCATTATTGCCATTTCGCATTGTGGTATAAACTTGTGGTACATATAACTGTAAATTCCATGCACTTAATACAGGAATAGTAGTTCCTAAATTAGGATTACTTGTACTTAATACTAGTTTTGTCTGCTGCCAATCTATACCAGTTGTTTGGCTAATTAATGCTTTGTATGCAAGCTTAAAATTATTGTCTATACTTTTAATTCTCATATCATAAGTTGGTACCCAGCCTGCATTTTGAGTGTAATAAGAAATAGCAAAATCAGCTTCCATTGCTTCTTTAGATATAACTTGAAGCACCAAGTTTGCAATTGGTTTTTTTGCCTCTGCATACTCTTTTTTTCTAAGTTCTACCAGCCTATTGGTTATATCAAAAACTTGCTCTTGAAGGTCGTTTACTTTTATTTTAATTGCATACATTCTGTTTCTAAAAAATTGCACTTTTCCGTTATAATAATCAATTAATTTTAGCACTTCTAGTGTGTTTATGTTTTTACCTGTTGAACTTGTATAAGTTTCTAAAATTTTACTTGTTTTAGTAAGCTGCTCATCTTGTATTTGCCAGTCTTGATTATTTGCATTTATTTGCTTTTGTAGAATTTTAAGGCTATCCTCCATTTTTTTAATTAAAGGATTGGTAGGCTTGATTCCTTCTTGTTTAATTTCAAGTTTATAACTTAGTAATACTACATTTTCTGGAGTGGCAATTTGAAGAGTATTTTCATCTGCAGTAGTGCTGATGTTTTTAATTACAATTTCTTGTTGTCCCTTTTTAATATTAGCTTTTGCTTTATGTGTTAATTCTGCCCCATAACCATAAAATACATTTGCACTGGATAGTTGAGAGGTAATTAAAATGGAATTTTTTTGTTGGGCAATACTATTAAAACTGATAAGTACTAAAAAAGATGCTGCTAATAATTTCATAATGGTTTTATTTTATTAAATAATACCCAATAGATGGTATTTTTTAAATAAATACATAAATTTTTAGCAAAAGAAAAGTTAACATAAAGTATGAAACTTTTCGTATACTTGTTTCTAAATATTTCTATTTATAAAAAAATATAAATAATTTGCAACCCTAATTAATAACAAATGAAAAAAACACTCATTGCATTTATTGCTTTTATAGCAATTTTAAGTTTAAACAGTTGTAAAAAAAGCAGCAGTGGTAGTACATCTACCGATACTTATTTACCTAATAATGTAGGTACAAATTGGAAGTATAAAGTTACTACTGGAGGAGCATCTTCTGATGTTACTTATACTGTAAGTACAAATACTTTAGTAGTAGATGGGATAACTTATAAAATTATTACTGGCTCTAATGGCAACGAACAATACTATGCTAAAGTAGGCTCTGACTATCATAGTTTAATTAAAGTTTCTGGTCAAAATGTTCATTTAATTATTTTAAAAGATGATAAAAATGTTAACGATACCTGGACCACCACCCAAACACTTACTGGTTTAAGCATACCTGGTGTACCTGTTAGTTCTGCAACTGTAAACATTACCTATACATTAAAAGAGAAAGGTACAACAAGAGTTGTAGAAGGTGTAACTTATAATAATGTGATTAAAGTAGAAGCTGCACTGTCTGCAAGTGCTGCAGGTTTTCCTTTAAGTTTAGGAACCATTGAATATTATTTTTCTAAAAACATAGGTATTATAGAAAACACTGCTAATATTAATAATTCAACTATTGGTGTAAGTATAAATGATAAATACGAATTAAAAACGTATGAAATTAAATAACACTATTGTGTTTTTGATTAGATAAAACATTTTCTAACGTCCATTCTATTTTATGTAAGAATGGACGTTTTCTTTCAATACAGTTTTGTTTTAAACAAATACTACAACTAAAGTTTAAGCAACCATCTGTATGAACAAAAAGTTCAATTCCGCCTCCAAATTTTTCTTTAATTAGGTTAGTTAATAAATCAACTTCTTCGTGTGCCTGATGAATATTAAGATACCATGGAATAGTTAAATGGCAATCTATATGTAGTAATCTTCCATATTTTATTACTCTAAAGTTGTGAAGATCTATCCAGTTTTCTCTTCTGTTTTCATTTAATACTTTAATAATTTGCTTTAAAAGTTCCATATCTGCCTCATCCATAATACCAGCCATGGATGTTCGTATAATTTTATAGCCATTGTACAATATGATAAAACTTATAGCAAATGCTAATACCTTATCTAACCAATACATTTTAGAGTAAAGCATAATTAATAAGCCTGCAATAACAACAATGGTTGATAAGGTATCGGTATATAAATGTTTACCTGTAGCTTTTAATGCAATTGAATTATTTTTTTTACCTATTTGCAAACAAATAGTTCCTGCAATAAAATTAATAATTGCTGTGGCTGCTATAAGCCATAAGCCTTTATCTAAACTGTTTAACTGTATTGGATAAAATAAAGAAACAATGGTTTGATATATAATTAATAACCCAGAGGCTATAATTAAAGTACCTTCTATAGCGGCAGAAACAAACTCTGCTTTACCATGCCCATAAGGGTGATTAACATCTTTAGGCTTTGCTGCAACATATAAAGCAAATAAACCTATACAACCTGCAACCATATTAACAATACTTTCTAAGGCATCGCTTAATACTACCAATGAATAGGTAAAGTAATAAGCAGCCATTTTAACCGAAAAAAGTATTATACTTAAAATGGTAATAAATAATTGTACACGAAAATTTTGTTTTGCCTGTTGCAATTATTTGTAATTAATTGGTTTAACAATTTATATAATAGCTAAAACTATTTTTTATTTAAAAGCCTTTTTTCTACAGCCTCCCAATTAATAATATTCCACCAATTATTAATATACTCAGTACGTTTGTTTTGGTATTTTAAATAATAGGCATGCTCCCAAACATCTAAACCTAAAATAGGGTATCCTTTCACTTCTGCAACATCCATTAATGGGTTATCTTGATTGGGTGTAGAGCTAATTTTTAAATGGCCGTCGTTTTCAATTAACCATGCCCAACCGCTACCAAAACGTGTAGCCGCTGCTTGTGAAAAAAGTTTTTTAAACTCCTCAAAACTGCCAAAAGAATTGTTAATTACTTCTAGTACTTTTTGTGTTGGCTTGCCTGATGATTTAGGTGTAAGCGTTTGCCAAAATAATTCATGATTATAATGCCCACCAGCATTGTTTCTCATTTTAGAGGAGTAAGAAGAAATTTTAGCTAAAATATCTTCTATAGTAATTGCATTAGATTTCTTGTATTCATCTTTCAAAGCCTCATTCAGGTTTTTGGTATAACCTGCAGCGTGTTTTGTATAATGAATTTCCATTGTAGCAGCATCAATATATGGTTCCAAATCTTTATAACTATACTGCAAGGGTTGTTGTTTAAAATTTACTACTACACCATCTTCTTTGGCTTGTAATATTGTTGGAAGAATGGTTAAACCAATACCAACTTTTGCTGTATTTGTAATAAAATTTCTTCTATTTATTTTGTTATTTTTCATACACTAAACTTTTATTTTTTTAAATTTTTTAATAAATTCACGTACTCCCTTAAATGTTCTATAATAAAACTCCTGGTTAAACAATTGAGAGTCTCTCATTGCTTTAAAGGTAAGAAAAAAGCCAATGGGCAACAGTATCATTGAACTTAACCACATACCAACAAAAGGAGATGCTACAGACTCTTCCACAAATTTTTCGCCAAAAGTGTTTATCATGTGAAAAATGATAAAGAAAATAATAGAAAATACTAATGGTAAGCCTAAGCCACCTTTTCTTATTATGGAGCCCAAAGGTGCACCAATTAAAAATAAAACAATACAAGCAAAACTTAAAGTAAACTTTCTATGCCATTCTATTTGATGATTAATTTTGGATTCATTTTTAAATTCAAAATCGTTAGCTGCTATAGCAGTTGTGTTGCGAGCTATATTTAATTTACTATTAGCATTATCAAAAATAATAGTTCTTATACTATCTGGTATTATAGCAGTAATATTGTTTACATGCTTTAATGGTTTAGCCTGTTTGAAAGTAGCATTTACATATTGCACAAATGGTAGGGTTTCTGCTACTTCTGTATTATTTCTTTTAATAAATTTTTGTTGAATTGTTTTAAAAGAATCTATTGAATAATTAAGTTGCCTAATGCTTAGCATTTTAGGATCATACCTAAAACTAGAGTCGGCAGATTGATTCATTTGCAACGATCTTAAATCGAATACTTTTTTATATTCTTTAAATCCAAGTCTTATATAATCGGTATTTGTGGCACTATTTGCTTGTGCTTTTTCTTCATATCGCCAACCATCTTTTAAAACAAACTCTAAAAAATTTTTGTTGTTAGAAACCTTCATTATACCACTATCTGCAACAATAATATTATCTTGTATGCCATACCTCTTTTCAAAAATTACAATATTTTTTATAGTACTATCATCTTTTTCTTTCTTACCAATTTTTATTGCAAAATCTTTTATTTGGTTATAAAATACACCTTCTTTTATATCAAAAGCAGGCTTTGCAATTATGATATCATATTTTAAAGCTGCTAATTTTAATTGAGCAACAGGTATTACATTATTTGCAAAAACAAATGCCAAGCCACTAATTGCTATAGCCACAATTAATAAGGGCCTCATAAATCTTAATAAAGAAATACCCGATGATTTTATTGCAACTAATTCAAAGGTTTCGCCTAAGTTGCCAAATGTCATTATGGATGAAAGTAACATAGCCAATGGTAAAGCCAAGGGTACTAAAGTTGCAGTAACATAAGCAATTAATTTAAAAATGGTTGTAACTTCTAATCCTTTGCCTACTAAATCATCAATATAAAGCCAAAAAAATTGCATTACCAATACAAACAACGAAATTAAAAAAGTAGCAAAGAATGGAGCTACAAAAGATCGGAGTATTAATGTATCTAATTTTTTAAACACTATTGCTTTTCTAATTTTTATTCAATGTAGCAAATGTACTTATTTATGTAGCAGAAACTCTACAACAATAATGTATAAAAGTGTAAAAAAAATAGAAAAAATTTGTGAGGTGTAAGAGAATCTTTTTAGTGATTAATTTGTAGAAGAGATAGTTTTTAACTTCCTAATCTATGTAATAATTCTTTTACCTGATAATCCCATAGCTGCGTTTGATCTTTTATTTCGGACTTTTCTGCAAAATCTGAAATTACTAAAATAGTTTGGTTTGAAATTTCTGTTTTGGCAATTTTAAATTCAAAATATTCTTCTTTGGGTGCATGTAACCATCGGTATCTAATAAATTTATCTTGCTCTGCATCTATCACAACAGCCTTATCTGGTGTGCCACCACTCCAACTAAAACTCAATTCCCCTTCCCACTCATCTACTTTATCTGCAAACCATTCTTGCAAACCGGTTGGAGTGCTTAAGAATTCAAATAAAATTGATGGTGAACATCTAACTTTAAACTCAAGTGTAAATAGTTGTTTTTTACTCATTAGTAAGTCTTTAAACCTTTATCAAGTGCTGCAATAATAGCAATTAATACAGTTTAAACAAATGTTTTTATAATTTTATTTTAATTCTTTATTCAGAATTCTATATAAAAAAATAATTCATACAATTTAGGTTAAGTAAATAATTGATAATTAAGATGAAAGCTAATTAGTACAATTTATTAAAAGATAAAAAGGTATTTAGGGCAACAACTTTAGTGCTATTATATTTGCAGCCTTATTTTACATCAAAGAGTAATAAAAATAAAATATAATGTTTAATAATTTATCTGAAAAATTAGAAATAGCATTTAAAAATCTTAAAGGCCAGTCTAGAATAAATGATTTAAATATAGCCAATACTATTAAAGATATTAGGCGTGCCTTATTAGATGCAGATGTGAATTTTAAAATTGCCAAAGAATTTACAGATAAAGTAAAGGTAGAAGCTATTGGTAGTAAAGTGCTCCATGCTGTTAGTCCTGGGCAACAAATGGTAAAAATTGTTCAAGATGAATTAACTGCATTAATGGGTGGCGAACCTGCAGAGTTTAATATTAGTGGTAACCCTGCTATTATTTTAATAGCTGGCTTACAAGGTAGTGGTAAAACAACTTTTACAGGAAAACTGGCTACTTATTTAAAAGATAAAAAAGGAAAATCGCCAATGGTGGTTGCTGCAGATATTTATAGACCTGCTGCTATAGACCAATTAACAGTACTAGCTCAACAAATTGGGGTAGATATTTACAAAGAACCCGAAACAAAAGATGCCGTTTTAATTGCACAAAATGCAATTAAAGAAGCAAAGGCAAAAAATAAAAATGTTGTTATAATAGATACTGCAGGTAGGCTTGCAATAGATGAAATAATGATGACAGAAGTTGCCAATATTAAAGCAGCAGTAAACCCTTCAGAAATTTTATTTGTTGTAGATAGCATGACTGGGCAAGATGCTGTAAACACTGCAAAAGCTTTTAATGATAAACTAGATTTTAGTGGTGTAGTTTTAACAAAATTAGATGGTGATACCAGAGGTGGTGCTGCTCTTTCTATAAAATACACAGTAAATAAACCCATAAAGTTTATGAGCAGTGGAGAAAAGATGGATACTTTAGATGTTTTCTATCCAGATAGAATGGCTCAGCGTATTTTAGGAATGGGAGATATTACCACCTTAGTAGAAAAAGCACAACAACAATTTGATGAAGAGCAAGCTAAAAAATTAGAGAAAAAAATAAGAAAAAATCAATTCGATTTTCAAGATTTTTTAGAGCAGCTACAGCAAATAAAAAAAATGGGTAATGTAAAAGACTTAATGGGTATGATACCTGGTGTTGGTAAAGCAATAAAAGATGTTGAGGTTGACAACAGCAGTTTTAAAGGTATTGAAGCCATTATTCAAAGTATGACACTTGAAGAAAGGGCTAACCCTGATTTAATTAACCCAACCCGAAA
>Ga0268298_10000312_pt1 | contig 62899 bp, 53 predicted proteins | sample WWTPWeurt_MetaG_FD_194462 | JGI IMG/M metagenome (GOLD analysis project Ga0268298, IMG submission 194462) | Activated sludge microbial communities from WWTP in Nijmegen, Gelderland, Netherland - WWTP Weurt | ecosystem: Engineered > WWTP > Aerobic digester > Activated sludge | place...
GGATGTCATCGTTGACTTCTCCGCCTTCGCTGGCCAGACCCTGATCCTCTACAACGACATGCTTACCCCCGTACCCGCCTTCGACGTCCGGTATGACTACTACACCGGCCCCGATTCGGATCAGACTGCCACTGGCGGTGCTCCTGCTGGCGTCCCTGGGTTCGGCCCCAACACCCGCACCCTGATGCAGTTCAAGGTGGCCAACGTTGCGCCTGCGCCGGCCTTTGACATTGCTGCACTGCAGGCAGCTTTTGTCTCCACCGCTACTTCCGATGGCGCCTTCAAGGCCACCCATCATCCCCCGATCATCCCCCAGTCGTTCTACAACGAGGCGATGAACACGGCCTACGCGACTGATACCTACGCCCGGATCCAGGACAACTCCAAGACCTTCAACCGAACGGAAAATGGCGACCTGGTCACCATGCCCTTCCAGCCCAAGGCCATCCAGGAGCTCTTCGAACTGGACTACGGCCGCATGAACGCCACCCTCGGCGTTGAGCTGCCCCTCACCAACTTCAACAACCAGACCACCATTCCCATTGGTTACTCCGAACTGCCGACTGAGTTCGTCACTGACGGCAGCACCCAGTTCTGGAAGATCACCCACAACGGTGTGGACACCCACCCCGTGCACTTCCATCTCTTTGACGTCCAGATCATGAACCGGGTTGGCTGGGACGGCGCTGTGCGCTTCCCCGAGGACAACGAACTGGGCTGGAAGGAAACGGTCCGGATGAAGCCGCTGGAAGACATCGTTGTCGCCTTCCGGCCGATTTCTCCGCGTCTTCCCTTCTCTCTTGCCGGCAATACCAGTCAGCGCGTGCTCGATCCCACCAAGGACGCGGCCGCTCTCGTTCCCAGCACGGACATCACTGCTGGTGCGCTCAACCAGGGCAACCTCGGCAACATCGTCCAGGTCTCGAACAACAATAATGGCGCGCTTTACGACTACGGCTGGGAATACGTGTGGCACTGCCACATCCTCGGCCACGAAGAGAACGACTTCATGCGTCCTCTGGTGCTGACTGTTGCCGGCACCGTTCCGACCGCCGCCAGCAACCTGGCTGCGACGTTCGTCAGTAGCAGCCTGGTGACCCTCACCTGGGCTGACAATGCCAACAACGAAAACGGCTACCGCATCGAGCGCAAGGATGGCGTGGGTGGCACCTGGACGGCGATTGGTACCGTCGTTCCTGACACCCGCTCCTTCACCGACCTGACCTTCGCGGCCGCAGCCGGTATCATCAACTACTACCGCGTCATCGGCTGGAACCAGGCCGGCGACTCGGCGGCTTCCAACACCGCCAGCAATGCCCTCACGGTCTCCGGCACCATCCTCACGGCGGCAGCTGCCCCCGTGTCGGGCGTCACAGTGACCTTCACCGGTGGCATCGCTTCCGTCACCACGGATGCCAATGGCTTCTACACCCAGGACTTGGCTGCCGGCTACACCGGCACCGTCACTCCGTCCCTGGCGAACTACATCTTCAGCCCCGTGAACGCTTCCCTAACCGCGATCGCGGTCAACACCACCGCCAACTTCACGGCCTACCCCCAGATCGTCATCTCTGGTCAGGCCACTGATCTGGGCGTCGGCGTTGCTGGTGTGACGATCACCTACACTGGTGGCACCACCACCACGGACTTGAATGGCAACTATAGCTTTAGCGTGAACGCGCCCTTCACTGGGACTGTTTCCGCCGCATTGGCAACCTACACCTTCCTTCCTGCCTCTGCAACGTTCACGAACCAGAACACCAATGCCACGCAGAACTTTGCGGCGAAATACATCACGGTTACTGGTTATACCTACTATTCAAACAATCCAACTCTTGTGCCCATTGCCGGGGCGACTGTCTCGGCCACGGGTGGCTACGCGCCTGTGACGAGCAGTGCGGGTGGAATCTATACGATTAGCCTCCGTGCACCCTACACGGGCACTCTGTCACCTTCGATGGCGGGCATTACTGCTTGGACGCCAAATTATAACTATTCCAACCTTAATGCCAACCTAACAGGCCAGAATTTCCAGGGCTTTGCCGGTACCTACACCATCTCCGGCCAAGTTACGAACAACGGCGTTGGACTCGACGGCGTGACCATCACCTTCAGCAATGCTGGCCCAGTGGTTACAACCGCTGGTGGTGGATTCTACACTGCCACCGTCAACCCGAACTATACCGGTTCCGCTGTAGCCTCGGCCCCTGGCTATACCTTCAGTCCCTCAATTGGTTTTAGCTTGGTGAACGCCAACCAAACTGGTAAGAACTTTGTGGTGCTCACTCAGACCATCAGCGGCACGGTCACCAAGAATGGTGCTGGCGTCCAGAATGTGCTCATCACCTTCTCCAACGGTGCTGGCACGGCCACGACCAACGGCTCGGGGAACTATTCACGCACCGTGCCTGCCGGATACACCGGAACCGCGACTGCTACCCAGACCAATTACGCGTTCAGCGCGCCTAAAGTCTTCAGCAACCTCACGGCTTCGGCGACCGGCCAGAACTTCACAGTGACTGGCGTTAACATTATTGGCATCGTCTACTTCTCGGTCCAGACGAATCCGCGCTCTGGGGTCACCCTCACGGCTTCGAATGGTGGTGGTTCCGCAGTCACGGGTGCCAATGGCATCTACACCCTGACTGTGCCTCTCAACTGGACTGGAACCATTACTCCTTCGGGTGGCGGCTACGGTGCGTTCAGCCCGGCCAACCGCACTTACGGCACTGCTCGGACGACCCCACTGACCGGGCAGAACTACCGCACCGCTCTGTAGCATCGCAGTTCAGCAAGTCAGTGCAAGCATGACCATCCAGGGGGGGGCTAACCCCCCCTGGTTTTTTTAGGGTCCACCTTTTTCCCTATGGCATTGGCGTGAGGCGCTGGAAAATCCCTTGGGCCGCCCAGCGCCGGGCGCGCAGCTCTGCCTTTCAGACCCTCCAGGGGCTCCTCTGTCCATTCTCACTTGGTCCCTTCGAATGTGACCAATCGGCGACTCACGCCAAGGTCCTTCTGGTACTCTGAAGGACATGAACGAACCCATGGTCACCTTGGCGAAAACCAATCCGGATTGGATTCGACGAACGACTCCAATTCACTCACGGGGCAGGGGCTTGGCGTGCATGGTTACGCTGCTCTCGGTCATGGTTCTGGCCGGCTGCCGAGCCCCGGGCATGAAGTTTAACAGCCAGGCTCGACCTCAGGACACTCGCGCCCTGGTGAATGGCCAGGAGATCACCCTCCGGGCCCTCACTCCGGCCACCCTTCAGGCCTTCGCCGTCCGGCCTGCGGCGGGAGACCTCGCGGAACTGCTGGTGGCCAAGCCGCGACCTTACCAGATCGGCCCCCTCGACACCCTGATGGTGACCGTCTGGGATCACCCGGAGCTGACCCTCCCCCTCGGCCAATTCCGGACGGATGCTGCGACAGGACTCGTGGTGGATGAGGACGGGATGCTCTACTTCCCCTACATCGGCCGCGTGAAGGTGAGCGGCTTGACGGTGGTCGAGGCCCGGGCACTCATCACCACACGCCTGGACAAGGTGCTCCAGCGACCGCAGGTGGATATCAAGGTGCTCGCATACCGTTCACAGAAGGTGTTGATCAGTGGGGAGGTCCGTACGCCCGGCGTATACACAGTGACCGATATCCCCTTCACCCTGGCTGAGGCTATCAACCGGGCCGGGGGCTTTCTACCCTCGGCCGACCAGAGCCGCATCGATGTCTCCCGTGGCGATCAGACCTGGACCATTGACCTGCCCGATCTACTTGCCCGAGGGAACAAGGTGAGCCAGATGCTGCTCAAGGATGGGGATTCCCTGAATGTCCGCCACCGCGATGAGACCCCGGTCTACCTATTGGGCGAGCTCCGCAATCCACGGTCGGTACCAACCTACCACGGCAGGATTTCGCTAGCTCAGGCCCTCTCGGAAGCAGGCGGAATCAATACCGCGAGCGCCGATGCCCGCTCGATCTATGTGTTCCGGCGTGGCAAGGCGGATAACGCGGTGGATGTCTTCCATCTGGATGCCTATAATCCTGCGGCCATGGTGCTGGCTGATCGGTTCCCCCTGCAGCCGCGGGATGTGGTCTATGTCGATTCCGGTACCCTCGGCCGCTGGAATCGGGTTGTGGGGCTGATGGTCCCCACCATCTCCGCCATCACTTCGGCGGCTGAAATCAAGTACTTCACCAAGTAGAACGCCATGTCCTCCATTCGCCATGTCCTGGTTATTTGCGAGGGGAACCACTGTCGTAGTCCTCTCGCGGCCGCACTCCTACAAGCGGGAAGTGGGGCCCAGGTAGTGGTCCAGTCGGCCGGATTGCACGCGCTGATCGACCAGCCCGCACATCCGGAAACGCTCCGCTGCTCTGAGGTCCTTGACCTGGACCTCGAGTCCCATCGGGGCCGCATGCTGACGCCCGAACTCGTCCTCGGGGCTGACCTGATCCTGGTCATGGACGAGGCGCAAAAACAGGCGTGTGAAAACCTGGTTCCAAGCGCCCGGGGGCGTGTCTACCTCCTGGGCCACTGGCTTGGCGCAGAGGAGAAGGAGATTCCGGACCCCATTGGCCGAGACTCTGCCACCCACCTGCGTTCCCACGAACACATCCAGCGAGCGGTGACGCGATGGTGCGCCCGGCTCGCCCCGCCCAATCAAAGGAACCCATGACCGCCAAGGACAACCCCCTCCCACTCGATCCGCGGGTCCCGAATGCCGAACCCGAGCTCTCCTTGGGGGAGTTGCTGGCCAACTTTTGGGGGGGGCGTCATCTGTTGCTGGGCGCCACCTTCCTGGCACTGCTGTTCGGCGGCTTCTATGTCTGGCGGAAGAGCCCGATCTATCAGGTCGATGCCCTCCTGCAGATCGAGGACAAGAAGGGGGGCAAAGCGGGTCCAGCCATGGTGGCTCTGGAGGGACTTCTAGACCAGCCGGCCCAGGCCAAGGCTGAGATCGAGATCCTGAGGAGCAACCTGGTGCTGGGGCGCGCCGTTGAGGGGCTCTCCCTGGACCTGCGGGCGACACCTCACCAGACTTCGTTTCTCGGGAACGTTCTGTATCGCAACAACCCAAACCAGCCCGAGATCCTGATCGAGCGGTTCGAAGTGCCGGGTCACTTGCTAGGGAAGTGGTTCCGGGTCATGGCAGCGGAAGGCGGTTCCTTCCGCTGGGAGGGACCTGCGGGGGAGGCTTTGGGGACGGGCCGGCCGGGCATTCCCCTGCAGGCCACCTTGGATGGTGGCGCCCTTCTGCTGCAGGTCCGGAGACTGTCGGGCAAGGCTGGTCAGCGCTTCGACCTCGTCCGCCAGCCCATGCTCCTCGCCATTGACGAGCTGCGTGAAGACCTGCGAGTCAACGAGCGGGGAAAGATGACCAATATCCTCGGGCTCAGCTACGAGCATCGCAGCCCCGTGAGAGGTGCAGAGATTCTGAACGAGATTATCAACCAGTATGTCCGGCAAAACATCGAGCGCAAAGCCGAGGAGGCCTCCAAGACACTGGCTTTCCTTCAGGAACAGATGCCACGGCTGCGCGGCAACCTAGAGATCGCCGAGGAACGGCTGAACCAGTATCGTAAGCGCTCGGGCACGGTGGACCTCCCGGAAGAGGCCAAACTGCTGCTGAAACAGTCCGTGGACCTGGAGGGCCAGGTCCTCTCCTTGGGGCAGAAACGGCAGGAACTGCTACGGACCTACAAGCCCGGCTCTGATGTGGTGCAGACCCTGGACCAGCAGATCAGCAAGCTGAGTGCCGAATCCCGCACGCTCGAATCGAGGGTCCGTGGCCTGCCTGCCACCCAGCAGGAAATGGTGCGGTTGATGCGTGATGTGCAGGTAAACACCGAGCTCTACACAGCCCTGCTCAACAATGTCCAGCAGCTCCAGGTGGCCAAGGCGGGGGAGATCGGGAATGCCCGGATCGTGGACCACGCTATGCCCAGCCTTAAGCCCATCAAGCCCCAGAAGAGTGCCGTGATGGTCTTGGCCGGACTGCTCGGGCTCCTCTCCGGCACGGGCTTGGTCCTGCTCCGGCGCGCCCTGCACCGGGGGGTTGAGGACCCGCGGCTCATCGAGAGCCGGCTTGGCATACCGGTGGTGGTCACCATCCCCCACAGTGAAGCTCAGTTCCCGATCCAGAAGGCCATCAAGCAGCGTAAAGAGGGGATGCACCTTCTTGCCCTGGACCACTCCGACGACATGGCCGTGGAGAGCCTCCGTAGTTTGCGGACTAGCCTACATTTCACCGCGATGGACGCAAAGAACCCGGTGGTGCTGATCAGCGGGCCCTCCCCGTCCATTGGCAAGACCTTCATCACGTCAAACTTCGCAGCCGTGGTTGCTCAGACCGGCACGCGAGTGCTTGTGGTGGATGGTGACCTCCGGCGAGGGGCTCTGCACCACCCCTTCGGTTTTCTTGAACGGGGCCTAGGCCTGTCGGAGGTGCTCTCGGGGCAGGCGGAGTGGTCGAAGGTGGTCCACCGGGGAATCCTTCCCAGCTTGGACCTCATCACGACCGGAACCCTCCCGCCGAATCCCGCTGAGCTATTGATGGGCCACCGCCTTTCGGCCTTCATCCAGGAAGTCTCCGCCGCCTACGACCTAGTCCTGATCGATGCAGCTCCTGTTCTGGCCGTGACCGATCCAGTGATCCTCGCCAGCCATGTCGGGGTCGTGCTCCTGATTGTCAAGGCCGAAGCCCACACCCTGGATGAGATCCGTGCCACGCTTCAGCGCTTCCAGCAGGCTTCCGGCACCCGGGTCAAGGGCTGCATCTTCAATGATGTCAAATCAGTCAAGCTCGGGTACGAGTACTATCGGTACGCCTATCACTATGGGTATAAGAAGTAATCGACCCTGCACCGCTTCCGGCGGTCTGCCGTGCGTTGTGGCAGTCCGCCGACTTACCTGGCGGGAGTTCACACTTTTCTGGAGGACGCTTCATCGTGAAGACCATCGCCTTGGTGGGATGTGGCCGGATCTCGGACCGCCACCTGAAAGTGATCGACCAGATCCAGGACCTGAAACTGGTCGGTGTCTGTGATGTGGACTTGCCGAAGGCAGAGGCGGCCGCTTCTGCCTGGAATGTGCCCGCCTGGGCGGACGCTCTGGCCATGGTGAAGGCCCTCGGCCCTGACATCGTGTCGGTGTTGACAGACTCCGGTTCCCATCCGGTGGTGGGAAGTCTGCTGGCGCCCCATGTGTCCGTGGTGGTGGTGGAGAAGCCCATGGCTCTCACCCTGGAGGACGCGGATCACCTCATCGAGACCTGCGAGATCCATGGCACTAGGCTCTTCGTGGTCAAGCAGAACCGCTTCAACGAGGCCATCCAGCTGCTCCGGCAGGCGGTGGAGAAGGATCGGTTCGGCAAGATGGTGCTGGGGACAGTCAGGATCCGCTGGGCCCGCTCTCAGGCCTACTACGACCAGGATGCCTGGCGCGGCACGTGGAAGTCGGATGGTGGGGTGTTCACCAACCAGGCCAGCCACCACATCGACCTGCTCCAGTGGCTATTAGGGCCAGTGGAGTCCGTGAAATCCTACATCGCAACCAGGTTGGTGGATATTGAGGCCGAAGACACCGGAGTAGCCGTCCTCCGCTTCAAGAGTGGGGCCCTTGGTGTTATCGAAGCAACCACGGCCACGCGCCCGAAGGACCTGGAGGGCAGCATCTCCATCCTCGGCGAGAAGGGGTCGGTGGTGGTGGGGGGGTTCAGCGTGAACCGGATGGTCACCTGGAATTTTGCCGAGCCGCGCCCAGAGGACGAGGCCGCCCAAAAGGGTATTGCCGATCCGCCGAATGTCTACGGTTTCGGGCACCAGCCCTTCTATGAGGACATGCTGGCCTGCCTGGATTCCGGAAGACGCTCGATGTTGGACGGGCTCGAGGGCCGGAAGTCCCTTGAGATCATCAACGCCCTGTATGAGTCAGCCTTCACCGGCCGGGAAGTCCACCTCCATTATGTCCCCCAAAGTGTACCACTGGGAAGGGGGTGATCTTGGTGGTTAATGGTTTAATTACATCCCAGTTAGTTCAAGAGCTACTCCGGAAAATAGAATCAACCACGGCAAAGGTAGGCGTGGTTGGCTTGGGTTATGTAGGTCTTCCCTTCCTGGTTGAAAGCGGGAAGGTGGGGTTCAAGTTAGTGGGCTTCGACCGTAGCGCCAAGCGAGTGGAACTGGTTAACCAAGGCGAGAGCTACATAGGTGATGTGGCCACCGGCGAACTGAAGCCTTTGGTCCAGCGGGGTTACATCACCGCTACTACGAACATGGATCTGCTCGCGGAGCAGGACGTCCTAGTGATCTGCGTTCCTACTCCTTTGAACAAGAACCTGAACCCTGATCTGCAATTTATCGAGCATGTCACTAAGGAAATTGCGAAGCGGCTGCGCCGCGGCCAACTCATTTCCCTGGAAAGCACCACTTACCCTGGCACTACCGACGAGGTTATGAAACCAATCTTGGAGCAGTCGGGCCTCAAAGTGGGCGTGGATTTTTTCTTAGTCCACAGCCCCGAGCGGGTGGATCCAGGAAATCATCGATACAACACCAAGAACACCAACAAGGTAGTGGGGGGCTCAGATCCCGCCAGCCGGGAAGTGGCCGTGGCCCTATACCGCAAGACCATCCTAAATATCGTACCCGTTAGCAGCGCTGCAGTTGCAGAAATGACAAAGGTTTTCGAGAACACCTTTCGGGCCGTAAACATTGCCCTAGTAAACGAACTGGCATTGCTCTGCGACCGAATGGGACTAAGTGTCTGGGAAGTGCTTGACGCCGCCTTCACCAAGCCCTTTGGCATCATGCCCTTCTACCCCGGACCCGGAGTCGGGGGTCACTGCATCCCTTTGGATCCCCATTATTTGGAATGGAAGGCCCGAGAATACAATTTCAACACCCGGTTCATCGCTTTGGCCGGAGAAATCAACCGGCGGATGCCAGAATTCGTGGCCGAAAAGGCCATGCGCATCCTAAGCGATCGTGGGAAAGGTTTGCGAGGGGCCCGGATTCTTGCCCTAGGCGTGGCCTATAAGAAGGATATTAACGATCCACGCGAAAGCCCAAGTGCCGAGGTTATCCATCTGCTACATCAACGTGGGGCCGAGGTTACCTACCACGACCCCCATGTTCCGCACTTTCAGGAGCACGGTCTCGACATGACCTGCGTGCCTTTGACTCCCGAGGTTGTGCGAAATTCCGACCTAGTTTTGGTCCTTACGAATCATTCGGCCGTCGATTACTCCATGGTGGCTAAGGAAGCCAAGGTGGTCTTTGATACCCGGAATGCTATGCGCCAAGTCAATGAGCACAACGAAAAAATTATTTTATTATAATTGACTATTACCCATGCTGCCCCTCTCTGAATCCACCGATCACGAAGCCATCACCCAATGGGTGGAGCGGGGCCATGATTTGAAATCGAAAGGGTTATTAGCAGAGGCTGTGGAGGCCTACCTTAAGGCCATACATGTCAATTCTTCAGATGCCAAGGTTTGGCGCTTTCTCGGGAATGCCTATTTTAAATTGGGCCAATTCTCACTGGCCCGGGTAAGCTACGAGACTTCCTCCAAGTTGGATCCAGATGAAATTAAAACCTGGATGAACCTTGCGAATACGTACGGGAACCTCGGGATGAGGGTAGAGTCGGAACGCTGTTGGAATAGAGTTAAACAATGATTGAAACAGTTCGTTTTATTAACTTGGAGAGAAATTGATGCCGGTTCCCCGAATCGCAGTATTTACCTACAATTTCCCGCACAAAAAAACTCAGGATTTCCTATTTCGTCTCCTTCTCGAGAATTTCAATGTAACCGCTATTCTTGCTGCAGATCCGATCAAATTGAATATTCCTGTCTCGACAATTCGGACGAAACTTAGACCTACCGCCCTAGTTCACCCCAAGAAAATTGCTGAAAGGTTTAAAATACCATATTATATTACCTCACATAATGACATTGAAATTTCGAAAATTGTCAAAAAGCACGAAATTGATTTGGCAATCATCTCGGGTGCTCGGATATTGAAAGAGGCGACCATTAACTTATTCCCCATGGGGGTGATCAACTTCCATCCTGGACTGGTCCCAGAGGCACGGGGACTTGACGCCATGTTGTGGTCCATTTATGGCGACATCCCACTAGGAGTAACCGCTCATTTAATTGATAAAAAAATTGATGCTGGAAAAATTCTAGTTAAACAACAGATTGCTTTGCATCTAGACGACACACTCTTTGATTTATCAGAAAGATTGAATGATACTCAACTCGAAATGATTGCACCAGCGATCCAGATGGCCCTTTCAGGCAATGGCGAATCTGTTGATCCCTCTACTAACTACAACCGAAAAATGCCGCCAGAGATTGAGGTCACCATCGATGGCCGGTTACCCTCATACCTCCAACGTATGCTACAGAGTAAGTAACACAGAGTGGTGATACAGTGAAATCTAATTCGAGTATACCCATCTTAGATCTTCAGCCCCAGATCCAGGCTCACTGGGAGGAATTCAACGCTGCTTTTCAGCGAGTTATGCGCTCAGGTGTGTTCATTCTCGGCCCCGAGGGGAAAGCCTTCGAGGATGAATGTGCCGCCTTTCTGGGGGTTAAACATACAATCGGCTTGAATAGCGGCACAGATGCACTTTACATTGCCCTTCGCGCACTGGGAATTGGCCCAGGTGATGAGGTGATCACCACCCCTTTTACGTTTTTTGCCACCGTCGAGGCCATCAGCCATGTGGGGGCAACTCCAGTTTTTGTCGACATTGAGGAAGACTCGTTTAACCTCAACCCCGAACTTTTGGAAATGGCAATTACTTCAAACACGAAAGCCATCATCCCTGTTCATATATTTGGCCGTCCCTGTGACATGGATCGCTTGATGTCCATTGCTCAGAGGCACGGGTTGAAACTCGTCGAAGACTGTGCCCAGAGCTTCGGCGCCCAGTGGAATGGGAAGCATTCCGGTTCCATTGGTGCCTTCGGTTGCTTCAGTTTCTTCCCGACAAAAAACCTTAGTGCCTTCGGTGACGGTGGGCTTTTGGCCACCTCGGATGACTTGCTGGCTGCGGAGGCGCGCATGTTAAGGGCCCATGGAAGTCGAAAAAAGTATCACAATGAGGCCGTGGGTTATAACTCGCGTTTGGATGAACTACATGCAGCGATGTTGCGGGTAAAGCTGCCTCACTTGGACTGCTGGAATCAGAAGCGCCGAGCTGTGGCGGGATTCTATCATTCTGCGCTGTCCTCGGTGGAGGGCCTGGTTCTTCCCGATGTAATTGCGGGGCATGTGTTCCACCAGTTCACCATTCGCGTGAAGCGGGGGCGCCGTGACGCAGTGCAGGAAGCCCTAAAGACCAGCGGGGTGTCTACAATGATTTACTACCCGGTGCCGGTGCATCGTCTGAAACTCTATCGGGAGTCCTACGCCCATATCTCTTGTCCAGTCGCCGAAGCCGCCGTCCAAGAGGTGCTAAGCCTGCCCATTTGGCCCGAGATGTCGCTTCACGACCTCGGCCTGATCACCAAAGCGGTAATTGATGGATTTGCAAGCGGGACAGCATGAATCTACGTGCCGTTCCTCTCGGCGTCCATGGGAAGAATAACTTGCAAGGAGCAACGGTCAATTTCTCGGGCCTAATGGCTTTTACCCTTAGCCTCGGCCAACGTAAGGCAGAAGCAACGGTGTAACCGCCAGCTCCTTTTCTTCTGCCGAGTTGATTTCCCTGCGAATTTCTAGAACCAGTTCGGCTGGATCCACTGGCACAATTCCCAGGTCGTGAAGGTGAGGTGACAGAAATGGAGTCTGACGCAGTCAGTTTGGACGTTCGAGCCGTTTGTATACATGCATTAATATATTATTTTAGCCCCATCTCTTGCAGCGGCCGATGGCCATGTTGAGCCGTTTTCTGGGCGCGACCTTGACCCGAAACCTCTGGACACTCATGGGAGGGGCAGTTGTCGCGCAGGGGCTCGGCTTGCTCGCCACACCGTTGCTGGCGCACCTCTACCTTCCGGCCCACTTCGGCCAGCTGGGCCTCTATGTGTCGATCCTCGGGTTCCTCTGCCCGGTGGCGATGCTCCGCTACGAAATGGCCATCCCCGGCTGCCCGGACGACCGCCAGGCGAGCTTGGTCTTCGTGCTGGCCCTGTGCTTGGCGCTGACTGCCAGCCTGCTGGCCGGCTTGCTGCTCCTAGTCCCAATGGTTGGCTCAACCTTCCGGCACCTTGGCGTCGCCTTCGGATTCTGGATCATCCCCCTCGGAGTGATGGGGACGGCCACCTACTCCGCCTCTTCCTTCTGGGCCGTACGCAAGGGGGACTTCAAGGGTCTCGCCAAGACCAAGGGCACCCAGGGCCTGGGTATGGTGGCGACCCAGGTGCTCGCGGGGTGGCTCGGGTGGCGCCCGGAAGGGCTCCTCCTGGGGCAGCTGCTCGGCCAGTCGAGCGGGTCCAGCCGCCTCTTCCAGGCCATTTGGCGTAATGACCGCTCGGCGTTCCGGGGGATCTCCTTCGCCGAGCTGCGGGGGGTCGCCAGGGATTACTCCCGATTCCCGCGGTTTTCGGTCGTGGCGGTGCTGCTTGAATCGATCACCCTATACACGCCGCTCATGGTCCTGGCCTACCGGTTTGGCCCTGGCGTCGCCGGCTGGGTCACCCTCGTGCAGATGACCTTCTGGAAACCCGTGGGGATGCTGGCGGTCAACCTGACCCAGATCAACTTCCATGACTTTGCGGCGCTCAAGTGGGGGAATCCGAAGGCCCTGTGGGTCAGGTACACCCACCGGACCCGCAACTTCACCCTCCTTGCCGCTGGCGGGGCCTTGGGGCTCGCCGTGGCGGGCCATGGGGTCATCCACTTCTTGTTCAAGGCCGAATGGCAGCCCGCCATCTACTGCCTATGGATCTCCCTGCCGATGGCGTTCTTCCCCGTGGCGGTGTCCTCCTTCGGCACGGTCATGGAAGTCTTTGAGCGGCAGGACCTCCACCTCATCAGGGAGGTGACCCGAAGCGGACTGATGACCACGGCGCTTGCCTGTGTCCTGATGGCCAAGCCCAGCTGGAAGGTGGCGCTGGCCCTGATCAATCTCGCCACAGTGCTGGGGTATTCGTTCTACTTCTGGGCTTGCCGCCGGGTTGTCCTGCAGTTTTGCCAGTCGCGCCTTGAGGAGGAGGCCAGGGTGGCCTATCCACCGCTCTTCCTGCACCCGACGGTCGAGGACTCTCCCCTTCTTCCCGTCATTACCCCCCGGCGGTGAGACATGTGCGGCCTGTTCGGCATTCTGAGCCTGGATGAGACGGTCGTAGACCTGGGGCGGGCCCAGGCCGCCCTCGATTTAATCCGCCACCGGGGCCCCGATGATGAGGGCTGGCTGCTCCTTGACCCTCAGACCGGACGGCACTCCCACCGTGCAGGAAGGGACACCCTACCCGCCTTGGGTCTGCCAGCTCTGATGGAAGCGAGCGGAATGGGCTACAGCGCGGCCCTGGGCTTCCGGCGCCTCTCGATCCTGGACCTAGGTGAAGGAGGCCACCAGCCCATGTCATCCCCTGACGGCCGGCTCTGGCTGCTCTTCAACGGGGAAATCTACAATCACCTTGAGCTCCGGGCCGAACTGGAGGCCATGGGCCACGCCTTCCGCACCCGGACCGACACTGAAGTGATTCTGGCGGCGTACCGTGAGTGGGGCCCCGAGGCAGTGCCCCGGTTCGAGGGCATGTTCGCCTTCTGCCTGGTGGATCTGGATAACCGGAGGCTGTTCTTTGCCCGGGACGCCTTCGGCATCAAGCCCCTCTACTTCGCCCGGATTCCTGGGGCCATCCTGTTCGCCTCCGAGATCCGGTCACTCTTGGCTTACCGACAGGTGGACCGACGGGTGCATCCGCAAAAATTGTTCGAGTACCTACGATTCAGCATGGTCGATGGGGCCGAAGATACCCTGCTGGAGGGGATCAAGGAGTTTCCGGCAGCCACTTGGGCCATCCTGCCATTCGGTGAACCGAGCCTCCGGATGGTCAGGTATTGGCGCCTGGACTCGGCGGCAGCCAGTGGCCTCGACCTCAGGACGGCCACGGAGGCCCTGCATGCCCAACTGGAAGAAAGCGTCCGGCTTCACCTGCAAAGCGATGTACCACTGGGCACCTGCCTCTCCGGAGGCCTGGACTCCACGGCGATCCTCATGCTGATGAAGCGGTCGTTGGGCTCTGGCCACCCGATCGAGACCTTTTCCTTTCTCACAGAGGATCCGGTCCTCAGCGAGAAGGGCTATGTGGAAATGGCCGTTCGAGCTGCTGGAGTGAACAGCCATCTCGTCAGCCCAACACCCCAGGAGCTTGCGGAAGACATGGATACCTTGGTCCGATGCCAGGAGTTCCCCTTCGGGGGCTCCAGCGTCTATGCCCAGTTCCGGGTCTTCCGGTTGGCCCGGGAGCGCGGGATGACCGTCATGCTGGATGGGCAGGGGGCAGATGAAATGCTCGCCGGCTACTACCAGTTCATTGGTGCAAGGGTGACTTCACATCTCGCGACCTTCCGTTTTCTCAGGGCCCTGCGCCTCCTGAAAAACATTCCCGGGAACATGCGCCCCCACTTCTACCGCATGTTCATGTTCAGCATGGGTCGACTGGTTCCGGCCTCTCTCAGGCCCCTGGTCCGGCAACTGGTGGGCGACCCCCTCTTCCCTCGGTGGCTGGATCAGAGCTGGTTCCACGATCATGGGGTCCTGGGAGCTGAACGGCCGTGCGGAACCGGCCCGAATGCCCTGAAAGAGGAGATGGTGCTGGCCATTCATGGGTCGCTTCAGGAACTGCTGCGCTACGAGGATCGAAACTCCATGTGGCACTCCATCGAGTCGAGGGTACCGTTCTGCAATCGAAAACTGGCGGAGTTGGCACTATCATTTCCGCAGGATTTTTTTGTTTCACCTAGTGGTGTAACCAAATTCATATTGAAACAAAGCATGCAAGGCATTGTTCCCGAGATGATACTTAATCGAGAGAAAGTTGGTTTCAGTACTCCCGAAGGTGATTGGCTTTCAGCCATTCAGCCCTTTGTACAGCAGACTGTAGATCTGGGGATGGAAATGAAACTTCCCTTTTTGGGTGATTTCGTGGCGGAATTGAAAAAATCAATTCAAACCGGAGGGCGTCATACTGGAAATGGGTGGCGAATTATTAACATTATTCATTGGTTTAAACAACTAGACGTAAAATTAGACTAGCAAATTGGTTTATGAATTTTTTAGAAAATTTCACTGGGGTTGAAAATGGAAATCTTCATTCTACTATCAGCCACAATTGTGGTTTCGGTTACATTGTTTTATTTATACCTCAAGGAAAAATATTATTTCGTAAAACCTTCAATCATATTCATTCTTTTCTTTAATGTGTTTTTGCAATGGCCGGCAATTTTTTACTTCAATATTGTTGAAACCAGTTTAAACAGTTCTCGTTTTGGCTTTATAATGATGTTCTCAGTATCGCCTTGTTTTGCACTGTTGATTTCCTTGCTATTCCGACGGTCGGCAATAAGGGTCTATCGAAGCCTAGATAAACCAATGATTTTCAGCCCAGCGATCAAATGGTTTTTATTTCTGTGTATATTGTTAGGACCAATTATATATTTTCAATATGTGTCATTTAATAATACAGGATTAGTATCGATTCTGCGTGGAGACCCCTATCTTGAAAGTTCTGTAATTAGAGAAAGATCAATGAAATTGTTGCCAGCGCTACCTAGGTACTTTCACTCTATGAGTTTGAAAGTTTGTTCGTTTCTACTTATTCTTATTCTAATTAGCGAAATATCAACAAAGTCAACAGCGTTACTGAAGGCATTTCAGTATAGTAAAATTTCTTTTCTCGCAATATTTACGTTATTATTTTTAGCTATTGATGGTTCGAGGGCCCCTGGCGCATTAGTATTTTTATGCATCCTGTTTTTCTTGATTTACAATAAAGGCATTCACTTGGGTGCTGTTTTTAATTTCAAAACTATAATTTTGATATCAATAATCATATTCATCCCGTCTGCGATGGAGTATATGAGGGGAGATTCAAAAGATATTGCAACCACAATGAATATTTTTTTCGAACGAATTTTCTTCATCCGGTTTGAATCTGGAATTTTAAACATAAAATATTCTGAGATTTATGGGCATTGGGGAGTTGCCGCTCTTGGAAATATTTCAGGTTTTTTTGGTGTTAAGGGGGTAAATGTCGCGAATTTTGTTGCGAACATGGAATACTTCACTCCAACTGAGTCAGCATTAGCAAATGCATCATTCATGATGACTTATTATGCATATTTTGGAATTATAGCTATTCCTTTATCGGTTGGCCTTATACTGTTGTTAGATACATCTCTATGGTTTGTTGTCAATAAAATTCGTAGTAATTTATATATTTTTGCTGTGGTTGGGTATGCCATAGCAATCTATGGATTGATTGATGCTGATTACACAACCATTTTATTTACTCAAGGGTTATTCTTTAATCATTTTATATTGTATCTAGTATCAAAATTTCATAAAAGCCAAGGACCCAATTTTAATGAAATTTCAACAATCAGTTAAAATATTTCCTTGTGCGAGTAATATTGTGGTGGACCAAGCGGTTGATCAGTTTTGATTTTTAATACCTCTAAAGTTGTTTTTGAAATTGACTAGCGAACACAGAATTGGTGAAAAACACTTTAGGCTGTTTGGTTGTCAAATTAGGCCAATGCCTAAGCGCAAAAAGGGGGTGGGGATGTTTCTTTTGGCCACAATCCTTGGAGTGCCGATTAGAGAGGGAGGCTTACATCGACTGCCGCTGCAACCTCCGGAAGAACTATCTTAGGCGATTCTCCAATGAGGGTTGAGGCGGAACCCAATTCCGGGTAATGGTTTGGCGAGTATGTTTCATCGCCACCGCCGTGAAGGTCTGCCTAGCATGCACTCCTTCGATCAGGTGTCCATCTCCCCCGTGTTCTACGGCAGTAGCAATAGTATTCCGCAGAGGTGGGTTGAACCGGTGTCTGGCACCTTGGAATGACGGGAGGCCGCCATTGTCTATGACGTGTGGGTCGGGGCCAATGCCATGTTCATAGTGGGGGGGTGCGTCGGGAATGTACCCGGCATCGCACCAAGTGCGGTCGTCACAAGGGATGTCGCAACTTACTCACTGGTAAGGGGAGTGTCAGCTAAGCTGGTCCGGATGTGGTTCCCGGAGGAGATGATGTGGGTCCTGTTGGAATCGGCCTGGTGGGCTGACAATGAGTCAAATTTGAGGCAAGAGGCTGGGCGCTTCCTCGAATCGGCCATGTACCTTGAACATCGGTTTCAGCAAAGGCATGGCGCCAGGAGGCCCCGGTGAGAATTGTACACGTATGCCTGGAACAGCCTTATATCGATGGTTGGCTTTACCAGGAGAACGCCCTTCCAAGGCACCATGCCTCGATGGGTCATGAGGTGACCGTGGTTGGATCGAGGAATCGCCTTCCTGGCTACCTGCGTGGGAAGATCGATTACCGGGACCGGGTGGAACCCTACTGGGATGGTCCCGTTCAGGTCGTCAGGATCAAGAGCTCAGTGTCTCTGCTGACCCACCTGAACCATTACCGATCCTTGCGGCCACTTTTTCAGCGTCTTCAGCCTGATCTGATATTCCATCACGGAGGGCAGTCGCTTTCTCTCCTCGAATCAAAGTACTACGTGGAGAGCCATCGGCACGCCCGCCTGTTCGTGGACTTCCATTCTGAGATCTACAACAGCGCAAGGGGGTGGGGATCAAGGAACCTCCTCCATCGTCAAGTCTGGCGGCGGCTGATCCAGCACTGCCTGCCCTCCATCAGCCGGATCTATTGCATCTCGCAGTCCACAAGATCATTTTGTGAGCAGCTCTATGACCTCCCTGCAGACCGCATGGAACTCCTGTTCCTTGGAGTCGAACCCATCAAGGCCTCTGCAGAAGAGCGGGAAACCGTCCGCCGTTCGGTCAGGGATGAGCTCGGCCTATCCTCCGCCGACTTCCTCCTGATCACTGGTGGGAAGCTCAATCCTGACAAACAGATCCCCCTTCTTCTTAGGGCCTTGGAGAAACTGGACCGGGGAATGGTCCACCTGCTGGTTTTCGGGACAGCGGATGCTTCCCACCAGGCTGCTCTGGAAGCACATCTGAAGGTAGCTCCGAGGGTTCATTACGTTGGCTGGTGTGATTCTGGGGCGATCAACCGCTATTTCATCGCTTCGGACCTTGCGGTGTTCCCGGGTGGTCAGTCAGTCCTCTGGCAGCAATCCATCGCCACCGGCCTTCCCGGCATATACCGGAAATGGGCCGGGCATGAGCATTTGGACAGGGGCAACTGTCGCTATCTCTTCTCGGAGTCACCAGAGGAACTGGCTCAGTGGCTTGGCGAGCTGACTGACCCCAGGAACGCCCGGATCGTCGGTGAGATGAGGGATAGGACCATTGCGCTCGCCAACGGGGAGATGTCCTACCGCCTTGAGGCCGAGCGCATCATTGCCGATTACCAGGCCATGACATACTCACCTCACTCAGTAGCCCTCCCGGGAGTGCCTGAGTAGGGCCGTTTGGCCCCGTGGCCGGGGCAGGAGGCTTGTGAGCAATGACAGAAACCCGCCGATACATCGCCATCACCGGCGCATCCGGGTTTCTCGGGTGGCATCTGCGTTGCCGGCTGCATGCCTCGCCCTGGTCCGTGCGCCTGGTGCCGGATGAGGCATTCCAGTCGGTCTCGGCTTTGGCGAATTCCATCGGAACCGCAGACTGCGTGATTCACCTGGCGGGCATGAATCGTGGCCCGGATGCGGAGGTCTTGGAGACGAACCTCCATCTGGCTCGCCAGCTAAGGGAGGCCCTTGATACACTCCCCCGGGTTGCTCGGGTCCTGTTCGCCAACTCGATCCATGGTCAAGGGGAGACGCCCTTCGGCCGCTCGAAACGAGGCGCATCCGAGATACTTAGGGGATGGGCGGAACGCCCCGATGCCAGTTTCGTCGATGTCATCCTCCCTCACCTCTTCGGAGAAGGAGGACGGCCCTTCTACAACAGCGCTGTCGCCACCTTCTGTCATCTCCTAGCCCATGGGGAGGAACCCTTGGCTCATGCCGAAGGTAAGGTGGAATTAATCCATGCCCAGAGGGTTGCGTCGGCATTCCTCGACCTGGCGGAGAACGAGTCAGTAGACGAGACCGTCCGGATCTGTGGTACGCCCATGCCCGTCACCCAAGCCCTGGATCGGTTGAAGTGCATTGACGCCATCTACCGCGGGGGGGTCATCCCGGAACTCTCGGAGCCACTGAGCCTGGATCTGTTCAATGCCTATCGTTCCTATCTCTACCCCTCCTATTACCCGGTCTCCTTGCGGGTCCACACGGACCAGAGGGGGGGATTGTTCGAGGCCGTGAAGACTCAGCATGGCGGGCAGGCATTCCTGTCACTGACCAAACCCGGCATCGTCCGCGGGCGGCACTACCACCGACATAAAGTAGAGCGATTTCTTGTGATCCAAGGGGAGGCCGAGATCAGGGTCCGGCGACTCTTCGATGACGTGGTCCAGGTGTTCCGGGTGTCCGGTGATGCACCTAGCTTCATTGACATCCCCACGCTGCATACCCACGAGATCGCCAATGTGGGGGAGAGGGACTTGATGACGCTGTTCTGGGCGCACGAGATCTTCGATCTTGAGCACCCCGACACCTACCCGGAGCCGGTTATCCTGGAGCAATGAACAAGTTGCGCGTTCTGACTGTCGTGGGAACCCGCCCTGAGGTCATCCGGTTGTCCAGGGTGATACCAAGGCTGGAGGAGCACTTTGACCACCGCCTTGCCCACACTGGGCAGAACTATGACTACGAACTGAACCAAGTGTTTTTCGAAGACCTTGAACTCCGGCGCCCAGACTACTTTCTGGAGGCGGTAGGTGGCTCTTTGGCCGCCACACTCGGCAACATCATTGCAAAGATCGACCCGGTCCTTGAGTCCTTCAACCCTCAGGCATTGCTTGTGCTGGGTGACACCAACAGCTGTCTTGCGGTGATTCCTGCCAAGCGGCGCAGGATTCCGATCTTCCATATGGAGGCGGGGAACCGATGTTTCGACCAGCGAGTTCCAGAGGAGGTCAACCGTCGGATTGTAGATCACACCTCCGACATCAACATGCCCTACAGTGCCTTGGCCAGGGAGAACCTCCTGCGGGAAGGCCTCCCGCCGGATCGAATCATCACGACCGGCAGCCCCATGTACGAAGTCCTGCACCATGCGATGCCGAGAATTCAGCAGTCGGAAGCCCTTGGACGGCTCTCCCTGGAGGCTGGCAACTACTTCGTGGTGAGCTGCCACCGTGAGGAGAATGTGGATGTAGAGGCAAACCTCCGCAGCTTTGTGGTCACCCTGAATCAGCTGGCCTCCACGCGCAAACGCCGGATCATAGTCTCCACCCACCCTCGGACGCGCGCCCGCCTTGATGCCTTGGGCCTGAGCCTGGACCCACTCGTCGATCTTCTCAAGCCATTGGGCTTCCTCGATTACATCAAGCTCCAGATGTCCGCTACCGCCGTCCTGTCCGACAGTGGCACGATCACTGAGGAAGCCTCCATTCTGGACCTGTCCGCCCTGAACCTTCGGGAGGCTCACGAGCGGCCGGAAGGAATGGAGGAGGGGGCCGTGATGATGACCGGTCTTGCCTGGGAACGGGTTGATCAGGGCCTTTCCATGCTGGAGAGGGCCGAAGCTCCAGGGAGGAGGTCGCGCTTGGTGGCAGATTACGATGCCCCATGCGTGAGCCAGACGGTTGCCCGGGTTATCCTCAGCTACACGGACTACGTGAACCGTGTCGTCTGGCACTGCCAGCGAACGTAGTTCGTATCAATGCATATCCTTTTTCTTTCTGAGTATTTCGATCCCGAGCCGGTTCTCAAGGGAATGGGGTTTGCGCAGGAGATGGTGCGGCAAGGTCACACGGTGGAAGTGTTGACGGGCTTTCCGAACTATCCAGAAGGAAGGATCTATCCGGGTTATCGGCTTCGCCTCATCCAACGAGAGGAGGCCGCCGGGGTTCGAGTGCTCCGTGTTCCCCTTTACCCGAGCCACAACACCAGCGGGCTTGCTCGGATGCTTACCTTTTCCAGTTTTGCGCTTTCCGCGGCCATCCTGGGGCCATGGGTGGTCCAAAAGCCGGATCTCATTTATGTCTGCCATGGGAATGGCACCATCGGTCTGCCTGCCTGGATTCTCGGGGTGACGCGTGGGGCTCCCTTCGTCATGGATATCCAGGATCTCTGGCCAGATTCAGTGATCGCTTCCGGCATGCTGCCTCGGGGGCTGAAACCACTCGTGCCAGTCCTGGAGGCCTGGTGCCGCTTCACTTACCGCCAAGCGACCCAAGTGGCCGTGCTCTCCCAGGGGTTCAAGCGCACGCTGACCTCCCGCGGGGTGCCTGAGGCGAAAGTGAGCGTGATTCCCAACTGGTGTGATGAGGTGCAGATCCGGCCGGGGCCGGTGCGGCCTGAGGAGGAGGCGCTCCTGGAGGGGCGCTTCAATGTGGTGATGGCCGGGAACATGGGGAAAATGCAGGGATTGAGCGTGGTGCTGGGGGCCGCGGCTGTACTGCAGGGGATTGAGCCAAAGGTGCAGTTCGTGCTCGTGGGAAGTGGTGTGGACCTCCCTTGCCTTCAAGCCCAGGCGGCCTCCCTAGGGCTGACGAATGTCCTGTTCCTTCCCCGGCGCCTCGTTGGAGAGATAGGTGCACTCCTGAACCGGGCGGATGCTTTGCTTGTCCATTTGAAGGATGACCCTCTGTTTTCCATCACGATCCCCTCCCGGATTCAGGCCTACCTGGCGGTCGGCCGTCCCATCCTCTGTGGGGTCCGGGGTGACGCAACGGACCTGGTGTTGAAGGCGGAGGCCGGGCTGGCCTTTGAGCCCGAGCAGCCCGAATCGCTGGTGGCATCGGTCTGCAACCTTCTCCGGCTCACACCGGAGTCCCGGGCAGAGATGGGGGAGAGGGGCCGGCGCTTTTACCGCGATTTTCTGTCGATCCAAGTCGGCACCGCCGCCTTCCTGGAACTCTTCACCCGCGCACTGCGTGGCCCTTCAGAGGGTGGCACCATGGCACCATGATGCCGAGGTCCTAGGACCCGAGCGCCCCCTGGCGATGCCATTTCCTGCCCATTCTGGAGTCCTCAGTGTCAGCTCTCACCGGCCTTTCCCAGAAGAAGCTGCTGATCACCGGAGGGACAGGCTCCTTCGGCAATGCGGTGCTGAAAAAATACCTCGAGTCCGACATTGGCGAAATCCGAATCTTCAGTAGGGATGAGAAGAAACAAGATGATATGCGGCATCAGTATCGGGATGACCGGATCCGCTACTACATCGGAGATGTAAGAGAATTCCATAGCCTCACTTCGGCATTGAGGAGGGTGGACTATGTGTTCCACGCCGCTGCCCTTAAGCAAGTCCCATCCTGCGAGTTCTATCCAGTCGAGGCCATGCGTACGAATGTGATTGGCACACATAATCTGCTCAACGCCTGCATTCAACAGGGGGTGCAGAAGGTCATTTGCCTGAGCACCGATAAGGCGGTCTATCCCATCAATGCGATGGGGATCACCAAGGCGCTCATGGAAAAGGTGGCCATCGCCGAATCACGTACTCTGGCCGAGGGGGAAACCACCATTCTTGTGACACGTTATGGCAACGTGATGGCCTCCCGTGGATCGGTCATCCCGCTCTTCCTAGACCAGATCAAGTCGGGAATGCGGCTCACGCTCACGGATCCAGGGATGACTCGCTTCCTGATGCACTTGGACGAGGCAGTAGAGCTGGTGGAGTTTGCCTTTGAACATGGCAGGAACGGGGATACCTTCATCCGTAAATCCCCTGCGGCCACCATTGGTGATTTGGCGTTGGCGATCAAGGAGCTTTTGAACGCCGGAGGCGAAGACCAGATCATCGGCACCCGGCACGGGGAAAAGCTCTTCGAATCACTTGTCTCCCGGGAAGAGATGGCGCGTGCTGAAGACATGGGTGACTTCTACAGGGTACCGGCTGACACTCGAGACCTGAGATACGCCAAATTCTTCTCGGAGGGCAGCGTTCAAGTGTCGGAGGCGGAGGAATACCACTCGCACAATGCCTTGAGATTGGGCGTTCCCGAGATCAAGGAACTGCTGCTCCGCGTGGATTGCGTCAAGGCTGCCGTGGATGAGTCCTTGCGCCATGGTTGATAGTCTTGGGACGGGACTCCGGCAGGCCAGGCTGTCCGATGTCCCTGAAATCGTTCGCATCCACCAAGCTGCCTTCCCTGGATTCTTCATGACCCTGCTGGGGCCAACGTTTCTAGGCCGATACTACGAGCGTGTGCTGGCGTATCCATGCCATGTCTTCTGGGTGAAAGAGGGGCCTGGGGGGCTCGAAGGCTTTGTTGCCGGATTTCTGGATCCACGGCAGTTCTACCGGGGAATGCAGAAGGCGCGCCGAAGCTTGATCTTCCCGATTCTTACGCGTGTTGTCATCCGTCCGTGGTTGGTCCCTAGATTAATCGCAAGCTATGCTCAGGCCGGAAGATTTGGCCGAGAAGGGGACCAGGACTCGTGTGAGTTGGCCTCGCTTGCGGTGCACCCCTCCATGGGTGGGCGGGGATTCGGGAAGGCGTTGGTGCAGGCTTTCATGGAGTCGGTGCGGGGACGGGCAAAACGCATTGTCCTGACCACGGATGCGAGGGGAAACGTATCGGTCAACCGGTTCTACCAGAGCCTGGGTTTTTCGCTCGTGGGCTCATACGAAAGATCTAGGGGAAGGCGTGTGAACTGCTATGCGATCACCTTATCCTGCTCGGATCGCTCGAACGAGTGACAGGACGCACCAGCCGTGTGATACATGTCGCCCGCCCGGGGGTGCTAGCTTGGTTCTACCCAGTCGGCCCGTGATGGAGGAGCCGGCCGGATCCACCCCACCCATCGCCACAGGATAGCCAATGCGCCCCGAGTTCTTGCCCTTCTCCCCACCCAGCATTGGGGATGATGAGCGCGATGAAGTGATGGATACTCTCCGGTCGGGTTGGATTACCACCGGCCCGAAAACCAAGGCCTTCGAAGCCAAGTTGGCAGCCTACCTTGGGGCTCCTGGGCTCGTGGCCCTCAATTCGTGTACCGCTGGCCTGCATGTCGGCCTGGTCGCACTAGGGGTAGGCCCTGGTGATGAGGTCATCGTTCCTTCCATGACATTCTGTGCTACGGCCAACGTGGTCGAACATGTCGGAGCCCGCCCAGTTATCGTGGACGTCTGCCCGGACACTCTGAACCTGGACCCCGAGGCCGTCAGTAGGGCCATCAACCCGCGCACCAAGGCCATTCTTCCCGTGCACTATGCTGGACATCCGGTGGATCTGGATGCGATTTTCGGGCTGGCCAGGGAGCATGGTCTGCTGGTGCTGGAGGATGCCGCTCATGCCATCCCAGCAAAATACAAAGGGGTGATGGTTGGATCGCGCACCAACCTTGCTGCGTTCAGCTTCTATGCCACAAAGAACATGACGACCGTGGAGGGGGGGTGCCTCACGGGCGATGCGGAGCTGGTGGAAAGGGCCCGCATCATTGGCCACCACGGCATGAACAGGGATGCCTGGAAACGATTCGACAAATCCGGATCCTGGTACTACGAGGTCATTCTGCCGGGATTCAAATACAACATGACCGATGTCCAGGCGGCGATCGGCTTGCACCAGCTCAGCCGCTTGGAGGCCTTTCAAAGGCGGCGCCGGGAGATCGTTGCGGCCTATGCTCAGGGCCTAGGTGGCCTCGACGCTCTTCAGTTGCCTGTAGAACGGCCAGAGGTTGAATCCAGCTGGCATCTCTACGTGATCAGGCTGAACCTTGAACATCTCAGCATTGATCGGAACGCCTTTATCGAGGAACTCAAAGCCCGGAATATCGGCACCTCAGTACACTACCTTCCTGTTCATATGCACCCATTCTATCGGGACAAGTATGGATACCGTCCTGATGACTGCCCGATTGCCGCAGACGCGTTCTCGAGAATGTTGACGCTACCCCTTCATCCCGGCCTGTCAGATCAGGACGTGGTGGACGTGGTCGAGGCTGTCCGAAACGTCATCAGTTCAAACATGGTCTGACCTTGGCCAAGCGCCTGTTCGACATCTTCTGGGCTACATTTGGGCTCATCCTCCTCTGGCCAGTCTTTCTGGCAGTGGCATTGCTCTGCAAACTGGAGGATCGCGGGCCTGTGTTCTTCCGTCAGGAACGGATCGGATGGAAGGGGAGGCCATTCCAGATTTGGAAATTCAGGACGATGGTGGTTGATGCCGAACGCCTTGGCCCGTCCATCACTGTGGGGGGTGACCCGAGGATCACCAGAATCGGTCGGTGGCTGCGACAGTCGAAGCTCGATGAGCTTCCGCAATTAATCAATGTGTTGCTTGGCGAGATGAGCTTGGTCGGCCCAAGACCAGAGGTGCCGTTCTACGTGGGAATGTATTCCGAGGAGCAGCGAAGGGTCTTGGATCTACGCCCGGGGATCACAGACCTGGCCTCGATAAAATTCCGCCGCGAAAGCGACCTTCTGGCCACTGCGGAGGATCCGGGCCGCAGTTACCTCGAAGAGATCATGCCTGAAAAGATTCAGATCAACCTGCGCTATGCAACCCAAGCAGGCCTCCTCCAGGATTTCAAGGTCATCCTGATGACGCTGGGATTGTTGGCCCCTCCTCCCGAGTAGTTTGGGGCCCTGCCAAACGGCAATCACTCCGTGGAAGAAGGCAGGTGGCTGCGGGTAACGGGGTAATCCCCCGTTTTCTGTGGGGAAAGCTGACCCCTCGGACCTTGCCGAAGGGGCCGTTTTTGGTGCCTGCTCCACCCCGAGAAGAATTCAGTCTTAGGGTGGGCCTGCTGGAAGTCGATACCGGTAGATGTCTGGCCCACAGGCAAAGTAGATGTGCTCCTTGGTAAGAGCAAAGCCAGCCGTCACCCTGGTGGGGGTGGAGATCAGGACCTTTGGTGTATCTGATTTGGTGTCGATGGAGTAGACGCCCTCCCGGGCGATGCCGTAAACGCTGCCGTCCTGCCCGAGGCCTGCTGCGTTATAGATGTCGCACGTCCAAGGGAGCTTTCCCAGCCGGGTGAGCTTTCGAACCCGGGGATCGAATTTGAAGACCTCTCCAGCCCCGGCCACGCCATAGACGAACCCATCGCGACTCGCCACAAGGTTCGTAACCAGAGTCTGGCCAGGAACAGGTGTGACCTCATGAATCTTTTTCTGTGTCACCGGATCCCAGAGGAACAAGGTGCCCTCCTTCGCCGAGGCACGGCTTCCCGTTCCGCCTTCTACACTCGTCCCCCCCACAATGAGCCCCTGCGTAGTGCAGAGACTAACCACGCTTTGGGTGCTGCTGATTGGGAAGGTTCGGAGGTCGTTCAATTCTGGATCCCAGACGGACAGGCTTCCGCCGAGGAGCCCGTAGCCAGGAACCGCGCCAAGGTAGATTTTTCCATCGGGCCCATGGACCATGGCCTTTGGTCGCCAGTTTCCTTGTGTGTTCGCGAGACTAATGCCAGCTGGATTGATCGCCTTGGTGGAGCTTGCAAGGTTCGGCGAAGCCGGGTTGAAGGCAAGGCTGAAGGGCCGTTCAGGATCGAACAGCATGAGGTTGTAACCCCCGAATCCTGCGTACAAGGCCATGGCCATCCGGCCCTTGTGGGGCAGGAACTGGTAGGCTTCCCCGGGACCGATCAATCCGAGGCTTGCCGTCCCCCCGGTGGCGGGATCCATACTGAACAGGTAGGCCGGGTAGGCCGTGCTGCCGAGCAGCCGCCCACCAGGCAACAAGGTGAAGCGGAACGGAGGCAGGGCCTTTCCCTCATACCTGATGGGCAGTGCAACGTCAGGCTCCTCCTGGGAATTCAAGCCTGAAGTGGTCCTCGCAGCTCCCCGGTGAGTGGGAGAGTATCTGGTCAGCTGGCCGTTGATGTCCAGGGAGATGGTCTGATTTCCCTTCAGGCGGGTTTGAGGTAGGGGCTCGGGTACTTCGCTTGCGCTGATGGCCGTTGCCTCCCAGCCACGTACCCGGAAGGACTGGCCGCCCAGCCTGGCGTACACTTGGCCGTCCTTCCCTCGCCGCACCTGGACGGCCGTTGATGGTCTCTGGAATTCGCGCGGCAGGATGGGACGATGCTTCCCGCTGGCGATTTCATAGGCCTCCAGCTGAGCCACGCCGAGGCCGGTTCCCACATACACGAATCCATCAGAACTCGAGGCGATGTAGCGGGCGTAGCCTTCGGTTTCCGACATCCGGCCGAGGTCCTCCACCCTCTGTGTGGTTGGGTCGAACCGCAGCAGTTTGGCCGAAGGCGAGGTGGCGAGGTAGATGCGGTGATCGGACGCCAGGGTCATCTCCCAGATCCAACACTCAGGATCTCCCGGGGCGACACGCCCCAGGTTGGTGAAGCTGCCCGTGCGAGGGGAAAACGAGAGCAGGTAGCCCTTCGGGTAGGTTCCGAGGTACAGGTTTCCGTCCTCACCCGCAAGGAGCCCCTTGGCTCCAGGTTCACCCTCGACGGGGCTCTGAAAGACTCGGTGCTGTCCGGTGTAGGGGTCCACAGAGAGCAGGTCAAAGGAACTCTGGGGATAGGTATACGTGGCGTAGAGTCGCTCACTTCCTGATACTGGCCCGGGGCCGACGACCTGGGCATCGACTTGTCCTTTCCCGGTGAACCTCCCGAGCCGCTCGAGTTGGGCTGGTCCTCTGTCTGTGGCCAGGCTGAGCCCTCCAGCGGCAAGCAAAGCAAGAGGTAATAGTGACCGAGCACGCATGGCCAACTCCGGAGTAATGTCTCAGTTGACTTCGATCTCATAACCTGGGGCAGGACAGATCAAGGGGCCGCTTCGTCCAGCCTGACCCACCTTCTGGATTATTTGTCACCTGGGTGGGACCACCCGCACCGAAAAAAAGACGGGAGGGCCTGCTGGGGCCCTCCCGTGCTGATTTGTCGGGGAACTAACGCCTGGGCCGGGGCCTGCGCTCGCGGCGGGGTTCGCCGGCGGCGGCTTCTTCACCCTCGGGCTCCGCATCCGCACCCTCGGGCTTGGGGATGAGGGCCTTGCGGCTGAGCTTGATCTTGCCGCTCTTCTCGTCGATGCCGATGCACTTGACCATGACTTCCTGGCCTTCGCTCACTTCATCGGCGGGGTTGGCCACGCGGTGGTGGGCCAACTCGCTGACGTGCAGCAGGCCATCGAGGCCGGGCAGGATGGTCACAAACGCGCCGAACTCGACCACCTTGGCGACCTTGCCCAGGTAGGTCTTGCCAACCTCGGCGGTCTGGGTGAGGTCGGCGATCATCTTCATGGCGACGGCCAGCTTTTCCTGGGTGGGCCCGGCGACCTGGCAGAGGCCGTCGTCGTCGATGTTCACTTCGCAGCCGCTGACCTCGATGATATTGCGGATGGTGGCGCCGCCCTTGCCGATGACGTCGCGGATCTTTTCCTTGGGGAGCTGGACGCTGGCCATTTGCGGGGCGTTGCTGGCAAACTCGGCGCGGGGCGCAGCGAGCACCTGGCCCATGAGATCCAGCAGGTGCAGGCGGCCGGCCTTGGCCTGGTCGAGGGCCTGGGTGAGGATCTCGGTGGTGATGCCGCCGATCTTGATGTCCATCTGCAGGGCGGTGATGCCCTTCTCGGTGCCGGCGACCTTGAAGTCCATGTCGCCGTAGTGGTCCTCCTGGCCGGCGATGTCGGACAGGACGACGAACTTGTCACCGTCGCTGACGAGGCCCATGGCCACGCCCGCCACCGGGGACTGGAGCTTGATGCCGGCGTCCATGAGGGCGAGGGTGCCGCCGCAGATGGTGGCCATCGACGAGGAGCCGTTGCTCTCGGTGATGTCAGACACCACGCGCACGGTGTAGGGGTTCTCCTCGGGGGTGGGGAACACGGCGAAGATGGAGCGCTCCGCCAGCATGCCATGGCCGATCTCGCGGCGGCCGGGCCCGCGGTTGGGCTTGCACTCGCCCACGCTATAGCCAGGGAAGTTGTAGTGGAGGTAGAACTTCTTCTTGTACTCCTCTTCCAGGCCATCAATGATCTGGGTGTTCTGGATGGTGCCCAGGGTGGCGGTCACCAGGGCCTGGGTCTCGCCGCGGGTGAAGAGGCAGCTGCCGTGGGCCGCGGGGAGGACGCCGACCTCGATGTTGAGGGGGCGGATCTGGTCGAACTTGCGGCCGTCCAGGCGCACGCCCTGCTTGAGGATGGCATTGCGGAAGAGGGTCTCCTTCAGCTCGTCGAAGCAGGCCACCAGGTCCTTCTTCAGCTCGGGCTTGTCGGCGCAGAACTTGGCCACGGCTTCCTTCTTGAGGAGGTCGATGGTCTTGTAGCTCTCGATCTTCACCTTCATGGTGAGGGCGGCGAAGAGCTTCTCGGCGAAGGCGGTCTGGACCTCCTTGTAGAGGGCCTCGTTGCGCTCGGCCTTGGCGGCGGCGACCTTGGGCTTGCCGACCTTGGCCTGCAGGTCCTTCTGGAGCTTCACCAGGGTCTTGATCTGGTCGTGGCCAAAGGCCAGGGCCTTCACCATGTCGACTTCCAGCACTTCCTTGGCGCCGCACTCGACCATCACCAGGGCGTCGGCGGTGCCGGCCACCAGCAGGTCGATGTCGCTCTCAGAGCGCTGCTCGACCGTGGGATTCACCACCAGCTGGCCATTGACGCGGCCCACGCGGACTCCGCCCACGGGGTTCACGAAGGGGATCTCGCTGATGATGAGGGCCGCCGATGCCCCAACCATGGCGAGCACCTCAGGGGCGTGCTGGCCGTCGTAGCTGAGCACCTGGGCGGTGACCATGGTGTCGCCGTTGTAGCCCTCTTCGAACAGGGGGCGCAGGGGACGGTCGATGAGCCGGCTGGTGAGGGTCTCCTTGGTGGTGGGACGGCCCTCGCGCTTGAACCAGCCGCCGGGGATCTTGCCGGCGGCCAGGACGGGCTCCCGGTAGTCCACGGTGAGGGGGAAGAAGTCGATGCCTTCGCGGGGTGTGCCATAGCACACGGCGACGAGGACCATGGTGTCGCCCTGGCGCACGACCACGGCGCCGTGGGCCTGCTTGGCGATGCGGCCGGTCTCAATGGAGATGGGCGTGCCGCCCAGGTCCACCGAGACGGTGGTGGGATTGAATTTCAAAGCGTTCATGCAGTCTCCCGGGCCCTCAGGCCCGCGGTGGCTCCCCCAGATCCCGGATACCGACCCGGGTCTCCTGCGATCGCTCCATGAAACCCGTCCGCCAAGTCCTGGATCAGGAGGGGGAGGTGGGCTTCCTGCAGAGGTCGCCGCCGAAGGGGAGCAGGTGAAAATCGGCCTGCCCAGTATACCACGGAGGGCAGATTCAGCCTTCCCGGGGGCTTTCGAGGTAGGCAGGGTGGGAACCGGATTGCCGCCGGTTGGGAAGGTCTTCCCCGAATCGCCCCAGGCCGATGGGTGATGGGACATAGGAGGGAATGATCTCCTTGAGTAGACGGAGGACCTCCCTCTGTCGCCGGCCGTCGGGCTGAAGCACCACTGAACGGAGGGACTGTAGGCAGGCGTTGAGATCGCAGTCCCCACTCGGGCTGGGGCTGGCCTCGAAGACCTTGGGGTGGACTTCCGATTGGGCCCGCTCGCCCTCGGTGAAGAGCTCCTCGTAAAGCTTCTCGCCGGGGCGGATGCCTGTGAACTGGATCTCGATATCCTGACCGGGAACCATACCGGAGAGGCGGGCCATGTCCTCGGCGAGGTCCACGATCCGCACTGGCTCGCCCATGTCCAGCACGTACACTTGGCCGTTGGACCCAAGGATGCCCGCCTGCAGCACGAGCTGGCTGGCTTCCGGAATGGTCATGAAGTAGCGAGTCATCTGCGGGTCCGTCACGGTGATGGGGCCGCCGGCTCGAATCTGGTTCTGGAAGATTGGGATAACACTGCCGCGGCTGCCGAGTACGTTGCCGAACCGGACACTAACGTAACGGGTGCCTTCGGGTGCCCTGGTGGCGGCTTCGGAAACCAGGTGTTCAGCCACCCGCTTGGTCGCGCCCAGCACGTTGGTGGGGTTGACTGCCTTGTCCGTGGAGATGTTGACAAAGCTGTGCGCACCCGAGGCCAGGCTGGCCTCCACCACATTCTGGGTGCCGAAGACGTTGTTCTCAACCGCCTCGCCTGGGTGCACCTCCAGATAGGGGACGTGCTTGTGGGCGGCCGCATGGAATACCACGTCCGGTTTCCAGCGATCGAACGCCTGAGTTAGGCGGTGGGGGTTCCGGATATCGCACAGCTCAAGGGAGAGGGGCTGGGTGGGAAAGATGGCGCGCAGGGCCCGTTCCGACTCCCACAGGCTGTTCTCGCCGCGGCCCAGCAGGACGATGCGCGCGGGTCGGAAAGTGGCCACTTGCCTGGCGAGCTCGCTGCCGATGGAACCGCCGCCGCCGGTGATGAGGACCACGGCGTCCTCCAGCACCAAGCTGAGCGAGCTTAGATCCAGCTTGACGGGGTCACGGCGGAGCAAATCCTCGATGGAGATGTCCCGCAGTTCCGGCTTCCAGTTCCGGGGACCGAGCAAATCATAGACGCCGGGCACGGTCTTCATGGTGACGTTCGAGGCGCGCAGAGTGGTGTGCAGGGAGCGGATCACGGAGCCTGCTGCGCTGGGGATGGCCAGAATCACCTGGGTGATGCCCTCCTCCTCGATGATTTTCAGTAGTTGTAGTGAAGTCCCCAGTACCGGGATGCCCTGGATTCGGATCCCCTGTTTCTCGATGGCGTCATCAACGAAGCCCACGATGTGGCTGCCCAGTTCCGCATGCCGGTGGAGTTCCTGGGAGATGAGCAGCCCGGCCCGGCCGGCACCCACGATCAAGGTTCGGTGGTGGGTAAGCCCCTCCGCTAGCGGCTCGTCTATTTGGCCCCGGTCATGCCAGGCCCGGATGCTCCCTCGGAGCAGGATCCAGGCCCCGCCTGTGGTCAGGGTAGCTGCCGCCACTGTCTCAAACTCGAAATGGGCTCCAAGGGCTGGGGCGAGGAGAGACATCGTGAGCCCACTCAGGCCCAGCACCAGTGTGGCTCCCGCCAGGCGGATGGCGTCTCGGAAGCCGATGAACCGGTAGTGCTGCCAGCTGAGCTGGAAGACCAGGTTGATTAGCAGGGCCAAGGCGACCCACCCAAAGGTCCAACCCGGGCGAACCACCTCGGGGGTGAAGACGCGGACACAGGATACCCATGAAATTCCAGCCAGTACCGCGTCTAGGCCCAGCTTCACGAGCCGGCGTAGCAGAGGCCTTCTTAGGTGGGCATAGAATGGAGCGACCAAGGGGGGCATGTCGGATCCTGCTGGGTTGCGCAGGCAAAATGGCCCGCAGCAACCGGGAACCAAATCATAGCCGAGCGTTCACCACTACAAGGACACAACCCAGCCACAGGGATGATTGGTCCGGACCAGATCCTAAGCTGGACGACTGGCTCCCGGTTACAATTAAGGGCCCCGCCGCTGCGGGGCCTTTTCATCGTGAGTATCATGATCCTGCGCAAAGAATATTGGTTCGAAGCGGCCCACTTCATCTACAACCATCCCGGCAAATGCCGGAACCTACACGGCCACAGCTACAAGCTTTTCGTGCTGCTGGAGGGGCAGGTGAATGCCGAGACGGGCATGATCATCGACTTCGACGACCTGTCGAAGGTAGTGGTGGACAAGGTGATCTCCAAGCTGGACCACCGCTTCCTCAATGACCTGATCCCCCTCTCCACCGCCGAGAACATTTCCGTGTGGATCTGGGAGCAGCTGAAGCCCGAGCTGCCCGCCCTCTGCCAGATCGAGGTCTATGAGACCACTGACAACTGCGTGATCTACCGGGGGGCCTGAGATGCGACGGCTCCTGGTCCTTCCCGCCCTGTTGGTCCTGGTCGGCTGCGAGGCCCTCAGCCCCGCCCTGAAGTATGAACAGGCCGCCCGCCAGCTGCGCTTCACGCTGGATCGGGTGGAGCCCAAGATCGAGCTGGCCTTTCCCCTGGAGCGGTCGCGCCTGCGGCTTCGGCTGGAGGTGGGCGTGGACAACCCCTCGGACCAGCGCCTGCGCACGCGGCGTGTGTCGGGCGACCTGAAGCTGAACGCCAAAGGCGCGGACCATGCCCTGGGCTCCGTGAGCTTTCCGGAAGGTGCCGACATCCTCCCCAAGGGCCGAAGTGTCCTCAAGGTGGACGTGACCCTGGGCTACAGCGACCTGAAGACCGCCTGGGGCCCACTGTCCGGTGCCGTTCTGCGCCATGAACCCGCCACCTGGAGCCTGGCCGGTGAGGCCCGCTTCGAGGTGCTGGGGATCGAGTTCGGGGTGCCCTTCCGCACCAGCAAGGGCAGCGGGTCATGACGGACCTCAGTTGATCCGCGCCGTCGTCTTCGACCTCTGGAACACGCTGGTCTTCAGCCCGGCGGGGAGCCCCTTCCAGCGGATGAAGGAGCTGCTGCGGCCGGAGCAGGCCCACCTGTTCCCGGCGCTTGTCCGTGACGGCATGGTGCGGCCCTACCCGTCAGTGCAGACCTTTCTGGAGGCCTGGCAGGACCGTGCCGGGCTGGACGAGGCCCAGATGGACGCCATGGCTCAGGCCTTCCTGGCGGCGGGTCGACAGGCGGAGTGCTTCGCGGGCTCGCCCGAGGCCGTGGGCGCCGTACGGGACCTGGCCCGTGTGGCGCTGCTCTCCAACACCCAGACATTTGGGTTAGAACTCGTGGACCGCCTGGGTATTGGCGAGCGCATCCGCACGCGGATCCTCAGTGCCGAGATCGGTGCCCTCAAACCTGAACCGGCCGCCTTCGAGGCAGTGCAGCGCAAGCTCGGCGTGTTCCCCGGCAACCTCGTGATGGTGGGTGATAGCTGGGTCGACGATGTTGAGGGGGCCGTGGAGGCGGGCTGGACGGCCATCTGGGTGAACCGCGAGGCCAAGCCCCGCCCCGACCACGACCCTGACCACCCCATCTACGAGGTGCGCAGCCTGGACCGGGTGCCCGAGCTCATCCAGGGCTTGCAGGACGGCATGCGCTGTCCGACCTGTTTGGGTTAAATACCGTTTAGGCGCTGGCGCTGTCCTGACCGGGGAACTGCAGGTCCATGACCACTGCATTGCGGGGGGTATCGGCGCGCTCGATCCAAGAAACCTTGGCCCCCAGAAGGCGAGCCAATTGCATGAGGCTCTCGCGGGACTCCTGGTGGAGCGAGGCCGAAAGCTCGGGGTGCAGGGTCAGGCGCACGTCGGCGCCCCGCAGGCGTTCGCCCAGGCGCACCAGCTCGCGGTAGGCCTTGAGCAGGGAGGTCTCGGGGCTTTGGGTGCGGCCGACGCCGTTGCAGGCGGGGCAGGGCTGGGTGAGCTGGCGCTCCAGGGAGGGTCCCGTACGCTTGCGGGTGAGTTCCACCAGGCCGAACTCGGAGATGCCTCCGGCGCGGGCGTGGTTGCGGTCCCGCTTGAGCTCCTCCTGGAACCGGGCCAGCACCTCCTCGCGGTGGAGGGGATCCACCATGTCGATGAAGTCGATGACCACGATGCCGCCGAGGTTGCGCAAACGAAGCTGGCGCACGATCTCGGGGATGGCCTCTAGGTTCGTGAGGTAGACGGTCTCTTCGAGATCCTTCTTGCCGACGAACTTGCCGGTGTTCACGTCCACGCTGACCAGGGCCTCGGTCTGGTTCAGCACGATGGAGCCACCGTGCTTGAGGAAGACCTTGGGCTGCCGGGCGGAGTCGATCTCGGATTCGATACCGAAGGCCTCGAAGATGGGTAGGTCCGAGGTGAAACGCTTCACACGGTTCGACCACTCGGGATGGAGGTTCTCCACGAAGGACATTACCTCGCGGTGGGCGGCGTCGTCATCGACCCAGAAGGTCGATACCTCCTCGCGGAAGATGTCGCGCATGATCTTCTGGAGCAGACGCAGGTCCTGCCAGACCAGGCCCGGGGCCGGCACGGTCTCGGCCTTGGCCTGAATGCCCTCCCACAGGCGGCGCAGGAAGACCACGTCACCCACCAGGTCCTCATCCTTCTCGCCGATGGCGGCGGTGCGGACGATGAAGCCTTCGCCCGGTTGGACGTGGCTGCGGATCAGCTCGCGCAGGCGCTCGCGCTCTTCGGGATCGGTGATCTTGCGGGAGATGCCGATGTGGTCGATGCCCGGCATGAAGACCAGGAAGCGGCCAGGGAAGCTCAAGTGCCGGGACAGGCGTGGGCCCTTCGAGCCGATGGGGTCCTTCACCACCTGGACCAAGGTCTCCTCGCCTTCCTTCAGGGGGGGCAGGGGCGGTGGTGGGGGTGGCAGGTCCTCGCTGGGGGTCTCCTCACCGTCCTCGTCGGCGGACAGGTCGGCCCCAATGCGCTGGGCGACGGGATCGTCAAGGTAGAGGAACCCGTCCTTGACGCCGCCGATGTTTACGAAGGCGCTCTGCATGCCGGGGAGCAGCTTGGCCACCCGGCCCTTGTATACGTCTCCCACCTGGCTCTTGTTCATCGTCCGTTCGAGAAACAGCTCACAGAGCTGGCCGTTCTCAAGCAGGGCGATGCGCGTCTCCAGGGGGGTCGAATTGACCACCAGGGACTTCCGGACTTCCATAAAACCAACCTTTCAGAACTTTGCAGGAGAGCTCCATGCCCCGACCGCGGGCCCCAGGGTCGTACCAGACCGAAGGGTGATTCATTTCTACCATGACCATTGGATGCCGCGCCAATGGTCAAAGGTTCCGGAATTGGGATTTATTCTCTCTGGCGCAGACTGCCATTCGGAGTTTGATGACCAGAGTAATCAAAGGATGGCCAAGTAGACTGCGTGGGGAGTGTCTATATTGCTATTAATAAAAAACCTAGATTCAATTCGCCGTTTCAAATCCGATCCCCGGGTGCCGAACTCTGAAAAACCATAGGTGAGGTCAGTCTGGAAATGGATCAGGTGACGCCTAGCTTCAGTTGGCCGCCAGCACCTACCAAGGCCTGCAAGAACTGATCTGAAACAGAGCCTCCATGGCCACAAAACGGTATCCAGCGATCAAGTGGTCGCTATCAAGGTAGTCAGCAACATCAACGGGCAGTGAGATTGCCCATAGGCGGGGGGAGACAAAATTGAATCGAGCTACCTGGGAAGCAATTTGGTTGCTGGAGAGCGGTAGGTAGGGCTCTGGGGAAATGGATCTAATTGATGCTGATGATCGCTTTCTGCGGGGAGGTGTGGGAAACGCGCAGCGTTTTCCAAGGAGCTGTGGGCAGGCTGTGGACCCGAAGGGTGGGCCATGGGCCCATTGCCGCCAGGCAATCCATGGGCTGTCCATAGATCCGCCGGCTCTCCGCAGGGGGTTGGCAATGGCTCAAGTGTGACTACGATCCAAGGTCTGGGGTCGTGACCAGATCTGTGGCAATCAGGACTATTTCGCCAAATGATGGCGTTTCTGGGCGGGCCTGCGGACGGCAAGGTGGCTGAGTGGGACCAATTCTTCAAAACGCTCGAGGAACTTGGGGAAGGACACACCCAGTGCTAGGACCCAACGGCGGAGCTCGATCACATCAAGCCTTCGCTCTCCTCGTTCCACCTTCGAGACCAGACTCTGCTTGGTGCCGAGTTTTTCGGCGACTTGCTCCTGGGTAATCCCCGAGGACTGTCGGACCTCGCGAAGCAGGCCAACGAGGGCCGTGTATTCCGAACTGAAGAGTGACTTTTCCATTGACCCCACCCGGGGCCACTCTCTATTCTATTTTAGAATAGTCCAAAATAGACTATTTCATGCCACCTACCTCATACTCCTTGGAGGAACTCATGTTCGATCAGACGCCCCGCTGGTGCCCGTGCGGATGCGATTCCAGTTACACCTTCGAATCCGAAGGTGGGGTCGCGCCGAAACAGGGTGCATGGCTCCACTACACCTGCCCTCGATCCCAGGAGCGGCTGTCCTTCCGGAGCTTCGGGCGTTGGGCCTCCTCCCGCCAGGACAAGAAGCACAAGGTGGTGAAGGCTTCCCCGAATATCTGAACCCCGATGGTCCAGGCCTGAGTCGAAGAACCCCAGCCCTGCTTTCTGCTGGCTGAGGATGTCCGTAGCCTCGTCGAATACCCCTAGCCGTAGAAGGTGCGCATGGACACGGATTGGGATGACCGGATGACCGGAGTCGTGTTCCCCGCTCTGTTGCGGGGGCTGCACGTTTATACGGGATTTGGGGAACTCCACCCAGGGCATGGAATTCCCCAGTCTGACAGCGGCAGCCTTAGTGCCTTGGAAGCCTCCAGAAGGAAGCCGGCAGGGTTGCCCATCTGGCAGGTCTACCTGGGCGTAAAGGAGACCCAGCCGGCGATTCGATTCCTGCAGTTCGTTCACAAGGTCGGAAATCCGCGGGGACCCGGGTCCCTCATTTACCCAACGCGGTTGCAAAGGGACAGGGACCGGGGCGTGGCTCTGATCATTCCCCTTGGAGAAGGTCTCGAGACTCCGATCCATGAGTTGTCTATAGCTCAAGAACTCGAGGCCTCGATCCTGCGTAAGCCCGTCAAGGTGATCGCACTCGGAAGGGTTAGACCCTTCACCACGAGGAGTCCATGGTCCCTGTCCGAGCACCTCCTGATGGAGGTCTACACTGAGGCCGGGCAGTTGATCTGGACCAATCCGATCATCGGGATGTCTCTCGAGGAATCCCTTACGAAGTTGGAAAACCATGAAGAATTCCGGCAACAAGCCCCATTGCAAGGTGCAAGAACCGCATCCTCAGCGACGGCAAATCGCTCGGCCCAGGACTGTGCCCAAATGGTGCTTGAGGGGGCCATGGAGGCAGATCTGGGGGGTGACCCAACCTTGGCCATGATCCTGCGAACACTTGCTCTTCGTATGATGAGGCCGTCGGATCCTTGATGTGACTCGTATCCCCAGGGATCGCGATCAAGCCAAGTCAGCGCCAGAAGGGGCCAGGGCTCGGTCAATCCGTGAAGGCGGCCACGCAGAGGGGGGTGCGCTCCTGGGTGCGGAGTTCGGTGATGCGATTGCGCTCGTCCACGAAGACCACCTTGGGGGCCACGGTCTCAGCTTCCTCAGGCGTCATCCATCCGTAGGCGGCAATGATCACCAGATCACCGGCATTCACCAGGTGGGCGGCAGCCCCGTTGATGCCAACCTCGCCGGATCCCGGGGTCCCCGGAATGACATAGGTAGACAGTCGCGAGCCATTGGTCACGTCGTAAATGTCGATCTTCTCGTTCTCCAGGAACCCGGCGGCTTCGATGAGCAGCGGATCCAGGGTGATCGATCCCACGTAGTCCAGATCGGCCCGAGTTACGGTGGCGCGATGGATCTTACCGAGCAGGAAATGGCGCAGCATGCATCCTCCGGTCCAGGCTCCGTCCGGAGTCCCGGCCAACGCATAAGCATGGACCCAGGAACAGTTTGGGTCCATGCTCGATTTTTTCTTGATCAAAGTATTGTCGGGACGGCGGAACAGAAGTCCATTGGGTGATTCGTGGTGGCCATCCAGCAAGGGTTATCTCGATGGAGTGCAGCTCGTGAGCACCGAAGTTGGCTGGAATGGAGGGGGCTTCGGCATCCTCGGTCTCTGAAATGGCTTGAGCTGTTTCGTGCCCGAAAGGTAGCGATTGCGCAATGGACTCCCTGGAGATCGCACTGACCCAAATCGAGGCGTGCCTCTAACCAGATTCGCAGTGATATTGTCCGCCCAAGTTGTATTTTCAAGAGGCCCGCTGCTTTGGTGCTACGCGCCTGTCATAGGTCCCGCTTGGGTTTACCAGGTATGAGCTAATGGTTGGCCTGGGCCATCAGGGTGCCAAACCGAGGAGATCAGAGGTTTTGCGCAGGCACGTGACCTGCCTCCGGCCCCAAAAAAAAAAGGAAGCGCTGGGAACTCTGCACGCTCCACGAAAAGGGCCGCGTTTTTGTGCATGACGCCCACAGCCTGGGTGACCCGATGGGTGGAGAGGGTTGGGCGAACAGATGTCTAAGTTGAATTTTTTAATATATTTGTGATTGTTTGAGAATTTTGCCAATGCTTGTACGACGTGGCCAATGTACTCGGCCAGGCTGGCGGGTCAGGGTGTCAGGGGGTCAGGTAGCGGGATTGCGCACGCCGCAGGTGTGCCTGTTGGGTCAGCGATCCTTGTGTATGGGCCGATGCCCACCGACCAGGAGCACCCATGAGACCCGCAAAGAAAGACCTCACGCCGAAAAACAAACTGCTAAAGAGGCTTGCCAGCGCTCAGAAGGGGGCGGCTGCCGGAACGATCACCATGCAGATCGTGCTAACAGGTGCCTTTGCCGACGCATGGCGTTCTCTGCGCGAGGCCGCCGAAGGGCTGGGGCTGAGTGATGCGGACCTGTTCGGGTACATGATGCTGGGGGGAGTGCTGAGAAGGACCCGAAGCCTGCTCCGGCTTAAGCAGAAGGAGGCCAGGTCGTGAGGCCCCCTCAGTGGCAGGACCTCGCCCTCTCAAAATCCATCCTGCAGCTGCCCAGGCTGGGTCCCCAGGAAGAGTGCCAGTTGCTAACCGCAGCGGTAGAACGATGCCTGGTTGCATCTTTCAAAACAGCGTCGCATGTGGCCCATTCCCACATCCATGTTCATGTCCTCCTCGTCTCCGACCCAGGCACCCGCCTGGAGGCTGCAGATCGATGAGTGGGATATAGGGAGGAATCAATGTACTTCTGGCTCGCAATCACAGCGGGGGGCGTCGGTTCGTGCTCAAGCGCGGTTGTGAAATACGTGTTGAGCCACCTCCAGAGCCCAGATGAGGCCGGTTGCCTCGCGATGCTACCCGACTACCGGGACGAGTCTGGCCTCATTAGGCCGCACCACCACAATCTTCAGCGGTGGTACCAGGTCGGACACAGCCCTGGGATTAGCCTGCAGCCGAAACTGCTGTGGAACCTCAGCATGGGCATGGATCTTTTCGGTAACCAGCTTACCCTGACGGAGATCTTCCAAGGTCCGGTGGAAGCCATAATCACCCTACCCTCAGAGCTCTCGCATGCCTTGGCAGACGACCCTCAGGCTGCCTATCCGATCCTCTGGGCAGGTTCATCAGCCTACCTTCGCGAAGTGGAACGCTTCGCGGTCTCGATGCGAGTGGGGCGACGGAACAGCGAATGCCGACCGGCCCAAACGCTGAGCCTTTCTTGGTTCCATGCCTTGAACAAGGCAGGTGAGCCTCATTTCCAGGCGCATGTGCTGACCTTCGCCCCTGCGTCGTTCGAGGGTGGAAGCTGGCTAGGTTATGTGAACCGGGAATTCATGAAAAACCATCTTCATGCACCAGGGGGAGCCAGGGAGAAGGTCACCGAAGCAGTGGTTGCCGAGGCTGCAAGGCATGGGTATGTCGTAGAGGTCCTACCAGGTAAGGCCAATCCTGATCAGCATCATGGGGCCCGGGTCACCTGTCCTGATGGGACTGTGATCGACCCCGGATCCATACCACACCGGGCCGGGGCGGAAGTACACGCCCGAGTGGCACTGTTTCTGGAACTTGGCGTTTCATGGCTCACCACCCAGGAATTGCAGTTGGTGAGGAACCAAGCAGGCCAATACCCTGTGGCTGCCGCTGGGGGGCAGCGGCAGGAAAATTTCCACGACAAATTGAAGACACTAGATCTGTTGGATTCGGAAGGCCGAATCACTCGAGATCTGGTCACTGCACTTTCTCGGCTCGATGTTTCGCTGGCCCGCGTGGAGGCCAGCCTGAGGAACTTGCCATTCATGGAGTGGGAATTGGCATCCTTGGCCGTCAGGGCGAAACGTGAGGAACTGCATGAGCAAGTGCCTGAGATCTGTACGGACGATTGGGAGGCGCGCCGAACCTGGACGATTACCCTCGACGAAATGCTGGAATTGGTCGCCTCAGGAAAGGGCCACTGGGCTGATCTTTCAACCACCACCAAAAATTTTCTGCATCTTCTGGAACGAGCTGGTGTCGTGAAAAAGCATTGGGAGCTTGGTCTGCCTACCTATCGGCTCACAGAAAAAGGGGAAGCCCATCGCCAGTTAGGTCTTCAGGAGATTCAGGAAATGCATGCGGTGGTGCCGGAGCTCTTTGCCTTGGTCACCACAGAGCAGGTGCCACCCGAAATGATTGTGGGCCGGCTTCAGCATGCGGGCGTAAACCTCAGGGGTAGCCGGCTGGAATTTCGCCGTTTGGGCCGTTCGCTGGAGGCCGGGGAGCAGATCCGTGCGGCTGGAATCGACCCCTTGACGCCCATGATCCCCGATTTCGATTGGTGGCAGTGGTACTGGCGTCGCCGCTACGAACTGCCTCCCATCCTTGCGAGGGTCGTCCTTCGCCCAGATGAACTGCCGTCACAGTGGCCCGTAGGGCCTCTCGACGTCCAAAAGTCGACCTTGGTCAGTTCCCCGTCTGTGCAAGAGGCCTTCCACGGCCAGACCCGCAAGAGCACCCCTCGGCAGCCGGTGATACCGGTTCAGCCCCATGAGACTCCCAGTCTCACTCCTAGTGCAGCGCCGCAGGTTAACAAAGAAGAGAAACCCGATGGACACAAACGCTAGTATTCACATTCCCGAATGGGCGGCAGATGTCTGGGACAGGTACGTCCCGTCTCAGTGGCCATGGTTCCATCGGACCATTGAGAAGGAAGACTGGGATCGGTGGGGCAGCACCATGGAATGCCAAGGATTTTGGAAGACCCTGGACCCCTTCCCCCCACGCATTGCCCTTTCGTGGGAAAAACTCATGATCACCAATGCCCCTCGGTTGTATCGGAATACCAACTTCGCTCTGCACTCAAAGCTTCTCGAAGGGTGGGAGAAGGATTTCGTGTCGGCCTTGATTCGGCTCCAAATCAACACCCATCCGAGTCTGAATTTTCGGTTGCAGCCTGAGGGGGAGGTCCACTCAAGCGGCCACTTTGTGGGCAGGGGACTGATTGCCACGGTGCAGCAATGGCAGCCTGCGACATGTGGTCATCAGAGCCATCCTCAGGGCAGTTGCGAGGCTTCGACGCGTGCGCTCGCTCCTGTGACTCCGAAGCTGAACATGAACTACTGGTTCGCCCATGTCCAAGATGGGGATTATTGCTTTGACGCAGTACTGGAAGCTCCCCTGCGTGTGGACCTCGGGAGCCGCGGGAACGTATGGGTGTGTAGGGCCCAGCAGATTTTGGAATGGTTCCTGCCCAGGGCGGCCCGCAAGCTGGATCGCTATTCTCCGGAACTCCCCAGCATCATCGCGAATTCCCAAATTGAAGACCTGTTTTTTCGGGCCAGCCGAACCCATCGGTAATGGAGAAAAGGATGCACACCATGACACTAGAAATGGCACGTCGGATCGAGCGAGAGGCAGGCCTCTCATTGGGTAGCATTGCCACAGGCCGAAACCTGTCAACGGCAGAGGAGACCTACTTCGAGATGCCACTGCATCCGCCCCTGGCAATCCATGTCGAAGGAGGTGGTTCGAATCCCACCCTCTTGCTCTATGAGCAGCAAGTCGGAATCGGGAAAAAAAAATACCTCGAAGGTGTAGCACATGCCACTTGGGAAGAAGCCAATGCTGAAGCTGATGATTTGTGGAGTGGCCTGTCACTTGCGCGCCAGAGTAATCTGTTGTCCGCCTTTGGTGAAGACCTTAGCGTTACATTCACGGGATGGGATGGTGAGAATGATCGGAAAGGGAACCGATGGAGTTGGTCTGTGATGCCAAGCAGGATCTGCGGCATCTTTAGTCGCACACCCACCTCCATGCTCCTGCTTCCACACTTCGAAGACTGGCCTCCGAAACCCGGGGGCAATCATCCCCCTGGGAAGTTCATTTCACGGTTGGGTGTTCAGCAGGTCCTTTACGTGCACTCCATTGACTTCATGGGTCTCACCACCCTTAAGAATTTGGGTAGCGGTGAACTGAAGAAGCGGATGGGAAACCGGCTCACACCACTGCAATAGCCTTTAAAGCGCGTGGTTTTGGACTGTCCAGCGGTCAATTCTCTGGGTTCCGGTAGCGTTGTGAAACTTAGTCTGCGCATTGAGCCGACTGATGGGATTGGTCCTGCTGATTGTGTTCAGTGCCTTTTCTTTTCCAGCACCCCGGCGAGATGCCGCTCACAGATGGTGGTTCCAATAGGACAGTGGTCAGGATGTCGAGACGAAGCGTCCGCCAGTTATGCGTTGCCACCAGGAAATTCGAACAGTGAGCATGGTTCCGGAGGCACTCCGATACGGGAGCCGATTACCACGATGCATTACGTAAAATCATCCTCATTGGATACGCTCAGTCAGGAGGTTCTTGGCCAGGTTGAGATCCCTCGCCCGTCCCCCCCGCATGGCGTCCACCAGGGCCAAGAGTTCATACAAACCCTCATCCCTCAAGGCTGCTTCTGGCGCAGAGCGATACAGAGGACTGAATGACTCGCCCCGAACTTTTCCCAGTGGGTGAGACCATACTGGAGGCGGCTCATCTGAATCCAGGAAGGCTCCCAAGAGAGGGGGCGCAGCGTGGGAGGTCGGAATGCCACGCGTGCGCGCGCCCCGATCTGCAACGAAGACATACCTCACTCCATGGAGGAGGAATTCCAGAAGAGCTTCGGGATTGGGCCTGGCGTCTGCCTTCATCTCGATCAGCAGTCCCGCCGCGAACGCTCGATTCACGGCGCCATGAACCTCAGAGGCACTCATCCTGAGAGACTCGGCAAGCGTTGGATAAGTCCACCCTTGGCCCTTGGAGACCCAGAGTTTCAATACAACAAGGAGGTCTTGAGGTTTCAAGAACATGGGGGGAGTATAGCTATATTCGAGATTCGCGAAAACAAAATTTCTAAATTCGCGAAATAAGAATAATTTTAATAAATATATAATTTAAAAATATTTAAGTAATTCATGCCGAAACCAAACTCGATCTAGTTTAACTCCGTAACCAATGGTGACGGCCTGCTTGTGCCTCGTCTCCGCCACGCCCCCATCAATTGAACAGCACCACGTGCAGATCCAGCCCGATTCTGGGTGGGGCGATGGGCGGGGGGGCCATGGGCAGGCGGAAGGCACCTTCCAGGTCCAGCCGGGCCCTGGGATCGCGGATCTGGCGCAGCACCCAGCGGCCGTCCAGGAAGACATACATGCGGGAAGGGTCGCCGGGGACCAGGGCCACGTAGCGCCGACTCTCACCTTGGCGCCAGTAGCCGTTCATCCAGGGCGGAGCGATGTGGCGGCGACCGCGGTCATGGTCCCGGTCGTCCTCGTAGCGATGGCCCTGGTGCTGGCGGCCCTCCCGCTCCCGTTCCTTCCAGTACTTCCGCTCGTGCTTGTCATGCTCCTTCCAGTAGCGGCGCTCTTCTTTCTGGTCCTCTTTCCACTCCCGGCGCCGTTCCTTGTCCTCGTGGCGATCAGGAAGGGCGAGGGCGGGCAGGGCGGTGGCGGCGATCAGGCAGGCGGTTAGCAGGGCACGGAACATGGGGCGACTCCTAGTTGAAGAGCACGACGTGCAGGTCCACCCCCACCCTGGGCAGGGGGATGGGGGGTGGGGCGGTGGGCAGGCGGAGGACGTCACGGATCTCTCCCTGGAGTCCCACATCGAAGCCCTTGCGCAGCTCCCAGCGACCTTCGATGAGGAACCAGGCCCGGTCGTGGTAGCGGGGATCCACGGCCACGAAGGGACGCTCGGGCAGTCGGCCGTATTTCTTGGCGAGACCCGGGGGAAGGCCCCCCTTCTTGGCCAGCCCGGGTGGCACGCCTCCCTTTTTGGCGAGCCCCGGAGGGACCCCCTTGTCATGTCCCCGGCCTTGGGGATCGGCCAGGACAGAAGAGATCAGAAGCAGGGAGAGGAGCATGCGACACCCCGGTGGACAGGACCCAAGCCTAGGCCGAATGCGGGCCCAGGGCCATACATCGAACGGACGATCCAGGTGCTTGCAAGACTCAGGATGCGGTTCCGGCAGGGTCTGTGGCGGGTGGTGAGAGCAGCACGTTGTCGATGAGTCGGGTGCTGCCGACATAGGCCGCCACGCACAGGGCGGCGCTGCGGTCCACCTTGCCCTGGATGGGCTCCAGGTTCTGGGTGTCCACCAGCTCCAGATACTGGACGGTATCCACGCCAGTGAGGGGTTTCCGGGCGAGCTCGACCAGCTTGGCGGCGCCCCGTTCCCCGGCTTCGAAGGCGGCCTTCGCAGCAAGCAGGCCCTCGCTCAGCTTGAGGGCCCGGCGCCGGGCGTCCTCGTCGAGGTAGGTATTGCGGCTGCTCAGGGCCAGGCCGTCGGCCTCCCGGACGGTGGGGACCACCACAACGTCCACGGGCAGGTTCAGGTCCCGGGCCATGCGGCGGATGACCACGGTCTGCTGGAAGTCCTTTTGGCCGAAGAAGGCCAGGTCGGGCTCCACCGTGTTGAAGAGCTTGGCCACCACGGTGGCGACGCCCCGGAAGTGGCCGGGGCGGAAGCGCCCGCAGAGTGGCTCGGCCAGGCGGCCGGGCTCCACGTGGGTCTGGAAGCCCGTGGGGTAGATCTCGGAGGCCTCGGGGAGGAACAGCACGGTGGTGCCCGCATCCAGGCAGAGGTTCTGGTCCCGCTCCAGGTCCTTGGGATAGCTGGCCAAGTCCTCGCTGGGGCCGAACTGGGTGGGGTTCACGAAGATCGACACCACGGTGGCATCACAGCGCGCCGCACTCTGGCGGATCAGGGCCCCGTGCCCCTCGTGGAGGAATCCCATGGTGGGTACGAAGCCAATGCGCTTCCCGGATTCTCTCAAGGGACGAAGCAGAGCTCTCAAATCAGCGATAGTACGGACGACTCGCATGGACAAAACCGGGATCCTTCAGAAGACACCTGCCAGCTTACCAAGGAGGCCCCTAGGGGCGCCACTGGGTCAACGCCGGACGGACGGCTTCTGGAAGGGTATAGGATTCACGGGCATCCGGGAACCCTCCCGTCCTGACATCCTCCACCCAGGACGCCAAAGCGACCCGTAGGTCTTCGAATCCTTCGGCATAGCGCCGGACGAATTTTGGCGATGTGCCGGGCAGCAGGCCCAGCACATCGTGAAAAACAAGCACCTGGCCCGAGCAGTGTGGACCGGCTCCGATCCCGATGGTGGGGATCTCGACGGTTTCCGTCACCTTGGCGGCCAGGTCGGCGGGAATCCCCTCCAGGACAATGGCGAAGCAGCCCGCGTCCTGGAGCTTCTGGGCGTCCTCCAGGAGCCGGAGGGCCTCGCCCTTGTGCTTGCCCTGGACCTTGTATCCACCCATGGGGTTGATGCTCTGGGGCGTGAGGCCCAAGTGGCCCATGACGGGGATCTCGGCATCGATGAGGGCATTGATCATGGGCAGGCGCTTGGCGCCCCCTTCGAGCTTCACGGCCTGGGCCCCCCGCTGGAGGAAACCCCCGGCGTTGCGCAGGGTGTCCTCCACGCTGAGGTGGAAGCTCAAGTAGGGCATGTCGGCCACCAGCATGGCGGTGGGCCGGGTGCGGGCCACCGCCTCCAGATGGTGGTTCATCATGGCCATGCTCACGGGCAGGGTGTTCTCGAAGCCCAGGCAGACGTTCCCGACGCTGTCGCCCACCAGGATAATGTCCACCCCGGCGGCGTCGGCAATGCGGGCCGTGGCGGCGTCATAGGCGGTGACCATCACCAGCTTCCGCCCAGCGCGGTGCCAGGTATGCACCTGGGACAGGGTGATGCGGGCGCGCGAATCGGCAGGCAGGTGGCTCATGGGGTCTCCGCTGGTAGGTCGAAGCCAGAAGGCTTCATAAGACCACTGAACTGAGGCTCCGTCATCAAGTAGTCTTCCGACAGCCCAGAGATAAACGGTAGGATCGTCTTGTATCGAATCTTCGAGAAAAACGACGCTTGAGCAACCAGTACTTCATGGTCCGCACTTTGCTCAGCGATCACGTACAGTTTTCAAGAAACCAGATTCCGCCAGGAGCTTGTGACGTGCCTGAAGCGCCAGTTCGGTTGAGGGTGTGCGCGGGATGCAAACAGGAGGTCCCCCGCCAGGATTGCCACCGCAATCGGTATGGCGAGTACATCTGCCGCTCCTGTCAGGCGGCCGGACTTAAATACACATGGCCACACGCCCTATCGGGACTCCTGCGGCGGGGCCTCAAGAAATACGGCACCCGGCTGCTCTACGTCTTGGTGGCTCTTTGTGTGATCGGGATCTTCTTCGCGGTGCTAGACCGGTTCTCGAGTGCACCGACCTCTACTCCCATCCAGGAGTAGGAAGATTCAATGCGATCCGGCGCCACGGCTTTCGTGGCCGGCACCGTGGACAGGTTAGGGCGTGGGCGTGGTGCCACTCGGGGTCGAGCCAGCGGGAGCCGGAGCCTTCGACGGGCCCCTTCAGGTTCTCCAGGATCGCCCAGCCCTAGGTGGGGACAGGATGAACAGGATAGAAAGGATGGACTGACCTCCATGACTAGGCAGTCACTCAGGCCGAGCAGAAGAGGCGTCAAGCTGAACCTCGGGACTGCTTAGGTCAGTCCGTACCAGGCTCCTCGGCCAATGCCGTTCTGTTTGAGGTGGCCCTGCGCGACCAGGGCTCTGAAATGCAACTTCAGGGTGTTGCGACTGGAACCCGTCAGCCGGATGGCGATGGCCATGGTGATTCGGCCATGCTCATGGGCAAACTCGACAATCTTCAGTGACAGTTCGGGAAGCACAGCCAAGACCAGCTTTTCTCGCTCGACCTTCTGGTTCAGACGCCGCACCTGTTCTGCCAGTGATCGAAGGAAGAACAGCAGCCACGGCTGCCAGTTCGGTGCATCGGTGCGGATGGTCCCCTGGGTCTGCCGGAGGGCCAGGTAATAGGCCTCCTTGTTCTGCTCGATGACACTTTCGAGTGAGGCGTAGGGCACATAGGCATAGCCAGCCTGCAGGAGCAGCAGGGTGGTCAGCACACGACTGAGTCGCCCATTGCCATCCTGAAAGGGGTGGATCTCCAGGAAGACGACCACCCACAAACCGATGAGTAGCAGCGGGTGCAGGCGTCCTGTCTGGCGCTCCTCCTGGATCCAAGTCACCAACTCGGTCATCAGGCGGGGGGTGTCGAAAGGCGTGGCCGTCTCGAACACGATGCCGATCTGAACGCGGTTATCGTCGAACGCCACCACGCTATTGGGTGCGGCCTTGTAGCCCCCGCGATGCCGCACATCCTTTTCGCTGTAGATCAGAAGGTCGCGGTGGAGTTGCTTGATGTGGTTCTCGGTAAGGGTGATCTCCGGCCAGGAGGAGAACACCAGATCCATCACCTCGGCGTAGCCAGCCACCTCTTGCTCGTCACGGGTGGCGAAGCTCTTGATTTGAAGGTTCGACAGCAAGCGCTCCACTTCGCGGTCGGACAGCTTGCTTCCTTCAATGCGGGTGGAAGAGCCGATGCTCTCGATCGTTGCCACACGTCTCAGGGCCGAGAGACGATCTGGTGCCAGAGTCCCCAGCGCCCTCCAGGCACCCTTGAATTCATCGATCTGGGTGATCAGCCCCAGGATCTCCGGGGTGATCTGGATAGAGTCGGTTTGGATCATGGGGCCAATTCTAAACCCAATTACACCCATTAATCAAAATCACACCCAATTAAGCCCAATTAATTTCGGGCAGGCCACTGGGATGATTGATCCACCAGCCATGTTTTAAAGTGATGATAATCAATATTTTAACTCAATTGAGCCCGAATAATTGTTCACCCGGGATCGGGGAATGCCGGCAGGTTCATCTGGGTGGGGGTCCAGTCGACCAGCGGGTCGGCCCGCTCGGGCTGAATGAACCGGAGGCCCACGGCCTCGACAGTCTGCCGGAAGCGGTGCAGATCTTCCCGGCCCAGGAAGCTGGTCTCCTGGCCCTCGGGGAGCCTGGCCCACAGTTGCTGGAAGCTGGGGAAGGCATCCTGCATACGGGCCCTGGCCCCCAGCTTCTCGCCCCGCTGCAGCAGGAGTTGGGCCCCTTCGGCGCTGGCCTCCAAGATCAGGGCGGGGAACTGCAGGTCCCGGGCTGCGGCCTGGACTTCGCTCCAGGCGGCGAGGGACTCCAGTGCCACGGCCTCCGTGGCCGGCACGGTGGACAGCAGGAGGGCGTGGGCACGGTGCCACTCCAGGTCGAGCCAACGGGAGCCGGAACCTTCGACGGGCCCCTTCAGGTTCTCCAGAATCGCCCAGCCCTGCTCGGGGGCTTCCAGCTTCGACTGGCGGGCTTCCCTGGCCATGGCTTGGCTGTATCGCAGCTGGGCGAGGCGCTGGCGCCAGAGGAGGCCGGTGGATTCGTACTGTTCCGCCGCGGCCCGGAACAGTCGGGCCGTGTCCCGCCAGGCGCTACGGAACCGGGCCACCTCGCCCTGGAGGAAGAGGTGGTCTCCCTGTTCCTCGGGCGAAAGGAGCGGCGGCTGGGCGGCCAGGGCCTCGAACTGGGCGTGGTCGGCGGCCACGGAATCGCCCATGGCGGCGAGGGTGCGGGCCCGCCAGATCTGGATGAGGGATACCAGAGCTGAGTCGCCCAGACGCTGGGCTCGGGCCAGGGCTCGGTCCAGGTGCGACAGGGCCGGGCCCAGGAACTGCTGGAGGCTGCGGACCATGCCGAGGGCGAGGTGGCCCTTGGCCTGGAGGGTGGTGTCGCCCTGCATCCGGGCCGTCTGCAGGGCCTCCCGCAGGAGGCGGATGCAGGCCTCGGACTGACCCTGGGCGAGCCGCACCTGGGCGAGGGCGATCTGCACAGAGACCAGGCTACGAAAGCCCTGGGCGTGTTCCAGCATCCGCTGGGCCGACTGCAGCATCGAGGCAGCCCTCAGGAACTGCGATTGCCCGGCGAGGGCCTGGCCGAGCGTGAGGAGGAGGGCGGCCTGATCCTGGGGGTGGGGCTTGAAGCCCCCCTGGGGATGCAGGCCCTCCTCCAGGGCGCGGATGCCCTTGGTGAGCTGGCCCTGGAGCAGGTGCAGCTGGCCGAGGGCCAGGCGCAGGCGGGGCTGTTCAGGGTGCAGTGGATGGTCAGCCAGCCGCTCCGAGGCGAACTGGAGCGCCTCCTGGGCCTCGGCAGGTCGTCGGAGGCGCAGGAGCAGGGTGGCCCGCTTGCGGAAGAGGCGGGCCGCGGTGAGGCGAGACTCCTCGTCGTTGGCACCATGGGCCAGTGCGCTGAGGGCCCGCCCAAGGGAGAGGAGGGCCTCCTCGAGGGGAGAGCGCTCCGCCACCTCGTCCGGCAGGCGGACCCCCGCGGCCCAGGCGTCAGCCAGATGCTCGTGAAGTCTGGCCTCCTCTCGAGGTGCGGGCTTGAGGTGGAGGGCCTGGCCCACGATCCGCCGGACGTCCTCGGGCGAATGGTTGGCCGCGTGGTCGAGGGAGGCAAGCACCGAGGCCAGCGCCGTGGCCTCATCCGAGGCCAGGGACCGGAGGGGCACCGGGCAGTCCCAGCCCTGCTCCTGGAAGGCCGTGGACAGGGCGCGGGCCAGGCGCTTGAGTTCGGGCTGGGGCGTATGGCCCAGCACCAGCTCCCGCCACCGTGGATCGGGAATCAGGGCGTGGCCACGCTGGAGCTGGGCCAGGCGGGAACCCACGGCACCGTGCAACGCATCCTCCAGGGCCTCGTCCTGGAGACCAAGCAGCCGCCCCAGGGCTCCGGATGGCAGCGGCCGCTCGGCCAGGGCCAGCAGGCGCACCAGGGTGGCCGAAGCCGCCGTCAGCCGCTGGAGGCGGCCGAGGAAGATCTGGCGCATGAGGTCCTCTTCGGCCCTCAGGGTGGTGGGCTGACCGGGGACGAGGAACCAGTGGTCCTGGTCCCAGGCGAGGGTCCCGGACTGGTGGGCCAACTCCAGGAAGTTCCGGACCAGCCCGGGGTTGCCGAGGCTCTGGGTGACCAGATCGTTCCGGAAGGCCTCCGGCAGGTCGTGTCGACCCAGGAGGTCATTGAGGACCAGCTGAAGATCCTCATCCTCAAGACGGTTGACCCCCACCACCGCCGCCGCTTGCTCACCACGCAGCTGCGCGATGAGCGGCCTCAGGCCGGCGCCCTGGGCCCCCGTGGTCAGGGAGAGCAGCCAGGGCAGCGAGGAGGCGTGGACCAGTTCCCGGATGAGGCTCAGCACACCGGGAGTGGCGCGGTCCAAGCCAGAAAGGTGGATCAGACGATGGTGGAGGAGACCGGCGAAGTCCAGGGCCTCGAGGGCCGCCCTGACCTCCTCCGGCTCGGGTCCGGCTTCCTGGCCATTCACATGGCGGCCACCGGTGAGGAAGGCGAAGGCCTGGACCCTCAGCGACAGGGTCTTGGCGGCCTCAGGCCGCTCGGCGTAGAAGTCCACTTCGTTGCCGCTAAGCAGCGCTTCCAGCAGCCGGCCCAGGAAGCGCCCTGGCGTCTCATCGGCTGAGGCGGCCAGGTGATGGACCCAGATGCCCTCGCCTTCGGCCACGGCACAGGCGAAGGCCGCCAGATGCTCCTTGCCCACACCCTCCTCGCCCTGGAGCAGGACGATGCGCTCCATGGGTATGGGGGCGCTGAAGCCCAGCATCAGGGACTTGAGATAGGGGAGTTCCTGGCTGCGCCCCCGCAGGGGACGGGCGATCGGCTCCGACAAGTCCCGTGGGTGGTTCCAGGGCAGGTCCTCGGAGAGAGCCGGAACTGGGACAGTCTCAGGCAGGAAGCCCGGGACCACCTCAAGCCCCCAGGGGGCTTCGCCAATGACCCGGGGAACCTGGGTGAGGCCGGGCCGGAAGGTGATGACCTCGGGATGCAGGAACCGGGGGTGAGGATCCCGGCTGAGCTGGTCGCGAAGGTACGCCAGCAGGGCCTGGCGCTCGGTCTCACCCCAGCCGACCCAGAGCCGTGAGAGCGGCGTGCCCTGAATGGCCTGGAGACACCAGGCCTGCTCACTGTCAAAGCCCAGGTGGCTGATGACGGGATCCAGGGGAGAGGCATCCAGGAACCGCGCCAGGAAGGTGTCCCGGATGTGGTCGAGGTCGCGGTCGGTGGGCAGGGGCGACCAGATCTGCGCGAGGAAGCGGGTGCCGTCTACCTCGCGCCGCATGAGGTGCCAGGAGCAGCCTTCCCCCCGGCTCAGCTCGGTGAGCCAGGTATATCGGTGAGTGCCGAGGAAGCGCGTCACGTCCATGGGAGGATCACGGCGGTTCCTGCCTGGCGATGGGGGGACATGGTCGAGAGTGTACCTTAGGGGCCGCGGGCCGTTCCGGAGAGCCTCAGACTCCTTGTCGGACTGGCGTCGGGTGGTCCGTCGATTCCGCCCAGCAGGTGTGCCGACAAATTTCCTCAAGCCCGCCCAAGGGTTGGTCGATAGACAACCAGCTTCAGGAATGGGAACGGAGTCCCCTTCCAGCCGAACCCAAGGAGGGGTTATGTCGGATCTGAGCGTTACCACCACTAGCACCGCGCCCGCCCCGCAGAGTCACTGGGCCCAGCGCAAGGCCCTCTTCGACCAGCTCGGGCAGGCCCTGGAGGCTGGAGATCTCCAGGCCGCCCAGGATGCCTTCGCCGCCCTGCGCCCCCCGGCACCGGAGGCGCAGGGGAATGGGAACCAACCCAGGGGGCCCTTCGCGGCCCTTGCGGATGCCTTGCAGAAGGGCGACCTCGTCGCAGCCCAGGAGGCCTTCGCGCAGATCACGCAGCGCCGGGAGCATCGCCAACATCGCACGGAAGAGGGTGAGCATCCCGAGGCGGAGTTCTTCAAGCAGATGAAGGCCCTGTTCCAACAGCTGGGGCAGGCCCTGGAAGCAGGTGATCTGGCGGGTGCGCAGGAGGCCTTTGCCAACCTCCAATCCAGAGCGCCTGGGGACGGCCCCGGCCGCCGCCTGGGGCGTGGCGGCAATGGCCACGGACCCTTCGCCACGTTGGCCACAGCCCTCGAGAACGGTGACCTCGCGGCCGCCCAGGAGGCCTTCGGCCAGATCCAGCAGGCCCGGGGCCACCGTCATCATCGCCATGAGCATGACGACGACGAGGGCACTACGACCCCTCCAACCCAAACGACGCCTCCAACCACCCCTCCGACCACGCCTCCAGCCACGGACCCGGCTCCGGCATCAACCACGCCTCCCGCCCCCGCTCCGATCCAGGCTGGAGATCAGGAGGACGGTGACGATGACGGCAATGCCAAGTCCCGGCGGAAGCGCATCGACCTGACGGCCTGAGTCGCGGCTAGCGCGCGAACCAGGGATCCAGGATGACGGCAGCCGTGAGCACCAGGGCAAAGAGGTTGATGTTCATGAAGACCCTCCGATAGAGGGTGGCATCCTGCCCCGGCTTCAGCAGGGGCAGGGAGCCGGCCACCAGCCAGATGGCCCCAAGGCCCAGCATCACCTCCGAAGGCCAGGACACCAGCACCCGGAACATGGGCAGCAGGCCACAAGCGGCCGCGGTGCCGCAGGTCCAGGTGAAGGTGAGGCGGGAAAGCCGGGGGCGACCGAACACGCTCACCAGGGTGGGATAGCCGGCCTCCTCGTAGCCCTCGGCGTGGAGTCCCACCAGCAGCCAGAAGTGGGGCACCTGCCAGATGAAGAAGACGAAGGCCAGTGCCAGCACCGATGGGTGGGCCACACTGCCCCCGGCTGCGGTCCAGCCAATGGCTGGGGGCAGGGCGCCGATGAGGGAGCCTGGTACCACAGCAAAGGCGCTGATGCGCTTCAGGGGCGTGTAGAAGCCGTTGTACCAGCCCAGCGCCAGGGCCCCGAGGAGGGCCGAGGTCAGGTTGTGGGCGAGCCAAAGCACCAGGAAGCCGCAGACGGCCATCACCGTGGCGATGACCGCAGCCTGAGTCGGGGACAGATCGCCACGCGGAATCGGCCGGTTCGCCGTGCGGGGCATCATGGCGTCGAAGCGGTGCTCCTGCACTTCGTTCAGGGCGCTGCTGCCCATGGCCAGCAGCAGGATGCCCAGGAGGGTCGTCACCAGGCCCATGTCAGCGCCCCGGAGGAAGGCCACATAGCCAGCCGCCGCCGTGAAGGTGGAGGCTCCCGAGATACGGAGCTTGGTCAGTTCCAGGAACGTCGAGACCGGATGGGGTTTCTGGGCGGGAAGGGCGGCCACGCTCAAGGGTGTGCTCCTAGTTGATGCTCTTGATGTAGCGCACGACCTCGTTCAGCTCCTGCTCGGTGAGCTGGGTCTTGGGCATGGCGTTCGGATAGCCGCGGACCACCTGACCCGTGGGATCGGTGATGGACCGGCGCAGGTAGGCGTCGTCCACCTGGACGACCTTCATGGTTCCCGCCATGAGGATCTGTTCCTCGCGGCCGTAGAGGGCCTTCAGGGTGGGGCCCACCTTGGGCTTGCCGTCCACGGAGTGGCAGGCGAGACAGCCCTTGGCCGTCAGCACGGCCAAGCCCTGGGGCATGTCCTTGAGGTCGGGATGGGCTTCCGTGGCCCGGAAGCTCTTGCCAGGCTCGGGGGCGTCCTCGCCACCGAAATACCAGGCCTTGAACTCATCCTCGGGCACCACGATGACCTTGCTCAGCATGAGGCTGTGGTCCACGCCGCAGATCACCGTGCACTGGATGTCGTACGAGCCCACCTTGGTGGCCTGGAACCAGGTGGTGTTGGTGCGGCTGGGCACGGCGTCGATCTTGATGCGGAAGGAGGGCACGAAGAACCCGTGCACCACGTCGGCGCTGCGGACCTCCATCTTCATGGGCTTGGCGAGGGGGGCGAAGAGCACGCGGCTCTGCTTGCCGTTGGGGTATTCGAAGGACCAGCTCCACTGGCGGGCGGTCACCTTCACGGCCATGGCGTCCCGCGGAGCCTGGTTCATGTACTCGTAGTTGGTCCAGCCGTAGTAGAAGATCGACAGGAACAGCACGAGGGGGACGACGGTCCAGACGATTTCGAGGCCCACGTGACCGTCGATCTGAGAGGCGACCGGGTTGCGCTTCTTGCTGTAGCGCACGACGAAGTAGATCATCAGCGCCGTGATGCCGATCAGGAAGACCACCGACAGCCCGAACACGTAGAAGAAGACCGCGTCGGACTTCTGGGCCGATACGGCGGCTTGGTTCATCCAGTCCATGGGAGCCTCAGCGGAAAGCGACGTCGGAGAACAGCAGGGCGAAAAAGATCAGCAGGGTGCCCAGGGTCACCAGGACCACGACTTTGAAGAGCGGCCCTTCGTATTTCAGGTGCATGAAGTAGTAGAAGACTAGACCGGCCTTGAGGGGGGTCAGGGTGAGCAGGCCCCAGACGGCGGCGGTCTGCCCCAGGTGGCTGACACCCACCAGGCAGCCGGTGAGGACCACCAGGATCACCCAGATCTTGATGAAGGTGCCGTAGCCGGGGTGTTCGGCGTGCTCAGAGGAGTGTTCGGCGTGTTCGCTCATGGGATGCCCTTACGCGGCCAGGTAGAACAGCGGGAGGAGGAAGATCCAGATCACGTCCACGAGGTGCCAGTAGAGGCCGCTGTTCTCGAGATGGACGTAGCGGTCCTGCCGGACTCGGTCCGTGGCCACCCACCAGAGCATGACACTCAGCACGCCGAGCCCCACAATCACGTGGACGCCGTGGAGGCCGGTCATCGTGAAATAGAGGCCGTAGAAGACCTGCTCGCCTGGAGGCAGGGTCGACAGGTGGTGGGAGTTGGGGTACAGCCCGTGATGGAATTTCGCGGACCACTCGAAGCCCTTGATGACCAGGAAGACAAGGCCCAGGCCCAGGGTCGTTCCCAGGAAGACCATGGCCCGCTTCTTCTCGGCCCGCTGCACGGCCACGATGGCCAGCACCACGGTGAGGCTGCTCGTGAGCAGGACCAGGGTGTTGATGATGCCCAGCGTCGCGTTCAGCTCGCCGCCGCCGTGGTGGAACTCGGCGGGGTAGCGGTAGCGCATGTAGGAGTAGCCGATGAAAAGGCCCCCGAAGAGCACCATCTCGGTGACCAGGAACAGCCACATGCCGAGGCGCGCACCGAGATCATCCCTGTGAACGTGCTCGGTCATTTCGCCTCCTGCTGCTCGAAGTGGTAGGGACCATGGGTGATGGTGGGGATCTCCTCGAAGTTCTCAAGGGGTGGCGGGCTGGGGATGGTCCATTCCAGCGTGACGCCTCCCCAGGGATTGTCCTCGGCCTTCTCTCCCTTGAAGATCGCGTAGACCAGGGCTCCAAAGAACATCAGGAGGCCCAGGATCAGGAACCAGCTGCCAACCGTCATGACGATGTGCAGCGTGTGGTACTGGGGCAGGTGCACGTAGTAGCGCCGGGGCATGCCCATCATCCCGGCGATCATCATGCCGAAGTAGAGCATGTTGAACCCGACGAACATGGGAAGCCAGGAGGCGTAGATGGCCTTCTTCGAATACATCTTTCCCCACATCTTGGGGAACCAGTAGAGCAGCGCCGCGAAGAGGGCCATGCCTGTGCCACCGAACATCACGTAGTGGAAGTGACCCACGATGAAGTAGGTGTCGTGGATGTGTACGTTGATGGCCAGGGCCCCCTGCATGACGCCCGTGAGGCCGCCGATGCAGAACAGGAAGATGAAGGTCATGGTGAAGAGCAGGGGCGGCTGGAAGTCGATGCTGCCCTTGTAGAGGGTGCTGACCCAGTTGAAGACCTTGATGGCGCTGGGCACGGCCACAACCATGGTGAGCAGGGAGAAGAGCATCTGAGCCATGTTGCTCATGCCGGAGGTGAACATGTGGTGGGCCCAGACCAGGCTGCCCACCCCGGCGATGGACATGGAGCTGAAGGCGATGGCCTTGTAGCCAAAAATCGGGCGCTTGGTGAAGGTGGGCAGGATCTCAGAGATCACGCCCATGGCCGGCAGGATCATGATGTAGACCGCCGGGTGCGAGTAGATCCAGAAGAGGTGCTGATAGAGAAGCGGATCGCCGCCCTTGGCCGGATCGAATATGCCGATGCCGAAGAAGCGCTCCAGGATGACGAGGACCAGGGTGATGGCCACGATGGGGGTGGCCAGCAGCTGGATCCAGGCGGTGGAGTAGAGCGCCCAGCACATCAGGGGCATCCGGAACCACTTCATGCCCGGCGCGCGGAGACGGTGGATGGTGGTGACGAAGTTGATGCCCGTCAGCATGGACGAGAAGCCCAGGATGAAGGCCGCAAAGACCGCCAGGCTCACGTTGGTGCCGGTCTTCAGGCTGAAGGGCGCGTAGAAGGTCCACCCGGTGTCGGGCGCGCCACCTCCGGTGAAGAGGGAGAGCACCGCCAGGATGGCGCCAGCCATGTAGAAGTACCAAGAGGCAAGGTTCAGCCTCGGGAAGGACACGTCCTTCGCGCCGATCAGGATCGGCAGGAAGAAGTTGCCGAACACGGCGGGGATGCCCGGAATGATGAACAGGAAGATCATGATCACGCCGTGCAGCGTGAAGAGGGCGTTGTAGGTCTGGGCCGTGATCAGCTTCTGGAACATGGTCAGCTGCACCAGGCGCATGACAAAGGCGACTCCCACGGCCACGAAGAAGAACGCGATGGTCGAGTAGAGGTAGAGCAGCCCGATGCGCTTGTGGTCGGTGGTGGTCAGCCAGGCCATGAGCCCCTTGCGCGTGCCCGTGTCCACCAGGTAGCTCGGCTGCGCCGTGGTTGCATGCGTGCTCATTGGCCCTCCTCAGACTTGGTCTTGCTTCCCCGGCGGGTCAGTGCGAACACCAGGATCAGGGCCGCCAGGATGATGACGGTGGCGCCGATGGAGGTGGTGTTCAGGACGTACCTGCGCCCGACGGGGTCATAGCTGAAACAGAACTTCAGGAACTTGTTGATGGTGGGCTGGGCCTCGCCCCGGGCAGCTTCCTGGGCAGCGAGTTGCAGGTCGGCGGGCAGGTAGGTGACGCCATACATGTAGCGGGTCACCTGGCCCTTGGGGCTGAGGAAGATGATGGCGGCGGCATGGACGAAGTCGTCCTTGTCGCGCTTGAACTTGAACCCCACAGCGTCGGCCAGGGCCTTGGTGGTGGCCCCGGGGCCCGTCAGGAAGCGCCAGGCGGTGGGCGGCATGGGCCGCTTGATCTCACCCAGGTAGTTGGTGCGCTTCTGGGCAGCCACTTCAGGCTCATCCCGCTCGTCGAAGCTCACCGTGAGCACCTGGAAGTCCCGGCCGGGCACAGCTTCCGTGCGGTTCAACACCTCGACCACGCCGCCCAGTTGCGGGGTGCAGATGCCGGCGCAGCGGAAGTAGTTGAGCGTCAGGATGGTGGGTTTGTCGATGAGCTGACGGAGGGTGACGGTCTTTCCGTCCTCATCCTTCAGCTGGAGGTCGAGTGGAATGGTGGCGCCCAGCTTCTCGTTGATCCCGACTTCCTCGGGAGTGAAGGCGGGCGCAGGGGTCTGAGCCATGGCTCCCAGACCGGTAAAGACCGTGAGGAGGGCGGGCAGGAAGGCGCGGCGAAACGAGGTGAAGGTCATGGGTCAGCGGGTCGTGGAGGCGGGGGGCTGGGGACGGGCTTCCGCATATTCGCGGCAGAGGACGGTCACGGCCCGGCTCACGGGAATGCGGTTGGGAACCACTTCACCGGCGCTGGCGAAGAGCTTCTCCAGGGCCGCGAGGGCCTTGGGATCACTGGTTCCGTGGTCGAAGGAGCCCATGGTCTGGACCACGTGCACCAGCGCCATCCGGTCCCGCTTGCGCAGATAGTTGTAGGACACCATGGAACTGCCCTTGATGCCTTCCTCCAGGGTCTTGTAGAGGTCCTCGACCCGGCTGCCATTCTTCCATCCGCCCTTCTCCGCGAAGTTGCGGGGCTTGGGGTTGAGCCCCTTGCCGGCGGCGCCATCTCCCTTGCCTTCCGCCCCGTGGCAGGTGGCGCAGTTCTGGTCGAAGAGCACCTTGCCCCTGGCCAGAAGGGCGGGGTTGGGGGTCATGACGGTCTTGGGGTCGATGGGGGGAATGACCTCCCGGACGGCCGCGGGATACTCGGTGGGGTCCAGCCAGCCGGTCTCGCCCTGCACGGCCTGGACGGAGGTGTCGGTGGTGTGGGCCTGGTAGCGCAGGCCGGGCACCACGGTGAAGCCGAAGAAGGCGGCGATGGCGATGAACCCGAGCACCACCAGCAGGGCGGAGGCGAGGCGCTTCAGCTCTTCAGGAGAGAGGTAGTCGTTGAGCTTCATAGCCGGAACTCCAGACCCTCGCGGAGGAAGGGATCGCCGACGGGCATGTCTTCACCCTTCTGCATGGCGCCGCGGACCCAGAGGAGGATCCCACCGATGAAGAAGAGGGCGAAGCTGAGCTCGGGCCAGGAGAAGTAGGGCTTGGGACCGAGCACGGGGAAGATGAGCCAGTACATGTCCAGCACGTGGGCGCCGAGCATCAGGAAGGCCACGCGGCGCATGCGCTTCGGATCCTTCTTGGAATCCCGGGTCACCAGGGCAAAGAAGGGGAGGATGAAGTGCAGGAAGGCCAGGGAGATGGTGATGGCGCGCCAGGCGCCGGCGAGACGGACCTTGTAGTAGATGACCTCGTCGGGCAGGTTGGCGTACCACATGAGCATGTACTGGGCGAAGCCGATGTAGGACCAGAACACGGTGAAGCCGAAGAGGAAGGCACCCAGGTTGTAGAGGTGGTCGCCCTTCACACCCTCAAGGCGGTTCTGGTTCTGAAGGTAGAGCACGGAAAGGGTGGTGGCAGCCAGCGCGCTGAGGAAGGCGCCGGCAAACACGTAGACCCCAAAGATGTCGCTGTACCACTCGGGCGTAAGCCCCGAGATCCAGTCAAAGGCAATGAGCGTGATCACCAGCGCAAAAATCGCCATGAAGGCAGGGGCGAACTTGCGGGCCCGGATATTGAACGCGGGATCCCTAGTGCTGTCCTGCTTCATGGAGCCGCGCACGAGCACCGCCAGCCCCAGAAGGCAGAGGGCGAAGGCGATCAGGGTGCGCACAGAGAAGAAGGGCAGGCCCAGCCAGAAGGCCTTGCCCGCCAGGATCGGATGGTGGGCCGCTTCGGGACGGGCGCCGGGATATAGCACGGGGATGGCGCCCAAGGCGATGAGGCCCACAGGGATGGCCGGCAGCAGCAGGGTGGACAGGCGCTCAGGCAGCCGGCGGATGGGCACGCTCCACCTGGCGCTCACCAGGTGCTCGAGGGCCACGATGAAGAGCGCTCCCAGCCCCAGGGTGAACATCAGGACGAACCAGAGGATCCAGTTGGCCCAGAAGCGTTCGGGACCGGCCGCCGCATAGGTGCCGGCGACACCCAGGGCGCCGAGGGCCGTGGCGCCCCAGATCAGGGGGGAGGTGTTCTTGTTCGGACTCATGGTGCCACCTTCAGGTCCTCGTCCTTGGCGTTCTGGGCACGCTGCAGGGCGCGCACGTAGTGCACCACGGCCCAGCGCTCCCGCTCTGTGAGGTAGGGGGCGTGGGAGGGCATGGCGTTCTTCCCGTGGACGATGGCCCAGTAGATCTTGCCATCCGGGTAGTCCCGGAACTGCTGGGACTGCAGGTTGCCGGCCTTGGCCCCATAGGCCGAGGTCAGGCTGCCAGAGCCGTTGCCGATGGCGCCGTGGCAGACCTCGCAGCGAGTGGTGTAGACCTTTTTGCCCACGGCGAAGACATCAGGGGTGCGGGGCAGGGGATTCACGAGGGTGGCCGAGGCGTCCTGGCTGCCGACTGCGGTGGGCAGGTAACCCCGGGCCACAGTGCCCGGCACGGGCTTCTGCATGCCGTGACCGTCCTTGAAGAAGGTCGAAGCCTTCTGGGGATTGAGCCGGGGCTGGTCCTGCATATAGACCATGGGCTTGAGGAGGGGGAACCACTTGGTGAGGCTGTAGATCGCGACGCCCGCCACAAGGCAGGCCACGAAGATCCCACCCAGGGTCCGCAGGATGAAGGCGCTGGTGAGGAAGGGGCTACGGTCCGGGGCGGGCAGCACCTCCACCTCGACGGCCCCCGCAGCCAGGAGGGCCTGGGTGGCGGCGGCGCTGTCGAAGCCCTCATCCTCGGCCTCCAAGGCCAGGACATATCGGTCCCGGGTGATGCCTGCGATGGCCTTCGAGGTCAGGATCGGGTGCCCGAAGAAGGGCAGTTTGTTGAGCAGCAGCAGCATGCCGAGGCCCGCCGTGAAGGTGGCGAAGAGCACCGTCACTTCGAACATGATGGGGATGAAGGCTTCCCAGGACCCGGCGGGCTTGCCGCCAGTGATGATTGGGTAGTCGACGGCGCTGATCCAGTACTGGAAGCCGAAGGCGGTGAGGGCACCGATGATGCCCATGACCAGCACCATGCCGCCCAGGGGCGACTTGCGCAGGCCCAGGGCCTCGTCGATGCCATGGATGGGATAGGGGGTGTAGGCCTCGACCGTGCCGAGGTTGGCGGCCCGGGCCTTGGGGATGGCCGCCATCAGGGCGTTGGGCGTGTCGAAGATGCCGAGGACGGCGTAGGAGGTCTCAGACATGGTGGTCATCTCCATGGTGAGAGGGCTGCGCGTCCGGCAGGATCGCCTTCACTTCGGTGGTCGCGATGACCGGCAGGACCCGGGCGAAGAGCAGGACCATGGTGAAGAAGAGCCCGAAGGTGCCCAGCAGGATTCCGAAGTCCGTCATGGTGGGCTTGTAGATGCGCCAGGCCGAGGGCAGGAAGTCCTGGTGCAGGGAGATCACGATGATCACGAAGCGCTCGAACCACATGCCGACCGTGACGCCCAGAGCCACCAGGATCATCCAGAAGTAGCTGGTGCGGGCCTTCTTGAACCAGAGGATCTGGGGGAAGAGGATGTTGCAGAAGATGGTGAGCCAGCCCGCCCAGCCGTAGGTCCCCGTGATGATGTTCATGAAACCGTGGTGGAGGAACTCGTTCATGGAATACCAGGCCGTGAAGCCCTCCATCATGTAGCTGTAGCCCATGATGCAGCTCATGGCGAGGATCACCTTGTTCATCACGTCGAGGTGGCGATCGGTGATCAGGTTCTTCAGCTGCATGGTCTCGCGCACGACCACCAGCACGATCACCACCATGGAGAAGCCGGCGAAGATGGCGCCCGCCACGAAGTAGGGCGGGAAGATGGTCATGTGCCAGCCAGGCACCACCGAGGTGGCGAAGTCGAAGCTCACCACGGAGTGCACGGAGAGCACCAGGCCCGTGGCCAGGCCGGCGAGGAGCAGGTAGGCCTTCTCGTAGTGCTGCCAGTGCCGGGCGGCGCCGCGCCAGCCCAGGGACAGGATGGTGTAGATGACCTTGCGCAGCTTGCTGGTAGTTCGGTCGCGCATGGAGGCGATGTCGGGGATCAGGCCCAGGTACCAGAACATCAGCGACACCGAGAAGTAGGTGTTCACCGCAAACACATCCCAGAGCAGCGGGGAGCGGAAGTTGGTCCAGAGGGCGCGCTGGTTCGGGTAGGGGAAGAGCCAGTAGGCCAGCCAGGGCCTGCCCACGTGGATGAGCGGGAAGATCACGGCGCACATGACCGCAAAGATCGTCATGGCCTCGGCGAACCGGGCGATGGCATTGCGCCAGCGCTTGCGGAAGAGGAAGAGGATGGCCGAGATCAGCGTGCCGGCGTGGCCGATGCCCACCCAGAACACGAAGTTGATGATGTCGAAGGCCCAGAACACGGGGCTGTTGTTGCCCCAGGCGCCGATGCCCGTCACGAAGGTGTAGCCGATGAAACCGAGCCCGATGAAGAGGGCGGACAGGGTGATGGCCAGGCCGACATACCACTGCTTTGGCGGCTTGATCTCGGGGAAGGCGAGTACCTGGTCGTCCAGGCTGCCCGGGGTGACCGTGCCCACGGTGAGCGCCGGCTCGCGCAGGTCCTCCGGAATGGCGCCGGAGGAGGCGGCGTCAGTGCGCATGGGAGCCTCCCTCGACGGCAGGATTCTTCAGGTCGGCCAGGTAGGTGATGGCGGGCTTGGCCCCCACCTCCTCCAGCACCCGGTAGGCCCGGCTGGCCGCCACCAGCTGGGCGACCTTGCTCTTCGGATCCTTCAGGTCGCCGAACACGATGGCATCTGAAGGGCATCCGGCCATGCAGGCGGTGGTGACCTCGCCATCGAGGATGCTGCGGCCCT
>Ga0268298_10000314_pt1 | contig 62818 bp, 55 predicted proteins | sample WWTPWeurt_MetaG_FD_194462 | JGI IMG/M metagenome (GOLD analysis project Ga0268298, IMG submission 194462) | Activated sludge microbial communities from WWTP in Nijmegen, Gelderland, Netherland - WWTP Weurt | ecosystem: Engineered > WWTP > Aerobic digester > Activated sludge | place...
GACGGCGGGTTTGGGGCGGGAGGCTTCTTCTCCTCATCAGAGGACAGGGCCGGCTATTCCATGTCGCTGACTCCGGCCCGCGCGGGAGCACCCCGCATGCTCCGGCATGAGGCCGACGGAAGCTTTGTCGTCAAGCGGAGCGGTTCCGATGCCTGGTCTGTGTCGGCCCACGCGGGCGAGCTCGAGTTGAGCGCGTCTCCGGTGGTCCCCGGCACGGGGCTGAGCATCCCGAGCAAGCTCTGGAGCGTGCAGGCCGGCGGAGCCTTCGCGCGCCGCATCGGCGAGCGCAGGCGATGGGGAGCCAGCCTGGGGCTTGGCTCCGCCAGCGACGAGCCGTTCAACTCCATCCGTGAGACGGAGGTGAAGGCGATGGCCTACTGCGAGTTTCCCAGCCGCGAGCGCAACTCCTGGCTGCTGTTCTTGGCCTACTCGAACAACCGCTCGTTTCTCAACAACATTCCGTTCCCCGGCGTCGCCTATGTGGTTCGAGAACCCGTTCCCGGCCTGCATGCGACGGTCGGCCTGCCCTTCATCCTGCTGTCCTATCAACCGGGGAAGAACTGGCGGCTGGCGCTCTCCGCATTCGGTCCGACCCATATTTCCGCAGAGGGAGCCCGACGCCTGGGCTCATCGGCATGGGCCTATGCGCGTTTCGAGCGCAATCCCTCTCAGTGGCTTCGGGCCGGCCGGGAGAACCGCTCCGACCGGCTCATCTTCGACCGGCAGGGACCCCGTCTCGGCGTGCGAAGCCCGCTGGGAGGAGGCGTATCGGCAGATCTGTCGGCCGGCCTGGATTTCCGCAGACGATTCTACGAGAGCAAGGATGCCAACCGTTCCGGTGTTCCCAAAGCCGAGCTTCCTAACGCCTGGATCGGTCTCTTGCGGTTATCCTGGCGTCGTTGAGAAGTCAGAACTGCCAAAGTTGCGCTCGGTCTTTGACAACTACATGGGAGCCCCGCTTTTTCAACCAATAAATCCGGGCGCGAACATCGGCCCGCTCATCGCCCACTTCGGCGCGGCCCGAACCTGGACGCATGCCAAAAGAGTTCTTGATCCGGATCATGGAGGAGTCCGATGAAGATGCTGATCTTGGTATTTCGCTCAACGCTCAACAAGGAGATATTTCGCCTCCTCGATGGGCTGAAGCTTCCTGGCTACACGGAGACGGCGGAGGTTTACGGAGCGGGCTCGATGGGGAGGGTCTTCGACAGCCACGCTTGGCCCGGCTACAACAGCATGGTGATCTCAGCCGTGGACGAGGGCGACGCACGCAAAGTCGCGGGCGCGATGAAGGGACTGTCCGTGAGATTGACCGCGCAGGGCGAGAAAGTCCCGCTGCGCCTCTTCGCAGTCCCCTGCGAGCAAATCCTGTGATCCCGCCCTGGATCGGCGATTGGGGGTAATTTATGCTCAAAGAAGGCGTTGTTGCGCCGGATTTCTCGGCGGTTCTTGACGACGGCCAACGTTTCCAGTTGTCGGCGTACAAGGGCGAGAAGAACGTTGTCCTCTATTTCTATCCGCGGAATTTCACGCCGGGATGCACCCGCCAAGCGTGTTTGTTCCGGGACAACTATGGCGGGCTGGATGCATATGACGCGATCCTCGTCGGCATCAGCAACAATACCGCAGAGTCCCACGTGAGATTCCGTGTTAAATACAAACTTCCGTTTCCCCTCATCGCTGATCCCGACAAAAAACTGATCGAGCTGTATGACGCCAAAGGGCCGCTCGGTCTGCTCACGGCGCGGGTCACGTATGTTATTGATAAAGTCGGCGTTATTCGCCGGGTTCTTCGTCATGATTTTGCGGTGAACCGTCATTGGCCGGAAACCCGGGACGCCCTATCAGCGCTAAAAAATACCGGTCAACCGACGAGCTGATGCGGCGCTGGCCATCTTGGCTCCCGGTGATGAGAGCTGGGAGCATTTCAAAGAATCATATGAGCACGAAATAGCGGCGGATGATCTTCGATTCGTGCCGGACGATGAGAAGAGATTCGCAAAAGCCAGAAAGGGATGAGGCCGCTTCTTTTATGCCGGACCGGAACCGTTGACGTGCCCCCGAAGGCCGCCGTTAAACTGAAGAGACACAGGACGGAAAGCGCCAAATCGAGGTTGCCGGGCTACCGGCTCCCCCTCCGATCCGGGGATACCCGGTCGGGGTATCGCAAGATGGAGATCCCACGGCAAGTTCCTCGCCGTGGCACCTCTGAAGGTCGCGGCTGATTGCGCCTTGCGCCCCACGGGATGAAGCCCCGTTCCGCTGGGGCGCAATGGGGCGCAAGACCCAATCCGAGAGACGGTCCCTTCTCCATCTGGAGGCCGCCGGAGGCGGACCCGAAGGAGAAGCCGCAGTATGAAGCCGCCGTCTTTCGGCGGCCGACGGCCGGCCGGCACGCCGGGCCGTCCTGGGTGAGGGCTCGCAACCGAATTCTGTGGCCGGATCGAGGGAACAGCCGTGACCGGTTTTACCGTATTGCGGGAAAGCATGAGGATTCAGAAAGCATTCAAACGGGAGGAAATCGTGAGCTTCATTGATAAAAGTCTGCTTGGTGACGAGAAGGTGATTCATCGGACGAAACTGCATTGGATCGTTTTCTTTTGGCCGGTGGTTCTCCTGGCGCTGGCGGCGTATGGGTTTTCGAAAGGCGAGGGTGGAGCCGTTTGGGGCGTCCTCCTCGTTTTCGTCTCGATCATCAGTTCCGTCATTTGCTGGCTTGAAAGGTGGACTTCCGAGTTCGGCGTGACCAACAAGAGGGTCTTGGTCAAGGTCGGCCTGATCCGGCGCAACTCCTTGGAAATCCTCCTGCCGAAGGTGGAAGGCGTCCACGTCCAGCAAAGCATCTTGGGACGGATTCTCGGGTACGGGACGATCATCGTCAACGGTACGGGCGGCTCCAAGCAGCCTTTTCACAAGATCGACGGGCCTATGGAGTTCCGCAAGCAAGTCCACGAACAGATGAACCCCGCCTGACCGGAGGAGCAATATCGGTCTTGGAGGCTCGATAGCATGGGCCAGAAAATAGCGGTCGCCATCATTCACGGGATCGGTCGGACGGAGCCAGGTTTTGCCGATGGTCTGATGAAGGACTTGCGACGGCGGTTTGCCTCCGAAGGAGCCGACGCGCCGGACCTGGTGATGAAGCCTGTCTATTGGTCGCCGGTCCTTCAAGGCGGGGAGGACGAGTTATGGCGGCGGGTCAAGCGTGGCGGTCCTATGGATTTCACGCGGTTGCGCCGGTTCATGCTGGACTTCGCGGCGGACGCAATCGCCTATCAACCGTTGCCCCGAGAAAAGAGAGTCTATGAGGCCATTCACCGGGTCGTCGCTCAAACCCTCCGCGTCCTGGCGCGGGAGGCCGGGCCGAAGGCTCCTCTCTGCGTGATCGCCCATAGCCTGGGAACCGTCGTCGCTTCCAACTACCTTTACGATCTACAAACGGCTCCCCGAAAGGACATCCTCCCCAAAGGGGTCAAGAAAGAGATGGAGAAGACGCCGCTAGAGAAGGGTGAGACGTTGGCGCTCCTCTATACCTTGGGAAGCCCTATCGCCCTGTGGAGTCTGCGCTATACCGATTTTGGCAAGCCCGTCCGGGTACCAGCTCCGGGGTTGAAAAAGCATTGGCCGAAGCTCTCCGGGGAGTGGGTGAACTTCTATGACGAGGACGACGTCATAGGCTATCCGCTGAAGACGGTCAACGCGGCCTATGGGGTGGCCGTCACGCGGGACCGGGCCGTAAGCGTGGGCGGGGTCTTCACCGGCTGGACCCCTTTATCCCATACCGATTATTGGACCGAAGGGAGCGTAACGGGGCCGGTCGCCAAGGCTCTAGCCAGGACATGGAAAAAGTTAAACTTGTGAAATTGATACGCGGCATTAAAAGGTGACCTATGGGAAAAGCTGAAGCGTCGGTCAAAGACCTGGTTGGGATGATAGAGCGCGGAGAATTGCGTCTGCCGGAAATGCAACGGCGCTACGTTTGGCGTTCAACCCGCGTCCGAGACTTACTTGATTCCCTTTACCGCAACTATCCCTCCGGGGCAATTCTTCTTTGGGAAACCGATGAGGATGTCCCATTGCAGGAAATGGCCGTCACTCAACAGGCCAACCCCTTTAAGACGACCCGCCTACTGCTCGACGGTCAACAACGCATGACTTCTCTTTCAGCCGTGATCCGTGGAGAGCCCGTCAAAGTGCGGGGTCGTAAGAGACCCATTGAACTGCTTTTTAACCTCGATCATCCCGACGAACTCTCCTTTGTTGCGGAGGTGAGCGACGAGGCCGAGGAAGGCGGCGGCGACGATGAGGAGGAGAACGCTCTAAGCGAGGATGAGGCGGATTCGACGGAAGACGAATTGCAAAAACGGTTTGACCGTATGACCTTCGTAGTGGCGACAAAAAAGCTTGAACAGCGGCCACAATGGGTAAAGGTCACCGAAGTTTTTAAGACGGAGAGCGACGCCGGTTTTCTAAAGCGGGCTGGCGTGACCACCCTGGATGATCCGAACTATGAGCGGTATAGCCAACGCCTTGCCGCCCTGCGCCGGATTCGCGGCTACATGTATCGGATGGATGTCCTTGAGCGGGAACTGTCGTACGACGAGGTTACGGAGATATTCGTCCGGGTCAACTCCCTTGGGGCGAAGCTCCGTAGCTCCGACCTGGCGCTTGCGCAGATAACCGCAAAGTGGCGAAACTCGCTCCAAATCTTCGAGGCGTTCCAGCAGGAATGTGGCAAGACCGGCTTCGATCTGGACTTGGGCCTGTATCTTAGGAACCTAGTCGTTTTCGCCACCGGGCAATCCCGCTTTTTGACCGTTGGAACCCAAAAGGTTGACGCGCTCAAAGCGGCTTGGACGGAGAGCCGCCGGGGTATGGAATTCGCCCTCAATTTCCTAAGAAATAACGTCGGCATTGACAGTCCCGCGCTGTTGTCGTCCCCGTTCATGCTGATTACCCTCGCGTATCACGGGCATAAGCGAGATTACGCATTGACCCCCGATGAATCTACCGATCTGCGGCAGTGGGCTCTTGTCGCCAACGCAAAGGGACGATACTCGCATGGGTCCAGCGAAACACTTTTAGATCAAGACCTTACGGGCTGGGGGGGCGGGGGTGGGGCGAAGGAGCTTATAGACCGTCTTCGCCAACAGGTCGGGCGTCTGGACGTCATGCCGGGAGAACTGGAAGGACGCAACCAACGGAGCGCCCTATTTAAGACCATGTTCCTGGCGGCAGGAGCAAAGGATTGGCGCTCACAAGTCGCTATTGCCCTGGATCACTCGGGCGTCCAGCATAAACTACAGTTCCATCACCTCTTTCCCAAGGGAGTACTGAAGGCAAGCTACACCATCCGGGACGCGGATGACATTGCGAATTTAAGTTTCATAGCCAGGAAAACCAATCGTCAGATAAGCGACGAGCCGCCCCGTGACTATTTCCCGCCGCTGATTGAGAAGTCGGGGCGGGATATGTTCGTAGCTCAATGTATCCCGACCGACCCGAAGCTACTTGGCGTTGACGACTACAAATCTTTCCTTGAACAACGGCGGACACTTATCGCCAAACGGATCAATGAATTTTTCGGCGTCTATTGGGGGGCTCCATCTGATTCCAAAGGGTAACTAGAAATACGGGTAGGGGGTATTATGGCGACGGAGCTTCAAGCGCAACTGAAACGGCGGTTGGCCCGCCTGGGCGGCCAGGTCGAAGCCCTGGAAAAGATGGTTGACCAGGGCGAGAAGTGGGAAAAGATGTTGGAGCTTGCCGCCGCCGTGGAAGGCGCGACGGATCAGGTGACGGCGGACCTCTTTGAAGGGTACCTGGACTCCTTGGGGAGCAAGGCCAGCAAGGACGCGCGGAAGGTTTTGAGCTTGGTGTTGAAACGGTTGTAAACCTCGGGGACGGGATGAAAGACTACGCCTCATATAAAACCGAGAGTCCGATAGAGGAAGACTTCCTCCGGCAAATCCTCAAACATATCTCCGACGATGTGAAGTTGGAGGCCCAGGTGGAAATGCCGACCAGGTGGGGTATGTTCCGGGCGGACTTCATGGTGACGACTTCAGCCGGGGTTCGGATCGTCTATGAGTGCGACGGAGCAGATTTTCATGACGCATGGCTGGACGACTGGCGGGATGTCCTGACCCTCGGAGAGAAACGGGCTGAACGGGTCGTGAGATTGCGCGGCCAGGACATCGTATATCACCTCAACGACCTCCTCTATGCCCTTTGCCGGACGAACCCGGAGGTTTTCAGCGTCCAAGGGCGGTCGCGCTTGGAACGGTTGGCTTGCTCCGAAATCGTGAAGTATGAGGGAGAGCTTACGCGGACCGCCATGCCATTCTCTTTCCAGGACGACTCTGACCCTAAAGAAAGGTTCACGCTTTTAGCCAGGAAGATGGACGCGGACGATCTGAAAGGCCGATTTTTCTCAAAGTGCTTGGCCTGGGCTATGGAGCATCCGGGTTGGCCTGTGGAGCAATTGGCGTCTACTTTCATGAAAGATATTTCCCAAGAGGCGACTCAACCCTAGGGGGAGTCCAGAATCCCGGAGGTTTCGATGCGTCGTTGGACAGCGTGTATCGGCTTCATCTTCTCTCTCGTTTCCCCTGCGGTAGCGGCAAGCATGTATGAACATCCTTTGATCCACGGCGGCGGAGTTCCCTCGACGCAAGCGGATTTCCCCCAAAGACTCTCCAACTTCATCAGCCAAGACGGCCAGGGCGACACGGGCGAAGCCCTACTTAGGAGCTACTTCGGCCCATCCCGCCGGAACGACCATATCCCGGACCTGGTTGTAGCCTTCGGCAAGGGTCGGAAAGACCCGGTGATGGCCCTGGTATTCAAGGGCCGCCGGGTGGACCGCTTGCCGAATGAGGCGTATGTGTGGGCGGTGATCTTCACGGAAGAGGGAGCCCCGATCCTCTCCAAGACTCCGGTTAAGCCCGATCTACCCGTCATGACGATGGGCGACTCCAAAGAAGTCTGCTTGAAGGAAGCCAGCCAACTTCAAGTGCGCCTGGAAGGCTTGGCCTACGAGAAAGAGAAAGACGCCGGGATCAACGCTATGGAGGTGATCCGGCTATACACGGGCAAGGAGCCGTCCGTCATGGGACAGAAGGGCCTGGAAGGGGAGTGCATAGCTGTGGACTTCACCAAGACCGGCCCGGTCGCGGGGACGACGATCAAGAAGGTAGTCATCAAGTTCATGCTTTCCAGGGAAGCCGTCTACCGGCTGATTTTCCAGCAGACGGGAGAGCTTCAAAGCAGCGCCTACCACTTCTCCAATATGCGGCTGTCCTGGTTCGGCGCGGGCGTAGGGGTCAGCGCGATCCGGGAGGAGGACTGGTTCAAGAAAGCGACGGTCAAGCCCTACATTTACGGCCACCTGTACATCTCCAAATACCTAAACCCCTGGAACCGCTCCCTGGCGTTGGCGCTCGGCATCCCGCTTGAAAGCAAGGTGGAGGAGGCGACGGTGGGCCTCCGGTATAGCCCGAGGAATGAGTGGATCAACCCGGACTTTTCCCGGTTCGGCCTGGTGATCGGCTACAACTACCACCGCCCGATAGACGACTACGCCGGGAGCGGGAAGCAATGGCGGTTCCTGGTGGGTGTGGACTACAAGCTATGAACCGGGAGCCCGACGGCATGACGACACCCGACGAGGACATGCGCCGGGCGGTGGAAGATGGCACCCATGAGGGCTTGAACGATTTGGAGTATGCATTCCTGGTGGAACTGGCGCGGGAAGGAAAGGCCGAGAGGGCGGCGGCCTGTGTGGGGATCGGCGGGGAGGTCATGAGAAGCCTCCTGCGAAAACTGGAAGGGATGGACTTGCTTGAAGTCACGGACGGCACGGCCCGGATGCTCCCGGAGTTGCGGGACGTTCTGCTCCAAGACCCCCGGAACGGAAAGACCATGTCCATCCTCGGCAAGCCGAAGGTCGCAGAGTTTTACCGACGATTGAAACGGGAGTATGGTTTCGTCTACCCGGAGATTCCCTTGGCGGCCTTCATCCGCGAAGCGGCGGTAAAGGAGTGCTTGGGCCGGAAGGAGGACTGCTGGTACTTCCTGACGGCCCGCGTGGACTTCCTGGTGTGCGACCGGGACGGCTTCCCGCGCCTGGCTTTTGAGTACCAGGGCGGCGGCCATGACACCCCGGAGAAGCGGAAGAAAGACGCGCTGAAACGGAAGCTCCTAGAGGCCGCCGACATTCCTTTGCGGGAAGTCGGGCCGGGCGTGGCCCAGGCGTTGCCGCCCGTGAATGAGGACGAATCCAGCCCTGCCCGGTCCCTGGTGTCGGATTGGGGCAAGTCCTCCCCTGCCCGCCGGTATGAGTCCTACCTGTCCGCGATTCAGGGCGAACCGATAGAGCCCGAATACCCGACGAACTGGAACCATCTCAAGAAAGAATACGTCGCGGTCCTTGGATTCCAGGGCGAGACGGTGGAGCGCCGCCTTTTGGGGAAGCGGGTCGGGATGACGAGGGACGGACGCTCGGCAGGCCTGGAATTTAAGGCGGACGAGATGCCCGACGCCCTCCCTGTCGGGACGACGTTGGAGATTCGGGACGGCTCCCATAAGCACCTTTTGACGAGCTACTTCCGAAAGGACGCGGGCGGCTGGCGACTGTTGAAGCAGAAGGAAGGGGCGTCGGCCTTGTTTCAGAAAGGCGAAGCGGCGTCCGATACCCCCACCCCCTATCAGTAAGGAGACGTCATGGAAAGCCCCGAGGTAATAGACCCCCGCGCTCATCTTCTCGCCGCTCTCGCCCAGGCGACCGGCTCAAAAATGGACTGGTTGACCCACTATGACGCGGTCAAAGAAGAACTGCTTAGGCTTTGGAACCCGGCCCATCCGAGAATCCTTTTCCAGGGACCGTCTCACCCTGCTTGGTCCTTCGGGATCACCGATGCCTTCCGTAAGTCGGTCATGGACATTGACCGGAAACTCCGGGGCCGCGTCTTGGAGGCGGTGATGAAAATCTGCGAGGCCCCCATGACTCTACAAGGCGACACAGTTAAGCCGCTGACCGGGACTCTGTCCGGGTTTTGGCGCTGTCGGATCGGGGAGTATCGCCTTGTCTATAAGCCCGACACCAATTTGAAGCAAGTCCTTCTCTTTGAGTTTTCTTCTCGTGGGTCGGCCTACGATTGATTCCGGGCTCCGGTAAGTAGGATGGAATACCGAGGAGGCGTACGATGAGCAAGGACATGGTTCTAAGCATCCCGCAGTTCGAGAAACTGGCGAAGGACTTACAGCGGTTGGTGGACGAGGGCCGTGATAAGGCGAAGGCGGCGAACAACGCCATTTTCTTGAAGACCTGTTGGGCTATGGGCGGACGAATCGAGGTGGAGGACCTGTCCGAGAACGCGGGGTATGCGACGACGGTCATGGAACGGCTGGCGAAACCTTTGAAGACGGACCGGACAACCCTCGTCCGGTGCGTCCAGTTCTACCGGGCTTATCCCAAGGGAGCCCCGGACACCGTTTTAACTTGGAGCCACTACCGCTACCTTTTAACTCTTGGGACGGACAAGGAACGGGCCTACTACGAGGAGAAGGCGATAAAGGAAGGCTGGACGCGGGAGCAACTGGCGAAGGCGATCAACGCCGAGGAATACCTCTCCCCCAAGGATGCCAAGAAGGCGAAGAGACTCCCCCGCCCGACTTCTCCCTTTTTCACCTTCCGCGCGGAAGTCCTCCGGGTGGTGGACGGGGACACCATCGTTTTCCGGGTGGACTTGGGTTTCCAGGTCTGGAAAGAGCAGATCATCCGCCTGGCTGGCGTGGACGCCCCCGCCTTGAAGGAGGGCGGGGAGGAAGCCTTTGAATACGTTCGGGCGCAGATGGGGAAGGCCAAGACGGTGGTCATCCAGACCAACAAGATAGACATCTACGGGCGCTATGTCGCCCACGTCTATTACAGCTTCGATGAGAACGATAGTTGGGAGAAGGTCTTCGCGTCCGGGCGCTACTTGAGCCAAGACCTTTTAGATCGGGGTTTGGCGAGAGCGGTTTAGAAGGCTGGGGCCGAAGGCCCCACCGAGGCGCGTAGCGCCTTGGTTTGGTTTTGCTCTTTGAATGGGACCACCACCCGCAGCCTGTCGCGCCCCACGTGCGGCCAAGTGAGGCGAGGACCGGCCACCAACCCTCTGGGTTGGTTGGACGGAAAAAGGGGGAGGGGGGGCTAATTTTTCGCCGGCCAGCACCCCCGCCCCCGGTTTGCGCCTCTGGCGCAAACCCTGGCCACGGCCGACGGAACGAAGCGGAGACAAAGGAAGGCAAAGGGAACTTGGGTGAACCGAGACGCCCAAGAAGGCCCGGCAGCCGTGGGGGGGAGGGGGGGCGCTTTGGCCGCCGCAAATAGCTCCAAGCGTAGCGCAGGTAACAACTCGCGCCCGCTAGGGCGCGGGGATAGCAGTAAGCGGGGCGGCCACTTGGGGTGTAGTGGCCGCGGCTTTTGACTTTGCTTTTGACTTGCCCCCCTGTGCGGCGCACCTGCGCCTTGCCGGGTAGCGGCACCGGCTGGAGCCGGGCACAGGGTAATAAATAGGGCCTGATACCCCCCTGGGGTATTTCCTTTCGCATAGTGTGACCCGTGGGTCACATGCCTTGGCCCCGGACAGGCCCCTTGGGGCCTGTTTCCCTGACCGGCACGGTGGGCCTGCTACCTTTCCGATTCCCCGCGCGCCCCCCTCCCCCCAAACAGGACAGGACCGCCGGGCCGGGCAGGGAGCCCCGCCGTCAGGCGGGGCCGGGGCCGCCTTTGACGTTGCCTTTGACTTGGGCGGGCGCCCGTGCGAAGCCGGGCGCGGAGCGGGCCGGGGACAGACGCCGCCCGTCTTTGGTGGCGGCTGGCCCCGGTGGTTTCTTTCCCGAAGGCCGCAGCTCCCGGCGTCCACCGTCCCCGCCGCGTTCAACCGTCAGCGACAGACGAGCGCGGTGGGCCGCCGCAAGCTTTTCGTGGCGGACCGCCGCGCGGCCTTTTCCCTCCGCGCCCTGGAGCGCCCGCCCAGCCTTTCCCGCCCAAACGTCCAGCCGTCAGCGGCCAGCCATCCCAACGCGACGGGACGACGCCCGTTCCTGGCGGCGGCCCGTCGCGCCTCCGCAAGCCGAAGCCCGCAACGTCAGCCGTCCCGCCAAACGTCCAACCGCCAGCGATCAACGAGCGCGTGGGGCCGCCGCGCGTCTTTCGTGGCGGCCCCGCGCGCGGCCGTCTCGCGCTCCGCAAACCGGAGCGACGGCCCCGCCGTCCCGGTCCAGCCGTCCAACCGCCAGCGACAACCGAGCGAGGCGGGCCGTCTTTTGGCCCGCCGAGCGGCCTTCTTCCTCCCGGCCCGAAGGGCCGGGGCTTCTTCTTTCCGGGCGCGGCGGCGGCCTCTGCCTTTCGCCGCGACGATCCAGCGCCGGGGTTTCCTCTCCCTGTGCGGGACCAGCTTCTTTCCTCCCGCGCGTGGCGGCCTCCGGTTTTTCCAGGCGACGGCGACAATCCAGCCCGCGCGACGACAGCGCCGGGACGATCACGCCGGGCGCGGACGCGACAGCCCCCGGCGCGGGGCGAGGGCCGAAGGCCCGAGCCTTCCGCCTCTGCCTCTCTCCTCTCTGCTGTCTCTTAATAGAGAGAGCGCGGCGGTGTCTCTCTCTCTGCGGGTGGCGGGTTATAACGGTCACCGGCAAGTGACCGACGATGCCACCGATGAGGCGGGACCCCCTCTCCCGACCTTCGGCCACCCTCTCCCCCAAGGGGGCGAGGGATTAAAGGCGCGGCGCTCGCGCCGAGCGGACGCACTTCTCCCCCGACACCTTCACGCTGTCCCAATAGTGATGTGATATAGTTGGGAAAGAACAGGCGAATTTTGGAACAACTTCGTCTATCAAGCGTTTTGAAGGCAGCCGTCGGCCGTTGGCCGGCGGCTGTTTTTTTATTCCCCGGGGAGCAGATCCCGGGCGTGGGCGCGGTGGCGCTCCGCCGCGGCGGCGTCCCCGCTCCAAAGCTGGAGATCGGCCATCTCTCGCCAATAGGGAGCGAACGTCGGGGCCATTTGAAGGATAGGGACATAAACCCGGGCCGCTGCGGCGGGACCTTCTCGGGACAAGGTGAGTTTGGCAAGGGCGCGTCGGTTGAAAATGTCCCGGGGGGAGCGGCGCAAAGAGCGCGCCAGCCGCGCGGCGGCTTCCTCGGGTCGATTTAGTCGAACGAGGCAGTCCGCCTGATCGTAATAGAGGTGCGGTTCCCAGGGCCACAGGCGGGTCGCCCGCTCAAACCACGGCAAGGCGCGGGTGTAATCCCCCGCGGCGACGCGGGCCTTGCCGAGCCGGTGGAAAAGCCCGAGCCCCGCTACCGCGCCATGGCCGACACTGACGAGAATTATCAGCGCGCCCCACGCCCTTTTGGCGCCGCGTTGTCCCTTCGTGGGCGGATCTCCTGGATCCTGGGCCAAGACGACGGCCGTCAACAAGAGTGGGAACATCGCCCGCATAGGGAAATCCACCAGCGCCGCGCCCAGCAGAGCGGCCAGCAAGCCCAGGCGTGTCGCCCTGTCGGCGCGTTCGACGGGGAGGAGGCCGAACGGCCTGAAGGCGTTTCGAATGCGTCGGCCCACCGAGACGGCGAGCAGGGAGAGCGCGGCGATTCCGCCGGGAAGACCCAATTCAAAAATAAGTTCAAGGAATTCGTTGTGGGCGTGGGGAGCCACCCGGGCGCCCGGAAGACTTTGGAATTCCCGGACGAACGTTTCGAATGAGCCCAAACCAGCCCCCCAGGGGTGGGCGAGGATCATCCGCAGGGTGTCTTTCCAAATCGTCAGGCGTTCCAAGCGCGCGGGGTCATCGGGGTTGTTGAGGAGAACCGGCGGGCCGAAAGCGAATAGCCCCAAAAGGAGTGCCGCGAAAATCGGCGCGCCCCAAAGGATTTTCGGTTTTTGGCGGTCCGCGGCCACCCACACAAACACACCGAGGAGCAAAGCGAACAGCGGTCCCATCATGTTGTGCCCGAACAGCGTGGTGCCCACCACGGTTGGCAGGACCCAGGCCGCGCGGCGCGCGCGGGGCGAGCCGTGGATCCCACGCAAAGCGGCGATAGCGCCCAGGGCGGCCGTCAGGCCCGCGAAATTTGGGTTGGGAGAACCCCAAAAAGCCGGTTCGGCGCCCGCCCGTGTGAGCACCCCGTGGGCCAACAGTTCGGCTGTTCGCACGGCCCCCAAAAGAGTCAAGAACGATAACATTCGACGGGGTTCAACGGCGCCCGGTTGCCGGGCGGCCCCGTTAACGATCGCCGCCAGACCGAAATACAAGAGGGCGTGAAGCGTCGCGCCGGGGTTTTGGCTCCACAGGAGCCCGGCCCCGGTCCATAGAACGAGCACGACAAAAGGGGTGGGAAAATCCGGCGAGGTTCCGGCCGGCCGATTATTAAAAATCCACGCGCTCCAGGCCAAGGCGAGCAACGCCCAAAGCGCCCCGGCGGTCTGCGGCCACAGGCCGGGGAGATAGGCCGCGCCGGCGAGGACGGCGAGGGGCGCCCATGGCATGATGACGGTGAGCGGGGATTTTTTCTGACGGGTCACGGCCAAGACAGGCTATCGGATCGGCGCGTCCAAGTCAACCGCGGGCCGCGGCGCTCCGCTATAATGGCGGCATGAAAATGTCGACACAGCCCGTGCGGGCGCTTGTGGTGGGGGGCGGGGCGGCCGGTTTTATGGCCGCGATCACCGCGGCGGAATCCGGAGCGGACGTGGCACTCTGGGAGCGCGGGCGAGCCGTCCTCGCCAAAGTCCGACTTTCCGGCGGCGGGCGTTGCAACGTGACCAACGCCGAGACGGACCCCCGTCGGTTGGTCGAAAATTATCCGCGGGGCGGCCGGGAGTTGCGGGGGCCCCTCCACCGGTTCGGCCCGCGCGAGACGCGCGCGTGGTTCGAGGCCCGGGGGGTGCCGCTTAAGACAGAGGCCGACGGCCGGGTCTTTCCTCGTTCAGATGACGCCGGCACCGTGGTGGAAGCCTTGATCGCCGCGGCGCGCCGCGCCGGGGTTCGAACCGAAACGGGGGTTGCTGTCGGGGCGTTGCACCGCGATGGAACCGGCTTTCGGGTGGAAGGCCGCTCGCCCCTTCGCGTGGATCGGCTTCTGTTGGCCACGGGATCCGGCCTCCAGGGGTGGGCGTGGGCCCGCGCCTTTGGCCACACCGTGGTCCCGCCGGTCCCCTCTCTCTTTACTTTTACTCTTAGGGATCCCCGGTTGGACGGCTTGGCCGGCGTGTCCGTTCCCGCGGCCCGGTTGTCCTTCGACGGTTTTGACGTGGAAACAAGCGGGCCCATTCTCGTCACTCACTGGGGACTGAGCGGACCGGCCGTTCTTCGTTTGTCGGCTTGGGCCGCCCGCTGGATGCATGCAAGAAACTACGGGGCCGCACTAAACGTGAACTGGAGCGGTGAAAACGCGACGGCGGTCTTCGCCCGGTTGGTCGCCGCACGGGCGGCGTTTCCCCGGCGGCGTCTGGGTGGCGATCCCCTCGACCCTCTGCCAAGCCGATTGTGGGAGCGCCTCGCAACGACGGCGGGCATTCCGCCGACCGCGCGGTGGGCGGACGCCTCCAACGACGCCTTGCGGCGCTTGGCCGCGGAAATCGCCATGGGCCGATACGTGGTGTCAGGGAAAGGAATGTTCAAAGAGGAATTCGTCACAGCGGGCGGGGTGGCTCTGACGGAGACGGATTTTCAAACCATGGAAAGTCGGATCGTGCCGGGGCTGTTCTTCGCCGGCGAAATATTGGATATTGACGGTGTCACCGGAGGTTTTAACTTCCAAAGCGCCTGGACCACGGGTTGGACCGCGGGCCGGGCGTTGGCGCGAACAGGGAGGCGGGATTGAGCCAAACACCGACGTCGTTTCGATTGACGTTTCACGGCGGGACCGACGAAGTCACCGGGTCGCGCCATCTGTTGGAATTCGGCGACACGCGCTTGTTCTTGGATTGCGGCCTTTATCAGGGCCACCGCCACGAGGCGCTGGTTAAAAACCGCACTTTTCCCGTCGATCCAAAATCCATCAAGGCCGTCCTTCTCTCCCACGCGCACATCGACCATTCGGGAGGCCTTCCGCTCCTCGTGAAAGAAGGGTTCTCCGGAGACATTTACTGCACCGACGCCACGGCGGAACTCTTAAAGATCATGTTGATGGATTCGGCCATGATCCAGGAGGAGGACGCAAAATTTTTCAACAAGCTGCACGCGGCGGAGGGGCTCACCATCGATCCTCTCTACACCCAGGAAGACGTCGAACACACGTTGGCGCTTCTGCAACCACGGCCCTACGAGGCTCCGATTTCGATCGCCGACGGCGTCGACGCGTCTTTCAGCAACGCCGGGCACGTGTTGGGCTCGGCCATGGTCCACGTGGGGATCAAAACCCTCAAGCGCAAGCGCCACGTGCTTTTCACCGGCGATTTGGGACGGCGCGAGTCGATCCTGATGGATCCGCCCAAAATCCCGGCCCACGTGGACTACCTGATCACCGAAACCACCTACGGGGGTCGGCGACACTCTCCCATCGGAGAGGCCGAAAACTTTCTCGCCGACGTCATCAACCAATCGGAGAAAGAGGAAGGCCCGATTTTGATTCCAAGCTTTGCCCTGGAGCGGACGCAGGAGTTGGTTTTTATTCTGGGCAAACTGCTCCGCGAAAAACGCATCAAACCCATCCATATTTACGTGGACAGCCCGATGGCCATCGACATCACCGAAATTTTTGAAAAGAACCGGGAGCATCTCAGCCTGTCCGAGGAATTCCGCCGCAACGCCGGGCGGGAAGGGGATCCGTTTGGACTTAAAACGGTTCGCTATGTTCGTTCGGTGGAGGGGTCAAAAAAGCTGACGGCCACCCCGGGCCGAAAAATCATCATGGCGGGATCGGGCATGTGCGAAGGAGGGCGCATCCTCCATCACCTGCGCCATTTGGTGGGGCTCGACAACACGACCATCCTCATCGTGGGGTACCAGGCGCATGGGACTTTGGGGCGTCGCTTGGTGGAGGGGGCGAAACAGGTTCGCATCTTCGGCTTGCCCCACGACGTGGTCGCGCAGGTGCGGGTCATGTCCCACTTGTCTTCCCACGCGGATCAGGACGATTTGGCCTGGTTTGTGCGCGGGTTGTCGCCGAGGCCGGTTCAAACGTTTCTGGTGCACGGCGACGGCCCCCAGCGCGAGGCGTTCATGGAACGCCTGCGCGGTGAAGGGATCAACCGAATGATCGCTCCGCGCGGAGGAGATTCGTTCGAACTGGATTAAATCCGCCGCCATCTCGCAGCGGCTCGGCGGCCCCCGAGTGCCAAGATCCGAATACCCGCGGCGACCGTGATCGCCACCAGTGGATAGGTCGGAACGAAAAAGCGTGGGGCCATGTGGACGTGGCTCACAAACGCAAACGGGAAAAGCAAACACACTCCCAAAACCAGTGTTGGTCGAAAACCAGGAAGTACGACACTCCCCAGCAAACCCACAAGCAACGCGGTCGTTAGTGCCCAACGAATAGGCGCGGGCAACTTCAATCCCAATAAGGTGTTGACGATCTCCAACCGAAATATTCGTGGGTACCCCGCGAGGGTTTCCTTAAGGTAAATGCCGGGGGTGTGAGCCCGAAAAGCCCACTGACGGTAATTGAGGCTTGGTCGGTAAGCGTCTTTTTGCCACTCTTCGGCGGATCTGGCGAAACCCGGTTGTCCGATGAACTCTTTATTGGCAAACCAATACGCATGGAGATTTACGGAATAAAAGGGATCCCCGGTTTTTTTCCAGTTGGCCGTAAAATGGGGGAGAACGCACAGTCCGGCCGTTATCACGGCCGCCCCAAAAACGGCGATGTCTTTTTTGCTCCGAAGCCGTGTGGCCCAGGCCAGAGCGCCTGCCGCCCCCAGGTTTAACCGCGTTAAAGTCAGGGCCGCTAATGCTGTAACGCCGGGGAGGATTCGCTGTCGCCTGGGGTAAAACATTGAGGCCCAAAGAACGACGGTAAAAAAGGTTTCCAACACATGCCGTTCTCCGTTGGCGTCCGCCGCGATTTGGGCGGGAAGGGCGGCGTGTAGGCCCAATGCGAACAAGGACCATCTCCCCAAGATCGATCGTCCCCCCGCCCATAGAACGATGGCCGTGGGGAGGTACCACAGAACCGTCCAAGTCCGCACCATCAGAAATCCCTCAGCGCCGGCCCCGTACAATCCCTTTAACCACCAAACAAAGAGGGGCTCTTTTGGCACGGTGTCGAACGGTCCCTGCATGGACAACATCACGGACCAAGGAACGTCCGGGGGGAACGGCTGGGCTCGAAAGACGTCAATGTAAATTAGGCGGAGAATCAACCCCACTCCCATGATGGTTGTCATCGCGACGATTTCGCGGGGGCCTGGGCGACCGACCGCTCCGGGAAACAATTCCGAAAGTGCGGCGACCATCGCGCGCCATCGAGACAAAAACCGGGACAGTCCGCTCACGAGAGAGATTTTGAGGTCAGCGGAAGGACTTCAGGGAACGGGAGGTCAACCGCCTCGTCGCCCTCCGCGGCGGGGACTCTTTCGAATTCGACTCGCCGTTGGGGCCACCGGCGTGCGGTCCTCAATCTTGGTCGGCAGCCCCATCTTATCCAACAGCGCAATCAGGGGATCGGGGTCGAGCTCCTCGACGTTGACCATGGTCTTCGGGTTCCATTTGCCCTGGGCGACGAGGATCGCGGCCGCCACCGGGGGAACCCCGGCGGTGTAGGAAATGGCCTGGGACTCCACCTCCCGGTAACAGGCGGCGTGGTCGCAGGTGTTGTAGATGAAAATTTCCTTGGGCTTGCCGTTTTTCTCCCCTTTGATCAAATTGCCGATGCAGGTGTAGCCGATGTAGTTGGGCGCCAAGCTGGCTGGGTCGGGCAGCACCGCCTTCAGCACCTTGAGCGGAACGACCTCGACCCCCTCCGCCGTTCGCACGGGTTTTTCCGACAGCATGCCGATGTTCTTCAACACGTTGAAGACGTTGAGGTAATGGTCCCCGAAGCCCATCCAAAATCGGATGGAGTTGGCGTCGACGTTTTTGTAGAGGGAATGGAGCTCGTCGTGCCCGTTGAGGTACACGGGGCGGGGGCCGACCACGGGAAAGTCGTAAACCCATTTTTCCGTGTGCACGGGTTTTTCCACCCATTTGCGGTTGATCCAGGTCCACACTTTCTTGAATTCCCGGAAGTTGATCTCCGGATCGAAGTTGGTGGCGAAATACTTGCCGTGGCTGCCCGCGTTGACGTCCAGGATGTCGATGGTGTCGATCTTGTCGAAATGGTGCTTGACTGCCAGGGCGCACCAGGCGTTAACGACGCCAGGATCGAACCCGATGCCCAGAATGGCCGTGAGGCCCTTCTTTTTGCAACGGTCTTTGCGTTTCCATTCGTAATTGGCGTACCAGGGGGGGTCTTCACAAACCTTGGCGGGGTCTTCGTGAATGGCTGTGTCCATGTACACGGCGCCGGTCTTGAGGCAAGCTTCGAGGACAGACATATTGAGGTAGGCCGTGCCCAAATTGATGACGATCTCCGATTTGGTGTCTTCGATGAGATTCGCGGTGGCGGACACGTCCAGGGCGTCGATGGCCCGGGAATAAATCCGCTTCGAGGCGTCCTTGATGTTGCCCTTGCGGCGGACGCTCTCGATGATTTTGTCGGCCTTGGCCGGGGTGCGGCTCGCGATGCAGATGTCGCCTAAAATGTCGTTGTGGAGTGCGGCTTTGTGCGCGGCCACGTGGGCCACGGCGCCCGCCCCGATGATCATCACGTTTCTCTTCACAGGTTCCTCCTTAAGACAAATGACCGCGGAAATCCTCGTAAGTGAATTGGCGGGCGACGTCCCAGCGGCCGTCCAGTCGACGGACCACGATGGCGGGCGTGCGCACGCCGTTGAACCAGTTCGTTTTGACCATGGTGTACCCGGACGCGTCCGCGAAAGCGACGCGGTCCCCCACGGCCGGGGGTTTGTGAAAGCGGTACGTCCCGAAAACATCGCCGGCGAGGCACGTCTTTCCCGCGATTTGCGCGGTGTGGGCCCCGCCCGGCGGAAGATCCATTTTAGCATCGGTTTTGTAGATGAGTAAATCGAGCATGTGGGTTTCGACGGCGGCGTCGACCACCGCGACCGGGATCTCGTTGTCGACCACGTCGAGCACCCGCGTCACCAAATAGCCCGTTCGGGAGATCGCGGCTTCGCCCGGCTCTAAGTACACCTGGACGCCGAAAGTTTCGGCGAAGGTTTTGAGCGTTCGAATAAAACTGTCCAGAGGGTAGCCGGGTTTGGTGAAAGCCACCCCGCCCCCGAGGCTCACCCATTTCACTTTCTTAATGAGGGGACCGTAATTTTTCGCTATGTGGTCGACCACCCGCCCAAAATCCGGCAGGGAGTCGTTCTCGCATTGGCAGTGGAACATGAAGCCGGACAACCGGTCGACGACGGCCGCGACCGCCCGGACGTCGCGCACCCCGAGGCGGGAGAACCGCCGCGCGGGATCCGCCAGGTCGAAGTGCGACACGCTGAGCCCCGGGTTGACGCGCAACCCGACGGGGAGGTGCTTCACGCGGTCGTAATGCCGATCTAGCTGGGAGACCGAATTAAAAATGACTTTTGTGGCGAACCCGCGCAGGGCGTCGATGTCCGCGTCCTCGTAGGCGACGCTGTAGGCGTGGGTTTCCTTGCCGAATTTTTCATGGCCCAAACGGGCCTCGTAAAGGGAGCTGGAGGTGGTTCCGTCCATGTAGCGCTTCATCAGGTCGAAAACCGACCAGGTGGAAAAACATTTGAGGGCCAGGACCGATTTGGCCCCCGATTCCTCTCGGACCCGTTGGATGATTTCCAAATTCCGGAGCAGGCGGCGTTCGTCGATCAGGTAATAGGGCGTGGAGAGGCCCGCGGGTTCTTCGGCCAACATTTGATCGATGGGCGTCTCGGCGGCGGTCATGTCGGCGGGAATTATACAACGGATTGCGTGGATTGGAAAAATCATGATTCGGCGCATGTTTGATTGGCCGGCCAAAATGCGATAATGACTCTCGCCCCTTTTCCGGGGACCCCTTTTCTCCAAGGAGCCGTCATGAACTGTTACCTCTATTGCATGGCCTATCCCATTGAAGCGTTGGTGGCCTCCATGTTGCCGCCGGCAGAATTCGGTTCTTACATGGCCATCGGAAGTAAAAAGTCCTCCCGCGGCAAAGTGGTTTTTATGGAAGTCGACAAGGATTTGAAATCGGACGCCTTTAATTTGGACCGCGCCCGCCACGAATGCCGTCCCCACGCCGACGGGACCCCCAAGTCCTCCGTGTATTTGGCCATTTACCGGGTGTTGGAGCATTTGCCTTTGGAGAGCATCAAAAACCTATACCTCACCACCAAAGACGGTCGCACCTTGGCCATCGCCCCGCAAAAAGTGGCCTACGAAGCCGCGCATTTGCGGCGCGGCGGTGTGTTCCTTTACCAAGAACTGGCCCCGGCCCGGCCGCAGGTCATCTCCAGCTTGGACCCGCTGGATTTCGGCCGTCTCATGACGGACCCCAAGACCCCCATCCATTTGCCGAAGCTGTTGTTCGCCCGCATGCGGGTGGGCGCCGAGGCGGGTTCCATCGCGGGCCAGTCGGACCTGCCCTATGGCAACCTCCCCCATCTGCAAAATTGCGCTTTGGAGGTTCTCTCCAAAAATAAAACCACCAAAACGGTGGAACGGTCCCAGGACGACTTTTTCTATTCCGCCATTATGGACGGTTTGTACCTGTCCGCGACGAGCGCCGCGCTTTATTTTCCGTTCCCCACCGAAGGGGAACTGAAGGACAAGTACTACCAATGGTGGCGTTCCGCCGTTTGATTCGCCCCCGATAACAAAAACCTTTTCGATCGAAGGAGAAATTATGTATCACAACATTCCGTCGTATTTTTGGATCGCCCCGTTGTCGTCGCTTCTGTGTTTAACGTTCGCCGGTTACTTTTACTGGAAAATGATCCAGGCGGAGGAAGGCACCGACCGGATGAAGGAAATCGCGGGATTCGTCCGTGAGGGCGCCAAGGCCTATCTCTTTAAGCAATACCGGGTGGTGGGGTTTGTGTTCATCGGGCTGTTCCTTATCTTCTCGGTGTTGGCCTATTTCGGCATTCAGAATACTTTTGTTCCGGTGGCCTTCGTCACGGGCGGCTTTTTCTCCGGACTGTGCGGATTTCTGGGAATGAAAACGGCCACCATGGCCTCTTCCCGCACGGCCTGGGGAGCGAAAATCTCCTTGAACTGCGGGTTGCAGGTGGCGTTCCGGTCCGGGGCGGTGATGGGTTTGGTGGTCGTGGGGTTTGGACTTTTCGATATTTCACTTTGGTACGTCCTCCTCGACCTCGTTTACGAAAACAACTGGTTCGGGTTCGGACAAAAGTTGTTGGAACACGCGGGAATGGCGGGCGTCTGGGCGCCGGAACTGATGCGCCAACCGGAGATCCTCCAGGCCAAGCTCGTTGAAATGACCACCACCATGATCACCTTCGGCATGGGCGCCAGCACCCAGGCGCTCTTCGCCCGGGTGGGCGGCGGTATCTTCACCAAAGCCGCCGATGTGGGCGCCGATCTCGTGGGCAAAGTGGAGGCGGGTATTCCCGAAGACGACCCCCGCAACCCCGCCGTCATCGCCGACAACGTGGGCGACAACGTGGGCGACGTGGCGGGCATGGGCGCCGACCTTTATGAATCTTATTGCGGAGCGATCCTGGCCACCGCCGCGCTCGGCGCGGCCCTGGCCGCGGGGTCGGGGAAGGAGCTTTTCGCCTATGTCATGGCTCCGCTGGTGATCGCGGCCATCGGTAACATATTGTCTGTTTTGGGCATCTTTCTGGTTCGGACGGAGGAGGGGGCTTCTCAGAAACAGTTGCTGCGGTCGTTGGGCGTGGGGGTGTGGGTGTCGTCGATCCTGATCGTCATCCTTTCGGCCGGCGTGGTGAAATGGATGGGCCTTCCCTGGGGCTTTTTCGTCTCCATGTTGTTCGGGCTGGCGGCCGGCATCCTGATCGGCCAGACCACGGAGTATTACACCTCGGATTCCTATAGCCCCACGGCGGGCGTGGCCAACCAGGCCCGCATGGGCCCGGCGACCACCATCATCGACGGCATCGCCGTGGGCATGAACTCCACGGCCGCGCCGGTGCTCATCACCGTGGTGGCGATTTTGGCGGCGTACGGTTTCGCGGGCGGTTTCCACAACGCGGCCCAAGGCCTCTACGGTATCGCTTTCGCCGCCGTGGGGATGTTGGCCACCCTGGGCGTGACCCTGGCGACGGACGCCTACGGTCCCATCGCCGACAACGCCGGCGGCAACGCCGAAATGGCGGAGCTGGGCAAGGAAGTGCGCGAGCGCACCGACGCCTTGGACTCCCTGGGCAACACGACGGCGGCCACCGGCAAAGGTTTTGCCATCGCCTCCGCAGCGTTGACCGCCTTAGCCCTCTTGGCGGCGTACATTGAGGAAATCCGCATCTGGATCAGTCGTTACGCCCAAAAAACCAGCGGGGTTTATGAGTTCACCGCCACGAAAATGGCTTTTGTCACGAAAGCCGACACGGTAGTGGCGGAGGGCACCCGGGCCGTGCTGATCGGGAAAGCCACGCTGGCGGACTTTGTGCAGGCCTATGATCTCAGCATCATGAACCCCCTGCTTCTGTGTGGTGTGTTTTTGGGCGTCATGATGACGTTCCTCTTTAGTTCCATGACGCTCAAGGCCGTGGGTCGCGCCGCGGGCCGCATGGTGGAGGAAGTGCGCCGTCAATTTGCCGAAATGCCCGGCATCATGGCGGGCACGCAAAAACCGGATTACGCCCGGTGTGTGTCCATTTCCACCGCCGGGGCCCAACGGGAAATGGTGATCCCTTCGCTCCTCGCCATGGCGGTTCCCGTGGCCACGGGGCTAATCCTCGGCGTGGCGGGTATGATGGGGTTGCTCACGGGTAGCATGGCCGGTGGTTTTATCGTCGCCATCATGCTCAATAACTCCGGCGGCGCTTGGGATAACGCGAAAAAGCACATCGAGCGCGGTCATCACGGGGGCAAGGGCTCCTTCGCCCACAAGGCCGCGGTGGTCGGCGACACCGTGGGCGATCCATTCAAAGACACGTCGGGCCCGTCCCTCAACATCCTCATCAAGCTTATGGCCATGGTGGCCATTGTGACCTCGGGCATCATCGTGGCCTACGGCAACCTGATCGGTCGCCTGTTCCACTAAACGGTTCTAAAAACGCGAGCCGGCCGCTCCTCAAGGAGCGGCCGGCTCTTTTTTTGGGGGGAGGCGAAGACTAAAAGAAGAACCGCACGAGGGAATAGGCCTGGTCGTTGGCGGTGAAGAACCCGGCCTGGCTGCTGGCGGGTCCTCCATAAATGTCGACACCGACTTCCACCGTCACGTTCGGGATGTAGTGGATCGACACCCGCGGGTTTTGGTAGTGGCTCTTGTCCGTGGTGTTAAAATAACCACGGTAAGCGGGCCGGACGTTGCCGTTTAAAATTTCCAGGGTCATTTCGGCGCTGAACTCCGAGGTCGTTCGCGGAAGGGCAACGCGTTGCTCGTAGTCGCGGATTTCGGTGCGTTTGTAGGACACGTTAAAATAGGTGTTGGCCGGGCCGTTGTAATCGGCGCCCACGACGTAGGAGAAAATGGGCTTGCGGACCGTCTGCAGGTTGTCGGTGACCAAGCTTTGGCTGGAGATGTAGGCTGCGTCGCCCCGCACGCCGAACCCGCCCAACACCGTTTCGAATTCAAATCCGTAAACTTCCTCCCGAAGGTACTCAAACCGAATGGGTTGGGGGGGGATAAAAATGAAGGGAGCGATGGAAAAATAGCCGAAGCGGGAGAAGAGGACCAAATCTTCCAGGCTGCCAGGTTCATCAGTCACCTCCGAGGCGGGCAACGGGATCGGGAACGCCTTGAGCGACGGGGTGTCTCGTCGGTGGTTCAAATAACTGAAGGCATAATCCACACGCAAGAGTGTCCCGGAAAGCCGCGCGCCGTAGGTTCCGTCCCGGAGGGTTTTCGCTCGATCTTCCTCGATCACGTTGATGGAGCCGTATTTTTTTTCCAAATGATCGAAAAAGGCCCAATCGTCCCCGCTCGTGAGGAATTTGGATTTGGCCCAATAGGGCGCGTAGATCCCCTGGAGCGACACGTACGTGGAGAGAAGTTCCGCGTTGATCATCGGCACCGGGATTTTCCGGCTCGCGCGGTCCCGGGTGAGGCCCTGGGTGAGGTCCTCGGGGTTGATGGAGTCGAGCGTGCTGATCTCGTCCGCCTTTCCCCATCGGACGATCTGGTTGCCGAGGCGCACGTTCGTGTGGTCGGTGGAGAAGTTGGCGAAGATGTTGTACGGGCGCAGATCGCCGTTGACCATCCACTCCCCCGCCACCATCTGCACCCGGGGGTTCGGCAGCCATTTGGCTTCGGCGTTCAGCTCCGTGTAGGTGACGCTGGTGTCTTCGTATTCGTTGTCCCGTTTCAAATCCCAATTGAAGCGATTGGACAACTTCGCCGTCAATTTGACCGGCATCGGCCGGGGGGCCGCCCGCCGCGCCCACAAAGGGGCCGAGCCCGCCCACAGGACGAGGGCGAGAGCGATCCCGTTGCGAAGAGGGCGGCGTAAGATCATTTCGGGGTTTTCAAATAGGGCCGGGTGAACATGCGGTCGGGCACGCCCTTGTTGTATTTGACTTCCAAGGTGCGCAGAATCGTCGCGTGTTTCCGCTCCAGGTTCTTCATCTCCACGGACATCACGGTCCAAATCCCGCTGATCTTTTGGAGCTTCGAGACGGTCAGCACTTTTGTCGGCTGCCGCACCACCTTGGTGTAATATTCCACCCGCAGCGGCACAAAGATCTCCTTGGGCACCCAGGCCACCCAGCGGCGGTATTGGGAGGAGGACGGATCCTTGGGGGTGCTCTCGATCACCCAACAGTCGTAGGTGCCGATCTTTTCCTCTTTCAGCAGGACGTGCGTGTCTTTATCGACAGAACGCTCCTGCATGTCCTCGTAGGTGAAGTCGGTGTTGACGAAATCGCCGTCTTTCTGGCTGGAGACGATGCGCCGGTCCCGCCCCAATTCGGGGAGGTAAAGGAATTGGTCTTCGTCCAGGTCGTTGCCCCGCTGCCAGGAGAGGAAGCTGGTGCCGTCGATGGAGGCGGGCTCGGTGAAGCGCGTGTAGGTTTTTCGAAGGCCGCCGAAATATTTATAAGCCTGGATGAGGCTGCGTTTTTCGGAGTACCCCCCGGCCGCCGTCAGGAACATTTCCACCTTCGCGTAGGCGTCTTTGCCGTCGTCGCGGTCGTTGACGCGCTTGACGATGGCCCGCGCGTCCACCGCCGGAGCGCTCCACGCGGGGAGGCCGAGGGCGATCAGGGTCAAAGCCGAACACAGGGTTTTACGGTTCATGGATCCTCCTTATTTCACCATAAATGTCGAAAGTTCGCGACGGAAAGTCCCCTCGGGGATCAGGGGGGCGTGTCCGATCCGGAAGAGCAGGATCAGGCCGTTTTTGTCTTCCACCGATGGAAACGCCGCTCGGAACGACGACTCCGCGCGCCGCAAATATTCCACGGCGCGGGGCGGAAAGGCCCCCGGCCCCTCCGCGCGCAGGCGCGCCAAGAGCAGGTTCACACTGGCCAGGGGTTGGAACGCCAGCCCCAGGTAGGCCGCGGTCAACCAAACGCGCTCGACCGCGCGGCCGCCGTCCCGGAAATCGTCGTCCCCGTCGCCGGGCATGGTCACCAGGCCGATGTAGGGCGCGCTCCGGGTCAGGGCCCGCGCGTGCCGGGCCACCATGTCGTTCAGCCGAAGGCGGTTGGCCAAGACGTTCATCGGCCAAGGGCGCGTGGCCCGCAAGAAAAGCGCCTGCGCCGGGTTGGCCCCCAAGTTGCGGAAAGAGAAGCCGTCGCCGGTGTCCCGGGCGTTCTTTGCGTCAAGGCGGGTCATGCGATGGAAATGCTCGTGGGCGGAGCGCAGTTCCACCCGCGTCCGATCGGCCCAATAGGCCGCCGCGGCGATGGCCCGAAGGCTCTCCGCGTCATCGCGGGCGTGCAACCGCGCGCCGGGCACAACGGTGACGGCGCGCTCAAGAGCGGCCCGGGCGTGGCCGCTGAGGGGTTGTTTTGCAAACGGGAGACGGTTCGTGTCCCTCTCCCAAACCGGCTCGGCCAGAGGGTCGAGGGGGATTCCGCCCGGGGCGAAGGACAGATGCGCCGACAGGGGCCGATCCCCCGGGGCGACGCGCGCCTCCAAACGATACCGGCTCGCGACGGCGCGGATATTTTCCACCACGGCGCCCAGGGAAATGAGGCTGGCTCTCTGACGAAAGTTAAAAAACGACGGGTCCCGGTCCGGGTCCGCCGCGACTCGGAGGTCCGCTCCGCGCCACTCGAAACGCCAGGGCTGCGCGTTGTCGCCGGAGGGGGCCTGCAGCCCGGCCATGACGAGATATTCTTTCACCGCCGCGGGAAGGTCCCCGACGCCGTCCCAGTCGGGCGCGGCCGGGCGGTGACGAAAACCCTCTTGCTTGATTTTCAGTTCGCGCCGCAAAAACCACAGCTTGGCCCGTTGCAGTGGGCCCCGGTTTCCCCAGCGCAGACGGCCCGCGGCGTATCGGTGCCGGTACACGTCGAAGTGCCAATAAGCGGGGGCGGGAAGGAGCCCCGGCCGTTTCAAAAGGACGCGCAGGGCCTCGGTGCAGCCGACGCCGGCCAGAAGCATCAATCCCCCGCTGATGGACGGGCCCGCCCGGTCTTCCAGGCGGATGTGTCGGGGCATCGCGTAGGTTCGATGCAGCATCGCGGGGACAATGCCCACGTAGAACTTAAGGATCGCCTCCAGGTCGGGGGTGTCGTCGTGGATGTCAAAATATTCGTCGAAGGACATGCCCTCCGGGGTGAACACGAGCCCGATGACGCCGAACCCGATGGGCCCCACCGTCACGACGGGAATGCCCAACGCGCGCGCGCGGTTGAAAAGCGCGCGGCGGGTTTTCCAGACGAAAAAGTCGAGCCCGTCAACCACCACGTCGACCCCGGCGAGGAACTCGTCCAGGTTGTCGGGGCCGATGCCCGCGGGGAACGTTTTGATGTCGAGGTGGGGGTTGATGGCGAGGGCGTCCCGCCGCATGACGTCCACCTTGGGTTGGCCCAGGGTGTCGACCCGGGCGCCATGCTGGCGGTTGATGTTCACCGGCTCGAACCGGTCCATGTCGGCGATGTGGAACTTGCCCACCCCCGCGCGCACCAGGGTGACGAGGTGGACGCCGCCGCCCCCGCCCATGCCGGGAATAGCCACCCGACGGTCGGCCAGCTGGCTGATTTCGTCGCGCGTCAGCACCCCGACCGTGCGGGAGAACGCCTGGTCCCAAAACGCGTCCGGGGACCCCAGCCCCCACGCATCCAAGCCGTTCATCGGTTTATCCAACGGGCGTCTCCTTTCGGCCCCGCAACGCCAGGGCGAAAATCGATTTTAGGAAAAACATATCGCCCATCATGCCCGAGGCCAAAACAAAAAGGTTCAACAAGCCGAAATGGACCACAGGCACGAATTCCCCCACCATCAGAACCGCGAAACCGGAGCACAGAATGACGGCGGACGACAGCGACGCCTCGTTCTTCTCGTACGTCACATTTTTCAAGGACGCGCCCAAGGGTGTCCCGGCGCGGCGCCATTCCCGCAAACGGACGAAAAAATGAACGGTGTCATCGACGATGATGCCGAAGGCCGCCGCCGCGATGAGGGACGTCCCCGTGTTTAGGGGAATTTTGAGGGCGCCCATGAGCCCGAAATTGAGGACGATGGGAAAGAGGTTCGGCACCAGGAACAACAGCGCCATGGGGGCCGAGCGCAAGACGATCGCCATCACCAGCCAGATGGTGCCGACGGCGGACACGACGTTTTTGATCTGGTCGGTCACCAGCACGTGGGCGGTTTTGGCCAAGTCGAGCGCTCCGCCCACGGGCCGTGTTTCAATAGCGGGGTCTTCGAATTCCTGGAGCCGTCGGCGGATCTCATTGATCACGATCTCCGAATCGTGGGAGCCGTTTTTCAAGAGGCGAAGCCGGATCCGCGTCCAATCCCAGCCGGGCGTGACGTATTCGTCCAGGTCATCGGCGCCGTACAGCAACAAAAACTGGTCGACCTTGGCGCGGGTTTCGGGCAAGACATAGCGCGCCGGATCTTCGTTGTGGAACGATTTGTTCATTTCCTTAAAGTAATCGACCACCGAAAAGGCGGTGTCCACCCCGGGGATGGCCGCCACGCTCTTTTGAATGGCCTCGATGCGCCGCAATTGGGCCGGCTCGCGGAATACCCGGGGGGACGCCGCGCGAAGGGAGATGTCCAGTGTGTTGATGCCCGTGAGGTTCTCTCGGACGAAAATCATGGCTTTCCGGTGGGGATGAGACATCCGAAAATATTCGGTCAGGTCGGTGTTGACGAAAAGCCACCGCGACCCGAAAGCCCCCGCGGCGATCACCACCACGCAGACGGCGAACACGCGGCCGGGCGACCGCAGGACGAAATCGTGAACGCCGCGGACCAGCCGGGGGATAAACCGCTCGACATGTTTTTCATCGCGGTAAATTGTTTCGGGTTTAAACAAGAGCAGCAGCGGAGCAATGAGGCCGAACGTGAAAATGAGTTCGAAAAACATACCGGCGGCGGCCAAGGCGCCAAAATCGCGAATGGCGGAGACCCGGTTCCACATGAGGGACGCGAAACCGATCCCGGTGTTCACGCTGGTCAACAGGCAGGGGAACAGAATTTGCTCGAGAACGGCACGCAGAGCTTGCCGTCCGTCCTTGCCGCGGAGGAGGCCGGCGTTCAGGTGGGAAAACAGATGGGTGAGGTCGGCGGTGGCCAAGGCCAGCACGATGGGGATGACCGCCGCCGAAGCGTTGTTCAGTGGAACCTTGAGGAAGGCCGCGAGGCCGAGGGTGGCGACGACGGTGAAGGCGACCCCCACCCCGGCCAGGGCGAGAAGACGCCCGTTTCGGAAAATGAACCACGTCGTGAGCAACACCAGGATGAACGACACGGGGAAGAAACGCCGCATGTCCGCGTCCATGCTGTCGACGAGCGCCACGTTCGTGACCGGCCAGCCCGCCCAATGGAACACCCAGCCGCGGGCCTCCCACGGGTCCAGAATGGCTTGGATTTCCCGCAGGAGCGGGGCGCGGCGCTCGCCGAGTTCCGTGGGAACATAGACGGCAATCGCCGTGGTTCGGTTGTCGGTCGACAGGATGTTTTTGACGTAAAGGGGGTTGGCGAGGGCGCGTTCCCGGAGCGCGCGGAGCGCCGCGGGATCAACGGGGATGTCCCGGATGAATCGGTCGACCACGAAGTCGTCCCCGGTGCCCACCATGTCGTTCACGTGGGTGAGGCTGACGACGTCCCGCACATCGGCCAAGGCTTCCACCCGGGTCGAAATATCTTTGATCATCCCCAAGACCTCCGGGGTGAAAAGGTCCGGCGCCTGGAACGCGATCATAAAGAAGTCGTCCCGGCTGAACAGAGTCTCCATGTGCTTCGACAGCCGGTGGTCGGGGTCGTTGTCGACGATGAAGTCGTCGACATCGGGCCGGTTCTCCAGGCGGGGGAGGAATGCGCCGAAGAAACCGCCGAATAACAGGACGCCGAGGGCGACCCAGCGGGCCCGATCGGAAATCAGGCGCGCAAAAAAACAAACGAGGCGGGGCGGGGGTGGGGCGCTCATGGATTCAGTTGTCGGGCTCCGAAACGGTTTGGGGATGGGCCGCGTTGTTCTGCTTTTCGGCGGACCGCTTACAAAGCCATTGTGTCCCCGAAACAGTCAAACGTCAAGGGGTTTTGAGGTGTCGTGGCCGACGGGCTAGCGGGCGGTGGGGGCGCGGGTGAGGGTGAGGGGGTTGAAACGGTTTTTGGCGAAAATGTACCAGGCGGCCGCCGAGGTGAACCCCCGGTCCATCTTCACCCAATCAAAACCGCCCGCGGTGTTGGCGGCGTAAGGCAAAGCGCGCAGCGCGCGGCCCTCGATGGTTCGGGGAATGAGCAGCGCGTCCAACTGATTGGCGTAAAAGTGGCCGCGTTCCGCGTTGCCCACGGCGTAATAGGCGCAGGCCATGTGACCGACCCCGTCAACCCAGATGTTGTCGACGTCGACGGCCGCGGAGTGGAAGAATCCCCAAACGTTCCGGCCGTTGACCGCCACGCGTTTGCGGTAGCGCAAATCGTTCTCGGGGATGGACAAAAGATCTCCGCTTCCGTCGGGCCGGGCCAGAACGCGCCAGGTGTAGAGGTCCAGCGGCAACCGTCGGCCGGCCACGGCCGCGGAAAGCCAGCGGTCGATTTTGTCGGCGAGTTCTTTTTCGCCGGAGAGACGCAAGGCGGCCATGGCGTCGATGTTGCCTTCCGGATGTCCGTTCGCCTCGTGAAGGGCGCTGTCCCCTTTGCGCCAGCCGTGTTGCACGTAGCCGCCGCCGGTCGCCGGTTTATAAAACGAGACCAAGAGGCGGGTGAGGAGCTCCGTGACGTCTTCGTAGCGTGTCGGATCGTAGCGGCGGCCGTAGTGCCGGTAGGCGATGAGGAGCCACGCCATGTCGCCCATCCAGCGGTCGGTCTGGGGGGGGGCGTCCCCGGCCAGCCCTTCGGAGGAGTCCCGCAAATACATGTCCTGGAAAAAGCCCCGGGGCTCACCCCTGTAGAAAAAATTCTGTCGTGACTTGTAGCGGTTTTCTCGCACGGTGGCCGCGTTGAAATAATCCAAAATGCGCTCCGCCCGCTCGCGGTCGTCCTTGAGAATGAACACCATGGCGGCCAAGGCGTTGTTGAAAGTTTGCGCGCGGTTGTCCTCCATGGAGGGCAGAAGCTGTTTCTCCAACGAGGCGGTGTCTTGGACGGCCTTAAGCCATTCGTACACCCGGGGGTCCTCCGGGCGGACTTCCCGGTGCCGCCGCTGGGTAAATCCACGCCCCGGTTTGTGGCGGTTGGGATCGAGGCGGGGGCCGTCGGGTGTTGGGGTGGCGGGCAAGCCCGGACGCCCCAGGCCGATTTCGTCGATGAAGAGGGTGCCCGACTCCGCCGGGCCGGCGATGGCCAAGGCGATTTTTACCGGGCGGTCCAGTGTGGTGTTCCCGCCCCAGCCGTATTCAAAGCTGTCTTTGTAGAGCACCACCGATTCCCAGCGCGACCCGTGTCGCTCCAGAGGATACCGGCAGATGAAATTGGACCCGTCGGCGTCGATGATCTTGATTTCCAGGGTGGACGTTCCGTTGGAGCGAAACACGAAAGAGAGCGGTGCGCCGTTGAGCGGCCCATCGGTCCAGGTGCGGGTCATTTGCACCCACCGGTGTCCCGGCCCCGCGAGGCTGTAGCGGAGGTCGAGCCGAAGCCCGTCGATCCCCTTGCCCGGCTGCACGTTGAGCGTGCTGAGATCGTCGGTTTCCACGGCCCACAGGCCGGGGCTGTCCCAATCGGACCCTTTGGCGTGCGCGAGGGCGGCCCCCAGGAACAGAAGAGGGAGGGCCCGAAGGAGCGGAGCGGCTTTCATACCCGGAAGGTTACATCACGAGCGCCAAAAATCCCCCAAAGGAGTTGTAACAAAGTTGTAACTATTTTGCGGCCCGTCGAGCGATCGGCTATAATGGGCGCCCGCCCATGACGCCCCCCTTCGTGCATCTGCACAACCACACGGAATACAGCCTGTTGGACGGCGCCACCCGTCTGACGGACGAGAAAGGCAATCCGTCCGAATTCATCCGCGCCATGGCGGCGGCCAAGTTCCCCGCGCTGGCCGTGACCGACCACGGCAACCTCTTTGGGGCGATTGAATTTTATTCCGTCTGCACCGAAGTCGGGATCAAACCCATCATCGGGATCGAGGCCTATATCGCGCCGGAGTCCCGTCTGGATCGCAAAGGAAGCCCCTCCGAGGCGTCCAACCACCTGACGATATTGGCCACGAGCGACGTCGGCTACAAAAATTTAATGAAGCTGACGTCCCGCGCCTACCTGGAAGGGTATTACTACAAGCCGCGCATCGACCGGGAAATCCTGGCTCAGCACGCCGAGGGGCTGGTGGGTCTATCGGGATGCCTGAAAGGGGAAGTCTCCAGCGCCCTCTTGCGCGACGACACGGCCAAAGCCGAAAAAGCCTTGGACGGGTACCGCCAGATCTTCGGCAAGGATAATTTTTACGTCGAACTCATGGACCACGGATTGCCCGACCAGCGGAAGGTGTTCCCCCGGTTGGTGGAACTGGCCAAACGGTTCGACGCGCCGCTCGTGGCCACCAACGATTGCCATTATTTCCGCAAAGAGGACGCCTTCGCCCACGACGTGCTCCTCTGCATCGGCACGGGCAAGACGCTCGACGACCCCAAGCGCCTTAAGTACGCGGCGCCCGAATTTTATTACAAGTCCACCGAGGAGATGCTCAAGATCTTCGGCGAGGTGCCCCAGGCCCTGGCCAACACCCTCGCCATCGCCGAGCGGTCCCAGTTAAACCTGAAGTTCAACCAAATCCTTCTGCCCCGGTACGACGTGCCGGTGGGCGAATCCCCCGAGAGTTACCTCGAGAAACTGTGCCTGGAAGGGCTCAAAAAGAGGTTCGGGCATATCCGTCCCGAATACAAAACCCGCCTGGATTACGAATTGAGCATCATTCGGAAAATGGGGTTCGCCACTTACTTCTTGATTGTCTGGGATTTCATCCATTACGCCCGCAGCCAAGGGGTGCCCGTGGGGCCGGGCCGCGGATCGGGGGCCGGCGCCTTGACGGCTTTTGCCTTGAGCATCACCAACATCGACCCCCTGCAGAACGGCCTCCTCTTTGAGCGCTTTCTGAACCCGGAACGCCGCTCCATGCCCGATTTGGACATCGATTTTTCCGATGACGGCCGCGAAAAAGTCATCGACTACGTGCGCCACAAGTACGGCGAAACCTGCGTGGCGCAGATCATCACGTTCGGCTCCATGCTGGCGCGTCTGGTGGTGCGGGACGTCGGCCGTGTGTTGGACTTGCCCTTGCCCGAGGTCGACAAGGTCTGCCGACTGATCCCCCGGGAACTCGGGACTACCATCCATATGGCGCTCCAGGCGGTGCCCGAGCTGCAACAGCTTTACAAAACCGAGCCCCCAATTAAAAAGCTCCTGGACCTCGCCCAAAAGCTCGAAGGCCTCAAGCGCCACACGGGCGTCCACGCCGCGGGCACGATCATCGCCTCCGGGGAGCTGACCGAACATGTCCCCCTGGCCAAGGGCTCCCGCGACGTCATCACCACCCAATACAACGACGAGGGCCTGCTCAAGCTGGGTCTTTTGAAAGTGGATTTTTTGGGCCTACGCACCCTGTCGGTCATTCGCGACGCGGTGAAATTGGTGCGCGAGCGCCACGTGGCGGACTTCGACATCGACAAGATCCCGCTGGACGACCCCTCCACGTTCAAGTTGTTGGCCCAGGCGCGGACAGCGGGGGTGTTCCAACTCGAATCCGGCGGCATGCGGGACCTGCTTCGCAAACTGAAACCCACGACACTTTCCGACGTGGTGGCGCTCATTTCGCTCTACCGGCCGGGCCCCATGGGATCGGGCATGTTGGATGAGTTCGTCGCGCGCAAGCACGCCCGGTCCAAAGTCAAATTCGACCACCCGCTTTTAGAGCCGCTGCTCAAAGACACCTACGGCATCATCGTTTACCAAGAGCAGGTGATGCAGATCGCCCAGGTGCTCGCGGGCTACACGCCCGGCCAGGCGGACCTGCTTCGGAAAGCCATGGGCAAGAAAATCCCCGAAATCCTGCAACAGCAAAAAGACACGTTCTTAAAGGGTTGCAAAGATAAAGATGTGGACAGGAAAATCGCCGAGAAGGTGTTCGATCTCGTGGTCCAATTCGGCGGTTACGGGTTCAACAAGAGCCACGCCTCGGCCTACGGTCTGGTGAGCTATCAGACGGCGTTCCTTAAGGCCAATTATCCGGTGGAATTCATGACGGCGGTGCTGACGTCCGAAATCGGCCATTCGGCCCTCGGGTCGAAGGAGGTCGAGTCCAAACTCGTGACGTACATGGGCGAATCCCAGGACATGGGGCTCGACATCCTCCCGCCGGACGTGCAGGCGTCGAGCAACGTGTTTTCCATCGAGAGCCCTTCCAAGGCCCCGAAGGGGCAGATTCGGTTCGGGTTGTTGGCGGTCAAAAACGTGGGCGACGGGGCCGTCCAATCCGTCCTCGCGGCGCGGGCCCGCGGGCCCTTCGAGTCGCTGGACGATTTTTGCGCCCGGGTGGACACCCGCCAGACCAATCGCAAGGTGCTGGAGTCCCTCATCAAAGCGGGGGCCTTCGATCGGTTTCGGCCCATCCTCGGGGAGGAATCCGAGGAACTGCGCATGTCGGAGCTGGCGCGGTGGCGGGCCCAGCTTTTTGACAGCGTCGAGGGCGCCCTGGGCCGAGCCTCCAGCGTGCGCGAAGAGGCGCAATCGGGACAGGCCGCGCTGTTCGACCTGGGCGGGGTCATGGCGCCGCCGCCGCGGCCCACCTCCGGGGCCGGCGCGCCGGCCGTTTGGTCGGAGCACGAGCTTCTCGCCAACGAAAAGGAAGTTCTGGGCTTTTATCTTTCGGGCCACCCCTTGGCCCGCTACCGCCGGGAACTTGCCTCCTACACCACTCACACCCTCGGGAAACTGCCCGAGTCGGGCATCGTCCGCGTCGCGGGCATGATCGTGAACACGAAAAAAACCATCACCAAAAACGGCCACGCCATGAGCCGTTTCAAGCTGGAGGATTTGGATGGGGAGTTGGAGTGCGTGGTGTTCCCCAAAACCTACACCCCCGCCCTGGCCAAGATCCTCGTGGCCCACGAGATGATCGTCGTCAAGGGCCGCGTGGAGCCCCGTGCCGACGACAAGAACCTCCTGGTGGAGGAGGCCGTGCCGCTGAAAGAGGCGCGGGAGCGCTTTGTGAAGCGCGTGGTCGTCCGCCTCGCCACGGCGGGGTTGGAGGACGACCGGGTCGCCCGCATCCACCGCGTGGCCGCGGCGCACCCGGGCGGGTGCCGTCTTTGCTTCGAACTGTCGACGCCGACTCACGGCGTGTTCCATCTGGTCAGCGAGGAAAAGGTCACCCCCACCGATGGCTTGATCCACGAATTGGAAACCCTGGTGGGGCGCGGCGCCGTCGAACTTCAGGCGTAATTGTTATAATTGAAAAAACCGCCGCGAAGGCGGCTTTCATCTTATCCGGAGGATCGATCGTGAAACAATACCGTGTGGCGGTGGTGGGCGCCGGCGCCGTGGGCGTCCAAATGGTCCGCATCTTGAACCAACGAAAATTTCCGATGTCCGAGTTGCGCGTGCTCGCGCGCAGCGCCCGGACCCTCGCCATCGATGGGAAGGACTACAGCGTCCAAGAAACCACCCCCGACGCCTTCAACGGCATCGACATCGCGCTTTTCGCCGGCACCGAGGGCGAAAAAGGCGCCGCGTTGACGTTCGGGCCCGAGGCGGTGAAGCGCGGCGCCGTCGTCATCGATAACGGCTCCGACTACCGCATGAAAGACGACGTGCCGCTCGTGATCCCCGAGATCAACGGCGACGCCCTCAAGAACCACCGCGGCATCATCGCCAACCCGAATTGCACGACGGCCATCATCTTGATGGGGCTGGGTCCCTTGCACAAGGCCTTCCGCGTGAAGCGGGCGGTCATTTCCACCTACCAAGCCGTGTCCGGCGCCGGGGCCAAGGGCATCGAGGGCCTGCGCAAACAGACCGAGGCGGCGCTCAAGGGCGAGAAGATCGTTGATTTGAACGGGTTCCCCAATCCCATCGCCTTCAACGTGCTCGCGAACAACTGGGCCATCGAGGAGGAAGGCTACTCCAACGAGGAATGGAAAGTCATCAAGGAAACCCACAAGATCCTGGGGGACGATTCCATCCACGTGGCCGTCACCACCGTGCGCGTGCCCGCTTACGTGGGTCACGGCGAATCCGTTTGGATCCAGACCGAGAAGCCCATTCCGCCCGACGCGGCCCGTGAGGTCTTCGTCCAGGCGCCCGGCGTCCGCGTGGTCGACGAAAAGTCGCCCTTGGACGGCGTGGCGTGCCCCATGCCGATCTTGGCCGAGGGACGGGATGAATCCTTGGTGGGCCGCATCCGCCGCGACCTCTTTGACGATCACGCCCTGGCGTTCTGGGTCGTGGGCGACAACCTGCGCAAGGGCGCGGCCCTGAACGCGGTTCAGATCGCGGAAGTGTTGGCCCAGCGGGACTGGGTCAAGCCCGCCGTCGCCGCGCGATAGCGTGACGCGGGTCCTCGTCCTTGGGGCGACGGGCCAGCTCGGGTCCGATTTGGTTCGAACCAACCCCGGTCTCGCGCTGACCGCCCTCGGGCGCGCGGATCTAGACGTCACCGACGCCGCCGCCCTGGCGCGCCGGGTGGCCGACGCCGCGCCGGACTGGGTGCTCAACGCCGCCGCCGACAACCGCACCGACGCCGCCGAAGACGATCCGACCGCCGCTTTCGCGGTCAACGCCTGGGCCGTGCGTTCCCTCGCCGCGGCGTGCACCGCGGCCCGCGCCCGTCTCCTTCAATTCTCCACCGACTTCGTTTTTGACGGCCGAAAAGGCGTTCCCTACATCGAGTCGGACGCGCCCAACCCCGTCAATGTCTACGGCCTTTCCAAATACGCGGGCGAGCGCTTCGTCTTGAACGGCGCCCCCGGCCACGTCGTGGTGCGCAGCGCCGGACTTTTCGGCCGGGCGGGCTCCCGGGCGAAGGGAGGAAATTTCGTCGACACCATTGTAGCCCGCGCCCGCCGCGGCGAGCCCGTGCGCGGCGTGACGGACATCGCCATGTCCCCCACCTCGACCCGCGACCTCGCCGCCAAAACCTGGGAGCTCATCGGCCGTAACCCGCCCGGGGGCGTTTATCACCTGGTGAACGCGGGGGGGGCGAGCGTTTTCGAATTGGCCCGCGTCATCTTGGACGTCGCGGGCCTGCCCGCCACCGTGAAGCCCGTGTCCGCGTCCGACTGGCCCGGAAAAATTCGTCGCGCTCCCGACACGCGGCTCTCCAGCGATCGCCTGGCGGCCCTGGGGATCGCCCCGCTGCGGTCCTGGCGGGAAGCCCTTTCCGAATATCTCAACGCTTAATTTTTTTTGACTTTCCCCGATGGGCTTTGTATAAGATTTGTGGGGCTTATTTGGGGGTCAACGGCAAAAGATGGCACAAGATGGACAGTCTGCGGCAAAAGAAGTCATGGACATCCGGGAGTTGTCCGGGTACCTGGGCATCGGCAAGTCCAAAATTTACGCCTTGATCCGCGCGCGCAAAATCCCCGCCTCGCGCATCGGCCGTCAATACCGGTTTTCGAAATCCGTGATCGACGCGTGGCTGCGCGAAAGCCTCATCACCCAGACACCGGAGCCCCAAGGGCGATTGTTCAACGCGGGATGACGTCGACGGAAAATCGATGGTTCGTCGGCCGACGGAAAAAAAGAGACGGATCGACGGTGAAGGGGCTTGCAATTTGTTGTAAAAATGTTAGAGTTTTTTCCCAGAAGCACCGCATTTCCACACGAGGAGGTGACACACATGGCACAGAAAGTGGCGAAAGCCGGCGTTAAACGCGAGGACGGGTACCTCTACTTCATCGACAAGCAGGGGGACGTGTCCCGGGCGAAAATGGCCCGCGGTGGTAAAAAAGGCGGCAAGCCGACGAAAGTCGAAAAGGTTGGCGTCAAGAAGGAGAAGGGTTACCTGTACTTCTTGGACAAGCAGGGAGACGTTTCCCGCGCCAAAATGGTCCGCCGTTAATCAGTGCCGGCGCGCTTCGGCGCGACCGCTCGTGGACGCGGTGGGTGGGCTCACCCCCTCTTTTCCGACGTCTTTTGATCCCGCCTCCTTCCGGTGAAAATCGGAGGGAGGCGGGGTTGCTTTTGGGGGGATGCGCCGTGCCGGGGAAGGACGCCATGGGGACACTCGGTCGCAGAGCTTCCTCGTTCGGGCGGAGTCGGATCGCAGTCTGAAGCGATCCGACTTCCGACGCCCCATTCGGTCCTTCCCCCGGCCGCGGCTTGTGTGGGTGGGAAGAGGGCGGGCCGGCCTTCAACGCCCCGGCCCACCCCGCCCCCCGTGCCGGAATTTGTGTGTGGGGAGGAGTGGTGGAAGACTTCTAGTTCCCGCGTTTGGCGGGGTAGCCCAGGGTGGGGAGCAGGGCGCAGAGGCGCCCGCGCTGGTCCCCTTGCAAAACCAAGGCGCCTTTCTCGATCACGCCGCCCGCGCCGAGACGTGTCTTGAGCGTTTTCAACAACGCCGCGAGGCCTTCGGGGTGCGCGCGGACGCCTTCCACCAACGTCACGGACTTTCCGCCGCGTCCGGCGCGTTCCCAACGAACGACCACGGGCGGGTGTTTGGGTGTGTCCATATACTAAGATTTTCCAAAATCGGCGCCCGGTCGACAATGGAATTTCCTAAAATCATTTTTCAACAGGGGTCCGCCCGTGGCCGTCGGCCCGGCGGTGGGTCCGAGGGGGAGGAATGAGCCCGTTTTTGTTGTCGGTGATTTCGGCGCTGGTTTGGGGCGTGTCGGCGTTCTTTGAAAAGTGGGGTCTGCGGCAGGCCGATCCCTCCGCCGGCGTCTTGGCGCGAACGCTCGGGGTCGCCGCGGGATGCGTGATCTTCGCCCTCGCCGCGCCGTCGGTGGTCACCCGGTTTTGGGCCATGGACGGGCGTTCCCGCTGGGCGTTGATCGTGGGGGGGGTGCTTGCCAGCGTCGTGGCCCAGCTCTTTTTTTACCGGGCGCTTAAAGTCGGCGACGTCGGCAAGGTCGCCGTGGTGGGCGGGTCTTGGCCCGTGGTGGCTTTCCTCTTGAGCGCGGCGTTTTTGGGGGAGCCGGTCACCCGGCAAAAAGTGTTGGGCGTCGCCCTGGTTGTGTCCGGCGCGGCGCTTCTGCGGTAAAAACAGGAAGGAGGCCGCCGTGGCGCAGGAATTCTCATTCGACGTGGTCAGTGAAGTGGACCTTCAAGCCGTGGACAACGCCGTCAATTCGGCGAACCGCGAGCTGGGCACGCGGTTCGATTTCAAGGGCAGCGTCAGCCGCATCGACTTTGACAAAAAAGAGGCCAAGCTGACTCTGGCCTCCGACAACGAAGGCAAACTCAAAAGCGTCGTCGACATCCTCCAAAGTCGGTTGGTCAAGCAGGGCATTCTGCTCAAGGCCCTCGACTTTGGGAAAATCGAGCCCGCCGAAGCCGGCACCGTCCGTCAAATCGCCAAGATTGTCCAAGGGGTCGCCTCCGAGAAAGCCAAGGAGATGGTCCGCGCGATCAAAGACGCGAAAATCAAAGTGACCCCGGCCATCCAAGGCGACCGGCTTCGGGTCACGGGCCGGGCGAAGGACGATCTGCAATCCGCCATCACCGTCCTTCGCGGGCGGGACTTCGGCCTACCGATTCAGTTCACCAACTACCGTTGATGGAGCGTTCTCCCGCCCCATGACGCCCCCGCGCCGCCGGGGCTTTTGGATCGCCCTCCCGATCGCCCTTCTGGCGGTCGCCGGCGCCTTCTTCTATTTCGTCAACGCCGTGCTGGTCGACGACCGGCGCCGGCCCTTCCCCGAAAACACCGATTTGCCCGCCGTGTCGCGGGAGGCTTATCTCGACATGACGCCGGGGTGGGTCGACCGCGCCCCGGCCGTCCTGCCCGACGACGCGGCGCTCGCGTCCCATCACCCCGAAGCCGATCTGCGGGTGTTGCCGGGCCGGAAAGGGTGGGCGCGCGCGACGCTCGGGGACGACCCCGGCCGCGCGCGACGCACGGCGCTGCGCGCTCCCGCCGGGTCCGTGTGGGAATGGTCGGGTTTTTTGCCCGTGGGCGCGCGCCTTGAGACGCACGTCGGCCTGCTGTCGGACGGCGCCGCCCTGGATTTTTCCATCGAAATCGTCGATGACCGCGGGGCCCGCGTTGTTTGGAGCGACGCCTGGGTGCCGCGCCGCCACCGGGCCGTCCGGCGGTGGCGCGCGTGGCTGCCCGCCCTTGTGCGCGACTACGCCCGACGCTCCGAACACGCGGAAGAACGCTGGCGTCCCCTGCGGGTGGACTTGGCGTCGTCGGGCGGCCGGTTCGTCCGGTTGCGGCTAAAAACCGCCGGGGGGACCGACGCGGACACCGCGGGCGCGCTGGGTCTTTGGGCCGATCCCGCCCTGTGGTCGCCCCGGGCGGTGGTGACGCCGCGGCGCGTCATTGCGGATCGTCTGGTGTTGGCCGCCCTGGAACGGTCGCGCGGCGACGCGGTGACGCTGGAGGGCGTCGCGACGGACGTTCCCGACAGTTTGCGGGCTTTCCTTCGAGAAAGCGTGGTTTTTCAGCGATGCTACACGACGGTCACCGATCCGGCCCGCGCGCTGGCGGATCTGTGGGGCGCGCGCCGCGAGGACATCGAACCCCTTTCGACCCCGGCCGCGCCCTGGCCCGCGTACCTGCGCGCGCGGGGGTGGCGGTCGACGGCGATCGGCGTTTTTGATGACCCGGCCATGGGGGTCCTCGACGCGGCGGGGTTCGACGTCATTCGGCGGTTGCCGAGCGACGGTTACGCCCCCTTGACCACCGCGGCGGTCGCGGTCGATCTGGAGCATCGCGAGCGGGGACGCCCCGGACATTTGGCGTTTGTGTTTTTCGGGGAGATGCCCCCGGGCCGTTTGGCCCCCGCTCGATTCTGGGGTTTCTCCCCGCGGCGTTGGCGCGGTTGGCGGTCGACCGCGGCGCGCGATTATATCGATCACTATTTGGGTGGACTTCTGGAAGCGGTGCGTTTTGCGGGCGGCCCCTTGACCGCGGTGGTCTCGCTCGGGGGAGAGTCCGGGGGTCCGTTTTCGGTCCGGTACGTTCGCTCCGGACGTCGCGGGTGGGTTCGGTCGGAACGCCCGGGCCGATCGCTGCGCGAAAGCGAAATCCGGTCTTTGTTCGCGGTGCGGGGGGACCTGTTGTCGCCGACCGTCCTGGTGGATCCCCCGTCGTCGCTGGCCGAGTCGGTGTCCACCGTGATGGGTTTGTTGGGGGTGTCCCGGGATGTGCGCCGCGATGGTCGCTCGGCGTTCGCCGCCGCCGCGCGCCGGGACGACGCCGGCACCCGCGTGGTGATCCGGGGCGACGGCGCGAAGGCGCTTATTGTCGACGGCCGATACAAATACATTCGGCGCGCCCCGGCGGGCGCGTCGGGGAAAAGCCTTCGTCGGGGCGTGACGGAGGATTTCGACCCGGAGGAGCTTTTTGACCTTTGGGCCGATCCCGACGAAAGGCGAAACGTGGCGGCCGCCCGGCGCACTCTTTTGGCGCGCGCGCGCCAGGTGTTGGATGAAACGGACCCGGACCCCATCGACGTCCAATTGGTTTTCGCCAACCCGTCGGGCCTTCCCGTGGTGGGTGTGGTCACCTGTTCCGCCGGACGCATCGTCGGGGCCGAAGGATCCATGCCGTTGACGCGCCGGGGGGCCTACGAATTTTCCTTCTCCACGACCGCGGTCTCCGGTCGTGTGGTGTTCGACACGTGGCCGCCCGCCGTCGCCTACATGTTGCGGTTGACCGTCGGCGGCCGGTTCTTGCCCGTGTCCCAATGGCGGGTGTCCAAATTGGGGCGACCGTTTTTCGAAAGTGTGGGCGACCAATGGCACGACCGCACCAAATTCGCTTGGATGGAAGGCGCGCCGCCGCCCCTGCCGTCCACGGGCACGGCGCCTCTGGCGTCCCTCGGTCGTGTGGCCCGTCCGCCGGCGCCGCGCGCACCGCTGGATCGGGCGGAGTTGATCGACGCTTGGGCGGGGGCCGCTTCGGCCCGGCCGGCCCCGGTGCCGATTCCACCGGTCCCCGCGGCCGTGGCGTCTTCCAGCGCTCCCGCGACCGGCGACAGCCCGTCGCCATCGATCGCCCCGGGCCCGCCGGTCGTGTCCACGATCCCCGCGGCGGGGAGCGCCCCATGAAAAATTTCCGTCTGTTCGGTCAACCTCTCTGGGCGTTGATCCGCCAATGGGCCATCGTCAGCGGCCGCGACGCCGTGGCGACGACCCGGGCTTCGTTGGTGTCGGTCGAAGCGCGCGTCGGCGCGGCGATTTTTGTGGTGTTGGCCGCGGGCGCGGCGGGACGGGTTCCCGCCGGCGCCCCCGCCGACCCCGGTTTGCCGGTCGAGATATTGAACGTGGCCCGCGGGTGGTACGCGGGACGACTCTGGGGGTGGGCGTTGTTTTTGATCGTCGCCCACGCGGTTGTGGGCGCGGGCTGGGGTCTGGTGGTGAAAAACGCCTGGGGTCTGGTGGGTCGTCTTTGGCCCCGGGGCGCGGCGACCCGCCTTCGAACGGGGCTTGTCGCGGCGATCACCGGGGCGCTGGTTCTGCTGGCGCATGGATTGCTTTTGTGGCGCGACGCGGGGCGGCACCCGGCGTTGTACGAAGCGCTCCGTCCCATCGGCGCCGGGATTGGGATCTGGCTGTGGGTTTCCGTGTCCCTGGCGCCCCGCCTGGTGTCGGCGGGCGCCCTCCTCTTCGCCGGGGTCTTGGCCGGGGCCGCGCTGGCGTTCGTGGCGTGGCGCTTGCGCGATTGGTTTTGGGGTTTTTCGCGCCCGACGCGAATGGCCATCGGTGTTCTGGGCGGGGCGGCGTTGCTCTTTGGGACGGGGCTTTGGGGTGTTCGCCGCGCCCAGTGGGAACGAAACGCCGGCCCCAACGTCTTCCTGGTGACCGTTGACGGACTGCGAACGACGGACGTGCGCGCCGCCGTGGCGCCCCGCCTCGCCGCGTGGGCGTCCGAGGGGCAGGTGTGGGCGCGTTGTGTGCCGGCGGTGGATGCCCGGACCCCCGCCCTGACGACGGCCCTGTCCGGGTTGTCCCCGCTGACCCACGGGGTCCGGCACGATTTTCCCTCCCGGGCGGAATGGACCCCGCCGCCGGACGGGGACCTGGGTCCCGCCCCGGACACGCTGACGGATTTTTTCCGACGGAAAGGAGCGCGTGTTGTCGCGTTGAGCGGCGCGGGCGGGGAGTTTTTCGAACGGCACGGCGAGGCGTTTGACGAGCGGCGCGCTCCCGGGGGCGACGGCGCGTCTCTCCTGCGTCGGCGGGCGATGGAACGATCGCGCCATTTGTTGCCCTACGTTTCGGGCCGGTGGGGTCGGGCGCTTTTCCCCGGGCTGCGCGGCGCGCCCGCGCTGGCGGACCCGGCGCTGTTGGCCGCCGACGCCCGCCGTTTCCTCCGCCGGGCGCGGTTTCGGTCCCGTTTTTTCCTTTGGGTCCACTTCGCCGATCCGACGGGCCCCGTGGCGTCTCCGACGGCGGCCCGCCGCTTGGCCAAGGCCGGGCGCGGGTCCTTCCGTCCGGGGCCCCTCGGCGAAGGGGCGGCCGGCGATTCGTCCGATGGGGAGAAGCGCCTGGCCCTCGTTCAAACCGCCAACCTGGCCGCGTTGGACCGGGCGTTCGGGTCCTTGCTCGATGCCCTGGACCGGCACCGGCTGCGCGCCAACACGACGGTGGCCCTGTGGTCCCCGCGGGCGTCGCCCTTGACGGAAGCGGAAGCCTCGGCGGCGCGCGCCCTGCGTGGCGGCCCGTTGTTTGCCGCGCCGTTCGTCTTTCAATCGCCGGGCGCCGCCCACGGGGTGTGGCGCGAGAGCGCGGTCCGCGCCGTGGATGTGCCGGCCACGCTGGTGTCCGCGGGCGGCGGGAGCGTTCCCGACGAATGGGAAGGCGTGTCGCTCCTGCGGGGGTTGGGACTGCCCGCCGACGAGCGGGGAATTGTTTACACGGAGACGGTGTCGCCCGAGCCGCGGCGATTCGTTCCGAAATCGGACGCGCCGCCGGCCCTCGCGGACCTGCTGATCGAAGATCGGGACGCCCCCGGCGAATGGCGGATCGATCCGGCCTGGGAGGACGCCCTGATCGCGCGTCGCGCCCGCCTCCTCCAATGGGGCGCCGAACGGCTGATTTATCGTCCGACGCCCGAGCGCGTGGTCTTTGAATATTACCGTTTGGGCCCCGACGGCACCCCGGGCCCGGAGGAGAGCGCCACGCCCGCCGGGGCCGCCCGGGTCCGGGAGTTGAAAGAGGTTTTCTATCGGTATTTGGCCCGGGAGGCGGGAAGCCGCCCGCAAAACGAATATTGGATCCCGGAGGCGCTTCTGCGCCACGAGCCCGCCGCGAAAGAAACAACGCATGACCGTTGACCGCCTCCGCACCGGCGTCGCCTATTTCGGCAACCGGTTCCCCGCCCACGCCCGCGCCGATCTGGCGCGCATAGCGCCGGTCTGTGATTATGTCGTTCACACTGTGAGCGAAACCGATTTCTATTTCCACAAACGCGCCCTCGAACGGATTGTGGACGAGACGCGCCGCGCCGGCCTAGAGACCTGGGTCGACCCGTGGGGGCTCGGCGGGGTCTTCGGCGGGGAAAGTTTTTCGAAGTTCCTTTTGGACCGGCCGGCCACCTGGCAAGTCCTCTCCGACGGCCGGCGGGTGCCCGCCGCGTGCCTGCGGCGCCGGGAGTTCCGCGATTTTCTCCGCGAATGGCTCGACGTCGTGCGCGCCCTCGGGGCGCAAACGATTTTCTGGGACGAACCCCACGTGTATTTTCATTGGGATCTGGAGTGGGAAGGAATTTACGGCTGCGTCTGCGAGATGTGCCGCGATGTGTTCCGGCGGGAACACGGCCGAGATCTGCCGCTCCGCCTGGACGAAGACGCCAAGGCGTTCCGCCGCGAAACCTTGGCCGGGTTCCTCCAGGAGATGGTGCGCGAAGCCCGCGACCGGGGCATGAAGAGCGCCCTCTGCCTTTACGCGATCGAAGGTTACGCGGAGTACGACCGCGTGTGGGACCGCCTGGCGGGGCTGGAGGGCTTGAGCGTGTTCGGAACCGACCCCTATTGGCGCTGGCGGCCCACGCACCCCGACCCCGCCGCGCACGTCGCCCATTACACCCGCAAGGCGGCCCGCGCCGCCGCGCCGCACGGCGCGGGGGTGCAGGTATGGGTGCAGGCCATGCGGTTGCCGAGCGGGGCGGAGGGGGAAATTGAAACGGCGTGCCGGGCGGCCGTGTCGGCCGGGGCGACCCATCTGGCGGCGTGGAGTTACGACGGCGGGGCGCTGTTGGATCCCGTTCTTTCGGAAAATCCCGAACGGGTGTGGGAGGAAACGGCCCGGGTGTTCAGCGCCCTTCGCCGGCCCACGTCTCCTTGATCGTCAGGCCGCGCCGGCGGAGCGCGTCGATGACCGCGACCGCCGGAAATTTTTGTTCCAGGGGCGCGGCCCCGCGGGCCGTCACCGCGCCGCCCACCAACATCGCCAGGATCACCGCCGCCGAAAATCCCGCGGCCTTTTGCATGGCGCTCCATTCCGCCGAGCCCTTTTCCCAGAGATCGTAGGACACCACCGCGGGCCGCCCGTTTTTTCGTCCCCCGACCAGGACCCGCAGCACCACCTGGTCCCGATCGCCGGGAAACCGGAGCCGCGGTTCGGCGAGCGCCGTGAAAAGGCGGCGGGGCACCACGGAGGCGCCGTCCACCCGCACGGGGCGTTCGTCCAAAAGGCCCAGATCCTTCAGCGCGCGAATTTTTTCGTAATGCCCGGGGAAGCGCAGGGTTTTGTAAATGTAACGACCCACCCGGCCTTCGTGGGTCCAGGGCGCGGTCGACGTGGCGCCTCCCGTGACAAAGGCCTCCAGCACGCCGATCGGCGGGCCGAAATCAACCTCCTCGCGCTCCGAGAAGGGAACCAGGTCGGTGACCCGCCCCCGTTCGAGCGCCACGGCCCGCCCAAAATAGTTCCCCAACACGCCCTCAAGATTGAACACCAACTTGTACCCCAGGGGCGGGCGGGGGGTTTCGGGAAGGCCCCCGCAGTAAAGCCGCACGTCCTCGGGGGATTCCATTTGCTCCAGGCCGCGCGCCGCCAGGGTGTTGCACAGGCCCGGCGCCAGGCCACAGTCGGGGACCAGGGCCACGCCGTTTTTCTCCGCCCGAGGGGAAAGATCCAGTATTTTCCGGGTGGTCTCGAAAGGGCCCCCGAGGTCGACCCAGTGGGCTTTGGCCGCGACGGCCGCCCGCGCGGCCGCCGGGTTGAGAAAATAAGGCAGGGCGCTCAGCGCCCCGTCGTGTCCCCGAAGCGCCGACGCCAAGGCCGCCGGGCGCGCGGCGTCCGCGATGCGGGGGACGAGACGCGTTTCGTTGTCGGTTAAAACACGACCCAAAACCCGTTTCAGAAAAGCGACCCCCGCGCGAAGGGCGACGCGGTTGTTGTCCACCAGAGTGACGCGGGCGGCTTGGCCGTGCACACAGAGATCGTAGGCCGCGGCGAGCCCTTGTCGACCCGCGCCTAAAACGATGTAGGCGTGGCGGGACGCCACGGTCACGCCGCGCCGTCGGCGCCGGTGGGGGTGGCTTTGGGGAGCCGAGGAGCGACGTCTTTCGCGCTCAGCGGGCGGCTGAGCAGGAAGCCCTGCACTTCGTCGCAGCCTTGCTGTTTCAGATAGGCCAGTTGTTCCTGGGTCTCCACGCCCTCGGCGACGACCGACAATCCGAGGCTGTGGCCGATCCCGATGATGGCGTTGGTGATCGACGCGTTGTCTTTTGCCGCGGGGATCCCTTCCACAAACCCCCGGTCGATTTTAAGCGTGTTCAGCGGGAAGAGCCGCAAACAACTCAAAGACGAATGCCCCACGCCGAAATCGTCGATCGAAATTCGAACGTCCATGTCCCTCAGATTCTTCATGATTTTCACCGACAGGTCGACGTCGTGCATGGCCGCGCTCTCGGTGATTTCAAGCTCCAGCGGGAACCCCGAATCCTTGAACCGCGCGAGCGTGGCCCCCACGGTGGTAAGCAGGTTTTGCTGTTGAAATTGCCGTGGGGAAAAATTGACCGCGATGGTCAAGGGGGCGTGCCCGGCTTGCCGCCAGCGTTTCGCCTGTTCGCTCACCTCCCGCAGAATCCAGTCCCCCAGAGCGAGAATCAGGCCGGTTTCTTCCGCGACGGGGATAAAATCCGCCGGGGAAATCATGCCGCGTTGCGGGTGCCTCCAGCGCAAAAGAGATTCAACCCGGATGATTTTCTGATCCGATAGCCGGTAGATCGGTTGATAAAAGAGCTCCAACTCCCCGCGTTCCGCCGCGTGCCGAAGGTCGGTCTCGATCCGCAATTTGCTGATGAGGTTCGCGTGGGTTTCCCGGTTGAACAACTCCTGCCGGTTCTTTCCGGTTTGTTTGGCCCGTTGCATCGCGCTCTCGGCTTCGTTGAGGAGCGTTTCGGCGTCGTTCGTCTCGGGAGAGTTGATGACGATGCCCAGACTGGCCGTGACGCTGATTTCATCGGGCTCCAGATCGACGGGGGCCGCGATCAATTCGCGCATGCGCTCGGCGAAAATCACGGCGGCGCGCTCGTTGGCGATGCCATCGAGCAGCACGGCGAACTCGTCATCGCCCAGCCGGGCCACGGTATCGCCGACGCGGGCGTAGGAGCGCAGCCGCGCGGCCACCGTCTGCAGCAGCCGGTCGGCCGCCTCGTGCCCCACGCGCTCGTTGATGGTGGAAAAGCGATCGAGATCGACGTAGAGGACGGCGAAGAGGTAGCCGGGTTGGCGTTTCACGCGATCGAGGATGTTGGTGAGACGGTCCAGGAACAGCGCGCGGTTGGCCAGGCCGGTGATCTTGTCGTGGAAGGCCTCGTGGCGGAGTTGCTCCTCCACGGCCTTGTGGGGAGTGATGTCCGTCATGGAGCCGACCAGCCGGTGCGTGAGCCCCGAGGCGTTGCGCACGGCGATGCCCCGGGTGGCGACCCAGCGGTAGCTGTTGTCCCGGTGGCGCAAGCGGTATTCGATGTCCACCGTGTCGCGATTCGGTTCGCTGAGCGTCGCGAGCGCGCGGCGGAGGGGCTCCACGTCTTCGGGGTGCACCCGGTCCATCCACGCGTTGGGCGTGTTGGGGATTTCACTGTCGGTACAGCCGAGTATGGATTTCCAACGCGGCGAAAAAACAATGCGGTTGACCGGCAAATCCCAATCCCAAAGCCCGTCGCTGGTCGCGCGGGCGGCCAGGGTGAAGCGTTCCTCGGCCGAGCGCAGCGCTTCCAGGGCGATTTTTCGATCGGTGATGTCCCGCACGACGACGGCGACGTGTCCTTCCTCCAGGCCGCGCAGGCGCGCCTCGTAAAACACGAGTTCCGCGCCTTTGGCGAGGCTGTATTCGAAGGCGGTGGGGCCGCGCGTCTCGCGCACCCGCAGGAAAGCCTGCGAGAACCGCCGACCGATGTCGGTATTGGGAAATTCCGCGAGCGGGCGATCGAGCCAGGAAAACGGACCGCCGGCGTCGCCCGCGGCGCCGTTCGCCTCGACGATCATGCCGGACCCGTCAACGACCAGAAACACGTCGGGGTACATTTGAAACACCGCGCGGATTTGGGCCGTTCGCTGGGCGATTTCCTGGGAGCCGATGTCGAGAGACCGCTCCAAAATCCGCCGGTGCTCGTCCTCCTGGCGGTAGGTGTCGCTGATGGTCCGCAGAAGGCGACGCAGCATGTGGAAGGGGGAGCCGCGCCCGTCGCGGAAGAGCCGCGTGTATTGGCGTTTCAGCAGCCGGTGAATGGGGGTCGTCACGCGGACATCCCCTCTTCCGCGAACGTCGTGATGGTCATGGTTTGGTTGTGCAGTTCGCAGCGGCCGTTCGGCGTGAGCGGGGAAATTTCCCCGTACGAATAGAACCCGACCGCCGGTACGCGGGGCCCCAGGACACCCCGCACGCCTTCGATTTCCTCGACGGTGCGGTGTTTGAGGACCATCTTCCGTCCGACGCAACTGATCAGCACGGCGAGTCCCGGTTCGGCGTTCAGTAAGGTTTTCCCGCTGTCGGCGGCGGCCACCGCGCCGTCGATCAGGCGGTCAAAGTTCGCGCGCATGAGGCGCGCGACGTGGCCTTCCGGCACATCGCCGGCAAAGGTCATGCTTTGGTCGGCGTCGTTGATGGCGAGGATCGTCCGCACCAGCCACTGGCGGCTGTCCGGCGGGCGCACGCAAAGCGGGAAGAGCAGCGCCGACGCCGGGAGGTGTTCCGCGTGCTCCCCCAAATAGTTTTTGTAGAGCGCGAGGGCGCTCCGGCCGTCGAGCTCGTACAGCACGTTTTCTTTGGCGCGGGTGATGAGACGTTCGGGCCCGAAAGGGTCCCACCCCCCCAGGGACCCGTGGCCCACGCGCAAACTCTTGCCGTAGAGGCCCACGGCGGCGACCCGGTGGGTTTCGGCCGGGCCGTTCGCCAGGATAAAAGTCTCCTTGAACCGGGTGCCGTCGCCGGCGAGACCGCCGGTGGCGCGGACGCCGGGGGGAAGGGATTCCGCGAGGCCGTCGATCAGTTCGGACCCGTTGACGTGGATCCCTTCCGCCAGGACGAACACGTGGCGCAATTCGTCGGGGGGCAGCGCCTTGGCCAACGCCGCGCCCGCCGCCCGGCTTTCGGCGGCGTTGGCGATCGGGATCGATGTTCCCACCGCGCGAACGTTGTCAAACTGAACGGCTGTTACGACCCGGCTATCGTCGAGCACGTCGGTGTCGATAATTTCCCCGGCGGTGGAGCATCCCAGAATGTAGGCGTTGGGGTAGGCGAGGCGCAGTTCGTCAAACACCCGTCGGGGGCGTAGGTGGTCGGGTGCGCCGAACACCAAAACCCATTGGGCGCCGCTGAGTCGCCCCGGGGGCGCCGGTGACCAACCGCCCGCGGAGGTCCATTTGGTTTGTTCCGTTTTCATGATGTCGGTGACTTTCTATACTTATCCCCGAAGCGACCTGAATGCAAGGGGGAATCGAATGCGGTTGGCGGTGGTCCAAACAGCCCCGAAAAAAGGGGCCGAACCCGTGAATCGGGCCCGCGCCCGCGCGATGATGGAGCGCGCGCCGGCCGACCTCTACGTCCTTCCGGAATTGGCTTTTTCAGGCTACAACTTCGCCTCCCGCAAAGAGGCCCGCGCGCGGGCGGAACCCGCGAACGGGCCCAGCGCCCGGTGGGCCCGTGATTTTTGCCGGTCAACGGGCGCCCACGTGCTTTACGGTTTTCCGGAGGCCGCGGGCGGGAGGATCTACAACGCCGCGGCGTTGGTGGGGCCCCGGGGTCTCCGGGGGGTCTACCGCAAAATCCACTTGTTCGGCAAAGAAAAGGCGTTTTTCCAACGGGGAGGGGCCCCCTGCCCCGTGTGGCGCGTCGGTCCCTTTCGGGTGGGGGTTCTGATCTGTTTTGATTGGTTGTTCCCGGAAGCGGCGCGCGGGCTGTCCTTGGCGGGGGCCGATGTTCTGTTGCATCCGTCGAACTTGGTTTTGCCCCACGCGCCCGACGCCATGATCACCCGTTGTCTCGAAAACCGGGTCTTCGCCGCCACCGCCAACCGTGTCGGCCGCGAGGACGGCGCCGCCGGTCCCTTGACCTTCATCGGGCGGAGCCAGATCGTGTCGCCCCGCGGGGAACGTCTGGTCCGTCTCGGCCCGGCGATGGCGGGGGTCGCGGCCGCGACGATCGACCCCCGGGCCGCGCGCGACAAGCGGTTGGCCACCGGGAACGATCTTTTCCGCGAGCGCCGCCCCCCCCTTTACCGTCTTTAGAATTCCATGATTGACCGATAGGACCGAGCGGCCCCCGACTGTCTCCGAGGGGCAATGTTTACTAAAATAGAGGGGATTCATTCCTTCGGGAGGGTTCGTGAGCATTGACGTGCGCGGGTTGACCAAACGATTCGGGTCCTTTAAGGCCGTGGACGACGTGTCCTTTCGGCTGGACGCCGGTTCCTTGGTGGCCCTGTTGGGGCCCTCCGGATCGGGCAAAAGCACGTTGTTGCGGATGATCGCCGGGTTGGAGCGTCCCGACGCCGGGGAGATCCATCTCACCGCCGCCGAATCCACCACCCAAACCGCCCGAGAACGCAACGTCGGTTTCGTGTTCCAGCATTACGCCCTTTTCAAACACATGACGGTCTGGGACAACATCGCTTTCGGTTTGGCCGTGCGCAAGGCTCCCCGGGCGGAAGTCGCCGCCCGCGTCGACGAGCTGCTCAAGCTGATCCAAATGCAGGGGTACGAACGGCGGTTTCCGGGTCAGTTGTCGGGAGGCCAGCGCCAGCGGGTCGCCCTGGCCCGGGCCCTGGCGCCCCGCCCCCGCGTACTCCTTTTGGACGAACCCTTCGGCGCCTTGGACGCCAAAGTGCGCGACGAGTTGCGCACCTGGATTCGTCGCTTGCACGAGGAAGCCCACGTCACCACCTTGTTCGTGACCCACGACCAGCAGGAGGCCATGGAAATATCCCAAAAAATCCTGGTCATGGCCGCCGGGCGCATCGAGCAACAGGGCTCGCCCCTGGAGATCTTCGACCACCCCGCCACGCAGTTCGTGGCGCAATTCGTGGGCGAAACCAATTTCGTCGATTCGGTGGTGCGCCAACCGGAACTGGCCCTGTGGGGGCCCTTCCGCTTCACCGTCAATGGCCCGTCCGTCGGGTCCCGTGTGCGCATTTATTTTCGGCCCAACGACGTCTATTTGACCTCGACGCCCGAGACGTTGCAGGTCGAGGGGAAAATCGTCTCCAGCCGGTTCCGCGGCCCCTTGATCGAACACGCCGTGGAGGTGGGCGGCGATCGTCCGGTGGTGGCGCACGTGCCCAAGGGGGTGTCCCTCGCCAGCGGTTTCGAGACGGGTCGCCGGGTGTACGTGGGCATCACGGCGTACCACGCCTTCGCGGTGCCGGCGTGAGCCGCGCGGCCGGCGCGCTGCCCATCCGTTGGCACGGCGCCGACATTTCGGACGCCGCGCGCGCCCGGCGCCTGAAACAAAAAGGCGGCGTGGTTTGGCTCACGGGGTTGTCGGGGTCCGGCAAATCGACCGTGGCCCGGGCCTTGGAAAAGGCCCTGGTGGAACGCGGCGCGCACGCCGCTGTTTTGGACGGCGACAACCTGCGCCACGGGTTGAACAAGGACCCCCAACAACTGGCGGCCGCCGGGTACCCCGGCCGCGCTGCCCGTCGCTTCGGCTTGGCGTTCTCGGCGGAGGACCGACGGGAGAACATCCGCCGGGCCGCCGAAGCCGCGGCCCTCTTCGCCCGCAACAACGTGATCGCGATCGTCGCTTTGATTTCACCCTTTCGGGTCGACCGCGCCGCCGCCCGCGCTCTGGCGCCCGAGCGATTTTTGGAAGTCCATTGCGCGGCGCCGCTCGCGGTGTGCGAGGCCCGCGACCCCAAGGGCCTCTACAAAAAAGCCCGTGCCGGCGCCTTGCGGGAATTCACGGGGCTTTCGTCTCCCTACGAGCCCCCGCGCCGGGCGGATCTCGTCCTCGACACGGGGGCGGAGCCCTTGCCCGAGAGCGTTGATCGCCTTCTTCGGGCGTTGAAGCGGTGGAGATTTTTTTGACCGTCTCGCCGGAACAAATCGCCGAATGGAACGCGCTGGCCGATCCGCGCGCCCTGCTGCGGACGCTCCACGAACGGTTCGGGGACCGGCTGGCCATCGGGACCAGCGGGCAATTGTCCGGCGGGGCGTTGATCGCCCTGTGCGAAGAAGTCGGGTTCCGTCCCCGCGTGTTCACCAACGACACGGGCCGTCTGTTCCCCGAGACCCTGGATCTTTTTAAGAAATGGGAGAAGCGTTTCGGCCTTTCGATCGAATGTTTCATCCCCGACCCCGACGCCGTGGCGGCCATGACCGCGACCTACGGGGAACACCTCTTTTTTGATTCCAAAGAGCGACAGGAATTGTGCTGCCGCGTGCGCAAAGTGGAGCCCAACGAGCGCGCGCTGCGGGGCCTCGACGCTTGGGTGACGGGGCTGCGTTGGGATCAGTCGCCCGGCCGGTCCCGGGCGCCGCGGGCGGAGCGCCTTGAACGCGTCGAAGAAGGGCGCACGCGTTCCCTCGTCAAAGCCGCCCCGCTCGTCGATTGGACCGAGGCGCGCGTGCGGGACTACCTCACCGCCCGCGACGTGCCGGTGCACGCGTTGCTGGACCAAAAACTGCCCGGCGGCTTTTATTACGAATCCCTGGGGTGCGTGCTCTGCACCACCCCCATCGGTCCCGGCGAGCCGCGCCGCGCGGGCCGGTGGCGTTGGTTCAACACGGGCGATGACAAAAAAGAATGCGGCCTGCATCTCCCGCCGCCGCGGCCCCGGTGAATCTCGACGACCGCTTGCCGATCGTCTGCGACCTGGTGGCGTCCGCGGGACGCCGCGTGATGGAGCTGTTCCGCCAACCGCTTGTCACGGCGCGCAAGGAAGACAATTCCATCGTCACCAACGCCGACCACGCGTCGAATGAAATTCTCACCCGGGGCTTGAAGGCGGCTTTTCCCGAGGACAGTGTGCTGAGCGAGGAAACCGGTTTGGAGGGGCCCGCCGGCGCGGCCTTGACCTGGCTGGTCGATCCCTTGGACGGCACACGGGCCTACGCCAAGGGCGCACCGGGGTTCAGCGTGATGGTGGGTTTGCTCGAGGCCGGACGGCCCGTCTTGGGCGTGGTCTTCGACCCCTTGAACCAGCGGTTGTTCGCGGCGGCGCGGGGCGTCGGCGCCAAAGAATGGGCGCGCGGCGAGTGGATTCCTCTTCGGGTGTCGGCGCGCAGCGAGTGGAACGCCATGCCCCTCATCACGTCGACGGGTTTTCCCGCCGAGCTGCGCCAACAGGTGGAGCGGGTTTTGCGCGTGCGGTTTTTGCATCCCATCAACAGTGTCGGCGTCAAGGTGGGCTACCTCGTGCGGGGGCTGGCGGATCTTTATTTGAACCACCACCCGGTCCATCATTGGGACACGGCCGCGCCCCTCGTTATTCTCGAAGAAGCCGGCGGCCGCATGACCCACTGGGACGGTTCGCCCCTCTCCTACACGGATCCCGGCCGGATTCACGCGAAACCCCCGATCGCCTCGAACGGGGTTCGGCACGAGGATTTGATTCGCGCCCTCCCCCCGCTGTCCCTCGAATGAAAAAGCCTCTTTCCCTGGCCCGGTACGGCGCGGGGGAGTTGGCCCGCGCCCTGGCCGACGCTTCAACGGGACTGCGGTGGGCCGCTTTCGAAGAATGGGTGCGGCGGGGGGAAAAGCGCGGCTGGGACGCCTACGGTTTATTGACCCGGGACCCGGTGTTGGCGAAGTTGTTTGTTTCGCCCAAAAACCCCTTCGAGGCGGTGGGCGTCGTGGTGGGGCCGGATCTGTTGGCGCGGACGCGCGTCGCCTGGGCCGACGACGCGGGGGGCAGCGACGGCGACCCCGTTTTTCGGATTCGTTTCCGCCATCGCCGGTTGGACGTCATGAGCCTGGGGCCCGCGCGCGGCGTGGAAGGCGAGTTGCCGTCGCGGGAAGGCCTGGGCGAAGTGTCCTTTCGGGTCAAAGACGCGGCCGCGTTTGTGGAACGCCTGGAAGCGCCCGGTTGCGAAGCGGTCGGTCGGTTTTACTTATTGCCCCAAGGGCCCGGGGAGCGGTGGTTATTGGTTCACGCCCCGGGCGCCCAGGGCGTCCGGACCGTCTTGGTGCGTTTGATCCCGCCTGAGTCGACGCCCTTCTCGGCGGGGCGGTTCAGCGCGTCCAGCAGCAATCCTCGAAAGGCTTCCCCATCCCGCCGTTCCTGATCCGAAAGCTCCAACGATAAATAGGTTTCCACGGCGCGGTAGGCTTTAAGCGGTTCCTCCGCCCGAAGCCACGCTTGCGTCAGGCGCCAATGGAGCGGCTTGTTGTCGGGGCGCAGCGCCGCGCCTTCCTCCCAGGCATGGGCCGCGTCCCGGGGCCGATCCAATTTCTCGAGCATCTCGGCCCGCTCGACGTGGACGTCGGCGTTCCGGGGGAACCGTCGGGCGGCGGTGTCCAGGCGCTCCAGCGCCCGGTGCAACCGGCCTTCCTGGTATTCCGCCTTGGCGCTGTTTCGCCAGACCTCCGGGTCCGTGGCCCCCAGGCGCGCGGCGCCGTCCAGGGCGGCGGCGGCGCGCGCGGTTTCGCCGTAGTCCAAAAACAGAGTGCCCAGCGCGGCGTGGAGTTCCCAATCGTTGGGGCGGTGCGCCAAACCCTTGAGGTACTCCTCTTCCGCTTGATCCGGCACGCGCTCCCCAAAGAAGGCGTTCCCCAGCGCGAGGTGGGCCGCCGCGCGGGCCCCGGGATTGCTGGCTTCCAAACCGCTCTCGGCCAGCAGGAGGGGGATGCGCCCCAACGAGAGAGCCGCCGGGGTGGCCGTGCGCGCCGTTGCGCTCGATGTCAAACGTCGCGCGAACCCCGCGGGCAAGCCCATGGCCAAAGGGGCCGGCGCGCCGCCTTCCACAAAGACCGGTGCGCCGGTTTCAAGCCGAAGATCCGGACGGTCCCCCCACACGCGTTGCCGGTACAGCGCCGCTCCGCGCAACGCGGGGGTGCGGATCCCGAGAAGCTCGCCCGGCGGCGTCGATCGAAATACATCACCGGCCAAGACCTCCGGGTCTTCGGCCCGGCGGGCGTTGACGAGGAACGGTAAAGAAAGCCCCAGGGGCAACAGAAGCAGTCCCGGGACTGCCACGGCGCTCGCCGTACGGAAAAGAACACGGGCCCCGCGGACGACCGCGGGCGTCCACACCAGGAGGGCCATCCCCTGGAACGTTTCCGATCGACCCCAAGGCAAGAGGGCGGGCACGATCCCGACGGCCGCGCCGGCTCCCAGCCACACCGCGGCGATCCGACGATTTTTTTTGTCGGCGTCCGCGAGCGACATCGCCGCCACCGCCCAGAGGGAAACGATCGGGGCGTCAACGCTCGAGATCGCCGCCCGCGCCCGCGCGGGGAGAGAAAGATCGGTTCCGCCCAGGGCGGCCCAGGCGCGGAGCCAATCGCCCACGGCCACGGTGGTTTGGCCCAGGGTCGCGGACTCCCGCGCGGCGATGAACGCGGCGGGCAACACGAAGCCCGCGGCGGCGGTTGCGGCGAACAGGAACCCCCGCGCGATGTCGCGGGGCCCCACGGCTTTTTGGGGATCGGGGGTCGGTTCGAAGAATTTCAACACCCAGGGCAAGGGCAAAAGAAGGAGCGCCCGCGGATCGATGGCGAGGGTGAGGCCCCAGGCCAACCCCCCCATCCCCGCCGGGAGCGCCCGAGAGGACCGCGCGGTCACCCAGGTCCGTTCAAGCGCCAGGGTCGCCGCGGCCAGGAAAACGGCGTCCGCCCATTGTCCCCGCGCCGCCATCCACGCGGGTCCCGCCAAGGACCAGAAAAGCAGCGCCACGGTTTCCGCCGTGGACCAGCGCCGTTCTTCTTCCAGGGCCCAAAGGACGGATCCCTCGGCGGTTGTTCCGCGCGCGAGGCGCAAAAAGCGCGCCGCCATCAGCACCGTTCCGCCCGCCAGAACGGCCGTCGCCGCGCCCAAACGAAAAGCGGGGGCGCCGAAAGGGAAGAGGACCACGGCCGCGCGGCCGAGGGCGACGGCGAGAAGGTCCGGAAAGCCGGGACGGGGGGTGAGGGACAAAACGGCCAGAACGCCCTCACCCAGGGGCGCGGTGAGAGGGGCGCCGGGGGCCAGGGTCACGCCGAAGATTAAAACACCCAAGAACAAGAGCGGGGTCACGCGGGGTCCATCATGTCAAACCTTCGGGGTCCACGTCCACGGCCCAAGTGACGCCGGTCGGGGGCGCGAAGGACGGCAGCCGCCCCATCACCGCGTCGAAATGCCCGATGGGGGCCTTGATCACCACCTGCCATTGGTGCCACCCCGCCTTTTGACGGTGAAAAGCGGGCGCGGGACCGAGGAACTCCGTTCCGTCGGCGGCCGGGCCGTCCTCCAGAAACCGCATCAACGCCTCCGCGGCGGCCTGGGCGGCGTCTTCGCGGCGGGCGCGGACGACGGCTTGGGCGATCCGCGTGAACGGGGGATAGCGGTTTTCTCGACGGAAATCGAGTTCGGCCCGCGCGAAAGCCTCGGTATCCCGCGCGGCGACGGCGGCGAGGGCGTAATGGTCCGGCCGGCGGGTTTGGATCAGGACCTCTCCGGGGCGGTCCGCCCGTCCGGCCCGCCCCGCCACCTGCATCAGCAATTGGAACGTGCGTTCGGCGGCGCGAAAATCGGGCAAGAAAAGCGCGCGGTCGGCGTCCACCACGCCCACCAGCGTGATGTTCGGAAAATCGTGTCCTTGGGCGATCATTTGCGTTCCGACGATAACGTCGACGGCGCCGTCGCGGACCCGCCGGTAGGCGTCCGCGGGCGCCCCCCGGGCGGCCAGGGCGTCGGCGTCCCAACGAAGGACGCGGGCCGTCGGAAAAAGCGTGGCGATGTCCGCCGCGACCCGCTGGGTCCCGCGGCCGGACAGACGGAGAACGCTGTCCCCGCAGGCCGGGCAGCGCGGGGCCAAATCCTGCCCGTGGCCGCAGGTGTGGCATCGAAGGGGCGGCGGGCCCTCTTTGTGGTTCACGAGCGGAATGGCGCAATGGGGGCACAGGGCTTCCCACCCGCAGGCGCGGCAGGCGACGCGGGTCGCGTAACCCCGCCGGTTTAAGAACAGCATGGATTGTTCCCCCCGACTCAAGCGGTCCCGCAGGGCCGTCACGAGCGCGTCGGACAAGTACCACCCTTCGCCCCGAACGTCGAGGACGCGGACCGTCGGGAAAGGACGGTTGTCGACCCGTTGCGCCAAAACGATCCGCTCGAGTTCTCCGCGCGCCACCGCCGCGCGGGATTCCAAAGAGGGGGTGGCGCTGCCCAGCGCCAACACCGCCCCGTGTTGCCGCGCTTTTTCCCGCGCGACGTCGCGGGCGTGGTAGTGGGGGGTGTTGTCCTGTTTGAACGACGGGTCGTGCTCTTCGTCAACGATTACCGCGCCCAGGGGCGACACCGGCAGGAAAAGGGCCGAGCGCGGCCCCACGATCACCCGTGCCCGGCCGGCGCGCGCGCGCTCCCACACCCGCGCCCGTTCCCCGTCGCTCAGGGCGCTGTGCCACAAGTCGAGGGCGTCGCCGAACCAGCCCCGCAGACGGTCTTCCATTTGGGGGGTCAGGCCGATTTCCGGGACCAGTAAAATCGCGCCCCGCCCTTCGGCGAGCACGGCGGAGATGAGCCGCCGGTAGACTTCCGTTTTTCCGGACGCGGCGACCCCTTGCAAGAGAAACGCCCCGCCGCCGCCCCGGGCGGCGGCGGTCAGCCGATCCACGGCGCGGGCCTGGTCGCCCGTCAATGTGAACGCCGCCGGGGGGACGCCCGGACGGGGCGGATCCGTTTTGGGCCGCTTGGGCGGGGGCCGTTTGCCGAGGGGACAGACGGTGAAAAGCGCTTCCCCCAGGAACAAAAGGTGTGGTCGGCCATCCACCGGGCGAGAGCGAGGTCGCGGGCGTCCAGCGCCGGCGCGGGGTCCACGGGCCCCAGAATGGTTTTCAGGCTGTCCGCGGGGGGGCCGCCCGGTTCCGGCGGATGGAGACGGACGACGACCCCGATTTGCCGTCCCCGGTGCCCGAAGGGGGCCCAGACCCGCTGCCCGGGGCCGACCGAAACGCCGCTCGGCACGCGGTAATCAAATTGTCGTCGAAGAGGGAGGGGGAAGGCCACCTCGGCCAGGAGGGGCGCTTCCATGATCAAACGGCGGCGTCCAGGGCCGCCTTGAGAAGTTTCATGTCCTCCCACACGTCTTTTTTCAGGTTCGGGTTGCGAAGGAGCGCGGCGGGGTGGTAGGTGGGCAACAAACGAATCGTCGGGCCGCCGTCCGGGGGCGTGAAGTCCCGCCAGCGGCCGCGGAATTTCGAAATGCCCTCTTCCGTCCGGAGCAGCGCTTTGCCCGCGGTGTTGCCGAGGGGCACGAGGAAGGCCGGCCGGACGATGCGGATTTGGGCCATCAAGAAAGGCGCGCACACGGACATTTCCTCCGGCGTGGGCGGCCGGTCGTTGCCGCGCTTGGTGTTGTCCGTGGGGTCGATCATCGGGTGGCATTTGACCATGTTGGCGATGTAGACCCACTTGTCGGCGGAGGCGGTGGGATGGCGGGAAAGGCCCGTCGCCGTCAAAATTTTGTCCAACAACTGGCCCGCGGGACCGACGAAGGGTTCCCCCTGTCGGTCTTCGGCATAACCGGGGCCCTCGCCCACGAACATCACCCGGGCTTCCGGGTTGCCGACGCCAAAGGCCAGCTTGATCCGCGACGCTCCCAGCGGGCACCGGCGGCAGTCGCCGATGTGGGCGCGCAGGCGTTCCAACCGCTCGGCGCGGGAAAGGGCCGGATCGTCTTGAAAACCGGCCAGCACGTTCGCGGGGGCGGCGGCGGGGACGATTTCAGCGGGCGTCGCGAGGGCGCGGGCGGGGGCCGGCGCCGCCGCTTTGTCCTTGGCGCGTCGAGCGCCCGCGGTGTTCCGGGGGGCGCGCAGGGCCCGCGCGCCGTCGGCGGCCACGCGCACGCGCAGTTGGTTCACGATGTCGCGAAGCTCGGAGCGGGGGTCAGTCACGGCATTCCTCCAGGGTCGTCAAGATCAAACGGGCCAACGCCCGCTTCGTTCCCGAAAAAGCGCGCGCCCCGCCGTCCGGGGTGAGAAGATGGGCGCGTGTGCGGGCGCCGCCCAACGACGACGGCGGGTTGGCGACGATCAAATCCAGATTCTTTTGGCGCATTTTTTCCCGGGCGTGGGCGATCAACCGGCCCGTGTCGAGAGCGAAGCCGGCCCGTCTCACGCCGGGGCGCGCCGCGCGCGCGAGCGTGGCGAGGACGTCGGGATTGGGCACCAACCTCAAGAACGGGGCGGCCCGGCCCTTTTTCAACTTGGCGCGCGCTGTCCGGGCGGGCCGCCAATCGGCCACCGCCGCCGCGCCGATAATCACGTCGACGCGGCGGGCCGCTCGCCGCGTCGCGGCGAGCATGTCCCGCGCCGAGACGACGGAAATGGTGCGGACCCCGCGCGGGGCGGGCCGACCCGTGGGGCCGGCCACCAGGGTCACGCGGGCCCCGGCGTCGCGCGCGGCCTCGGCCAGGGCCCAGCCCATGGCGCCCGATGATTCGTTGGAAAGATAGCGAACGGGATCGAGGTGTTCGCGGGTGGGGCCCGCCGTCACGAGGACGCGGCGGCCGCGCCAAAAGGCCCGGCGCATAATTTTAGGGGAGGGCCTTCCCCAATTCGTGCACCAGATCGACCGGCTCCATCATTCGGCCGGCGCCGCGGTCGCCGGAGGCGAGCGCGCCGTCGACGGGACCGAGGAACCGGCGCCCGTCGGCGGTCAGGGCGGCGACGTTCCGCCGGGTGGCGGGATGCGTCCACATGGGTTCGTGCATGGCCGGCGCCAAAAAGACGGGCGCGCGGGTGGCCAGGAGAATCGCGCTCAGAAGGTCGTCCGCCGCCCCTGTGGCGAAACGGGAGATGGCGTTGGCCGAGGCGGGCGCCACCAGGACGGCGTCGGCCCAACGGGCGAGGTCCAGGTGCGGCATGCCGCCGTCCGACAGGTCGAAGGCGTCGGTGGCCGCCGGACGGCCCGTGACGGCCGTCAACGTGAGCGCGGGAATGAATTTTTGTCCGCCCGCCGTCAGGACGACCCGCACCTCCGCCCCGGCGTCCATAAGGCGTCGGGCGACGTCGGGGGCTTTGTAGGCCGCGATGCTCCCGGTCACGCCCAGGAGGATTTTACGCCCTTTCACGTGGACGCGGGGTTACTCTGGGTCCGCGGGCTCTTCGCCTTTGGGGGCGTCGCCCGTGTCTTTCAGGGTGATGGTCGGCAGGGCCAGGTCGAGGTCTTTCTTCTCGGGCTTGGGCGGCGGCGGCAACTTTTCGATTTCTTCGAGGGAGACTTTTTTGCCCAAAATTTCCCGAAGGGATTGGGCCAGCAACTCCTGGGGTTGCAGGGTGGTCGCCTGGTCGCGTTGCTTGATCTCCTGGGCCCATCGGGTCGCCAGCGAAATGACGCGGTATTTGTCGTGGGTCACGACCTGGAGCAATTGGCTCAGCGGGGCGTCCAGGGAGATTTCGGACGGCCATTCCTCAACGAACTTTTTCTTATCGCTCACGCGTTCCTCCTTCAATTAAAAAGCGGGTCCCGCGGCGTTCAGCGCGACGCGCGCCGTGCGGCGCCTCTCCGCCCGCAAAATGGCGGTCAGGTCGGCCACGGCGCTTTCCACGTCGTCGTTGACGACCAGATAATCGTAGCGCGCGGCTTCGCTCCATTCCCGGCGGGCGCCGAGCAACCGGCGTTGGATGGTGGCTTCGTCGTCCTGGTTGCGGCGGCGCAGGCGCTCTTCCAGAATGTTCCAGGACGGCGGCGCGATGAACACCGTGACGCAATCGGGCAACGCCTGTTTGACGGACCGGGCGCCCTGGGTGTCGATGTTCATCAGCACGTCGTGTCCCTTGCCCAAATGGGTCTCGAGGGGGCCGCGGGGCGTGCCGTAAAAATGGCCGTGCACTTCCGCCCATTCCAAAAATTCGCCGCCCTCCCGCTTTTCCGCGAATTCGCGGGGGCTTAAGAAAAAGTAATCGCGGCCGTTGACTTCCGATGGCCGGGGGGCGCGCGTCGTGCAGGAAATGGACAAACGCGTGTCCGGTCGCCGTTCCGCCAGAGCCTGGCAAAGGGTCGACTTACCGGCCCCGGAGGGCGCGGAAAGCACAAGGACGAGACCGCGGGTCATGGGAATGGAGACGAAGAATTATACCAAAAAAGACCGCATATCCGGCGGCGCGGGAGCCTTGAAAACCAGGCGTTTTCCCGTGGTGGGGTGGGTGAAGGCCAGTTGGTGCGCGTGCAGCAGGGGCCGGTCACCCGGGGGTCCGCCGTAGAGGGTGTCGCCCACGAGGGGAAAGCCGAGCGCCGCGAGTTGAACGCGAATTTGGTGGGTCCGGCCGGTCTTGGGGTGGACTTCCAAGAGGCTTTGTCGGCGTTTGGGAAAGGTTTTGAGCACCGTGTATTCCGTTTCGGCCCATCGGCCCGGCACGGTCGTGGTCATGCGGTGCGGTTCTTGGCGGGAGCGCCCGACCATGGAACGGATCCGCCCGGTCTTCTCTGTCGGCACACCGGCCACGACGGCCCAGTAAATTTTTTCCACGCGGCGCTCCGCGAATTGACGGGACAGCCGTTCGGCGGCGGCGGGGGTTTTGGCCACGACGATCACACCCGTTGTTCCCCGGTCAAGCCGGTGGACCACCCCGGGCCGGTTTTGGGCGGCGTCGGCGCCCCAGCCCGCGGCCAACTTGGGCCACAGGCGCTGCACCAGGGTTTCTGTTTGATGCGGGCCCGCGGGGTGCACCACCCAGCCGGCCGGCTTGTTGACGACCAACAGATCCCGGTCTTCATGCAGCAGCGGCACCGCCCGCGCCGCGGCGGCGGGGAGATCTGAAAATTCGGGAAGGGTGATGGCCACCCGCTCCCCCGGGACGAGAGCGCGGCGGCCCGGCTCGATTTTTCCATCCACCGTGGCCGCGCCTTTTTTGATCAGGGCCTGCAACCGCGTTCGGGACCAACCCGGCAGGGACCGGGTCAAAAAGCGGTCCAGGCGTTCCGGCGCCCCCGCAAAAACGAACGTTTGCTCGGGTTTCACGGCGCGCGCCGGGCGCGGGCCAGGCCCCCCGCTACCCCCGCGACCAAGAGCGCGGTCGCCATAACCGTCGTCGCCGTCCAGGACCCGAGGACGCCGCGGGCGTCGTCCCGGAACGCCTCCATCATGAGGCGCGCGGCCGACGCGAGGGCCAAATAGGCAAAGGCGAGGCGGCCGCGCCCCGCGGAAAATCCTGACCGTCGCCCCCACGCCCACAACAGGCCGGCGATGATGACGTTGGAGACCGCGTCGTAAAGCTGGGTGGGGTGCAGCGGCACGCCCTGGGGCGCCAGGCTGTCGGGCGCGCGGAAGGTGACGGCCCAGGGCCAC